>OIXH01000106.1_pt1 | contig 101743 bp, 124 predicted proteins | sample 1587741 | NCBI WGS metagenome assembly OIXH01 (sample SAMEA3888916, study PRJEB22519) | human gut metagenome | biome: human gut; feature: human-associated habitat; material: faeces | place: Denmark | collected 2011 | reverse complement strand
TCTTCGGTTTCCTCTTCTTCAGATTCTTCTTCCTCCTCTTCCTCTTCCTCTTCAGGTTCTGGAGCTTTCTTGCCTTTTTTCTTCGGAGCAGGTTTTTCTTCTTCCTCTTCCTCCTCGGTTTCTTCCTCTTCTTCTTCTACCTTTTTGGTTACTTTCTTGGTAGCTTTCTTTTTGGGCTTTTCGTCGTCCTCATCTTCGTCATATTGAGCTTTGATTTCTTCCACTAAAGATAACCAATCTTCATCTTCAAACAATTGAAGGTCGTGTTCTTCGTCGAAGTTCTGTAAACCTTCCAAAGCACGTTCAAAATCCTTCATACCGTATTTAGGAATCAATTCCGACAACGGCTTCAAGGTCATAAAGTATTCGATTTCCTCATCAGTAAGAGGACGTGGAGCCGTTTTCTTGGGGAAAGAAACTTCATAGAAATTTTCACCTTTCTTCTTGTTAGGATTCTTCATATACTTCACAAGAATCGGCAGACCGTCATCTGGGTCGGTGAACGGGTCAACTTCAATCGGTTCGTCCTCATCTTCGGAAAATGCTAATTTATTCATAGCATCACGAACCATCTTTTTGAACTCCCAAACTTTAGCTCTCAACTCTTCGTCTGCCGATACCTTATCAGCATAGCATAACCAAGAGAATTGAACTCCCAGAGAATCCTGACCGCTGAAATGACTTAATCTTTCAGAATCCTTCGCCCATTTCTTCTTCGCAAAGCGAATATATTCAGCGCAAAGGTCTTTCGCCGTACCGCCATGAAGAACAGAATCCAGAACCGTTGTACGACGTGGGTCACCTTCGTTTCCGGCTACCGTTACCCAGTAACACTTTTTAGCAACATAGAAATTTTCTTCACCCGGATGGGCTGGGAAGATACGAATTTTCAAGGTTTTGCCGTCCTCCAAATTCAAATACTCATTACTTTGAGCTCCTACCATTTCGTTGTCTTCCTCTACTACTTTCTTCAATTTTTTAATCGGAGTAGCACTCAATTGGGCTCTTAAAGCGGAACCCGCACTTTTTTCTGTTTTTGCCATAAAATTAATGATTATTATTCAACCAGTCTTTTAGTCTTTTTAATTAAAACTTTGTTTACCCGTCCTTCTATAACCGCATCCGGAATTTCATTCTGTTGAACGGTCAAGGATAGCTTATCCAATTTTGCGCTCTTATCTTTAGCAGACCAGAAAATGGAGTTTATGTAATCTCTTGTTTTCTGTTTCTCTACGTAATTACGTCGCATAGCCTGATAAGACTTCTCCAAAATAACAGCGGAATTAACAGCGTCAACGCTCGGAGACTTCCCGTTGCGGTCTGTAAGGGTAATTCTCAACGATTCCTTGAGTTTGGCTTCCGTTACTTCCAAATTCAATTTGGCTAATGCTACTTGACTTTCCGCTTCCGCTAGTAACTGACCGAAACGGTTAACAATTACTGGAAAAGTGATTAATTCTCCAATAAGATTAGAGTAATCAATTTTCAAATATTCGTCAATATCCACGTCCTCGTCAAAATCCTCAAACCTCAAAATATAGGTTTGACCTCCAACGGTTATCACCTTCTTTTCCATCTTTATTCAGATTTTTCTTTTGATAAAATGTGAAGACCAATAACGGCGTATCCAATTATGTCTTTCAAGGTATCTTCGATTCCTTCGAAATTAGGCTCAATCCCGGCGTTTTTGTTCTCCACCATACTTCGGTATCTACTAACTTTGTCCCAGATATGCACCATATTTCCGTTCAATCCCAAATCAAAAGAAGCTCCTTTATAATCCGCATTCTTTTTTAACAGGATATCACACATGCCATCGAAGATGCCATCGATACTTTCCTTGGTCATCTCCTTTCCCTTTTCCATCTTACTCATAGTTAAATAAAGTTTTTAAATTCAACAATTCTGTATAATCTTTCTCTTCATTTTCGAATTTTTCGTTAAGCAGCTTAATCGTGTAATCTATATACTTAACAAAATTCTCCCTAGCTATATTCCACGAATGGTCTAAATTGTGATTACCCAAATCTCTTTCTCTCTTCATATAGAAATACAAAGCTATCCAATCGCATATTTTAACAAAAGAATATACGGGTTCCGGCTTGCCTTGTATGTTATTAATTAACATTCTTGATGTGCCTTCTTCTCCTTTATATTCGCTCCAAAAATCTTCAACAGATTTGTAAGCGGAAAAATCGTCCAACACTCTCCTCAACTCCGTCCCATTATACCCATTGTACTTAGTTTCGTGAGAAATATCTCGGAGCAGTAGAGCTTCGTCCCAATCATGAAGAAGGGCACGTGTTACAACCTCTAATTTGAACTTTAACACTTCTTTTGAAGAATAGTCTCCAAATATGTCTTCCAACAAAATACGAGCAAATATTGCTACTTTATAGGAGTGTTGACTTACACTCTCCTTAGTAAAAGTATCAAATTCCTGCCATTGAATGATATTATCCAATCTCTTTAGATGAGGATAATCAATAATTTTTCTCAACATAACAATTAGGTTTTACGATATTATATAAATTTTCGTTCTATCATCTGAATAGAGAACTCTTTGATTTTTGAACTTATCTTTCTTCACTCTTCCGCTTATCGCCACTACTCTTCCTTTGTATGTTTCGATAGGTTCTGGAAGTCGTTCGACGGCATCTGGCCAAAGAGTTACGGGAATGATAGTATTATTACAATCTATATTAACGCTGACCATAGTTCCGTTCTTAATCGAACGCTCAACGTAGTAGATAAGTTTGCCTGCTATGGTCACTTCGTTGCCCTCCTTGACGTTTAGGAAATCAAAATCGTTTACGTATATCTTCGCAACCCTTCGATTGGGTATAGCGTCACGAATCATGTTCTCATAATCTACCTCACCGAACCCGGTTAAACGTTTTTGTTCAAATACCCAAAATGAATTGGTATCAGCGTCCGACGTAGTGTATTGCTCGGGCATATCCGCTTTCTTAAAATCTTCATACCATTGTAATAGTTTTTTACGTTCTCTTGGATTTTTAACGTCTTCCACTATATCGAACGCCCCGGAAATAATCAAACTTTCAATCACTTTCTTGTTTACTTTAGACGGTACACGTTCAACGAACTCTTCCAAAGAGAAGAACCTACCGCCCTTCTTTCGCTCTTCGATAATAAATGGCACTACCTTTTCGCCTATTCCCTTAATTTTAGTCAAACTAAAGAATATTCGTTGTTCTTTTGGGTCGCAAGTGAAATTCTGTTCCGAGAAATTAACATCCGGCGGACGAATCTCAATAGGAACTCCTGTTTTCTTCATTTCAGCCAAACGGTATGGTACTTCTCCTTCTTTGGAAAACTGCAAAGCGGTAGTCCAGAACTCAAGAGGATAATTCACTTTCATATACTGACTCCAATACGACATAATCGAATAGGCAGCAGCATGAGACTTATTAAACCCATATCCAGAGAAAGCAAGCAATTTAGCCCAAACCTTTTCTGCGTACTCCTCCGGGTTTTTAATTCCATTATCCTCAAGTAGCTTCGTATATCCTTTCTTGAACTTCTCTCCAAAAGAACTCAACGTTTTAACGTCCTTCTTTTTGATAGTAGTACGAAGAACGTCAGATTCCACTTCGGTTAATCCTCCTACTACAACGGCTTTCATAATTTGTTCCTGATAGACGTAAAGACCAAATGTTTCCTCCGTTATACTCTCCATTCCAAAGTCATACGTAGGCTTCTTCTTTCCGTTCTTAATATCCGCAAAATCAGAATGAGCGTTCAACTCCATTGGCCCCGGTCGGAACAAAGCCGTCATTGCTATTAACTGGGCTAGCGTCTCCGGCTTTACTTGACGACAATAGTTCATAAGTCCTTGCGTACCGAACTGAAATACGTCCTCATTCCATCCTCTACGGAAGTATCGGAACGTCTCTTCATCGTCCAGAGGAATATCATTAAAGTTAATTAGTTTGCCCGTATTTTGTTGGATTAGAATTTGCATATTCTTGAACTTATCCAACTGGTTAAGCCCTAAAATATCCTCTTTCAAGAATCCGGATTTATCAATGTACTTTCCTTCCCACTCCGATACCAAAACGCCGTCAATCTTCTTAACAGGCATCCATTCCCAAATATCTATTTCACGGTTCTTCCCGTCTACGGAATGTTTCGGAACAATAACTGCCGCTGAAGGGTGGACGGAAGCCGCCTTGCATTGCAAGAGCCCAAACTTAGTCAAGTGAACTATATCCGGATATTCCTGAACGAACTTAAACAAGGCTTTAGATTTCGAAGCATACTCAATTAAGTCTCCCCAAGTGTATTCAATTTGGTCGTCTATATCTTTGGTTAACTTATTCATCGTATCGAACGGCAAGCCCTTAACCTTAGCAAAGTCCTTTAAACAAGTCTTCAACTTCATACGGGTGTAAGTTCCGATAGAACAAGTGTAGTCATATCCATATTTCTCCTTGATATAATTCTTGACGGCGTCCCGGTGCTCGGTTGGGAAGTCTACATCAATATCCGGCATAGAGTCAGCTGACTTAGCACGCTCTCCGGACACACGGGTTTCATTCAAGAAACGCTCAAACATCAAACCGTATTTCAACGGGTCAACATCCGTAATATGTAAACAATAAGCAACGAGACTTCCACAAACAGAACCACGCCCCGTCCCTACCATAATACCTCTACTCTTACACCAATTTATAATATCCCAAAGAATCATAAAGTAGTCCACAAGGTCGTTCGGAACTATTACGTTACACTCCGTTTCCAAACGCTTCATATATACTTCTAATGTTTTGGGAGGGAAATGAGAAAGACGTTCGTTTACTCCCTTCTCCAATACTTCGAAGAATAAGTCAACCGGGTCATCCACTTCAAATTTGGGCAGCTTTCTTTCCCCAGATGGTATTTTGAACTCTACACGGTCGGATAGCCTGTTAGCATTTTCAATTCCTTCTACGATAGTTTCAAACAAAGGTTCCACCTCTTCTAACCAATCGGCATACTCGGCAAAGGTTTCGTTACAACTCTTGAAGAATTGATTAGTTCCCTCTGGAGCGGCTTGACCTAATACTTTGTTAAGTACTCCTTTGAGTTCGTGCATCTCCCGGTCTAGGTAGTAGGAATCATTTATCAGAATCGGTTTCACCAAATCCCGATATTTCATAATGTATGCATCCAAGTTTTCTAGGTGCTTCCGGAACAGAGCATCGGAAACGTACTCAACTGTATCAATCTGATAATAAACTCTTGTAAAATGCTTCTTATACTTCTTCAGAAGGAGCCGGGATGCCTTAACGTTATCATTTATGTAATTCAATTCAGATTCTTTCGGTATAACCAATGCCAATCCCTTTCCGTACTTATAAAGTTCTTCGTCAGGAATAAAGCCGGGAAAGGTTACATTGATAGCTTTATTAATCAATAGAAGGTTCTTCCATCCTTCGTAATTGAGAATATAAAGTTTGAGTTCAAACGTTTCTTGGTTACTTTTAGTAGCATCGTACTCCTTAGCAACGGTCACCGTCTCCCCAATGATAGGTTTGATTCCTGCCTTATCGCAAAAGGTCTGGAATGAAAGAGCACCAGCTAAAGTATTACGGTCGCAAATACCCATAGCCTTAACTCCAAGAAAAGCTCCTTTTTTAGTCCAAACTTCACAACCGCCGGAACCGTTCAAAATTTCATACTCCGTATGTACTCCCAAATGAGAAAAGTCCATTATGAACTCTTCGCTCGTCTTTCCCAAATACTTGAAGTCATTGAATTGAGGTTTGAATATCTCTTCGTTGTAGCGGTTCTTATCCTTCTTAATCCCAGAATAGTAGAACTTTTTCCCAAACTCAAAAAGTATGTATTTAACCTTTCCTTGGTCTATCAAATCAAATTCTTCGTCCGAAAGGATAAACCCAAAATCCTCATCAATTATCTTCCCATCAAACGGATGAAGATAAAGAAAATCTCCAATTCCTTCAATAGATATAATATCAGAACCCTCCAAAGAAGATTCTGATACCACTAAATGATTTTCTTCAATCCATTTACTTAATTGTTCGGTCATAGTTTACCAAGATAATCATGTGCTACAGTTAGTTTCTTTAACTTTGACCAAAAGAAGTTTTTCCCCAGCGTAGACATATCCCATCCGTCCGCTCCTTCGGCTTCTAACAATTGAATCTCGGCAATAGCTGTATGACGGCAAGCGTCTTTTTCTTCGTCCCCTTTACAAACAGCAGTTTTATGCTTGTATTGAACGTATATCTTCAATAGTCGATAAACGTTATAGAGGAATGGAGAAAATGCTGCTACTTGCTTTAAATCATCCTCTATCACCGTCTCCCCGTCGTTTATACGTTCCAAGTTATCTACTACGATATTCAAATGCATTTCTACTTCCCGGAAACGATTAATTGGAACGGTTGTTTTGAAATCGAAGGTCATTGGACGAGCATCGCAAACTCCCAACTCATAAAGAGTTTGACCTACAGCACTATTGTAGAACTCTTGGTTCATCTTCTTCGCCGTTCCGTTCCAATCATAAATATGAAGAGATTGAGAGTTATGTACCTGCGTTCCTAGCTCTATTCCCAAACAACACGCCATAATCTCGGTTAGGAAGGAGAACTGAAAGACGTTCGTTGGAAGCCCCCAATGCAGGTCATTGCTACGGTTCTGAATAGTAGTCATCAACTTTCCGTCCCGGATTTTCAACATAACCATATCATTACACGGTATATCCCGGCTCTTAGAACCTAAATCAAATTGAGGATTCCAAATAGACATTACCACTTGACGGGTATTAGGATTCTCGAACAATAGACGGATAGCGTCTGCTACTTGGTCATACCCTTTAGCTGCCGCTACGCCATTTTCATACTGGTCTTCAGTCCGAATACCCCAGTGACGGAGACGGAAGCCGTAGGGGGCATGGAAAGTGAGTCCGTCGTCCGAAAAGTCCGACATCTTTGAATTAAAGATAGTCAAAAATCTTACATCTTTTCTTCCGAGCACTATCCACATAGCTTCAGCTAACAAGAAGAATACGTTTATATCTCTTCCGTAACCTCCTACGCAACGACGATACGGGCATGTTATTATAGTTTTCATATCCAGTACCTCTTTCACATTTCCTGCCCGGCTTTCTTCGTCCGGCATGTGAGTTAGAATATAGTCATTGATAATAGGGTACATTTTCCCAAAATTGTCTGTCTTAACTACTCCGTATTCCGGCAAGTACATTTCGCTATTTCTAAATTCCATATGCTCTTATTTTTGTTGTTAAATTACTAGTTTACTTCGCTTTATATAACTTTGTAACGGTGTAAAAGAAAAGAGGGGAAATTACCCTTTCACAAGGCTTCCCCTCTAACCAAATTCAATTAAAACTAAATAATATAAGTGCGACTTATTTTTTCTTGTTTACTGTTTTCTTAACAGCTGCTTTTTTCTTCGGAGCAGGTTTTTCTTCTTCCTCTTCCTCCTCGGTTTCTTCCTCTTCTTCTACCACTTCCTTCTTCACAGCTTTCTTTTTGGGTGCTGGGGCGGCTTTCTTAGTTTTCGGAGCTTCTTCTTCATCCTCCTCTTCTTCCTCTTCAGGTTCTGCTGCCTTCTTCACTGTTTTCTTAGCAACAGTTTTTTCCTTCTTCAGGTTGTCTTCCATTTTCTTCCGGTTATCTCCCAATTTCTTGTCGATTCCGTTCAAAAGTTTCTCAATCTCTGGAAGCAGCGTAACAAGAATTTCCATTACTTCACTTATTTCGATTGATTTGATAAACGGAACCTGTGACCAGCAACGGTCGTATTCGATTTCCGCATTATCAAGAATCTCGTACTTACCATTGAAAAGAGAAAGATACAAGTGGCAAGACATCACAGCGTCTTTACCTTCGCCCTTCACGGAACAGTTTTCGATACTGATAATAGAACGGTTGCTGTTTTTACCTTTGAACTTGATAGTCAAACCAGCGGCAATCCAAGCATAGATATATCTATCTTCCGGGAAAAGTTTCTTCAAAAAGTCAAATGCCCTTCTGTCTTCCTCTCTGTTCTTCGGGTCAAGTTTATGACTTCTCTTCTTCGGAGCAGGTTTTTCTGCCTTAGTTTCCTTTTTTGCCGGAGCGGCAGCGGATTTCTTAGCAGGTGCTTCTTTCTTTGGAGCGGGGGCAGGGGATTCCTTTTTAGCAGCAGGTTTCTTCTTTTCAGAAGAGCGTTTTTCTTCAGCCTTGCGAATTTCATTACGAATGTCGTCATCAGACCAAGATTTCTTCACAGCGATTTCAAATCCTTCAGATTTGATAAGAGCTTTCAGTTCTCCTCTATCCATTTGGTCTAGTTCGTCACCTTCTTCTTCGGTTTCCTCTTCTTCAGATTCTTCTTCCTCCTCTTCCTCTTCCTCTTCAGGTTCTGGAGCTTTCTTGGTAGGTTTTTTAGCAGCGGCTTTCTTTGCCGGCTTCTTAGCTTCTTCCTCTTCTTCAACTTCCTCCGCAAGAGCGTCATTTTCTGTTTCTTCGTCGTCACCTACCTCTTCAGCATCAACGAACGATTCCGCAATTTCAACCAGAGTAGTGATGTCTTCATCATCCATCTGTTCTATTCCATTCTCTTCCAAGATTTCAAGAAGTTTTGGGCGTACTTCTTCGTCAGTTGTTCCTTTAATACCCAAACTTTTCACTCTCTTTGCCACGTTGGCGGTCAATTTTGTTGCCATAATGATTTACAATTTTTGTTAATAGTATATTTTATTCTTCTTCAAAACTATATGTTGCGTACGTTCTGCGAAACTGTTGTAACTCGTTGCCGTATTTGCGTATCAAAAAGTTACGTTGCATTTCTATAATATCTGTCACGCCAAACGGTTCATCGCCACTTTCTATAATTTTCTTCTTTTGTTCTTTCTCTTGTTTACTGGAGAAATAAACTTTGTTTAAAATTCTTTGGCTATGTCCTCGGAGATAAAGCGAGAAAACCGCCCTTTCCTTACCAGTTAGACCTTCCAAGAGGTCTATGCCATTCACTATGAAGCGATTAACCTCTGGAGAAATTTCGGATTCGTCCTCAACGCCAAAATCATAATTAATTTCATCAATCCGAACCTTGTAATTTTCTCTAGTAATATACTTCATAAAATCCCGCATTTTATTGGAACAAGCGGCTTCTAAATAATACTTCAAGGGTACTGGTTTAGCATATCCTTCCTTCCGGTATTTAAGCCAACGCTTTCCGTAACTTTTTATGGAAGTGAATATTTTTATTCTAAACTCCTGAACTAAGTCCTCAAATTCAAAAGACAATTGTTCGTAGGAATATAGCCGCCCGGCGTACCGTTTAGCTAAATATTCGTAGCGGTGATATAATATTTCCGACATCTTTTGAGCCATATCTCGGTTCCTCCCTCCATTAAAGCACGAGATATTTTCCAGACTTCCTACCGGAACGTTCACTCCAAACTTCAGCGTACATTGTCTTTTTAGCTGAAGAACTGGTTTGGATACGCTTTGCAAATCTAGCAGCTGATAGTGGAGTAGACTTATTTACGTTATCCACAGTTACTAACAATTCATTCTCCATTGTCCAAAGACAAACTCTATATGCTCTTCTCATAATTTATGTATTTTTAGTTTGTTATTCTTAATCAACAGTACAAAGATATTGGGTTTTCTCCAAACGGCAAAACTTTTTGTATAAAAAATTTGGGTTTTACCAAAAATTTAACCTTTGTTAAAGGAAAACCCAGTAAAACCCAAATGGAAATATATAGAATTGAAATGAATAGTTACAAAACCCGGCTCACCTCCTCCGGCTTAACATCTTCGTATTCTTCCCTCTCTAGGGAATACAATGTGAGTGTACCGTCTGCTTTAACTTGGTCAAGCGTCCAAATCTCTCCTCGGAAGGAGAACTCATTGCCTACGGCGTAATAATTTTGTTTATCCAAAGCCGTCATTTCAAACTTTGGCTTTCCGTTTTCTTCAAATAATTCTCTCGTAACTTTACGCAATACAGAGTCATTAGAGAAGATACAAAGCAATCGGTTGCGTTTAGCAATACTTTGTATCTTCTCCTTCTTATATCCCATTACTCTTTGGTAGTATGCTTTATCTTTGGGATTATAATATATCTTTCGTCTGAAATCAGCCATCAAATACTCCCTCTCTAATTGAGCAAAATATTCGCCCACGGAAAGGTTTCTTGTCTTAGTATGTTCCATATCTATTTTAATTTTCCAATCACACCTTCGTTAAACTCCCTTGGACGCTGAAGGTGATTAAAAACTTCCAAGGCTTCTTCTCTCGTACACTCATCAATATCTTTTTTGTTTGTATAAGTAATACTTGTCAGAAAATACTCCTCAAGTTCCAGTCCGTACTTTTTTATGTCTTTCAAAGCGTCGAAGTCGTACAACAGGATAACTCTTGTAACTCCCTTCGCAACGAGCTTTTGACGTTGTTCTGGACTTATCTTTTTACCAAAAGTACATACGCACTTTATCTCCTCAATATCCCAAAGCTCAAGAGTTTTATCAACCGCTATTTTATCAAATATCCCCTCCACGAGTATAACCGTATAAGTCCGCTCTGGAACTATCTCGTCATAACCAAAGAGGAGTTGACCGAAATTAGTACCTACGCTATTATTATACCTCAACCGATTCTCTGGAACCTTCTTCGCTCCGTATCTCCCAAGGAACCCTCTCACCTTACCACCGTCGTAAATGGGAATGATAACATAATTCTTATATTTTGAATAAAGGTCAGTTGCTCCGATATTATAACGGACGCAATCGGAAGAAGTAATACCACGTGCTAGCAAATAAGGCGTGCTCTTACGAGACACTTGCCAGCCTACGGGTAGTTTCCTTTCCGGCAACTCTTCCAACGTAATTTCGTCTCCTACAGACGCCTCTTCCATCCACGTCTTAATACTCTTCATCTCCTCCCGTTCTTCTATCGTAGCGCCACCAAGAAGGTATGTTTTGTTTAGACGTTTGAGGAGTTTATAGATATTTCCGTATTCTCCGCATTTTTTACAATCGAACATTTGAGTGTCTTTATTGACATACATATGTCCTTCTTTGCCACAAAAGATACAATCGCAAATATAATGACCCCTTCTGTTTAATTTAGGATTTATCAGCAAATCTCTTAAATCAGAATCAGCAATTGTTTTTGTTCTTCTTTTCATGAATATAACCATTTAATTGATTAACCGTATAACATAATTTCAATATCTTTCGTTTGAAGTTTTCTCTACCATACTTCTTTACAGCATTTCTAAAATGAGTACCTCCCGAACCTATATAATCATCGGCAAATTTATTTCCTTTTATTTCATGTTGTCCAACGTATATCTTACCATTGACAATATTAGTAGTTAAATACACAAATCCTATTGGTTTCATAATTATTTGTTATATTTTTAACTACTAATAACTTGACAATTACACTTAAATGTCCTCATTCATTTTCTTCGTCAAAATTCGTATTTAAAGTGCGAATACGGTCGTAGAAACGAGAATAAGCGAAATTATTACAAATATGTATTGGGTCACCTCCCTTATAATCTCTCAACTTATCTGTATGAAGTCTCATCGTCTCTTCCTTCATTTCATCACGGGTTTGGTTAATCGTAACGAATATATCAAACGGTCGAATCTTTCCCTTATCTTCCGACAACTGGGCACGAGTAATGACGAAATCAGGGTCATTCTTCATTTCCTCTGGAATACTACTACTTTGAGTAGCGGTATGAACGACGGCATTAAATTCCATTGCTAAGGCTTTCATACCCTTCGCCAGCTTCGCTTGTCGGAAACGTTCGTCATGGGGACTGTAAAGGATTCCATCGCCTACTTCAACGAGTTCAAGGTAGTCAATAATGATAACGGAAATTTTGCCGTATATCTTTTCCATTTCCTTCAACTCTCTCCGTATATCAACCAGCGTCTTTCCTCCCCACTTTTCTTCAGAAGAAACTATAATGTCGGATTTTTTCAACTTCTTGATAATACGGTCTGTGACTGCCATTTTCTTATCCGGGATATTTCCCAACTTCACGTCTTGGTAAAGAGTTCCCGTCCATCCAGCGTCGTAACGATTAAGGCACTGTTCACGAGTTCCCTCTAACTGAAAATGAGCTACCCGGAAGCCTTGACGAGCGGCAGCAATTCCTAAATGAGATAAACACTGGCTCTTACCAGCCCCTGAATCTCCCAACCAAAGAACGCACTCCCCGGATTCTGGGCCACCGTAATCACCTCCTAAACGATAATCAAGTTCATCTATTCCGGTTGGAACTTTAAAGCGAAAATTCCAATCTTCAGACCTTCGCCGGGCTTGTCGTTCTGGGAAGTCCTCAAAGACGGTTTCAAATTTAGGTTTTAAGATAGAGAATTTCCCAAATTCTTCAGCGTACTGAACGAACGTGTCCCAAGCCTTATCTTTCTCCCCTCGGTTGTATATATCGACAATCTTATCATTAGCTTCCAAAAACTTCATTTTGCGTATAAACGTCTCAAACGTCTCCATCAAGCCCTCTTCGAAGTTCTCATCATCTGCAAACTCTACGTCACCGATTTCTTCCAAAAGGTCAAGAACCTTCTCCGATTCTACAAATTGTTGTTGAAGCTGACCTAAAGTAGGAATTTTCCCGGTTCGGTCGTGTTGTTTAACGCAATATTGCCAAAGTTGTTTTTCCGCTTCCGTCTGTAGAAAAGAAAACTTGAGGTACTGACGAACAGTATCAAATATTCCTCTACGACGGAATGCAGCGGCAAACAATTCAGTTATGTAATTACTTGCTAAAGCATTATTTCTCGCCATATCCTCTTTTTATGTAAACTTTTGGTAATTCTTGTTTAAGTAATTTCTTGCAATCCTGTTTAAAATTGCAACGAGCGCACAGCGGTGAACGATGATGATAAAGTGTCGTTCCAGCTATACACCAAGCATATCCACGCCGGGTATTAAAATACTCTTTTTTCAGGGCTTCTTCCGCCGGACGTACTCGTAGGATTAACTCTGGAATCTTCGTCGTAGCCGAAGTTTGAGTTTTATAAATGCCTAATTTTTTTATATGACTTCGAACAAGATAAGTATTGAAGTCCGGTGTGAATTTCTTCCAACGTTGAATCGCTTTCGTCCCGAACATCCACTGAAAACGTACGGTATGAGAATAATCCTTTTCCATTCCGGTATTAAACCAAGACTGAAACTGGTATTCCAGAAACTTCTTCAAAAAGTTCTCCCCAATAGAGTTCGTTCCAAATTCCTTTAGGAAATTCTCAAACGAAGCAACATCCACGTCGTTACAACGATAATTCGTTTGTCGGTGGGTTACGGCGTCTAACATATCCACAAACATATCTACCGCCTTCCGGTATAAAGCCGTTTCTTTTCTATTCATACGATTTCAAACCATTTCTTAATATAACGTTCCAAGGCTTCCATACAGTCCGTTTCGGACGTATCAAGAACTATAACGTTCTTTTCTCCTATCGCTTTTACGTACGTGGATAACCTTGAAAAGGAATGGTCGGTCAAATAAGCATCAAACTCATCAAAGAAGTCGATAATCAGGCTTTTCTTCTTCCCTTCCGCCATTCCCAATACACGTCCCTTTCTTTGAATTGTATTCGCATCCTCCAATCCTCCGTCTACATTTATCAGAACCTCTGCCGCTGGAAGTGTTACACCCTTTTTGAATATCCCCGAAGCAGACAAGGCTCCTCCTTTCCCTTTCAGGAATTTCGTCATTGCCTCTGCCCTCTCCTGTGCCGAATTTGAACCGCTGATAAAGGGCACTCCCAACGTCTTTTCCATGCTTCTTCCGTGAGCTACGCTTTGGAAAAGCAATAAAGTCTTTAGATTCAGACTTCGTAGTATCTCGGTCGTCTGACAGAGAATACGGTTGCGATACTCCGAGCGGTGAATCATCTCACGAGTATAAACAGCATATTCGTCATTTTCAATCTCATATTCCAAAGCGTTATGATTAACCAAGAGCATATATACCCGGTAATCAGACAATACCTTGCGTTTACGCAATATCTTCTCCGTTATTGTATAAACGACGTCCCCACTCCATTCCATTAGTTTGAGATTCTGTACCACAGCCCCACTCCGATAAGGCGTTGCGGAAAGACAAAGCTGGTAATCAAGAGCAGTGCACATCTTGTATATTTTGAGCTTCGAATCCGAGCAATTGTCGTGTATTTCATCAACGGTTAGAAATTGAAGCTCTTTTAGATACTTTCTCATATCCCGTTTCTTCTTTGCATCCCTACAACGCCCAGACAGAGTACTTTGTATGGTCTGAATCATACCTACCGTCACACGACAAGACGTATCAATCTTACCAGCACGAATCTCTCCCACTTCCAAACCTCCATAAGGTTCGAAGAAGTTCTTCAAATCCCCTACCGCTTGGTCAAAAAGCGTTGTATTATCCGTCAAGAAAAGGAATTTCCCCGGCTCTGAACGAAGAAAAATGCGGCAAATTTCAGAGGCAATGAAAGTTTTTCCTCCACGAGTGGGAACAACGATTATTCCAAACCTACGACGGAAGAACGCCTCAACAGCCCGACGTTGGTGTATGTAGCGTCCCTGCATTCGTCCGTCAATCTCCGTTCCCTCTGGCAGAGTGTAATCATAATCCTCTATAATGTACCCCAATGCATTTTCTCTCAAATACTTCTCCAAAGTAGGCAACATACCGATTCGAAACGTCAGCTTGCGTTTATCAAATTTCTCAATCTTTCGTCGTTTAGCGAAAGTATCTGGGTTGATGAATGTTAACGCTTTAGCAACATGTCTAATACCCGCATTTGAGGAAAGACGGAAAGAATACAAGAAATTACTGATGCGATTTATCTTTACATCCATGGTTTCTTGAATTTGTCGCCGTACATTGGTGTAATAAGTTCTTTGGCTACGTCATATGAAATGTTCCATCCCCGTCCTTGGAATACTCTAAACACACGAATATCCTCAACAGGCAATTTCATCTTAGAAGCTATCCCCTCCAAGATACTCCGAACCTCCTTTGTGTCTGTCAATATACTGGGCATGTTCTTCTGATGTTCCTCGTAGAGTTTACGTAAAACACTGGTAGTACAATCTTCCGGGATATGTTCTACAACAATATATCTTCCCGGCATTCCGGTTTTTCCTATAAATCCAACCTTTTCCGCAAGATTTCTTAGATAATCAACTGTTGCGTCTGAATAATTAGTTTTCCCGAACATTTTCAACATCATTACTGATAGAAGTCGAGAGCGGCTAAACTCCGAGCAAATAGGTTTTGAGTTAACCAACTCCACGAATACATTCCAAACTGTTGTTCCTTTACTTTTCATATTTTTCTAATTTTACTTGGGGTGAGGAAGCAAATGAAGCTTTACCCCCTGTATCCCCCTATTGGGTTAATATTGTTACTTGGGTATGAGTACGCAGTTGTTAGAAGTTTACCCCTGTGATTATTAAGAACAGAGCTGCGATTTCGGTTTGTCGGTACTGGTTAAGACGTTCACGACGGGATTTATAACTTTGACCGGGTCGGAATAATAGAAGTGATTTACATGCCCTACGATGCCACTTTCAGGGGAAGTGATAAAAGGATAGCCGAAAGAGTAGAGAATGCTGTAAACAAAAGAAAACCGCTCAAATCTCGTGGATAAGAGCGGTTATTTCTAAATTAAGCTAGTTTAGTAAACTCTAGCAGATTGTAACCCGGTCGGAATTGATTAGTAGCTCCGTCAAGCCAAGAAGCAACATCAATGTCGGAAGTCTCCGAGAGCGTGAAGGTTAATTCAGCGTTGAAGTCGTTGTTAGCCTTTCCTGTAAATCCACTATCAGAAGAAACAGGAACTTGAGCCAAATTATCGGTTCCCTTAAACACGGCATACACCGCTTTATCACGGTAGGCATTTTCTATCAAAAAAGCATCCGCAGGAGAATACAAGAACCTTAATTTGTAAGTTCCCGCAGGAAGATTGAAAGATAGCCTCAATTTTTTAGTATTCTCTGCGTTATTCGTAAAACATTGTTGACAAAGAATGAATTGAGCAACCGGATAAACCCCTGTGTCGTCAGCGGAACTATTAGAGGAGTAATTATTCATACCGGATTGGAATACTGAATTTTCAGCATACTTACCAGCGTCGCAATTAAATTTCCAAGACAATAGATTTCCTTGGGTATCTTTCATTTGAAGATTATTCCAACCTGCATACGTTGCCGGACGAACCTGATTGAAAGTAGTGCCGTTTACTTCAGTAAAATCTATTTTCTGGTTAGTGGTTCCGTTAAAACCAACCAAAGCAGTAACCATAGGCTCCGTTAAAGTAATAGAAGCGTTAACAACGGACGATTCAGAAACAGCATTCTTAACTTGTCCATATAGCGTCTTATTTCCCAAAGAAGCAAATGAATAAATTATATTGCTTTTCCAAGCAATCCAAGCCGCAGAAGATAATCCGGCAGTAGTCTCTGCTAAACGGTAATGAGTAGGAGTACCACTTGTTACGGTAAAGGCTACCGGGACATTGTATCCAACGAAAGAACTTTCTCCACCAGCTAGCTTCATACCTCCCAGAACCACTGGCAGAACGACATTTATAGAATCCGACTTGATTTGAGAATCGTTATGTTCGTTTCCTACTTGTGCGTAAACGGTTAACAATCCCTCTGTTACTCCGGATTCAAATTGAACCGTAGAACCTACCCAAGGAATACAATCCGGACAATCCGACAAATTAGCCATCTTGCCGATTTTGTACTTGGTAATAGTATTAGCGGTATCAAACTTCACGCTCACTGTTCCTGAATTGGTTGCTTCCGCTCCGTCGTTGATAGTAATACTGTTGAGCCGGGCTGTTACCGTATCTATGTACTCTATCGAAGAAGTTTTAACAGAAGTTTCACCAACGGCATTTTTCAGTTTAGCATAAAGCGTCTTATCTCCAAAAGCAGAAGAAAGCTGATAAGGAGCGGTTTCTACAAAGTCTACCCAAACACCAGATTCAAACGAAGCACTTTCCGAAATCATATAATGAGTTGGGAAGCCAGTATAATAGAACTTAACGTTCACTTGGGCTTGAGTTGTAGATGAGGCTCCTCCATCAATTTCAATAGAAGTTAGCGTCAAAGCAGGTTCCAAATACGTTATAGAATCGGATAAAGTTGTTGATTCTCCGTATATGTTTTTCAACTTAACATAAATCGTCTTTTCCGTATATCCATCAGACAATTGGAAACTAGGATTAAGTACCCATTCTTTCCACTCTGCTCCCGTGAAATCGGAATTTTCAGAAGCTATATAATGAGTAGGAGCTTGCCCAGAATAACCCATGTTTAAGATGACCGTTTGGTCTTGGGTAGTTTCCGCCCCACTATTTATAGTGAAGGATTCCAATACTGGAGGAGAAGTGAATTTGTTCAGTCTAGCTAAATAAGGTTCTTTGACTCCCTCCTTCAACATCTGAACGAAGTAGTAGGCGTTATCATACGCATATTCTTTGTTAGGGTCAGCCTCAAACGCTTCTACGTATTTGTTAACTCTATCCATTAAGAGCGAGTTAAAGTTGAGATTAACTAACAATTTTCCGTCGTTTATAGCATATGACGTTCCATAAACGTTATCCCCAGAAGTTACTTTAACTCCATCCATAGAAGTAATGCCTGATAGAAGAACAGACAAATCTCGGAAGAAGAAATTAGCCCCCTTGGGAACGAACAATTTGAAGTGTACGCCCGTACTCGTAATGGTCTTGGAAGTGAGGGTGTTTTCTCTCATATACCAGTACTCGAACATTTCGTCCAAAGTAGGGAACCAAAGAGAATCATTTCCAACATCTCCATAAGCATCGTGGATTTTCTTAAACAAGTAAGATTCCCAATAGGCAGAACGGTGAGCGGAACCGATTAGCCAATAGATAGTAGATTTGTCCGTTGCTTTATCAAACCCATCCAAAATAGACATTAAGTCTTTTGAATACTGTGGGTCTTCATTAGTATCATTCAAATCATTTCCGTAGGCAAAAAGCCTCTCGATAGAAACTTGATTCTTGTTAAGAGTGAAGTCCGGCTGGAACGGGTAGACCTTCTTTATGCTAGGGTCACCTGCTTGAGCGGTAATGACTTGAATAATATCATTTCCACGGCTAAACGTAATGTATTTATGGTCGCCGTTCGGTTCTATCATTAGTTTGGGAATTATATCAACGTAGCTCTTAAACAGATTAGCTGTTACTTCTACGCATTGGTTAAATTCCTCTTGAGTATTAGTGGTAGCAATATTATAGCCTTGTAAGTCATGGTACCCTACCATAAAGCCGAAGTCAAAATAAAATTTGAACTCCTTCTCACTCATCCATGGCCACATTTGGTCTACGTCTTGCCCTATTTCTCTATCCTTTAGCTTATCTGGCCAAGTGGAAACAGTCGTTGCGTATCTGCGTTTAACTCCGGCTCCGTCGGTACACTGACAGAAGTTTTCTGGATAGAAGGCTTCAGAAACGTATTGAACCAAATTAGGTTTGTCCTGCATTCCCAAGTGCCAAGTTAATGTTCTACCGTCCGGATATTTGAATACTTTAGCAATATATCTCTTGTTGATGAAAGAGAAGATATATTGGAAAATGGAATAGCTATCATCAGTAATGTAACTGAAAACCATTTTCTTGTTAAACTTCAACGGTGGTATCTCTAAAGATATAGCGTCTTTGTCTACGCCTTCCGGAACCGTCACGTCAAATTCTACTTCGTCTCCAAAGAATTTACAATACTGAAGGTGAAGCAATCCGTAAACGTCTTGAGTAACGGCGTTCTTACATTTTACTACCATACAAGATTGTAAATTCTCGTTTATATAGAAACGAGTTACCTCATAATTGAATTGAAAGAACTCCTTGTTTAGTCCGCTACCCGTCGAAGCTATGAAAGATTCGACGTTGAAGTATAACCCAAAGCCAAGAGGTTCATCTGAAATGACATATTCCTTTGTTTCGCTTTCAGTCTTGGGAAGAGAAGGTAACTGAACGGACATCTCATAAATGTCGGTTTGTTCTCCTCCGAAATTATACGTTCCAACTTTTCGCTCCGTAGCAGAAATTAAGATGGGAGTGACCCGGTTGTTTACGGCTTCTTCTATCTTCTCGTCAATTTGAGCGTTCAACTCATTCATCTGCTCCTGAATCTGCTCTTGCAATTTTTGTAGAGCATCATTTATTTTTTTTTCGATTTCGTCCCAATTGTCTTTGGGAACTAAATCAGACCAATTGCTTTGAAGCGTATATACCCCAGTTCCTCCGTTATAAACCCAAACTTGTGTTTTGGGTTCTCCGGAAACTTCTGCTAAAAATACTACCTTCAAAGTAGGTTGACGAAGAACGGTTGGAACTTTCAAAATAGCGGTATCAAACGTGTATATGTTTGTGCCGTTGATTCCTCCCGTAGGAAAATTTAAAGAAACGTTATACTCACCCAAACTGTTTCCTCCTCCACCGCCTGCCTGAATAAGTTCAAGTAGCCTTTGAAGCTCATCGGAAATTGCCTTTTGGGACATAGACATAACCGTACTTTGTCCCGTTGTTTGAGCTAGTACGGCATTTAAAATAGGAATAATCACTGGAGACCAGTATTGAGTATTCCAAAGTAAAATAACAAGGTTTGATTCTGCTTCTGACGTAGAAATGGTTACAGGCAAACCGTTGTTATCTGAGAAATTTGTAAAGATAATTTCCGTATTTGGAGGAATGGAAGCAATATAACATACCCGGCTATCGCTCGGTTGAACAGGAGTGGTATTTTCTTTTGCAATCCCTATTATAGGACTGCTAGAAATCAACTCCAAGCTGCGAATATACTCTAGCATATTCAAAGCGTATGCTTGATGCTTTTCCGGCTGAATCTCTGTCCCCTCTGGACGTCCGAGAAGACAGTCAACTATCATTTGTCTGGTATCAGAATAACCTGCCATAGAATTTTTGTTTTATTTATGAATAATCTGGTTTCTTATAATCTGCGTCGTAATTCTCTGGAGGTGGTACTAGGTCGTACGTGATTATCATATCTACTTCCTCCACGGTAGGATAATTGAACTTGTCTTTGTAATTTTTCAATATTTCTTCGTTACTCATACATTCGTAACCTTTCCGAATCCCACGTTGAATCCAAATTCCTATGCAATCCCCCTCTTCCATAAGTTCAGAAAGTAAAACGCTATTATCTGCCTTGTTTTCCAACTTTCCTTCGAATTCAAAGCGAGATACATCCGTACTTACATACGAGCACTCTACGGGCACGGCAATCACCTCCTCGTCCCTTCTTTCGATTCTGAACGTATCAGCTTTCAGACGTTTAGCCATCCACTCCTCCGAATCCTCAAACGCCTGTTCGATTGCTTCCCAAGTTCCTTCTTGCCCTTCTTTCTTCACCTCTACGGTTACGCCCATGGGATAGAAAATAATCTCTTCACCCTTTATCGCTGGAGATAACATTTTCACGTTTACGCCAGCACGATAGAAAGAAGCGTTAAAGAATTGAGCGTTCAGAGGTTCTTGAAAACGGTTAGCAATGGTTTCCATAGTCATTGTCTCTTTATCCACAACTACTGCTGAAACTTTAAAATCAGCTAAGTTCCCCTCATCGGTAACTATCTTCAAGGTAACATTTGAAACGCCTTGAGGAAGTTTATTTATAAGCGCAAAGGCAAGTGTCTCCTTGGTTTTCTTCTCCAACGTATAAGCTGATATCATATCGAATATTCCGTTCAGAGAAGCATTGGGGACGGTGCTAGAGGAAACGAATCCCCCCAGCGATTTACTTGGGTCTGATTGAGGTGAATTTCCTCCTGTCTTTATCAACGAAGCCGAAGCCCCGGTCAAATATAGCATCATACTCTAGTTCCTTTCTTTAGTTTGTCGGTTGAGGAGAATTGACGATAATTTGAGAATCTCCTATCATTTGCTTGTTCCCGGCTTCGTTCGTAAATTCGGCAATGGAAAACTTCTGCCATGCGGTAGAAACATCCCCGTTTATCATACGAAAACGGAACCCAAGAGTGATTTGTCCGTACGGAACAGTAACCAAAAGTTTGTTTGTTCCGCTACCCTGACTTACCAGATGATAATCCGGCTGAAGGGTTACGTTACCACTTTGGGCAAATGTAAGCATGTACTCAAAAATCTCGTACGGCGGAACGACAATGAATTGAGAAGTATCTCCGGCAATAATATCGTCGTCAAATTGAGATACATACAAATCTTTGTTCGTATTATCGTCAATTGTAATTTTCTTCATATTATTGCGATTGATAAGTGTCCAATTCTTAAACAAGCCGTTCGGTATGTCCCCGGTACCAAGGAAGTTACTTTGCCCGGCAACGATACGGAAGATGGTTGAGGAAGTAGTAGTAACAACGGTAAAGTCCGTTACTGTGTAGGCGTGCTCTACGGTAAGTTCAATGATGTTCGGCTGAATACGCTTAACTCTAGTAAGACTGACTATTTCATCTTTTTCGGGCAATACTCCGGAAGAGTAAAACGAACTATTGAACATGTATCCGGAACGACGGTCAGTGATTACCATACCAGAACCAGAGAACTCTACGGACGCCAAAATAAATTGGTCGTCAGTCAACGGCGGCACGTCCGCTGAATCTATAATCTGAATCGAATAAGCGTCCATTTCGTAAATCAATTTGTTATCTTCTGCTGGCTGGAATCCCGGAGTAAAAGCCCCCATAACAGCGTATTGAACGTTTGATTCAGCTACGAAGGAACCTGAAAGGACAGCTGATGTATCGTTGGTTACTTCTACTACTTCGTAATACTCTGTATTCAAGAGAGAGTTCAGACGTACTTTAGTGGGGAAATTTGGTTGACCTCTTAACACACTAAGGAAGGAAGTTCCAGTACCTTGAAGAGTTCCATCCGCTGTTACTGATACCGTCCCGGCTTCGAAGTTAGTTGAACCATACTGAAGAACTATCCAGCGAGTGCTTCCCGTATTTGCTACCGTCAAATCCAACGGTGTCTCCATTCGTATTGCCCTCATTTGAGAATCGAAGGCAAGACCACTATTGATAGTAACTACATTGTCTGCTCCTGCTTTGGCGACAACTTTGTAATTACTGTTAGCAGCATTAGTAACAATCCCGAAGGACTTCACTAAAGATTTTATTGCCAATTCATATCCGTCTTTTTTTAGGAATTGAACCAAGCGGTTAATCTCTGCTACTTCTAAAAATAAATTGGTAGTTACTTTTAATTTCGACATATGACTATTTGTTAAACTTTTCTAAATAATACTTGTAACTCATTTGGGGATTGCCCGAAGCCATTTATAAAACTAATGACAACTTTTTCACTAACTTAAAAATTATAATATGGCATTTGCGAATATTAATCCCAAGAACGGAAACGCTGGTCAAACCTCGGTTTCTGTCGGATGCCCGGCATTTACTGGGCGTTTAGCTCAACAAGAGACGCACACATTCACAACCACTATCGGTTCGTCATCAAAAGTATTGACGGTTAAACAGAACCCTAAAGCCTTATATGTTACGATAGGGGATGATGATACCATTCCGGCTGGAGAGCAAAGTGTTACTTTACAAGGTTCAAGTAATGCTGCTTTGTTAGCATTTAACAAAAACTATGGAAGTAACATTAGCAATCCTACTTTGACTGTTAACGGTACCACCCAAACTAATACGGGTACTGCTACTTCTCCTAAATACACCATAGCGGGTGACCCCGGTGCAAAGGCTGAATATTTCTATGAATTTACCTTCACTATTGCGGCAAACACTAGTGCTTCTCCATTAGAAACAGAAATCGAAGTAATTCCAGACAATACAGCTGTTAAAGCTGCAAATTGTACTCTTACTCAACAAGGAGCATCTTCAAACATTTCTCTGGATAAGGAAACACTTACATTCGAAGCTGCTGGAGGAACTCAAACAGTTGTTGTTACTTCTAATAGCCCGTGGACAGCTAACTAATAGCGAAGTGATTTTAAAAGAGAAGGGGAAGCCGTTTGTGCTCCCCCTCTTTTTTTAGTCAACAGTCCAAGGTGCAGGGCTAGTAACTTGAATTTGAGCTTGCCCCCCCTCGTGGGTAAATACTATGGTTGAGGAAGGCTTGATTGTAATCTCCGCTGGAGTAGGTTCCGGCTCCTTCTGAACTACTTTCTCGTCTGCCGTCTGCTCTCCCAAATAGATAAAGATAGTGTTGAGATTGAACGGAAGGAGATATTTGTTGATTATATCAGATAGCTCCTTTTCTGAAAGAGACTTATTGTTGTTTCGTACGTACATGTAGAATACACGAGAACTCTCAATGAATCCAAGGCTCTGGGAATACTCCGAACCCCCTCTCAAGGGCAAAATATTTCTTCCTCTTATCAAAGGTCTTATCTTGTAATCCCAAAGATATACGACGGAAGAACCCGTTGAACCCTTCAATTGAATTTTAGGCAAAATATACTTAACGAATGAGTTATTGAACGTCAGGTCTTGTCCGAATCCCAAATTGGTTTTTGTTCCTTCTACCGTTACCGAAGAATAGGCGTGAATGATACCTCTAGCAAAGTACCAAACTCCACTCTTTATAGACGCCGGAGTGAGTTCCTTGTTAAAAAATAATTCCGTTATTTCCGCACCGTCTAAGGATATGAAAGCGTCACTCAATTTGTTTTTCAAAGCATCGAAACCTTCAACGCCAAATGATAACTCTTCCCCTCCTGTTATATTCTCCAAATAGAAAGCGAATGTAATTTCGTAGTCCAAGCGAGAATCCGCAACGTATACATTTTCCGAAACGTCTTGAGAGTCATCTATTCTGCCTAACGCAGCAATTCCATCTGCTCCGACGGTCATAGATACTACTTTCTTGTTGTTCACCTCCTCTAGGGCAATAGAAGCAGTTCCGGATGTATTGTGAACGAAGTCGTCAAGGTTCTGGAAGTCCTCGGTGTCCTCCTTCGTTTTGTTAAGTCTTTCCGAGCGACTTGTTCCACGCCAAAGAGGTGAACTTTGCCCGACGCACCAACCCATCTTATCCAAAGGGATAACTTCGTACAAAAGTTCATCATAAACATTAGAGCGCATAAGCCGGATAAACTCACCATCAATCGGAACCACAGAACCGTCCGGAAGAATATCCCCCTTTCGCTTGAATATCATATTCGTGCCTCTTTGACGAATTTGGTCATAGAAGTGAGATGTTAAATATTGAAGTTCTTCCAGTGTGATATTTCCTTCGTCGAAGTACATACCATTCTGCTTGAGGTATTCGTATAGCAGAGAGTAGTCTTGGTTGAAATTCTCGTAACGTTTAAAGAACCGAATGAAAAGCCCAAAGAACCGGGCAACGGAACTCCAAAGGTCAGCAAAGTCTTTGTCCTCCGTCAAATCCGAGTTCTCCGCACGGGTAATGTATTGAGGAAGAATACCCCGGTAGTATAACTTCTTGAAAATATTATTAGCAAGCGTTTTCAGTTCCGGCTCGTTGATAATATCTTTGAATATACTTCCTTCAATAGTCGGTGCAATGAAGGCTTTAGATTCAACGTTTCCTTGAAACTCTATTTTGATAAAGTCTATTGTTCCGGTATCGTCTGAACCGATACGTGTATAACGGACTTCGATGATGAGGGAACCGTCAGCCACTTGCGCCTGACCGTCAGCCAAAGAATCGTTAGAAAGGGTTTGCCATTCCGTCCAGAACGTTCCGTCAACACTAGTGCGGTAGTCTCTGGTAACGTTCCGAGACGCAGTAAGGTTCAAAAGTTCGTCCTGAAAAGATATGAGTTGAACTTTACCGTCTATTTGAGCGTTAACGGTAACCAAGAGAATATCGTCAATATTTTCCAATTTATTATTCTTCATATTCCAATTCTCCTTCCTCTGTGTTGATAGAATATTTGTCTGGGTCGTCGTTCTCCAAGGTCAGCGTTAAGTCTCCGTTTTCGTCTATCGAACCCGGATTCGTTTCATCAGAAAGCAATAACAATTCACCCTCTGCTCCATTTACTGAATCTACAACGGAAGATTCTTCCAAGACCATAGATTGGTAAATGCTAGGCATCGTCGTCCCGTCGTCGTTCATCGAAGCCTCACACGTTATAATAGCGTTCAATAGAGATTCTGTCTCATTAAACACTTGCGTCGTTGTTCTTGTAGGTACGTTCGTTGTCATATCGTCGTTAATACAGATGCTTGGAATGAATAATCAATTTCGTTGGGATAGAAGAACTCACTAAGTATGCCGCCATTGTCTTCGATAATATTACCATCTAAATCACGCATTACAAACCCTCTAATGCGTGGAAGTCGGTATTCTGGGACGTTTATATCAGCACGTGGAGAAAAATGGGTATCGGGCACGTAACGCACTCCATCAACATTCTTCGCAGCGTACAACATATTTTCCCACTCAACCTTGTCCCCGTATTTCCAAAAGCGGTAATCAAATAATTTACCCATCTGAATCTGAATCTCACGACGGACTTGGTCTTGGTCGTACGCCGGGTCAATATCTATGCGAAACTCAACGTCAACGGGCAACCAGTCTACGTTATTCAATTTCAAAGCATACTGGGTAGACGTCGATAGAAGCTCCGAAAGGGTGAGAAATTCTTCGCTTTTGGAAAGTATTTCGTTGAATTCTTCGTCCGTAAAGTTTTGACCGTTTACGGAAACCACTATCAGGTTGAATCGTCCGTCCTCATCCATACCTCCCTTGTAGAGTTTCAGAACATTATTGTTAATTTTCATAAACACCTGTTCTAGGTAGGATAGAGTAGTGCGAGCTAGCTGATTAACGCTTTCTTTGATTCTGATACGAAAAAGTTCATCATCTTCCTCATCTCTTCCTCCGGTAGCCCGGTATTCATTCGTACAAGAAATATGTCCGGTCGGAATAGGGCTAATTTTATTTACCGACAATGGGTCAACGTTCGTTGAAGCCCCAGCAGAATCACTCTTTATTTTAGCATAAGCAAAACCATTAATTCCCAAAACAACATCTTCCTCTAATGAGAAATTCACTCCGCTAGTACTCGTCAAGGTCGTCGTCCCGGCGATGTACGTTGTTCCCTCGTCTCCTACTAAGCGGATATATGTAGAACTGCCCTGCGCTCCAAATCTTGGTGCTACGCCACGAATCTTTGCAAGCTCATCCAGATATACTCCATACGCTGTATCTGGGAAAATATGCCCCTCTACAATAGCTTGATTAACAAGACATTTTTGACCTACCTTCGCACAACCGAACGCAAAGCCATTGAGGACGGATTCTTGAGATACGTCGTTTATCTTATCAGTCTTATTTAGCAATATCTCCAGAAAGATTTGCTTTAATTCAGATATTGGAATTATTTTGGTAATCATACAACAATTTTCCTTTCTGTTTTATAATCATACTTCGTTTTAATCTCGCAATAAATATACATAGAACCGTTGTTGAATTCATACTTCGTAACGTCTACATACTGGAAAAGGTCGTTTTGTAGGAAAGTATCTTGAAGATTCTTTATCATATCCGCATAAGCAAAATTTTGAGCCGTTACACCGATAGTAAGAGAAGCATTTTGACCAAACAGCATATTCTCCGGCACGTCTCCTCGTTTCAAGGACAGAAGAATATCGCATTTCTGTTCTACGTTATCTTGCCAAATCTTAACATCCAAGTCGTTGTCTATGAACGTCACTTTTCGGTTTATGTCCTTGCCATAAATACGCTTTCCAATTGGTTGGTCTAATATCGTATTCACAACTACGTCTACGGTATTGTTAATAAAGACGTTTACTGGAGTAAGCTCGTTGATTTCCCAATCTACTTCGTTAAGGTCATTACCCAACATAAGTTCTACCCAATTCGTATTATCCTGATTCAGATTCTTAACTGAATTAGCAACATCCTCCATAGTACGGAAGCCGCCTACGCTGGTCGCTACTTGAACCACGGGTTGATAACCTCTCTTGGTAAGAGAAGTGCGACGAAATTTGGGCAACTTATTGATTTTATCAATAGTGTCCTCTAGCGTACTCACATAATCCATTAGTTCCCAATAACCGCATTTATCAAACTTATTAGCAAAGTTTTTGAACGTCGCCATCAAGTTAGAACAGTCATTGGTAAGTTTCTTCAAATCTAACAAATAGGAATTATCTATGCTAACTGTCTGCCCGGAAAAATAGCGATTTATTTGCGGGTAAGCATTGAGCATAAAGTTCCGATAGTTAGTAAAAAATTCTACCAACGGATATTTCGTAACCTTCTCAAATTCTATAACGATACTTTCCATATTACAAATTTATTTTCCTTGTTACGGCGGTTAGCAAATTACCAATCCCCTTCGCAATAGCCCCGGAAGCAACCTGCGTTAATAACTCCAATTTCTTCGAATAGGTTTCACTTCTTTGTACAGCAGATTGAGGTGCTACGGCTTTCATTTCCAAAGAATAAAACCAAAGCATGTTATTCTCTATGCTCTGACTGTAAGAATCCTGTAGAATCTCTACAACGTAATTCGTATTCAAAGAGTAATTGCTAAATAGCATTATATGAGGCAATCCGTTATCGTCTAACTTGAACGACATATCGACCATCTTTTGTAACATCTTCGTTAATCCGTAGCCGGACTTCACCAATATCTCCTGACCAGCTACTTTGGCGAATTGTCCGTTGAAGAAAGGAACGCTTTTGTCGTCCTTGTCTTTGACTTCTTTCGAACCAATTAGCAATCTCAACTTCCTTCCGAAAGTCCCTTGAATAGATATGTCTCTGGGAACGAATGAACTGTTAAACAGCGTACTAACTCCAGATTGAGTCTTGGTTACCGTTGCTATTTGAGTTCGGCTCTCTAGGTAATTATTAGGCATAACAACGAAGGACAGGAAACCTTTGGTGTTGCCCGCACTATCCAATAATTCTAGTGAACACAGATAATACTCAAAATTATCCGGAGCCAAGGCATGTAGTCCTGCTCTACCAACCGTTGATAAAATGTATCTCGTTTGGTTGTTTACAGCTTCGATTGATTTTCCTATAATAGACATATTTCTCAAATTGTTTACAACTTAATAACTGCTAAGAAATGCTACCAATACCCGGTGCAGTGGTTGCTCCGACTTGTGAAGTTGCGCTTCCTGACGTCGATACTGCTACGCCGGGTGGTATAGTTACGGTTGCTGTTTTTATCCAAACATCCACTCCGTCTGCAATGGCATCTGCTATGCTGTTAGCTAAATTTCGTTTAACTGTATCCGAATCAGACTTTTCGGTTATTGGAGCATCTAAAGCACTCTTTATCTTCTCTCTCAACGTATTTCTTAAAACTTCTGTATTTAATGGCATAATTAATCTAAATTTGATTTTTTACTCTTAATGTCGTTTATTCTCTGTTGAATTGCAGCAAAATCGGCAACGTTTATCGGAACAGTAGAAGCACCCGATGGCGTCATAACCGTCAACTTTTGTAAAGCAGTTAACAAATCTTCCAATAGGGTCGATAAAGTATCTCCCAAAACCATAGGTTCTGCTCCATCGTTATGATTAATTTTCTCTCCAATTATTTCTAACAGACCATCCGAAGTCCGTATAACATTTCCGAACTCATCCGTCAACTCCCAACCTGTTCCGAGAACGTAACGCAATTGCCCCTTCGTAACTCCTTTTTCATCAACCGACAGATTGACTTCTGAATTAGTAGAAAGGGAAATTTTCTTGGCTGCGTTTACGTTTATTTCGTTATCTGTAGAAAGAGTGAAAGTAGAATCTTTATTGCTGGAGGAAAGTACAATGTCTACATTAGCAGGTTCCTCTGAATCTCCCAAAACATTAATCAAGAGCGTAGACGTTACTCCATCTACAAATATATCCACGTTCTTCATTCCTTCTCCACGGGAAATACGCCATTGGTGTTCTCCGAGCGAATAGTGGTCTCCCTCCTTGCGTAACCAACCTACGATTAAGGGCAAGCGTGAAATTCCATCTCTAACCCAAATAACAGGAGTTCCCCGGTTATCTTCCACTGGAAATATAAGGTTCTCTAAAACGTTTTGCGGGCACGGTACGGCAGAGAAACATCCATATCCTTCCCCTCCGTTTATCGACACGGTTTGAGTTCGGTAGCAGTCCTCTATAAAAGTCTTCCGGTCAGAACCCTCTGGAACGACTAACCATCCCACTCCTCCTACGTCTACGCCCGTTTTTAATTTCTTAATTCCAACATCCATAATTATTTATAATTTGCATAAAACAAATTCTCATAGAACACTTGTTGACGAGAAATAAAGAAGCCGAAAGTATCCAAATTCACCTTCCAGCCCGAAATATACTTTTTCCAATCCTTTGCGGTTAATTTGTTTATATCTTGGTCGCCAAATTCTATGATGTTAAAATAACTCATTTTCTTTCCGTTTATTTCCACTCCTTCAATATACGCCGGGTATATTCCACGAGATACATTCAGGGTCGTAGTCCGTTGAACTCCGCCAATAGAAACGTTATATTCATTCTGAACGCTATCCACGTGAAATATTTCGCCGGAAGTGTGCATTACAAGCATACCTCGCTTGAAACGACGGTCACCCTGTAGAACTATGGTACCACGACGTGTAAAGGCATTATAGGCATTGCTTTCTATCAAATACTTGAAATCCCTTACAGCGTTCCTCACAATGCGGTTCCCGTTGTTTTCTTTCTCCTCTTTATCGGTGTTATAACGTCCACTCATTGCATAGTTGTAATAGTTAGATTCAATAGCAAGGGGACGGCTCCCCCAAACGGAAGCAAATTCTGGAAAGAATACCGCAGGTTGAAACAGAGCGGCTACCGGATTGCCTAGCACATCTCCATACGGGATATAACGATACCAAGAATAGATATTTTCTGTATTCCAAGTCAATTGAGTTGAAAGAATGTCCTCCGGGCTTATCGTCAACATAGCACTATTCATAAGTCTCAAAATATTTTCCTTGTCGAACGGCGGACGACGAACAATCCAATAATATTGACTTCCAAAAGTATCTCCCATAAACTCAACTAAAGGTTTTTGACAGACCTTATTGAAGAAGTTCAATAGACTGCCCGTTTGAGTAGATATTCCAGAATCGAACACTTGTTTATTTTGAACGGAACTATCTACCAATAGTTTTGTAATCTGCCAAACTCCAGCTGCTAATCTTTCTTTTGCTACAGTAGGTTGTTTAGGCTTTTGTTTCGTCTTTTGGTATTCCGTAGCGTCGGCAACTGTGATGTCCGTAGATGGAGAATAAACATACTGCGTCTGACTTTTCATATCTTCGGCGGTAAAAGAAGCAAAATTTGGGTCTCCATACATCAACATTCTATTCTTCGATACCGAAAACAAATCTTCTCTGGAAAGGAACCAATATTTTGGGTCAACGGATACATTACCGTTTTTGCGTATTTCAAAGTGAAGATGTGGTCCAGTTGAACTACCTGCGTTTGGTTGGTCTTTTGGGTCTCCTCCGCTTGTTCCAATCCTCTGCCCCTTTCGTACCGTTGAACCTACAGACATAGAAGAATCTACCGTATTCAGGTGCATGAAATATATGTCTAGGAATAAGTCAACCGCTACCATATAACGAATAGTAACGTACAATCCGGCTCCTCCTTTTTGAACCATATTGTAAACCACTTTTCCATTTACAGGAGAAGTTATAACAGTTCCAACCGGGATTCCTATGTCGATACCCCGATGAAACTTTATTTCATTCTTTATATTTCTCCACCCAAAATCAGAAGTTACTCTCAAGGGTGAAGAAGTTTTTATAAAACCTTTGTCAAATACTGGTATTACTATCATTTCTTTATTTCTCCTTCCTTGTTTGCGGGTTCTAATGAAACAAACGTAGTACGCTCATCCCCATACGATTCAAAAACGTATGCTGGAACTACCTCTACATTAGCAAGTTGCGAGATAACTCCCTTCAAGATATACGTTAAGTCCATATTCAAACGATTAGCAAAAACGTCAATTTGTCCTACCGCTCCTCTCAAACGATTAACCGGGTCATTGTATTTATTGTTAATCATGTCTGCTTCTCTTATATCCCCCTGTTTACCAAAACTAGCTTCATTATCAAACACTGAACTTGGGTCTGAAGAGGTAGAAGGATTAAAGAAGAACGAACCGTCATCAATCAAGAGTTTCATCAAATCTCTTCCCGTCACTTCTACGTAGGCATTTGAAGAAACAGCATCTGTGACTACTCTAACTTCATCTACCAAAGCTATCATATCGTAAGTTTGAGCAGCAATATCCGCTTTAATATCAAACGTATCTTCATCCTTCACGCCCCGGTAAATATCCATATTCAGTTTTTCAAAAGCAATAAAAAGAATATCATTAGAACCGATTAGCCAATTGAAGTAATTAGATTCCAAAAGATTGAAATTGTTTTTGGAATAAAATTCCCCATTTACCCGGTACTGCTTATCATTCTTTTTGCCCTTGCCTATTTCAATCTGCTCTGTTCCTCCTCTTTCGATTGCTGAAGAAAGTTCCGATGGAGCGTTTATAATGGGAAGTCTTAGGGTAAAGCTCCCTCCGTTTTCTCCTACCAAAGTAGAAAGACTCATGACGTGTTTCGAAAGGTCTACAAACTCCGAGCCTCCAGCGTTAATTGTTGCTTTGGATTTATCTAGGCTTGAAAGTCCTACGTAGTATAGAGACTTAAACCAACCAAACACTTGTACGGTAGGTGCTCTTTTTTCAGCTTCACTGATTTGGTAACCTTCGTTTTGAATTATGTCCGCTATCTGTTCCGATGCAAAGGCATAGAAATCACCCTCTAATGCTTGGAAATTAGTCTGACTGATAGCTATCTCACGTTCTACCTTAGAAGCCTGTATACGCATCGTACAAGGGCAGGGAAGAAGTGAATCCACTTTCAAGTCGTCTATGCTTTCCGGATATTTGCCCGTCAATATTTCTACCTTCTTTTTTAAAGCGTCGGTATATTGGTTCCAAATCAACTCCTTGTTTATCTTGAAGAAGTCCTCTGGAGTGACTTTTATACGTTCTCTATTGAGAAAATCTTCAATATTACGTATAGAGCGATAATGGTTATATACCCAAATATATTTATTGTTATCTTTCTCTGCCATATCAATTTCCGTCATTTACTGTGTTAGGTCTGACTCCACTTCCATACGCTATTTTTACTCCAGTGTTAGTAACGGCGTTGCTTATACTCGCAATTCCACGACTAATTCCTGAAAGCAATTCAGGAGTTTCCTCAATAAGAGTTTTCTTGTTCTGAAGAGCAGCGGCGTTAATTTGGTCTTGGTTTCTTGGACCATTACTCAAAAGAGCACCTGCCTGACCGGAAGAGATATCACTAACATACTTATCAAGTCTGTCTGGAGAAATTCCGGGGAAGATAGATTGGAAAGCGAAATACCCCATTGTTGTATCCGTTCCTCCAAACATCTCCTCGATTCTCTTAACAACGGCTTGCATTATCCTTCCTTCGTTCTTTGGGTCTTTGAGACGTCGGTCAATTTGAGCCATATCTCCTCCGGTTTCCGGGAATAAATCAGCAACAGTACCGTAAACGATAGCTTTCATACGTTCGTTCATTGGGTTCTGAATAGCATTTTGGAAAGTCTGAATATCTCCTCCCATACGAGAATCTTGCGTAACTCCGGTTGAAGAGAAAGCTCCCAAAATATTATTAGCAACACCGTAGTCTGGACGGTCGGTTCTTCCCAAATAAGACGCCATGATTTGCTGCTGTATATCGAACTTTTCTTGTACTCTGGTGAAATCGCTCGTTGTTACCCCTGAACCTTGGATTCCGGTCAAAAGAGTGACCAATTGACTAATAGCATCCGTTACGTTCGTACCATAACGGTCGTAACGAGAACCTTGCATCAATGCGCCTTGATTTAAAGCATACTGACGTTCTAAAGCTATTTGACCGACAGTTTCTTGACCCCATTCGTCCGCCATTCCACGAGCAGCAACCCTCTTCCGGGCTTCGGCTATGAATTCATCTCGCTTCATACCCAAGTCTCCGTAATCTACTCCCCAAGCGTTAACAGAATCTAAATTGCTAGACAAGAATCCGCTTGCTGCGGCTCCTCTCATTCCTCCAGCGGTGCTACGGAAAGCAGATAAATCTCCCAACTGGTCGTAGCCCTTACCCAAGCCTGTAGCTATTTCAGCTGCCCCAGCAGCTAATCCTACCCAACCCATGAATCTCATCATAGCCGCTGGAGATATACCGCTGATACCCGCAATAGACAATCCGGCTCCGGAAATAGCTCCTCCCAGATTTCCATTTTTCATACCAGAAAAGAGATTTTCCAAGCCCATTCCGGCTTGAAGAACGTTATCCCCTCCGATACCACCTCTACCTCCGCCGCCTTCCGTAGACCGCTGCATTACCCGTTTCAATTGGTCGTCAATAGCATTAATCCTTCCTTGGGCTGCTAAGGCTCCTGCCTCGTCCGGTGCATTGTCTCTTTCTTGTAGAAGTTCCCGGCGTTGTTGACGAAGGCGGTTAATATAAGAGTTTGGGTCACCTCCTGATGCTTCTTGACGGTCTTTACGTTCCATTTCCCCGGTTAGACGTTTAATGGCGTCGGTCAGTTCCCTTTCCGCATTCGCCTTTTCTTCCCCTTCTTGGCGGTCAATTTCGTCAAACTCGGCATCGAACATCGTTCCAACCTTCTTGTATCTCCTTGTCCTTTCGTCCTCAATTTGCTGATTAAGAACCGATTGATAAAAAGGGTCATCCGCCTTGTCGCCTAAATTAGTAATACCTCGTTGACGCATACGTTCCATATCCTCGTCAATCTTACCATATTGAGCTTCCAAACGGCTTTGAGCGTCGGAACGTCGGGCATCGTAACGTGCCGATATATCCCGGTTCATCGCTTCCCTTTGGGATTGTGATACTAAATCTAAAGCAGCACGATTCGTCGTAGAAACAACACTATTTCTTTGTTCTGCTATTTCTCTTCGAATATCGTCAATCAAGCGGTCACTAGGCGGCAACGGCTGTCGTGAAGCGTCTGGCTCCCTACCCGGCACATCAACGTCTGGAGTGTTAGAAACATTCTCCAACTCGTCTCGCAGCCCTTGGGCATTTCCTCTTATGTTAACTGTTACGTCCATATTTGTTATTCGTCAAATTTTTCCAAATCTATCTTTTCGTAATCTTCGTCAATTTCTTCTTGGGACATCGGTATACTCTTCTTCATACCCAACTGGGAATCTATGTACGCTTCCATCTCTTCGTCCTCCTCACACATTTCTTTAGATATAATCCGACTCACCAAAAGCGATTCTTGATAATCTATGGCCATGTCTATAAAGTTCATAGCCCGGTGTTGAGGAGAACCGAAGGGAATATTGTATTTCTTTCTCCACCATAGGTCTACCGTGAAACGTGACCATTCGAAGATGAAATCATCAATCCTCTTGGTTAGAGGCACTTTCCTTGACTTCTCCATCACTTTCTCCTATCTTGTAGAGGTCTTTCAATAATTCGTTGTACCACGGTGCTACGTGCTGCTTATATGCCTTTACGACAGGCACCATATCTTCTGGTGAAAGTTCGGCTAAAGTTTTAACGCCCAATATACGACGAATCTTGGGACACATCGTTTCGAAGAACGCAATAGCGTCTACCATATCCAGAGCAAAAAACATACTCTTAACTCCGGAAGCAGACATTGTCCCATAGCGGTTCCCGGTTAAAGATTGTTTTAAACTCTCCATGTCTATCATCTGACCTACATTGGGGAATGTTACTGTAATTTTGTTACTCTCAAAATCAAAAGTTTTCTGTCTTTGCAAAGTTTCCATTTCTTTTTACAATTTAATTAAACAAATAAAGGAGTACGGTGTTTTGCCGTACCCCTTTATATAATTGATATTCCAAACGTTTTTGTTTATTCGTTGTAAAGAATTGGGTCTGTATATTCAAACTCCGTATCTCTACCAGAAATTTGTCCCTCCTGAACGTCAAAGCCTTCACGTGTAGCAAAAGCTCCGGAAACTTTCGCAAAAGTTTCGTATTTCGTTGAAACCAAACCGCTTTCCAAATCAATTTCTCCGTCTTTGACTTTCTTCAAGATAGCAATTTCCAATCCGGCTTCTTGCATAAGAATAGCGTTCGCCCATTCTTCGATAGTCCCCGCATTACGGAAAGTACCAATCTTTGACTTGTTAGCCAAGAGATTGAAATTGATAGTATAAGAAGAACAACTGATGTTCCCTGTCCATTCCAGTGCCGGAAGTTCCTCCGGGTTCAAACGCCCCAAACCTGTAACTCGTCCACGACGAATACTTTCAGTGATTCGGACATTTTTCATCTTTCCGACTGTTACGCTGTTGATTTGAATAATCGCCAACGGTGCCGTCATTACTCTTTCATTCTTTGCCATATCACAAATGTTTTAAGATTAAACAGTAATATTAAAATCCAAAATGTTACCAACAAAGAAAGTCTTGTTAACCGGAAGGTTGGGAACAAAATCATACGTGATAAAGTAGTCGCTATTCTTCGCCGTTACTTTAACATTTTTCCAAGAGATAAGCAAATTATCATTGCCTGGGTACGCAACCAAACTCTGAAGCTTGGTTTCAGTGAAGTTCTTAACGGATTGAGGGCTACTCTGCGCTGCCGTTGTTCCGGTAAAACGAATCTGACCTTCAAGAATCAATTCCTTGTTAAGTTGGGCTTTAATCAACTCAACGGAAAGTTCGAAGCTCTGACCGTCGTCCGCAATAGTTTTCTTGTTAGCCAAGAGAGTGGTAATACCTTGGTTTACGCACCAATAGCCGGAAACGTTACGAACATGGAGAATACCTGCCTGAAGAGCTTTAACACGTTCCTTCTGTTTGAGGTCGTAGACGAAGTTCTGGTAACCAACTCGTTTGAAAGTCAAAGGAGTTTGAGCCGCCATACCTGCGTTTAGCCCTACGATAGCCGCAGCCAAATAGATAGTCGGAAGATTCTTTGTACCGTTTTGGTCTTTACGTTCTACTTGAGGAGCACCGTGTACGCAAACAACCTGACCGCTGTTATAGTACTTCGCAATAGATTCAGAAGAGTTACTTTCACCGAACAAGTCTGTGTCGTCCTCTCCTCCCGGAACTACCATGAACTCGGTAAACTTCGCCGTTTGTTTCAAGAAGGTAAAGAGTTTGCCGTTCGTTTCAGCGTTTACTCCTGCGCCTGCTGCAGCATTTTTGTTAGTACAGAGGAAGAAAGTCACGTCCAACTCGGCAATTGCTTCTAGCACGTCTGCATACTCCGAACCGCTCAAGTAAGAAGTTGTACCGCCTTTTGCTAAAACCTGCGCTAATGCTTTGGCTGCCGTAGTTCCTTGTCCCGCCATACTCACGACGAAGTTAGACAGAATTTGCTTGTTTGTACTAGCCCAATCGTAGAGGTCTTGAAGCGTAGCACATTCAGGAGATTCTGCAATCAGGTTAGGAGTTGCCTGGGCTAGTGTATACGCTCCGTATGCTTCCCCGGCTGCATCTGAACCCATGTAGGAACCCTTATAAACCTGCATAACAAATCCAGAACCTTCCCCGGCTATAATACTAGCTCCATAGCCCACTTTCAATACCCCGTCTACGGCTGTACCATTACCCGCAATACCTTCGTTCTTACATTTCAAGGTCAAAGAATTGCCCGTTGAAAGTTCCAAGGTAATCGTAGCACATTTGGTAGTTGCTGCACGAACGTAGTACAGTTTGGGTGCTCCAGCTACTCCGTCAAGAGGAGTGAAGATTTTTTCAGCAAGATTTCCTACGAAGCCGCCGCCCATGAACGCCAAGAAGTCCTCGTAATTGTCGAACTCGTACACTGATTTCAATCCTTGTGCTAGTTCTCCGCTTACTCCAGAACCACCGGCAAACTCATAAGAGCCATCTATGCTCAAACCCGTATCAATAATCATTACGTTACCAAACGTAGCGACATTGACAACGGAAGTAGGGTTGTAAACCGTTGCTGCGTAAGAACCCGGCTCAACGTAGTCCTTACCATGAAAATTAACAACTGTTGCCATAATGTTTATTTATTAATTTAATTCAATTTATTCATTATCCCTATATCTGCCCCTTGCGACTTTGAACTGGTACGCAACGAGATTCCTCAAATGGGTCGCAAATTCGAACCCTCTGCCAAAAGCCCTTCATCACTTTATCTTTAAAGAGTTTCGGTACAGTTAATTCGTATTTGAAGGTCAAATTCAATGCTTTATGCCAAACTGGTACGGGTGTAATATCGTCCTGCATAACTACGTCGTTCCCGGAAATAACCGGGATTCTCAAACCCATGAATTCTAAATGCTCGTAAACCATCAAAAGCATACTCTTCAAAATATTGTAAACCAAATTCACTTCTGCGGAATTATATCCGCTAATGAGGACTTGGTACGTACAATCGTACATCGTTGTAAACTGCTCTTGGGTCATTCCGTTTGCTAAATCCAACGTTTGATAACCTTCGTTACCTCCGATATTAGAACCGCCCTGTTCGCCCGGTAGAAGGATAGCTAAAGAGACTTGTTTTGCCGTCTCTTGATTATATCCAAATGTTACGTTCAAATTCTCCGGCGTCTGAATTATCTTCTTTGCTTGCTGGAAGAATTTATAAGCGTTCATCTTCAAGGGCTTTCCGTCCTCGTCCACTCCGAAAAGTTCATACAGTATGGTACCATCTTCCCGGTTCTCTGCCAAATCTTCCCGAAGGAGTTTGACGATAGATTCCAATGTATTATATATCACCACTTCTGGTAGTAGAATTGCACTCATAATATTGTTTCTAAATAGTCCATAACTTCATTTTCAACAATCGTATCTACGTCCGTTTGTTCTACCGCCTTATCGGCAAGTCGAAGAGCTTTCAAACCCTTATTTATCCAACTCAACGGGTCTGAATTACCGCTCACACGACGAAACGTTCCATAAGTATTTTGAGACGTCTTACCATATTGGGCAGTACGCTTCGTGAGTCCTTCATAAATTGAGTTTTTATGTTGATACTCTTCATAATACTTCGTAGTGGGAGTTGCTTCGATAGCCGGACGAACGCCGGGTGCGCTGTATCGTTCAGGCAGTTCGGCTGCTGTTAGAGAGCTTCCCGTAGCTCTTTTCCTCATAAGGTTGTAGACGGCAGAGGGCATAACACCAGCAAATCCGGCTTGCCCTAAAGCTCCCGGCGTACCGATACGGAAAGGAATAGTCAAATACCAATCCCCTCCTTTATAGATTTGATTTCCTTTTTTGTTATATACTGGAATGGTATGTTTTACTTTGGGGGAATTTTTAAAGCCTTCCTTCATATCGAACGGACTTGCGCCCTGCTCTAACATATTCGGAAGAACGCCCGTGAGAACGATTTGCTTTTCAAACCTTCCCTTATCAACCCGTATTAAATTTCTTAGATACTCCGGAAGAGTGGAGTGTAATTCTTGTTTAGCAAGAGCTTCCCAATTAGCATAGATTGCCGCTGTAACCGCATTTACGCAAGTTTCAGTCAATAGTTCAATAGTATCAGCCGCCAAGCCGAACTGTTGACGCAACCCGGTCAAATCTATGGTTATTGGTTTCATTTATCCAATATGGAGTTTTCAAATATTTCCGCATCGAAGTTTTGAGCGTTAAATATATAATGAGCTTTTCTTGCTAACACATTTATCGGCATCTGCGTGAGCTGTTCGTCCGAGTAGGAACAATCCCTTTCCCGAACCTTCATAAGTTCACGGTTGACGTCTACAACATGATATACTGGGTAGTGAGAATAACGGATAGAAATAGTCATCGGAACCTTATCCATGCTAGTTACTTCCGTGTGTTCCGACAGAGATTTATCAAACACTATTCGGTTCCCGTCTACTTGGTACAGATTCTCTGGAATAGGGTAAAGCGGCTTATCGTCCGCAACGAACAGATAGATTCTTTGAATTTTCAAAGGTTCATAGACAGGATAAGCTACCAAATCCCGGTACATTATTGGGCGAATTATTTCAGAAAAATATTCTTCTAAATCCGTCAAAATAATTCTATCCATGAATCCCAGTTTATCTACTCCCTTAGTAGTTATAGAAGCCGTTCCCCGGTTAATTTCTCCCCAATCCTGATAACGTCGTTTACTATCCATGTGTTGAGCGATAATCCGGCTTTCGGTTCTATCTACAAAGAACCATCCCCTGCCTAAACAATTCTTACACGTCGATAGAGCTTGACCGCTGGTCTTATCTACGCAAGGGCAACGCATAGCCCGGTCTATCAGCGCATCATATCCTTGAGAACCGATTAAGCCCTCAAAATCATTTACCCTCCAATAAGCAGGTGGATTTGCCGGCGTAGGAGCAACAACGCTCGTAACGGGCTTTTGCAATATACTTCGGCGTTCTGGCATAACTTACTATAATACATCAAACGCAATTCCTCGGTAACGAGAAATGAGCGATGGGAGTTTTTGATTCATTTGGTCCAAATACAATTTTATCCGTCCCGCAAATAATCCGCCTTGCGCTGAACGAGAAAGAGGAGTTGATTGACTAACACCGTCCAAAGAAATGTTAATGCTAGTCATACCAACTCCGTAGATAATATCCCCAAGCATTGCTAATACGTTCAAGGCGGCTAGTTTAGCAACAAAGTCCATAAGGTCTGCCGGGATTTTACACCAACCCGTGATATAACGGGTTCGCCAATAGTTAGGAATGTACGTTTGACCAAACCACCCAAGATGGGGGGAAATACCATTATAAATCAAGGAATTGTTAGTCATAGTAGCTCCCTCTCGACTTCCTGTATTGGGGATAAGATAGATATTGCGATATACGGCAACTGACTCTACCTTCTTTATCGACAACCATTCCCTTGGGTACGTAATTTGAGCGACGTCGTTTATGAACCCGTCCAGATTGTCGATATAATCAATTGGATACATGGTCTTGATATATCCCCAAGACATAAATTCCTGCCGGATATAGTCCCGGTTCTCCTCTATGACTTGCTTGGTGAGTTTAATACTGAAAAGGTTCTCTACCTCCGTTTGAGCTGATACCAGAGCGTTCTGCAAACTTTGGGAAGAGATTTTCTTTCCGTCTACAGTACACGTTGGTATACCAAACAGATACAATTCAGACAATTCCGTGGGACTCAAAATCATTCCCTCGTTCTTGTTATACATTATTTTCAATTTCAAACTCGGCATATCAAGACTACGTTTTATTGATTATTCTTCTTCGTCCTCTTCTTCATCTTCTTCGGCAGAAGCTTCATCGAACTTCTGAAGGATGTAAGAAATCATAAGTTTCTTAGTGGAGATTTTTCCCCATTCTTCTTCGTCCAGACCTCCTTCTTTAGCCATATCTTTCATTTCCTCAAGTTTCATTCCCTTGAGTTTGGCTTCCAATTCGGCTCTTTCGTCCAATTCGTCCTCGGTTTCCTCTTCTTCAGCTTCTACGTCTTTAGCCTTCGAAAGATATTCCCAGTCGTTAGTGCCGTTTACAAGTGCTACTGCGCACTTTCCCGATACGTCCACCACTCCGTTACTGTCAATAGTTTTCAAGCCATCTACGGGCAGAATTAAGTTCACGCTGTGAATCTTCGGATTTTTTGCTTTAATTTTCATATTCTTCTACGATTTACGAAAAAAAAGGGATGGGCTTTGACCCACCCCTCTTCTCTGTTTGACAATTTTTATTATTTAATGGTCTTTCCGATGTTGATGAAACGCACCATTTTCTTCGGAGCGTACAAGAACGGAGTACCATACAGCAACACCATAAAGCGGAAGGCAGGAGAAAGAACCGCCAAATCCATCTTCATAAGCGGAGCTAATTGAGCAAACTCAATTACTTCGTTATCGAACTGGAACAGAGCAGATTGGTCTGTATCCGGCAACCAACGGTTCATATCACGGATGATAGAAGCTGCGCCACCGTCAAAACCTCTCTGAAGGTCGTCCAAAGTAACGTCGAACAAAGGATAGAACATACCAGTAGCAGTTCCGCCTACGAACGAACGATAGATGCGATAAGAAGTTGCTTTGTTGATACCGCCACCATCAGCGAATTTCAAGTCAACTGCACAAGCGGCTACGGCTGCTACAGCAGTACCATAGATAGCAAGTTCAGATTCACCGAAACGGTTGATAGCAGATACAGCGTACATAACGTTGCCTGCATCTTCAGCAGCCCATTTAGAGCCAGCTACGCTAGTAACAACGGCAGCTGGGGTAGTAGTGTCCCAAACTGGTTTGTTAGGAGCCTTCTGCGAAGTAGCAGGAGATGCGCTGTTTTTAGCCGGGTTCTTCTTGAAGAATACGTCGTGGTTCAAACCGATACGACCAAACTGGCTATCGAATGCTTGAACTCTCTGACCCATAATACCATCGCTCAATGACGGAGTATTAGGAACGATAAACTTGTTACCGTAGAAGTTCTTCACGAAGTTAGATAATACAGACGGTGGGCCATAGATTTGAGTACCCAAACCGTAATTTTCAACGATGTAGTTAGCACCGTCTTCAATGGCACTTTCAGTCAAAGCGTTTCCACGCAAGTCAACTACTACTTCTGAATCCATATAGGCTGCATAAGAAGCCCAAGCGTCAGAACGCATCTGTTGAGCAAGGAAGCCGTTGAACTGTTCCGGTACAAGTTTTTCGTCTCCGAAATACAGACCTTGGTTCAAAGTACGAAGAATCCAAAGAGTACCATCTTTGATTGTACGTTCCATTACGGAACCAATCATTGTATTTACAAGAGTCATCTGGTGAGTTACTGACTTGGTTACACCAAGGTATTTCACCAATTGAGCTCTACGTACAAAGATTGAATCTTCTTCTTCCGGCAACTCACCTTCACGGTTCCAGCCTCCACGGTTAGCACCATAGCTAGTCTGCTGGTTGTATTCTTCAACGGTATTGTACGCTGGTTTCTTCGGAATGTCTTTCCAAAGGCGGATATCACTTTCACGGAAGGTGATGTGCTTCAGAGTTTTCTCCAAAGATTCTACTTTCAGAGGAGCACCAGACGCATCCGTCATATTTTGGGTTTGCATACCAGTGATTTGTTCTGCTTGAAGAGCTTTATTCAGCTGGTCAACGTTTTCAGAACTTCCCATACCGATATGGTAACCATCTTGTTGGGCGGCATAGCCGTAATCCGACAAGTTAATTGATAATCTTTCGGGTGTCATATTATTTTCCTTTTATATAATGAGTGTTTACTTTACAATCTCGTAACCAAGTTCAGCTTTCAAGCGAGCCGCAATACGTCCGGGCAGACTTCCGTCAGCTTCGAAGGTAGTACAAGCCTTACTGAATTCTTCGTCGTAACCTTTAGCGAAGGTTGCCTGGTCAAGTAATTCAATAACCGCTTTCTTGTTAGAAATAGGAATTTGGTTTGGAGCCAAACTTTCTCTACCGCCCATAATATCTCCGTCTTGAGCTTTAGAGAATTGACGTTCAACGGCTTGTACGCTACGTCCTGATTTGAATCCCATAGGCTGTGAAGCGTATTCTTCCAGACGTTCGCTCAAGCTGTTGAGTTCGTCGCTTTGACCTTTAACGATTTCCAACAACTCTTCATTCTGACGAATAAGATTTGCGGTACGGTCATTGCTAGCTTTCAGCATAACGCCTACGGCACGCATCAATTGTTGAGTAGAAGCATGTCCGGTAGCCAAAGCCTTCTCGATACGGTCGAAGCGGTTAGGTTCAAATGCCTTCTTAACGGTCTTACCAGATTTACGGTTGAAGATTTTACCGCTGCGGTCATCTTCTTCATCGTCTGGCTCGTCATCGTCAGTTTCATCGTCTCCCTCTTCTTCGGCTTTCTCCATCTTTTTGCGCTTTTCAGCTTCACGGTGAAGTTTTTCGTCTCCTTTGATTCCTCCAAGACGTTCTTTGGTTTTGGCTTCTCTTTCGTCCACCTCTTCCTCGTCTTCATAGTCATCATCGTCGTCATCTTCTGCCTTTTTAGTTCCCTTTGCCTTAGCAATGGTCTTTCCGGTACGTCCGCCGTTAGCGTCGCAACCTGCACCCTTTTGGATATCTTCCGCAGGAGATACTTCCAGCCCAAGGGCTTCGTATGCCTTGCTGATGTCTTCCTCGGTGATTTGTTTCTTACCTTTCATATTAGCAAATTTTGATGTCAATAAATATATTTTTTCAGCTTTCTCAATATCTATATTTGGAATGTCTTGAAAGAGTTGGTAGATAATATCAGCCTTGGTCAAAGGTTTCATATTTTTCTTCTCGTCTCCTTCGGTCTGTTTAACTACCTTCTTTTCATCTTCTGGAACGGAATCAGACGAAACAACTTCATCTTCATCAATTTCGTCGATTTCTCCCTTGATAATATTTGCGAAAGTTTTATGATTTTTGGGCTGGTGTGTAATAGCTACCCCGGTAATAATTGCCTTGACTATTTTGTTATAGTCTGGAGAAGTCTTATCATTGGATTTGCGCTTTACAACCTTTCCTTCAATGGAATATCCTAAACGACGGGTTTTAGAATCCTTTTCCAAAGTCTCCGCTAAAGTAAATACATCCCTTGCGATAGCGGAAGAAGGATACAAGTCAGTTTCAATGTACAATCCTTCGGGACGTATCTCTGCTTTGGTAGGTTCTCCGATTATGGTTGCCGGCTGTCCCTTAGCTTGGTGATGCCAATTTACCATTCCGCTTCTCATAAGCGGTTTTATATCAAAACCTTTCGGGTCAAGAAACTCCCCATCAGAATCTTGGTCTGATGTAGAAGCAATCCCTCCCAGCCGCATAACCTCTTGACCTGTTTCAGGGTCAATGACGGCTTTTTGAATATCCAGAGGACACCAAAAGGTAAAGTTGTCAATATTATTCTTTGCTGCCATATTTAAAATAAAAAGGTCAAAAGTTTTTGTTACTCTTGACCTCTTTATAGCTGCTTTGGCTACGCAAGTGTTTGCTAATATTTTATTTTTCGCTCATCGTTCGCCTTATCCATCCGTAGAAGAACTTCTGATTGCTAGGCTTCTTTTCCGTTATACTCAAATAATATTTTATCTTTTCGATTCTACGAGCGTTGATGTATGTATCGTACGGTATAGAATCACGGTAAAATTTCAAAGAATCCTCTAACAAAGAAATACGAGCTTTCAATTCAGCTACTTTAGCCGTATCTTCCACGTAAACAATTTGCGGCTGTTCCTTCGGAGTTTCTGAAGGCGGCGGAGACTTCGTACCCCAACAGGACATAAAAACGCTTAGCAAGCAAATAATCACTATTTTCATACCACTGAATTTAGTTTAGCTAATAACACTTCACTCATTTTGCCCGTTTCAGGCAAACCAAATTGTCTTTCGGATAGCTTAATGGAAGTTGCTGGGCCAGCATTTACTCCCATATCATACATATCTTCGGCAACCTTCTGATTGGAAATACGGTCACCCCAAATAGGCATCCAATAGTTTTTGCGATAAAGTTCCCGTTTCGCTGCATCTAACTTCAGAGAAGTTATCACCTGATTTTGTTTCTTATTTGGGATTGCGTCTAGTTCCTTCCAACCTTCCCAAGAAGGGTTTGCTTTACGGCTGATTCCGCTCCACGTTTCCCCTCCGGCGTCTCCAGATATATTAGTCCACACGTTCTTTCCTTCGAACTTTTCCGTGCGGTCAAATGCTTTCTTGAAATCTGCCATATTACTTCCAATCTTCAGGTAACATATTCTCTTTTCCCAACTCCTTAGCACGCTTTTTAATCCAACGTTTCGTTGCAGCCGGGTTCTTCGCTCTACCGAACGCCTGAATAGCATTCTTCAAGTCCGATGCATTCCGGATAGGATAAGAGCCGTCAGGCATAGCTTCTTTCTCTTTAGCAAGTTTCTTCCGTTCCTTCTCGGAAAATTCTGCCTTTTCAAATTCTTCATCAGAACCTAAAACAAGCTCTTCAGCTTTTCTCAACTCTTCATCTTCATAGTCTACACCATCGTCCTCGGCATTATGTCCAAAGACTATGTTTTCCGCTTTCTCTAATTCTTCTTCAAAATCTCTCATAATCGTTATTTTTTAGGTGATTAATATACCAAAATAATACCTGAAATCAGTCGGTCTCCCATTCAATGGGTAATTCGATATGATAAAAGTCCTCCATAATTTCCCGTGTAATCTTTTTCACGGTAGGAGAATCCTTGCCTTTTGCTAGTTCTTTCTTCACTAGCCGTTCCCCTCCCTTTACCAAACGTATTACTTCTTTCATGTTCTCCGTAGCGTTGAAGACTTCGTGAACTAGGGCAAAATTTTCTCTGGTATCTTTCAAGTACTTCGCTGGACTCATCCGGGCTGCTTTCTTCAACGCTTTCGCAAACTCCTTCGGCGTAGCGTTCCACGGGATATAAATAGCATTAATACTTTCAAACAAAGGGTCATAAAAATCCTCATTCACCTTTTTATCCAGACCTCTATAATCTCTTAACACTGGATAACAACCGTTTAGCATAGCTTCGATAATAAACCCATTAATATGAGTATGGCAATATTGAGAATAGTGTGCCGCCCAAGAAGGGTCAACGGCGAACTTACTATTTAAGAGTTTGCGGTTTACTTCTTCCGAACTTATCTGACCAAGATAAGTCATGCCGTGAGCTTCCGCTCTATCCCAAATTTTTTTTCCTATCCACTCTTGAGGAGCATCCGGGTCACGCTTGAGACTTACTTTGTAAGGTTCTTTACATTTCGTAGGAGCTACCATATACGCCTGCTCTATTCCGGAACCTGCTATTTCTACGCTAAAGGGGAAATATTGTTCATCATGGGAATTACTTACCCATTCTTCATTAAAATAAGGAACCGCACGGATAAGGTCGTCAACGTGCTTCATACTCTTAAAGATATGAGCGGCGAAGAAGTCAATTCCTCTCTTATTCATCATACGAATGGGCATTTTAGCTCCTTTTTCCAAGTATCTGGGATTCAGTAGTAGGGTTCTTGGTATACCCAGATGTTCACAGCAACGATAGGCAGCGATATGGGCGCACTCTATAAAGAGTATCTTTTCCCTCAAGGCGGTAACGTTTGAAGCCCGGACGTCAAAATAAGCGTCGTGAGCGATAAAGATTTGTTTAATCTTAGAAGTCGGAAGGTCATAGAACTTCCACCAAAAAGAAAAATCCTTTTCTCCCCAAACGCTTGATTTAGTAGGCATAAAGTTCCACATAATCAAATCGAAGCTGCTAACCAATTTTCTCCATCTTTCAAGAGCGTTCTCTTCAAACACTCCTATTCGATTGCTAGGCGGCAGGAAAAACCCATAATAGTTATTCTTCCAATACCCCGTCGCTTCGTCATATTCATACCCTCCGTTTTGGGAGTTTATTTTCAGACCTTCCTGAAACTTTCCCTGCTCTAACTTCTTGACCTTATTTTCATAAGTTCTTTGAGTAGTAGAAGCGGCAGTCAATTGAGCTATATCGACAAAGTGGCCAAGAGCTTTTAAAGCCTTGACCTTTGCCGAAACGTGTTCTATGATTCCGCCGTATTTAGCTATTTCAAAATCAGCAATTAGTATTCTCATAATCAAAACGGTAATACGTCTCTTGCCCAGATTTCTTCGGGCAAATTCTTCTTGATATAACCTTGTTCGTAGAAGAGAAGCCCGGACTGTGAGCGGTAGAACTTTCTAGCCAGTTTCCATTTAATATCAGCAAATCCCTCAACTGGAACACTACGTACTAATTCATATTCTCTGGATTGGAGTTCTACTTGAGCTTGAGCTCTCTTTTTGTATGAGTGGGGAAACTCTCTATAATATTCTGCGTTGGAAACTTCCAATTGAACGCAGTAACGAACGAAAAGATGGAACGGATGACCAATACCCCAAGGAGCAAGAATTTTAAAACCACGGTGTTTTTTATCTTTAAAAAATTTACGGATAAAGCTGTGAAGAGCTTCTTCAATTTCATTCAGTGTATCGCTACCAAGATAACTTCTCAAATAAGCGAACGAATTTTCAACGGTTACGCCTTGAGGATATTCCTTTTTATGACCGTAGTAACTTTCATCTTTGAACTCTACGTCCAAATGATGAAAAGGAATATTCAAGAATCCATACAATTTCTTGTCTTCCTCAATGCGTATAGGGTCATTCTCTACGGTAACAATCTCTACCTCAAAACCGTCTCCGAGTATTACGTGGGCGGCACACAATAGAGCATCGTCTGAATGAGGGGAAACAATTAAATACTTTTCATTTTCAACCATTCTATCTAGTTATTTTAATGTTCAACTTCACATTCTTTAACTTTGGATTTTTAGATTTCCGCTTAATAGGCGTTGTAAACGCACGAGTTTCCGGATTCCAATCAAAGCCTGGCTTCTTGAAGTTAATCGTACAACGACAATACGGGTGTATAGGAGATATGGTCGCTTTCCATTCTGCTACCTTTCGATAAATGTTGTTGCCGTTAGCTATAATTTCCTTCAATTTAAAAACAATTGGCTTACTGTTAACGTCCTCTGGGTCGGTTAATAGAAGCTCTTTACAATGCTTACAAGCACCGGGATAAACATCAAAATATACTTCTGCGTCCTCTCCGTGCGCTTTCAAAATACTCTGGGCTCTTCCGGAATTGAAAGCCTCATGAGTAAGATAGTACGCTATTCTAAACCAATCCACTTCCCAATCTTTAGAAGTTTCTGCAAAGTCCGCTGCTAGGTTCCTAGCTCCATAACGAAGTTCGGTTGCTTTAATGGTCTTTTGTCGTATCATATTACGAACCATTACAGCTTGCTCTTGATTGTTCTTCAAGATATTATTTGACACAGCAGTACGCATACGATTTCCCAAACTGGTAATATCCGTATAAGCACGATTTTTGACCGTTTGAAGAGCAAATTCTTCTTCTTCGGTTAATGGTATGAACTTCCCCGAAGCGAGAAACCTCTTGAATTGGTCATAATTCATTTGCTCTGCCCTTGAATCTCCGATTGCTTCCGCTAATACTCCAAAAAGAAAAGCGTGCTCTACAATGCCCTTTTTGTTCTTAAATTGGTCTAAGTTTATCCCGGACGCCAGAAGGATATTCTTATCACTTTGAGATAAGAAGTCCAAGCCTAATTGCCCGGCTACAAATATCAGCTCATACTTCCGTAATATTGCTAACATGTCCTGTATTTGTCCTTGAGTAAAAATCATAAATCTCCTAAATTTGTAAAATGCTTTCTGAATGTCTTCCACTCCTCTAATGCGGAATGAGGTTCCAGCATAAAAGCATGTCCAATAATTTTAAATACTTTAGACAAATAATACAATATCATTCCCGTTAAGTAAAACGTAACGCCGTACAAAATACTAAGAATGATTAGAAAAACTTGTTGAACTGCTTTTTTCATTTCTTCTCCTCCGATTCTTTAATAGCGAAGGCAGTTGCTTTGGCTATATATTTCAAAACCTCCGCTACTGCCTCTGCTGTGTTCTTATTCCAAACTCTTAAAAATTCATTTTCATAAGACGTTACAACCGGGAAAGGAGAAGGAATGAAGTGACTATTTTTAACTACTTCCTTCTTTGGTTTCATATCTTTATTGTTTTGATAAAATTTCCATTCTTTCCTCTGACGTAGCGTAGCGAGCTACTGCTTCATCATTTACCATTATATAAATTGGTAAACCAATCAACTCTCCCGGTTTAGACTTTTTAGGATAAGCGAAAAAACACATCTCTTTCCCCCAATCGTCCACTCGTTTCAATTCAAATTTATCGCCAGAATTCAATAGTTTATTGGCGATTTGCTTTGCTTTTTCTTCCTTAATCTTCATTGCTGTTCTTATTTACATACTCTCTAACCAAATCCGATTTCAATAACAGGTTGTCTACTCTTATAACTCTGATGGAGTGAGATACATCTGCACCTTGTATCATAGAAGTCTCTGAAACAGCCTTACCTGTTTGTGGGTCATAGTACGTCAGTTTCCCATCTGCATGTCGTTCCGCTGTAATGATGTGACCATATCGTTTACTTCCACTCTTCCAAATATAAGCAACTTCGTATCTTCCCGTTTCCTTCATTTCTTTGTTTAGATTGATACGCATATTTTCACCCCTACTAGCAGTCATACGAGCACCTTTCATATTCTCATAAATATTTTCTTTGTTCCAATATACTCTGGATTCCCTTGGGCGTTCACCGTCTACTGGATTCTCCCAAACATACGTAGAATCCATAGCCATTTTATCTTGTATATTTCTAACCTTTGGTTTAGCAGTTACGTCGAATCCTCTCAAACGCAATTCGTGTACTACTACACAAGTCTGGCAGTTAATTTGATACAAACCGTCTTTGTAATAAAAGGGATTTCCTCTACCGTGATTAGCTTCTTCGAAGGTCATGGGCTTAATATCTCCCTTAATCTCCAAATTGAGTTTAATAGCCTCAATATTCTCTTTATACTTCTTCTGGAAGAATTCAGATTGTTGATTCAATTTATTGCCTTCATCTACTTTAGCCCAAACCTTTTCCGACAATTTAGAATAATATTTCAAGGCAATAGGGTTTAACGCTTCCCGTCTATGAGTTTGTTCGTCTAATAAATATTGCACGAAATTAGAAAAGGCGAATATATCATCTATCTTGACTGTCCTTCCGGTATCATATTTATCTACATAAACCTCCCAATCTTTGCCTTCCTTTTTGAACTTAATTCCGGGAACAAAATACTCCAAACCCTCCTTGATACTTTTAATGCTGGAAAAGTCTACGGCTTTAGGTTTGAGGTCATTTATCCGTATCAAATCTTCTTGGAATTTCTCGGTTAATTCCTCATCAGTCATAGGACGTAGTTTATCTTCCTTTTTCGGAGCAACGGAAGAAGATTGCTTGTGCCTTCTTCCTCCTATCACTCTCCAGTCTCCCTTTCCTCCTGCGGCAGAACTTTCCCAGTACCACTTCCCATTAGGGTGAATGTCTCCTTGTTGATGAGCTTTCTCTAAACCTTCCTCTTCAGATTTATTGATAAGTCCCAAAGAATTTCCCCCTCCGAGCGGTTCCGAACCTTCGAAAGACTTTAAAATATTATCCATCAAGGACTGACGATGCTTCTTAATGTCTTCTCCTGTATACATAATAATTATTATTTTTTAACAGATTTCTTATTTTTGAGAGCATCTGCTAATTTTTCCAAATCTTTGTTACTACGAATAGCAAATTTCCACGTTCCATATTGAGCGTTTTTGCCGTTTGTAGCTTCTTCCAAACCAGCCTCCCTTAATTTGTTAAATATCTTTTCTGCTTTCGGATGATAGTAAAAACTATCAAGAACAGAAACATATACAGGTTCTTTATCAAAATTATTAGAAGTACGCTGAACTCCTCCGGGATTTTGGTCATTAACTCCAGAATTAATAATCAATTTCACTCCATCGGTTAGGTGAAAATAATCTCTATCTTGACCTGCCATAAAGTCATATTTTATCTTATTTTCCTTCAACCAATTCTTAACACTTTCAGTAGACTTATAATCCAATTTTTTAGATTCATTAGAAGATAAGACGATACGACGGGCAGCAGCGGAAGCATTCTTTCTAGCAATTTCTTTCATATGAGATTCACCCAATAATTTATCAACGTCGTATCTTCCAGATTCCGCATCACGAACCATTTCTTTCAAACCGACATAATAGTATTTATCAGTACCATAATCTGGAACGGATTGGGTAAAATCCTCAAAGTTCTTTTTGGCTCTCTCTATCTGCTTCGGAGTGCTCTCTTCGGCTTCTTCCTCAAAATCTTTTACAAACTTTTTCTTCTCTTTCTCGTATTCATCATTTGCCCTTTTCAAATAATCGTGGTACTTTTTAGGAGCTATTTTTAACAAATCTTCAAAGGTATCAACCTTTCCCATAATTTGAGTTTTCTTCTCCTCTTTTTTGGCGGGTTCTTTTTCTTCCTTTTTCGGAGCAGAAGAAGTAGATTGTTTATGTCTTTTGCCTCCTATAACTCGCCAATCTCCTTTGCCTCCGGCAGCGGAAGTTTCCCAATACCATTTACCGTTCGGATGAACGTCACCTTGATTATGAGCTTTCTCAATAGAATCTTCTGACGTATCAGAACCAAACCCTTTTAGGATATTATCACATAATTCCTGTTGTCTCTGTTTAATATCTTCTCCTGTATACATAATATGTTGTTTTTAGAATTATAATTGTGACTTCAACTGCTTCTCAATCTTATCTAAGCGTTCTCTCAAATCCTTGATTTCTTTTTTCAACTGGATAATCTTAACATCTTTTTCATCAAGAACTTTGATTTCATCTTCTTTTACAAAGAACCTTGGTAAATCCTTTTTGGCTTTCATATCGTTTCTACTTTTACGTAATTACTGCCCCTTTCGGTTATTTTGAATTTCAAATCAGATGACCCCACGAACTCCAACAAATCAATCGTACCAATAGGAGCGACTTTTTCGCCTTTCCGGGCTGACCAGATTACACGGTAGTCTCCGAAGAAGTCCCCGGACTTATCTCCCATACTCCAAGAGGAAAGAGCAAGATTCTCAAATTCAGAAGCGTCTTTGATTTTGTTCCACAAATCCTTCCCAATAGAACGGGACATCTCAACGTCCTCCCGGATAGCCCCTTTTTCGATAAAAGTTTCCATATCACGGTAAAAGCGTTCCAAATCCTCGTCCCCGTTGAAATCTCCTCCGTTTACAAGAACCTTCGTCAGTCGTCCCAGCTTATTTGGGTCTTCAATATAATCGTTTACCGATTCTTGAACCTCTGGCGGTAGACTTTCACGTAGTTTCATTGCTTTTACGGCATGAGGAGCATATTTGTTTACCGCTTCGATAGCTTGGTCAACGGTCATATGAAAACCGTAATCAGTGCTGTAATTCGTCTCGTCTCCCATATCCGTCAAACCCATAACAGCTCCACGGTAGGATATACGGTTTACTCCGTCTGGGAAAGAAGATTTGTTAAAGGTCTTATCAACCTTGCTCTCCACCTTTTCTATCTCCTTCCGGCGTTTAGCTTTCTTCTTTTCCTCTTCGGCTTTCTTCTTGTAAATTTCCGCTGCATGAGCCTCATCCTCCTTCGTGAAGAATTTCTTTTTAGCCGCAGCCATTTCTTTCAGTCCTTGCTTATCGAAATTACCAAAGCGGAAAACTCCCTCACTCAAACTTCCTGTACTAAGTTCGTTGCCTTTGTACGTCGTATCGGCATATCCGTCTTTATGGGGACGAGCAGCTGAATAAGTTCCATCTCCGTTCAACCAAGCAACCCAAAGTCCTCCGTCTGCATCCTTAATCTCCAAAAGTTTTCGACCATCCAAAGGAACTTCCTTGTTACCATTGGGGGATTCTTTCGGTGATTGAAATTTCTTCTCTTCCGGCTTCTTCTCCTCTTTCTTGACGGGCTGTTCCTTCTTCCTCCGGGCTAGCTCTTTCTTTGCCGCAGCGGCTATTTTCTCATCGCCTGATTTAGCAGCACGTTCTAATACCTTATCATCCGTTTCACGGGCAAAATCCTCTATGGTTTTCTTTTGCTTCGTTTTAGTTTCTGCGGATTTCTTACCGCCGGAAGTGTCTGCCTGACCGGGTTCTTTCTTTTGCTTGATGGTACGCCAGTCGAACTTACCAGAAGGTAATTGAGTCCACACCCATTTACCATTAGGGTGAATATCTCCAACGGCTCTTGCTTTTTCAAAGTAGGAACCGCCTTCACCAAACAATACTTCTTCTGCTTCTAAAATGTCCATATGTTAAAAGTTTATTCCAAAATCTAATGTATATCCATACTTGTTATCCATACGAATACCTGTTGCTCCAAACATATATTTGTTATTTAGATTCAGACCAAACTGAATTTTATTGGTAGTTAAGTCTGGAGAAGTCCCTATCATAGCCCATGGAGTTAATTTAGGCACTTTGTAGACAGTTTCGGTACGCTCGATGACCCTACGGTTAGGTTGAACGGTAGAAGTGGCAGAAACCAGCTTATTTTCTTGTACGGACACATCTACACGAAACGTTCCTACGGTATCGGAAGAGTAATCCAGAGTATAGTGACGTTTGAGATAATAATCTTTCCAGACCTCAAACAGTTTCGCTGTATCGGTCGGAACCGGGACAGGACGGTCAACCGGCACTTCTACCCGGTAGGGCTTCGGACGGTATATGGTATCATGTATGGGGTACGGCTCTTTCTCCCAACGCACTACTTCTTTAACAGAAGGCTGGGGAAGTTCTACAGAAGAACGCCCCCAGAAATATCCTATCAATACCGCAATGGCAACGGCTATGATAGTGCCTACCGATATGGTTATTTGTTTTTTCATTTTATCTTTAGTTTCTTCTCATAATCCAACACAAGAGCTTCTAATTGATTGATACGGTTTACCTGTTCTAAGTTATGATGGTTAGATTCCATTTGGAATTTTTCGTATTGGGACATAAGCTCCATGTATTTTTGCTTATCTAAATCCCGTTGCTTTTCGTAGTCTGCTCTGATAGCGTTTAACTCTGTACGGAAAGATTCTACAATCTCATTACTAAGCTGTCGTTCAGATTGATACTCTTTATACAGGGTATCATACCGCTCCTTCCACCAAGCGTCCTTGTTGTTTACTTCTGCTTGAAGAACGTCGTACCGCTTCTTCCAGAAATCATCACCTTTCATGTCGGCTTCTGCTTGGGCAGTTCGTACTTCTTGCTCGTACTTTCGTCTGTCCAACATTCTCGCTATCACGGCATACCCAATCCCACCTGCGCCGAAGAATAACGAAATTATGCCAAATAGATTTTCAGATAACCATGCCATAACTACTTATTCACTTTGTTGATTTTCAACTTTACCCTTTTAACTCTTTTTCGATAATCTTCAGTATCATAATCTGAACGAAGGCAACGGACTATCTCATCAGCAAATAACTTTATGATATTCTCAAAAGCTACGGAATAATTATCCCAATCTGTTGAATTGTTATAGGTACAAAGATAAAATATTGCCTTTGTAGTAGAACTGACTTTATTGAAGAATTTAAACCACTCTTTATCCTCCGAGTTAACAAACTTGAAATCCCGCCAATGTATAGCTGGAGTGAGTACGTCTAGGTCATTAGATAAATTGTAAGCAAAATCCCTACCAATTGAAGAACAATTTTTGTTTAAAGTCAACCCACATCCCTCTTTCCCATCTCTGTAAAAATCAAACGCCAGAGCAATCCCGAACGTCTTATGTCTGCGGAAGTAGTTTAAAACATCATAAGCCGTATCTGTAACTACGTCAACCTTCCGCTTGGTCAATTCACCGGCAAGGGCATCACGGAACTTCCTTGCCGGTTCATCAAATCTTCTCGCTGTTAAATAAACTACTTTGCACATATTATTTCTTCTTAATAGTCAGATGCTGGAAGAGTAGCATTACTTCCACCTTGATAAGTATCAGCGCAAACACTAGCCGAAGCGTCTGTATAAGTGAAATAAGAATTGTAAAAAGACCTTTGAACGTCAGTCCAATAAGAAGTAGAACAGCAAACAACTTGTCTACAATTGTAAAAACCATACGGACTCCCCACGCTTTTTGAACTGTCTTTTACAGCACGACATCCCATTAATCTATTGCAATTGTAGTAAAACCTGTCTTTACGATTTTCAGTACCATTTATGATAGAAGTATGAGAAACTTCCACGGCGCAATTAGTCATGCTTCTTCCATTTTGGATTATTCCATTTGTAGGTTCAAATACCCGATATTGATTACACCCTATTAATATATAAGCATTATTAACATTAGTGCATCTATTCATTATACAATTGTTGTAAAATGTTGTTCCGTCAGCTGGATTTTCAAAATAAGATTCATTATAAAATAAATTATTTATTTCTCGGCAAGCGTTGATAGCCATTCTTCCATAACTACTACTAACATATGGCCCAAAACGTGAATGCATAGCAATACGTGCATTATTAATTCTTTCACAACCATCGAATACTGACCAAACGGTTGCTCCTCTCACCGTAACATTAGATATATTATAACATTGATATAAGAAAGTTATATTGCTAGGACTGGTCAATAAATCAAGTCCTTGCGTATCTAATGTATTCACATCTATTCCTTCAAAATGACAATTAGAAATTTCATTACAACCCAATAAAGCATAAAAACGCACATAAATTAAATTAGGAATACTGCCGGTTTTAGGGATTCCTCCAAAATAAAAATCACAATCAGTTACGCCCCTAATCTTGTTTAAGATTGATATATTGAAAGTATTCGTTCCTGAAATGTTTTTTGTGCTGGAAATGTCTAAATAGAATTTTATTCCACTTATCTGAATCCTTTTCTTATCTATTCTGTCCGTTCCAGTGCCCGTAGAGACCATAAAAGCATAATTTGCCTGTCCGGTCAAAGGTTTATCCAGAGTGTCGATAATGATTATCGTGCCTCCTTCTCCGGTTATGGTTTCGATATTATCTCTCAATTCTATGAACCCAAAACTTCCTCCAACGTTGTAATTTTTTAAAGGAACATTATACACTCCTTTTTTAATCAAAACGTTTCGTGCGGTAGTATTACCATTCAAAGCCATTAAAGAATCAACATCCGTAACTACATAATCATATTGAACTTTCTTCGCTAGGTCTGGAATAGAACCCGTTCCAACATCATTTATGAACTTTTGAACTTTACCAAATGCCGTTTCTACTGTGTCCCCCGGAGCAACGGCAGATTCTTCTTCAGCCGGGACAAAAGTAGGAGAAAGTTTTATACCAGTTGCTAACTTGAAACTATTGATATATTTTTGTATCTTCGATAGAACCGTGAATAAACTATCATTCTCAACCGGGTCAACCAACCCTCCACTAAGGTCAAGAGCAGGAACCTTTGTTTCCATTACAGCGATTTTTGCAATCTCGTCTTTAACTAATTCCGTTACTTGGTCTACCAAGGAAGAATAGTTATTAGCAATATTCTGAATTGCTACGTCTTGAAGTCCCTGTTCTTTCTCATACGTATCGAACAAAACAACTCCGCCCTTTTTATCCGCCAAATCCAAAAGAGTTTGATTGAAGTTGAAATAAAGCCCGTTATTCCACGTCAAAGCATTATTTGAGGCGGAAGAGATGAGAGAACTCAACTTGAACTTTACCAAACGCATAAGAGAAGAACCGGACGACACAACATCTTTAGCGTACAAGTAAGCTGTCTGGAATCCTAGCGACGAAACGTCAGTAAACTCAAAATCCAATTTGGTAGTGGTTGAGTTGAACGTTCCGGATTCTCCGTCAAACGTCAAGTTGTTTGAGGAGATATAATATTGGATATTGGATGCTAGGTCGTCTACTAACAAATTACCGGCAGTATCTACGTATTTAATCTTGGTTCTCGTAATAGACAAAGCCAAGGTATTTCCCCGGTCGGTTATTACGTAGAATTTACCAACGCTCAAACCTACTGAATTAGCGATATTCTTCAATTCACTGTAGGTTATGGTAGAGAGGATTCCTTGGTTAAGAATTACCCACTGCTTCAAATTATAGTCATACACCTTATGCACTTGCTGGCTAGGCGTACTATCCCACCAAATCAGTTTGACGTTTTGGGGTGGGGTGGTTCCAACGTGAATCCCCGCAACTTGTCCTAAATTCCTTGCTGTCATATGCTATTTGTTTAATTCTTGTTCCAAAAATGAGTCAAACGCTTTAACAAACGAATTTTCTGCTTTTTCAGTATCTTCGTTCTCCGTCTCTTCTTCGTCTCCTTCGGCAAACGCTGCAAACGGGTTTTCCGGCTCTGCTTCCTCTTCTTCTCCTTCTTCAGTGGCTACGCCACCTGCTCCCCCGGCGTTTGGCAGAGGTTGCCCGTTCATGCCCATACCGGCAGCGGCATTCTTCGCTTGCATAAATACGGCATTTTCAATAATGTCCCCTTCTTCCAAAGGTTTCATTTCGTACTTCTCACGTATCTCGTTAATCGTAGCGAATGCGCCAACCTTCTTGATATCCATATCAAGTTCTTCAGCAATAGTCATACCGTTCAATCCCATAAATACCAATTCGTAGTCCGGGTGAATCTGTTCGACTATGTACTTGTTTAGTTTCCTCTGTAAGAATTTCAATAGAGGATACAAACCCTTATCTTTGGAATGTTGAAGACGTTGCTCGGTTCCTCCTTCAAACAGTCCCTTATTCCCAGAAGAACGGGAAATGTCCCAACCGATTTCCATTGGGTCAATGTTATAGATAGCGCACGCAATCTTAATCAAGTATTCCATCCAAGAGCTGTATTCCATATCCCGGTTATTCTTCTGGAGGTCTACCCATTCAACGTCTTGATTAACAACGGGTGTTTTCCAAGCTTGCATAACGCCAGTTATCATCGATTGCCATTGTTGCTTAAACTGCTGGAGTGAGGCTTCGTTTACTTGTCCTTTTACTCTCAACATACCCTTTGGGGCGGAACCTTGAGAAAAGAAGCGACGGTTGTATTCATCTCCCCAGAGCATAGCCGTTACGACGTTAATCAATTCTTCCAACTCTGAACAACCGTAACCATTAGCGTAAATAGAAGTAGAAGGATTGCGAACTCCAAAACAAAGCTCCCACGGATAGAAGTCACTGACCTTAACGTTTTGATAAATCTGAACATAAGCCGGGTAATACCCCCGTATCTTTGGCCCATAATCTTCCGTATCTTGACCCCAAAGCCCTTTATCTTCCTTGAAGTAGGAAATATCATAATCTTTAGCAAAGTATGAATTAGCCATTCGAAAAGTCGAAGCGTCCGTTGCTACGAAGGATTCAACCTGTCCCCGACGATTACGCATTATTTCGAACGTCATTTGGTCGTAGGTCAAAGAATCATCTACAATCTTTCGGATGAAAGTATCAAAATCGTCGTGTTCCCAAGCCCCAACATTTCCTCCCTTCAGAAGAAAGTCTGTAATAGCAAAGGCAATACGCTTGTCTTTGTTATCCATTTTTTGCTCTACGCCGTTCTTCGGCTTTTTACGAACGATGAACCCGGTTGAGTATTTATTCTCTTGAGGTTCAGCAAAATCGGCAATCTGATTCTTTCTCGTCTTGATAATAGAGTTGATAATGGGTGTCTTCGACATTCTTTTCAACGTGGTGTACGTCAAAGAGAATGACTTGTCTTTGTATCCTAAATTAGAATTGAATTCAAGTGGGTCAATAAAAAACGCTTTCGGTTGCATTCCCCGGTTATTTCCCTGAATAGAATCAATTGCCTTTTGGGCTCTTAAAATATCATCAGGAGAATCCGAGCGGATTGCCTTCTCAATTGTTCTCATTTGCTTGACCTGTAACTTGGATTTTGCCAACTCAATAGCATCCAGCTGTTCACTAAGTTTCGCCATATGGTTATACGATTAAATTTTCTTTGATATCTTATAACTGCTATAATTGTAAGCAAAAATAAAGGAGACAATTTTATGTTGTCTCCTTCTTTGGTGTAATTACGTAATTTCCGGGCTTTGATTAAGGTGCTGGAATAGCAATTTCCAATTCTACCTCTTTTGCTGCACTAGCTGTCCATGTGCCAGGGTCACCGCTAGTGATTTCACCCTTCGGAAGCGTAATGTTGTAGCTGTAACCGCTAATCATTTGCAAGACTTTCGGTTTGCCGTTCGTCAACTCAATTACGTCTTGAATTGGGTTAGCTCCTTCTTTCGTAGCGTTCAAACAGATTTTAACGGCAGTTGAACCGTCGATAGTCGGAGTAATGGTTAACGGGAAGGTTTCAGCGCCAATTACAACCAATTGTTCTCCTCCGTAGATGTATCCATCGTACGTAGATGAATAGGCTTTGAACCATTCCGCAATCTCCTCTACGGTAGTGACGGTACTTTGATTGAACGGAATGAATTTCTCAAACTCCGTACCTACCACTCCCTCAAGCCACATAACCGTAAAACGGTCGTTGCCGTCGATAATATCTGTACGCAAAGTACATTTATCGCCAGAAGTCTTATTAACAAATACAAAATCTCTCATTTTATTTACCTTTAGAGTTTATAAATCAATTTAATTCCTTATAACTGTTGAAGGATTTTTCAATGATACACGTTACCTCGGCATCAAAGATAATGTATTTGTTTTCCAAAGTCTCGTGAAGTATTATCGCTTCTTCAGCGTACTCAACCAAAACCGTGTTATCATCAATACTACTTATTTCCGGAGCGGTTTCTTTTATATTATCCCAAAGACGACGGAAAGCGTCAATACTCAAACCATCCTCCATAATTGTATCGGAAAGATAACGCATAAACGTTACAGACGTATCTAATTCAGTAGCAACCAACTGCAAATCCATTTCCAGAGGTTCCTTCATGGTAGTTAATTTCTTGGAAAACATATCATTTGGAAATTATAGTTTTACTTCTGGGTGAGAATTTTGAGCGTTGCTTTCCTTCTCCGATAATCATTTTCCAATACTTCTGGAACTCGCATAGCCACATCTCAATTTGATGTAGAGTTATTTCGGTATAAATCGGAGAACAATTCAATTCTCCCTCTTCATACTCCTCACGGGTAAACGTGTAATATTGCCCGGCTTCTTTATCCCAATCTAAATACGGGAAGGATTCGCCTTTTTTCGCTCCAATGCTATTGAGTTGTTCGGTAGCGGCTTCCTTCAGCCAATAGATAGCCTGTTTTTGTTCTCTTACAGTCTTGAGATTAGGATAGATAAGACGTATGCCGATAGACGCACCTGGCCCAACATTAGTGAAGTCGTTCTGGTCGAACTTCATAAATTTCCGGTCAGTGTATCTCGGTATGTAGGTGAAGTCCTGATAGAACTCGTGAGCGATAAAATCGGCAACAGCCGGGAAGGTTTTCAGATATTCAATTATCTCTTCCGGCTTCTTCGCCGTCATTACTTTAGCAATGAGCTTATCCATGTTCTTATGAAGAGTTGGGATAACTACTCTGGTATAGCAGTAATCTCTAGGCTGACCCGGCGTAGCTTGAGAGTTGATAAGATAAGCCGTTGTGTAAGGATTCTGACCCGACGAACGAACACCAGCAATAAATCGTGAAAACTCATCCTCATCGTATTCTTCCCAATTTGGTATTCCGTTTCGCCATTTGGTCGCTGAAATAAGGTCGTCCGTCTTTTGGGTTTGTTTTAACCCGGACTTGACCGGAGCACCAAACATATCCGGTTGAAGGCTCTTCCCTTTAGCCTCAAAGGTGAAAGTTTCAGGGTTGTTAAAGAAACGAAATACCATCATCTTCCAAACAAGATTCTTCAACGTCAGACTATCGTCAAGAATAATATTCTTAATCTGCCATTGGGAGTTCCTGTCTAGTTCCCGGTAAACATTCGTGAATTTAGATTCTTGGAAAATCTTATTTTTAGTCCAAGGTCTGGGTAGACCGTCTAAAAATCTACGCTTCCAAATCAATTGTCTTTCGTACATAGTCTCAAAGAAGAGCTTCAAATGAGGCTCGTAAACTTCTAAAGACTCATCCGGCAATTTGCCGTACCAAGCTGCGTTTTCAAACATAATTATAGCGTTTTTGAATTAGTTCTCATTATAAATTCCCTCCGGGCTTCTTCAATGCCTCTCTTCATAAGAAGTATCAATTGCTTTTTCGGAAGATTACGGAAAGGTCTTTTATTGCTGCTAACCAGCTTTATTTGACGAACGTCAAAATTACATAGGTTGTCGTTGGTCTTATCTCTCCCTACGAAGAAAACTGTTGCTAAAGGCAAATAAGCATTGCCGTGAAGAGAAGAAATTTCAAATAGCTTCTTTCCCCAAACTTCTTCGTTCTTAACAATGTCTCCGGGCTTGAAATAACGCCAAGTGTTGTCTTTTACCATACGATTTGAATTTTTCTTTATAAACGTTGGATAAAATGAAGCTCCGAATTTCACAATCCAGAGCTTCCACCACAAAACCTAAACTTTATTGAAACAAATATTGTCTTATAATCTAAACGTTGCTAACTGTTTCGGAGTTAATTCATACTCCTTATTGTCCTTCAACTGACCGATAATACGGCAAGCCTCAAGGTCAACCATAATGTTAGCAATCGCTCTTACGCAATCGTTATACTTTCTACGAGCGTCCGCCTCTTCGGCACTTGTAGCCGGATTGGAACGGGCTTCATTTTTACGGGCAATTTCTGGTGAAAGACTGGACATCATTTTACCGCTATTGTCCGAAAATTCCATTTCACTCCAATCGTAAATCTTGTACGGAATAGCGATACGCAAATCATCCGTCCACCATGGATTTGGAGTTTGAGTAGGAGCTTTACCGCAATCTTCAAGGCAAGAATCAGCTTCAGTTTGTTTTGCCTCTAATTGGGCATTAAGTTCTGGAATGAGAATATCCGTCACTTGCTTTTTGATTTCCTTTCCGGTCTTAGTTATCTTGATATCCCCACCGTATTGGATAGCATTCATAACATCTGACTTCTCTATTTCCTGTTCGGGTTCGTTACCTACGAATCCCTTCATAATGTGATTCAATCTTTGGGCACGTACGGCACGCATCCCTCTTGTAATTTCATCCATATTGTTTCTATTTAATTAATGAACCATAAAAATCTTCCAGAGTGTACGCCTTATTATAACTGTATGAGTTCTTGTTGGAATTTACGTCATCCAGCATATTCTCCAGTAGGCTCTTCCCGTTCTCCGTAATATAGTCCGATTCATTATAAACAGACAGATTCAACCAAGTCAAACGAAGGTTAAAAAGAACCTTTCCCAATACTTCTTCATAAGGCATACCTGTAAAGGAAGAGAACCGGGAAGCAATCCAAGTCCCCATTGTTAACATGTCTACATCCTTTGGCTCTTTATACGGAGTTATATGTTCAATAAACTTTTGGAATCCCTTTTCTCCAATTCCTTTCTTTACTTTGGGAATATTATCCGAAGTATCACCCATCAGTACTTTATACATCAAGACTTCAAAAGGAATGGTAGGAACTACCTGAACATCCGTCTCAAGGTAAGAGTTCCAAAAATCTTCCTTTCCCGGAACACAATGCAATCTAAGGTTCTTGGAGTTATTATTAAACAGAGAAATATTTTTGTTCATAATTTGTCGTATATCCGAATCTCCCGTAATTATCACTGTCTCTTCATCTAATATCCATCCGAAATACAAAGACCAAACATAAAGCAAATCATCTCCTTCTGCTCCGTTGACTCTACTGACGATTATCCCCCGGCGGCGAAGAAGAGCTTCAAACATATCTAAGCAGGTCAGAAAATGCTTGTAAAATGGGTCTCTCACTCTTGTGAGAGCATACTTATAATCATCGTATATACTATACCTCCAACTGGAGGAATCAATAACGAACGCCACTCGCTTAATATCCCGGAACTTCGACAACGCATAACACATATCAATTATACATTTCCGCATAAGAACTTGTTGATTCTTTGGGTCTGTTAACACTACGGACATGTCTTGTTCTTTGTAATATTGAGAAAAAACACTGAAGCATTTGTGAAATGCGTAGTTACCGTCAAAAATTATATTCATTACTTTTTCCATTTAATTCTACCATATTGAAAACCTTCAGGAAGAATTTTGCCTTCATCTAATCTTTGTTCTAATAAACCATTTGTTATCCATTTGAAATGTTTACCATAACATGGATGATTTTTACCACTAATATCAGCATGATTCAAAGCAATATTTCTTTTATGTTCTTCCGTGAACTTCTTTCCTTTCCTAACTCTGGATAAACGCTCTCTTCCTCCATTCTTCATATAAGAGGATATTGCTTTTGAAATTATCTTTCTTCGTTTCTTTGCATTCTCCCATGATTTTTTAGCAGCAATACTCATATTGAGTTTCCCTTCCTCTGACCTCTTCGCTCCCCTCCTTCCTAACAATTGAGCAGTAACTTTTGCCGCAACTATTGGGTCTTTCATAGGACTACCTGACCCGAACTTATTAGCAGTTCCCCAAAGAACGTTACAACCTCCTAGCTTGTAAGAATAATGAGATTTTTCTTTCTTGATGAAATACTCTTCTAATGAATCTAAACCTTTTTGAGTTATTCTTTCAGAATAAAACAAAATTTCTCTCTTTATTAATTTTCTCCAACAATTTGGGTAATCCTTTTTTAAACTCTTACAAAATCTTTTCCAAATTTCTCCGCTTCCGTCATAAACGCATTTGTCTTTTCTCAAAAACTCTTCTATTGAATCAACTCCTATATGTTGACCTACATAGAAAGGGCTTTGACCATAATATTCGTATTTAACCAATATAGTAAATTTGTAAATTATACTTATCATATTTTAAATTACTTGTTACATAAGACTTAATACTTGGTAAAATAACTATGGGGCGAATCCTCCGAAGAAGAAACGCCCCAACGTAACAAACTAAAGATACTTATTTTATTGCTTTTTGAATCTCGGCATTATATCCGTCGTGAGTTCCTTGAGAATAAGCCATATCAGCGACTACTTTTTGTTTCCTTCCGGAATTAGTGGTATACTTATTCTCAACATACTCTATTATTTGGTCATGAGCTGAAACGGTTAAAGCGGTTACTTTCTCCGCAAATTCCTTCTCTTCCTGTTCCGCCCGTTCCTTCTCTTCGGCAAACTTCTTATTCAAACCTTCGCAACAACCAACTAAATATCTACGAAGATAAGTGTCTAACCCAATAGGATTCTCTTCATAGTAAGGTGTAAACTTGAAAACTTTGTACTTTTCTTTCCCTATCTTTACGAAACGTTCACACAACAAGTCGTATAACCAGCAAACCAATTCTATGTTCTCTTTCTTTCCGAAAACAATCATACGTTTGCTTGCAGTTCCTCCGTACGTAAATGCTTCACAAAGATTCCAACGAGCTACTACCCACATCAAACGGAACTCCCAATGTCCTCCGATAGACTTATAACGAAAACAAGACATAACTTGTTCAGACATATCTTCCCTCCGGGCTTTATCTTTAGAAACGTCTGCTAAAGATAAATTGTATTGCAAACAAAGTCTCTGAATAGCTGCCGCTGCCGCATTTGCTTCTCCCTCGGAATTGATTGCCTTTGCTCCTTCATAAAGAGCCATTAACTTCGCCAACTTTGCTTTTACATTTTCTAGTTCCATAATGTTGATATTTTACAGTTTGATTTACGATTTGATTTCCAATTACACTACAAAGGTAGGGACTTTTCTACAAACTGCAAAATCTTTGGGCAGAAAATATCCAAATTTTAACTTTTATTTTTGAATAGGAACTTCAAATTGGCGAAATATTGGGAATTTTCCAAATAGTTATTATCTTTTTCCGCCAAACGGGCTTCTTGTTCGAAAGATACATTTCGATACGCTACCTTTAGCCGGGTTCTGTTCGGTTCCGGTTTGGAAGTAAAGATTCTCACAAACGTTTCCAGAAGGTACCAAACATAGAATACTACCCCAGAAAGAAGTAACCACCAAGCGGAAATTCCCAAAAGCAAAACCATAGCTAAAAGGATTATCCCGGCGGCAACTGTTAACTCAATCCACTGACGGGCGTGAGTACATTCGTGGTTAATAACTTCTTGCGGTGTTTTCTCTTTAGGGAATTGAGTAAACACGAAACCGCACAACATAATAGTAGTGCAATTGTTAATTAGCAATTTGGCTAATTTGGATTCATAAATTACTTTTTTCATAACTCTTTTCTTTTACTTATAAATGAAAAAGGAGCTACTTTCACAAGCAACTCCTTCCAAAGTAATCCTAAAGTAAAATACGTATTGGTATATGTTTAACTAAACGTTGATATACAAATTATCTTCGTTTAGAAGTTTCTCCAATTTCTCTTCTATGGGTTCGGAGTACGCAAAGATTATTTTAACTCCCAATGCTTTTCCTGCCTTGTACCAAGCGTTTGAAAGCGCACGGAACCTTTTATCGTTCGTATACACTTCATAGTCACTAAGACATACGCAATAGCATCGTAGGTCATCTTTCCAGTATGCGTAAGAAACGATACCTTCACGAAGAGAATCTACTTTTGTGAGAATGGCGTATATTAACACCTCAATCTTCTTCCGCAACTTCGTTGTAGGCTTCATCGTCCAAAAGTTCTAAACGTTCCAAAAGGAGATTCAAATGCACCTTCTCGTCCGCAATGAGTTTCGTAGTCAACTGAAGAGCGATTTCCCTAGTCTTGGATTTATCTACTCCAATGAGTTTGTCTTGAATTTCCTCATACGTCCGTATGGTTTCCCTTTCCGCCCCAATAGCAATAGTCAAGGCTTCTACGGCAGTCTTTCCTACCGTTACGCCAGAATTATTGAAGCGTTGGTCTATCTTTCCCCCAAGTTTGGTTATGAAGTCCGACAACTTGTCGTAATGCTTCATCTCCGTCATACCGATTCCCAGCATAAGTTCTCCAATATCCTCAAACGTTGCTTCTTGAGTAACGTACATATGGATAGCAGTCAATTCCGAAAAATCGTTGCTACCGTTGTGTATTGGGTAGAACCATTCCGCTGGTACTCCGTCGTCAGGCTTTGCCCCAGTATATTCCGGGTATTCATATTCTGGATTGGAATACCGCATTGCGTTTACCAAACCGTCCGTTAAATCGTCCAATTGATTTTTGGTTAACGGCTTCATTTTTGCCCAATTTTTCATACGCCTGTGTGTCCAAATCCTCCCTCTCCTCTTTCGGAAGGACGGGTGAACTTATCCATTTGAGTAAATATAGCCTGAAATAATCCTCCTTCTCCGTTGAAGGACATTTGAGCAATACGCTCCCCTCTCTTTACAATGAAAGGTTCGGTAGAAAAATTCTGAAGAAGCACTCCCAATTCTCCTTGATAATCGGCATCAATCGTTCCGAGTACAGCAACTACTTGCTTTTTGAGAGATAATCCGCTACGTGGACGAATCGTACATTCAGCGTCTATCGGAAGTTCCAAATGAATACCCGTAGGAATTTTAACAATTGCTCCCGGTGGAATAACTACGTCAAAACTATTTGCCGCATAAATGTCGGCTCCTGAACTAAATTCAGTAGCGTAGAAAGGGACTTTTCCAAATCCCTTCAAAATGATACCAACTTCTCTTTTCTTCATATCAAAAACTTAATTAAAATCGTTGTTGCCGCTCCGCCCCAAGTCCATAACATATCATAAACGTCAAATGTAGTCTTGCGGACGTAGCGGTCAAAAAATTCCATTAATACTCCCAATAATATACCTACGACAACTTGCCAAAGAAGGTCGTCAAAGAAACTTACTATCCAACCGCAAAAAGCGTAGTGAAGTAGTTTATCAGTTCCGATTTTGGTTAAAATCCAAGTCTTTATATCTATCATAAGAATGTATATTTAAATCCTGTTGTTATTAAATTAGCTCCTAATTTAGCAAGCCAGAAGCTGGATGAAATATCATCGTGCTCTCCTACACTCTCCAATCCCTTCTCGGTAAACGCTACCGAACCAAGGTCAGAGAATATGAGGTCTTTAACGTTGCGTGAATATTCGTCCCCTACGGGGATATGTATTTTACCACGCTCAAAATCTATCGCAAGCCCCGGCCAACCTGTTTTTAAATCATACTTGTCTATCCCAGTCGTATGTCCTACAACGGGCAATCCTTGACGGTCGCTCTCTTGTACGAAGATTTGCTGAAAGGTGTTCTGCTCTAATATCATTGTATCCGGACGGAACCGGGCGTTGATTCCTCTCAAGGTCTGCATTTGCTCGTTAAAGGTCATACCCTTTTGACGATGGAAGTTGAGTAACCAGCGTTCCCCTGTTTCGTCGTCTACTCCCCAAGTCGTAAATACTGTATAGTCGCTTCCTACGTTTGCGGATATAGCGAAGTCACAACCCGTGACGACTTTGTTAAATTTGATTGGGAAGTCATCCCGGTTACGCACCAACGTATAATTCTCCATCCTCAACAAAGAACGTTCCAAAACCTTCAACGGGAAGATAGAAGCCTCATTTGTAATAGGTCGGCAAAGGTTCTCACGGGAAAAGATAATATTTCCCTGCGTAGAGCGTTTGTCCATAAGGTCGAAGAAACTCCAACGCTGTGGCCAGAGTATTCTCCCGTCTGGGAAGATAGCCGGATATTCAATTACAAACCAACCTTTTTTGCTCTTCAAATCTCCGTATAGGTCGGACGCATGGAACGGTGTCCCCACGACGATAATTTGACCTCCGGGAACAAGCATGTTCATAATAACAGAATGGAAGTAATCAATACTTTTTTGACGCTGTAACTGGCTATAAATAACGTTATCTTTCAATCCGTCGTCTACGACAATCCAAAACGGGTGAGCACCACGGACGGAAGAACCGAAACCCTTACAAGTCAATCTCGCTCCGTTCTTACAAACAATATTCGTCGAAGCCCAAGCACCGCTATTTCTCGTATCAGGGAAAAGACGGTCACGGAGTATGTCGTTACTCTCAATCGTCCCTTTCAGTATTTCCATGAGGTCTACCGACTGCTGCAAGGAGAAGGAGAATAGATACCCACGATTGGAGTTGGATTTGGTAGGACGTGCCGAAAATTGCTTTCCATGGGGCTTCGAATATCCGTATAGCTTCCACGCTGCGTAAGCGTTCGAAAAGTAGAAGGATTTCCCGTGGTCACGGGCTGCTTCGATACACAGTTTGCGATGACGGTGAACTAAATCCCCCCATTCCAAGTGATGCCAACCAAGTTGAAAGTCCGGAAGAACGGACGTAATGAAATAGGTCAAATTATGAACTCTCAACGTCTCCTCTATGGATTCTGAAAGACGTTCGGTGTACTTTGGGGAAAAATCTATTTCCGTCTGTCCCGTGTACATTACTTCGAACGTATCACGCAAAAGATTATCTATAACAAAATCCAAATCCCCTTCCGAACCTTCCAATAGCTCGTTGATTCCTTTTTCATCCAGTCCTTCTATTATTTCGTCTACTACGTTCAAGCACTCCAGTCGGTGCATTGGCGTTTGAAGTATTATTGTTCCCGCATCTGATATCATAGCTAAATTCCTTAAAATGACAAAAGCTAACTAGGATTTTCACCTAGTTAGCCCAAGAAAATATTTAACAGTCTGTTCTCTTAAAACTCAATGTTTTCGTCCACAAACTCCCCAAGTTTCTTATATAGTTCATCTTTCTTTTCCTTCAAAAGTGCATCGTCAGAATATACCGCCGTTTTGTAACGCTGAATATCTGCATTGAGGATTTGTATCATTGATTCGATTTCTCTCAAAATCGTTGAGCGTCGAAGTTCGGGTTTAAAGCAAAAACGGAACTCATGTTTGTTACACATTTCTACCAAACCAAAAGCCCGGAATACTTCGAAAAGTGAACGTGCTTGGGAATGAGAAAGCGTTGTTTCTCTTACTACTTCTGTAGTCGTCCAAACTTCATCGTCAGCGTCTTCAACCTTTCCGCCTTTAGTTAAAATAGCATAGAGTTTGCGACATTCCGCTTCTGCTTTCAAGCGATTGGAAGTATCAGATAAGAATCCCTGAAGAGATGGGCTGGTGTTCTTTACCTTCGCTTCCAAGTAGTCTTTAATCACCTTATCTTCAAGGATAACTACCTCAACACCCATATCGTGAGCTGCGTCCGTAGCGGCTTTAGCTACTGAAGGTTGCAAACAAGCCATTATCAGTACGTTCTGTTCTGGCGGACGGGTTTGATATTTTTCTTTCTTCTCCTTCATCTGACCTTCCGTTTCCGGAGTTTCTACTGAAGGAATGCTCTTTTTGGTTCTTGGTTTGTAAGTACCATTTGCTTTTGCGGCTTCAATTTCCTCTTTAGTGCGTCTTTTGCGCTTCGGAGTTTCTTCTGTTTTCTTTTCCAATTCTGACATAACGTTTACGATTTTTGTTTTATATACCTGATTCTTCAAATTTTCACATATTTAACTACATTATTAGCCAAATGTTTCACTGCATCTTCTACTGTTCTGAAAATATCTTCTTTATTCAGCCCGTCTTTGACGAAAGGAAAATAACTGCCTCCTTGTTCATCTGGTCTAAAGAAGGAACAAATCACTCCATATCTTACTTCATCTTCCGCATTTAAAGACATTGATACTACCCGACATTCAAATATTTGATTATCATAGATAATATACTTCATATCTCCCAAACATATTTCAGAGGAAACCTTTGAGAAAAGTGTTGACTCCGGCTCTGGGGATTTTTTAGCTACGTTACTACGTGGAGCAGGTTCGGGCTTCTTCTCTTCCATTTTGAATTCTCTCTTCTTCGCCATTTCCATAGCAGCGTGTACTTTAGCTTTGTATCTGTCTTGATGTATACGAGATAATTCCACGGTGTCTTTCCGGATTTTGTTAACCAAAAATTTGATATCTGGAATAACAGTAGAAAGAACCCGGTAACGCTTCGTTGGGCCAGTTCCTTCTTCCTCTACCAAACCGCATTCAGCCAACGCTTTCATAGCACAAAGAGCGTATTTCTTGTCTATCCTTCCAACCTCACTCAATATCTTACCGATAGGACGGTCAGAACAACTTATCCATTCGTTCAAGGTGTCTACTCTCAAAATTTCTTCCAAGGCTAGTTCTAAACCAGTCTTAATTTCACTTTCTGTACGTTTCATACTTTACCAATTTTATTTACGATTTTGTTGTTTTTGTAGATAAACTTTGGGAGATTTTTATTGGGGATTCTTCCCTCCACACTTAAACTCAAAAAACTCACTACCCTTTACCCGTTCTTTCACTTCTCGCTCCACGGCGGCTTCTCCTCTTTTGGAGCGCAGTTTCTTCATAATCCAACGGAAATAGTCGGCATTCGCTTCGACATCGTTCATAGCTCCGTGTGCGTCGGTAATTTTTAGCTTGGAATAGCGAACGGCATCCGAAAGAGTTATCTTTTCATCTCCATTAACTCCGAATGCTAATTTAGTCAAAGGAAGTGTGTCTATGAAGCTATCGTGAAGTAGGTCAAATATCGTTCCGGCTTTACAGAAGAGGAAAGCGTACTCCAAGAATCCGTGGTCAAACGTTATATTATGTCCTACGGATATAAGACGCCGGGCATCTTTGTATTTAGATTTACCCTGATATTGAGTCCAAAGGTCTTTGGCTGTTTCTACGAAGGACTTCACGTTCACTCCGTTTTTTATATCAGACATAGTCACCATAGTCTTTTTCAAAGCCATATCATCAATCGTCAAATCTCCGTAGGGTTTTACAAAGGTCTCAAATCTATCCAATTCCTTCAACGTCTTTCCATCCAAAACGATACAAGCGTACTGGGTGATAGGATTTACGGTTGGGTCTAGTCCTCCCGTTTCGCAATCATGAACGAGATAATTACTGGTTATCATTTCTTCTTTGGTTTTAGAGGTTCAAAGAACTCCCAACGGGCAACGTATTGAATAGTGAATTGTCCAGCGGCGTCTTTACGAAATACTTTGACGAAACGGCGGCGGAAGCTAGCCGGGTTATTATTGGGGCGAACGTACTGAAAACGGTCGTCATACCGTGAGTTTCGGTATTGTTCTTCAAAAGGTGCAACCTTAACAAGTTCTCCTTTCTTCCAAGGCTCGTTTAGGAAGCGATTAAAAGGCATTTTCTCCGGGATAGCGTTTACTAACAAGAATTTCGGCAAACGCTCTTTAGTTACCATTGGTTCCATATAGTTATTGGTTTTATATTATGGAATATATAACTTTGGGAAGACAGAAAGAGGAGTTGTCCCCTTAAAAACAACTCCTCCGAAATTTCAATCATTTAAGTAGCTTAAAAATCAGAAATTATTTCTTTGCCTTCTTCGCAGCGGCTGCTTTCTTAGGCTGAATAACTTTCTTCAGCTTGTAAGTCGGACGGAAGGCGATGTTGTGAGATTCCGGGATATCCAATGCTTCCCCAGTCATCGGGTTGCGTCCTTTACGAGCGGCACGAATCAAAGGTTTGAATTTTCCCAATTCAGGCAAATTTACTTCTTCGCCTTTTTCAATAACAGCGTCAGCGATAATAGGCTGCATTGCATCAATTACTGCCGTTACGGCTGCTTGAGTTTGACCAGTTTTTTCGGCAATTGCTTGCACTAATTCATACTTTTTCATTTTACAATTTGTTAAATTAAACAATATTCAAACACTATATACTTGTCTTTTCTAAACGCTTATAACTCTGATACCGTTTTCTTCCAGCGTCCTCAAGATATTCTGATAATGAGCGTCCCGTACTTCTTCCGAGTTATACCACAGATACACGTCAGTTTTATTGATAAACTGCCCTGCGGTTAATCCCTTGTTAATAGCTATTCCGAACTCCCAGTGGGCTTTCGGTTTTTCGACGAAACGCATATCTTTCTCCAGCGAAGATAATTCCCAAGCAGTCATGGTTATACCCTCATCTTCAAAATTTATCATCACTTTGGATAACAATCGTTTCTCTTCCTCCTCCGGCTTTTCGTCATCGTCCTCACTGTCGCTGTATACTTCGTCCGGAATAGGTGTGAAGGTTCTCCGCTTCTTCTCAAACTTCGGTTTGCTAGATTCTTCTGGAATCTGACTTTCTCTTACTTTCATTTCACTACTCCTCCTGTAAACATATCAAATTGAGCTCTCATAAATTCCGCCATAAAATTCCACGAACTACCAGTCAACAGTCTTAATCCGGATTCGTAGAAATCATAGAAATATGTTTCAATCTCCGTTTCAACGCCCAAAATTCTGTATGTCTTCTTTTCCTTTCTCAACGGAATTATTATTTTCATATCATAACAAGAGATAAAGACTTCAACACCTGATACTTCGTTTTTGTCCAGAGGATTCTTCACTAATCTACAAATATTCATTTTTATGTTGTAACTTTGTCCCTTAACATATTCTGTATAGCCAGTGGAATAATCTCTTTTCAACTGCTCTGTAGTGAGAGTTTGGTAACGCAGTGCTACCCGGTTTGGGTCAGGAAGAATACTACTCAAGCATTGCAACATACGTTCGTTTATCAATACCTTTGGACGCATCTCAAAGCGTTGGGACAACTCGTCTATTTGTCTTTGAATTTCTTCCAAATGACGATTCACTTTGTCGTACTGGGTAGAAAGTTCTTCAACCTGAAATGAGAGGCTGGCGTTCGTTCTTCTCATCTTCGCTAGTTCTGAACGAAGAATGAATCTTGCTATTTTCTTTACAATTTTCATAACATTTTGTTTATATCTGGAAAGGATAACTTTGACTTAGAAAGCGTTTCACCCCTTATAAACCAAAGAAAAGTGACACAAAAGAAAGTTTATTCAAAATACTCTTTTCTCTATCAAGGAAAGGGGGATTATAGGGGGATAGAATTAATCTGTTTTCTGCAATAAAGCATTGTTTAACGCGTACGTACGCATATACGCGTATACATGTACACGGTTTGCCCATGGATTGCTGTACGTGCCCTTAGCAGCACTTTCCCTCTCCGACCTATCGAGACTATCCGAAAGAGGGTAGATTTGCTGCTAATTGTGGCTAAAATATTGTAATTCCGTACTTTTCGGCTATTTTCCTACGGGCTTTAGTTAGTTTCTCCCGTTTTCTTTGCGTATATTGGATTTGGGTTGGAATCGTACCGTCTATCCAAAGAGCGTCTTTCAGTACCACTTCCCGTTCGTTTGGCTTCAAATAGGAAGCTCTGGAAACTAGCATAAGGAAACGTTCGCACTTATGAACTTCCCAAGCCATCTTCTTACAAACTTCTTCTGCTTTCTCTTTCGTCATGGCGTTCCCGGATTTTGATTCTCATCTCTTCTTCCTTCTCTATGCGTTCTTCCCAGCGTTCCTCCGTTTCTCCAAACGCCAGAACCAATATCATTCCTAATATTGGGCTGAAGAAGAAAGCAAACATAGTCCAACCTCCAAAACTCCGTCCTCTAGTTTCAGCTAAAAAGCCTACAACGGAACAAATAGCAAACCAAATTGCGGCTATTGCTATAATCATACAAATGTTAATAGTGTTCATAAATTTATCCCCCAAAATACGTAGTTAAAAAAGCTAGTGAAAAACTCGCAAACCGTTATAACGATATGAATCAACGCTAAACTTATTAGCGTATAGGTCAAACTTCTCCAAATCTGGAGATAAGGACGGTTCAGTACTTTCTTCCCAAACCGTCCGTTAACTACTCCCCAAAATTTCATTCGTGGTCAAAATATTCGTTTAACACATCGTCTACCTTCTCATATCCCGGAAGTTCTTTCCAAGGGTTGTCCTCTTCGTCTCCGGCAGCTATCGTTTCAATTGTCCCTTCTCCCAGTTCCTCTAATGCTTTGGGATTAACGTCAAAGAACTCCTTTAAAGCTCCCGCAATAAGTTCTACCCACTCCTGTGGATAACCCTCCGGGTGGAAACGATTTACACTCCCGTTATCATATTGTATCTCTTGCATAAACCACTTAGCTACGTTTTCCGGAGTTCTATCCACTGATAGCGGAAGCGGTCTGCCTAGGGCACGTAAAACCCTGATTTGAATAGCTTCGTTAAAGTTATACTTAATGTTACTTTTTCCATACTTAGCGTTATAAAGTATAACGTTCAACTCTTCAAGTTCCTGTGTAGTAAATTCAATTGTTTTCATAATTATCCTATTTTTACGATTTCACCTGATTTCATACCTTCTACAAATTTGGAGCGTACCATCTCCCAACATTCGTTTACTTCTCCCTTCTTAATAGAAATTCCGTTAACAGTTCTACTTTGTAGAATCGAACAATAGCGAAATTCTTTAACAACCAATACTCGGTTTTCATAGCGTGCGCTATTCTGCAAATAAGTTCCTTTAGGTATTTTCATAATCTTATGTATTTTTAGTTTGTTATTCTTAATCAACAGTACAAAGATATTGGGTTTTCTCCAAACGGCAAAATAAAAAGCGAAAAATCTTTGGGGAAATTTCGCTTTTTAACTATTTTGGGCAATATTTTAACTATTCTTCCACAGGAACGCTCCATTCAGGTGAATTCAGAAGCTCTTGAAGTGCCTCTCCTTCGTAAGTAGGGAATGGAGAATTGAAGTGAATAACTTCTTGCTCTACTCCGTCGATTACTTCAATTGTCTTCTCCAGATACTCTGGGAATAGCTCTTGGGCGTGTAAGTCTTTGATAAGAACTTTAGTGGACGGTACATTGTTACGAGGTACCAAACACTTCTCTTGCATTATCTCTCCGGGGATTTTGTTAATCTCCTCAATTGGTATAACTACGTATTTCATAATTCAAATTGTTTAATATTGTTCTAAAATTTCTACTTTCAAATCTAAAGCAGGAGCAGAAGGACTAGCCTTGAATCCTGTCCAGTGTAAACCTTCGCTATGGTAAGAAGCCGGAAGGACGTATTCACCATCAGCATTCAATCCTACGACGTGAATATTGTTATCTTCTTTTATGCAATATTGATAAACCAAATAGCTTTCCTTTACGGCTCCTGTTACTTTTACTTTCATACTTGGAATCTCGGTAGTAAGTCCGTTAATCTGAAGGAACATCCCGTTTGTTAAAACCTTTGTTAAATTAAACTCATGGGGTTGAATTGTTGCCGTTGCAGAAGTCGGAACATACTGCCAAGAAGTCCAATCTATGCTAATCGCTGGGGGGGGGCTGCTTCTAGGAATATTGGGTTGCCTAGGTCAATAATTTCGTCCCTAGCAAACATATTCTTCAAGTAGTTAATCTCCAACGTAGTCAAAGATTTGGTATAAAGCATAAGTTTGTAAAATACCATAGGAGTGTATGCGCTACTAACAGTTCCGCCTACAAATAAACCGGCAGTATCTACACCCGTTCCCCTACTAATTGCCTTACCATTATAACTTGTTGGAGTCATATAAGAGATAAGAGCTGGAACTTCGGCTTCTGTATTTTGATTTTTTGTTCCGAAACTATATTGTTCTACACCTCCGTTAAACTCCATTAAGAATGCATTTCCAATACCTCCGCTGTTTACTCTGTCCCCTTTAATTACATAAGGTCTGGAACCAGCCATGGAAGGTAAAAACAAACGTTTTCCTATACAAGTAAAGTCGCTCAATACCGGAATTGCGTTGTTTGACAAATAGTCGTTTACCCCATCTAATAACAAACCATTTTGGTATTGAGTTACTTGTTTAATGGTTATATTTCGTACTCCTATTTGTACTGATAAAATACAAGCAGTGGCAAGGGTTCCTTTTGAATTAACCAACAGTGACCAATCTACTTCGTATATCCCATCCTTATCAGCTATTACAGAATAATCATAACCCGTTTGGTCTGTACCGAATTTAATTGCCTGTCCAGAAGAAGATATGCCGGTTATCTCGTAATAGGATTTAGCATTTGGATTCGTCGTCCAAAATAATGCTATTTGGGATTTTACTTTGGTTATATTTACAGATAGTCCGTCATCAGACGCTGTATAATCAAGACGAGATTTATTCATTTGCCATGTATCTGCCGCAGGTTCCGTAGCAAATTTTCTTATGAATCCTTGTCCTCCGTAACCACTCTCTTGATTATAAGCGAAATTGTAAAGCGACAAACCTAAATGAGCCAAGTTTTCATTCTTGTTAGGCATAACAGTCCGGTTCCCGTCTATGTCCGTTGCGTCATCATTCGTCTTTCCGTACGCATCCCAATAATATTCTGGATAAGAAACTTTTGCCTCCACTCCAATCCGGCGGTTGAGTTCGGTTATCTCTTCGTCCGTCGAAATATTATCAAACAACATAAAGCACCAAAGAGCCATCTTGGTAAAATAAGAGTCGTGAACCGCATTAGAGCCTATGTGGGGAGCTTTATTGTTTGCTCCGGAAGATAACTCATTCGTACTGGTTATGATATGCTTAATGGTCTTTAGTTTGGAAGCCTTGATATTGCTATTCAATATACCGTCTATGAACGTTCTTCCGCTATTACGAGCTTGGTAAGCTACGCAGGCGGTACCATCGTTGTATGCATCGGCATTATAGATAGCGAACTCATTAGGATAACCCCTTTGGTCGTAAATAATAGCATCTGCAGTAGGTTCATCCCATTGAACTTTCATAATCATCTGCTTTCCTCCTACTGTGTTCGGCACATCTATAAAGTCCGTTACTCCGTCAAAATGTATACTACCGTCTTCATTTGCTCCACTTTCAGAAGTAAACGCAAAGTTGTTGAAACGTCCGTTATTTCCGTGACCACTTATGTCGGGTATATAGCCAAGAATTTGGTAGCTACCATTTGGTATCGACAATCTTTCTGGATAGAGAATACATTTAGGCTCGTTGCCGTCTCCTATATAGGTAAAAGGTTGCGAGAACGAGAAAGCGTTTGTTTTCTCAATGACGTGTTGCCCACTATTACGATTAAAGGGAACGCCGTTAAACAAAAGTTCTCCATTAATAGAATAGTATTCAGACAACAAATTCGTCATACCGATAAACGAAATAGTACTACCAACTTTCAATTTGCTTCCCCAAGTTATAGAACCCAATCCTACAAATACCGGATAGGGCTGAACTAGGTCTTCAAATCTTACATACTCGTCTATTGTTATATCAACTTTTTGAGGAGAATCAGAAGTAACAAAGAACTTACAGTCAAAAACTCTCGGTGAAACAACTACTATTTCACATTCTTGACCGTTAACCTTTGTGTTAGCAACTTCATCCAAAGTATTGGCTAAAATAACCCGTACTGCAAGCACATCACCTACCTTAACATAATCTCCAACGTTTACAGTCTTTAAACTGTCAGAATAGTTTAAACAAGTTACACTTTGATAAGCTACGTTGCTATTATAGGTCGGATTCCATTGAACCAAGCTACCATCCACTACAATATCCATCGTAATGTTTTGCGGTGATTTAGCGTCCAACGTACCGTTGAATCCCTTATGGTCGGCATTAGGAATGGTTGCTTTCCCGTTTACCTTTAGAGAATTAACATAGTACGGTGCAACTGGTTCTACGGCAATTCCAAGCCCGGCTCCGATGGGGTAATAGTTTCCTACGGTAGCACCTACGAGATTTATGTAAAAATTGATAGATTTGATTCTATCGTCCGATTTCACCTTTGGACGCCACTCAACCATATCTGGGTAAAGGGTTCCTACTTTATACTTCTTTAATTGACGCTCCAACAAAAAGGGTGAAAGCGAATAAGGAAACAATAATAGATTCCATAGAACGATTGAAGCATACTGCGCTCCAGCTCCATATTTACCCAAAGTAAGACCATCTCCCATTGAAGTATCAGTTCCCTTATTTATAGCATCTCCCATATAGGAATAAGTAGACTGATAAGTTACTTTCTTACTAATATCCAATGGAACATTAGTAACCTTTGAAGCTCCGAAACTAAAAGATATAGCATTATTATCAGTACTATTCCAATGCTCCATAATGAATGGAGTTAAGTGAGTTGTGAGATTAGAACTAACTAATGGTACTTGCGAATTAATTAGACTTTGATATGCTCTGTTCATTACAACAGTATAATCTTTCAATCCTAAATTTCCCAAAAATTGTCCGTAGTCATTAACTCCGTCCAAGCATAGTCCTCCTTCGATTACGGGAATTTGGGTTATTACGACATCACAATCATATGTTTCTGTATTCGTAAAGTCTCCAAATCTTACCTGTAACTCCGTTGCATCTTCTACCGGGTCAACTGAATATATTCCATCTTTCTTGATTTCTAAGTATCTATTCTTCGATAATATTTCAAGTCCAATGCCAACTCTGTTATAAAGTTCGGTTACTCCCTTAAATTCGGCAGTATAAGTACCATTGAGAGTTTGGTAGATTCTTATGTTCTTATATTTTGCAGCCGTAGTTGCAGTCAAACGCCAACCGGGATAATTATACTTACCAATACCGCTATCTCCATCCTAAGCAATATTATAAAGTTGCATATTACGCCCGTTTCCGGAATAGTCTACCAACTGGTCAGAGAAGGAAGCGTGATTTTCATTGGTTATACCCTGTTTCTTTATATCGTAGTATAAAGTTGCGTTCACGTACTCGTCCAGATTGTAGGCGGCAATTATTTGGTTAATATCGTCACCCGTCAGTACCTTCTTAGCAGCGAAAGTCCAATACCAAGCTACTTGAGAGGTTTCATTAACCGCTTTAGAAATAGGATTAACCCAACCTGTAACGCTGAAGAAGCTATCTGCAAAAGAACCTCCGGCATTGACTTTATAGTCGTTTGGGTCTCCCATTACATAGTCTATAAGTTTGGGAGTGGTAGCCGTTGTTTTAATGTTAGCAGAAGAATAACCAAACATCCCGGTCTTGCCTAACGCACCGTTTTGGTTACGGAAATATCCTCCATTCCTCATATAGTTAACCAAACCATAATTCAAGGAACTCGAAATATTTTCTACTTGAGCCATCATAGAAACTACCGTGAACTCTGTAGAATCTCCTAACATTTCGAACAAAGATTTTTCCGCAACAATCGTATCGTTTACTCCGTCCGTTCGGATAGCACCTTGCCAAGAGGGGATTTGCTCTATGGTTATTTCTGGGTCACCGGAAATATAAGCAAATCCCACATTGTACGTTTGACCGTCGTCTTTTGCATAGCTTTTCGGCAGTACGTTCACTCCAGAAGTCAATTGCATCTCTGAACGAGCGGTATCATCAGGATTTGCTATATACCAATATCTCAAATCAGTAACATTCCCTTTGATATTGACTTTCATTGCGCCAATTTCGATAGCCGTATGATTACAAAGTCGTCCGTTTACGCCTATGGTAGCTTGTGCAGAAGTTCTCTTGGTTATATCCGTAGTCCAATCAAAAGATTCGAAATCAGCCCCATACTCTCCGTACCCACTATTTAGTTTGTACGCAAAGTTCAAAAGCTGAAAATCTCCTCCTGCGTTTGGAATCTTGTTCTTTATTATCGTGCGGTCTGGACTGTCGTTCGTTTTCTTACCGACTACCCAAACACCAATCAATGCGTCCCGGAGTTCCGGCGGCAGGCTTCCACCTCCTCCGCTTCCTCCCCAAGGGACATGGCGGTTCATTAACTTCCCCACCCCACATATTTTCGTCATAGCTTCTCGGTTGAAAAGATTAATACATAATATTTACTTCACCTTCTAACAACTCGACTTTACGGTCAATGTAGAAATATTCAGTTTCTCCCTCGGAGATTACTACACCGTCCCCAAAGGAGTGTTGCAGACGTATGCGAGCATCACCGTTCAGTGCCTTAATTCGTATGAACTGAAGCGGCTCTACCTCTTCGATAACTCCAGCAGCGGAAACGTCTAAACCAGTGCTCAATCTTGCTACCTGTACTGTACGGGAATTGCAATCAACGTATAAATTCTTCATATATTTGAAATTTTAAGTAAAAAAATAAGGAGTATATTTGTCATATACTCCTTTATAATTGTTATCAATCCCGGTTCTCCTCAAGGGTGCTCCTTTGCCGTGGTTTGATTTTGACCGTTTGGTAGCCCAAATCCTTCTTTTCGTACTTCCAGACTTTGTAAACTACCAAAGAATCATTGCGGTAAACTTCCTGCCGTCGTTCGGCTGTATCGACTTCGTACGAAGGTTTCCGTATCAAGGCAACGGAAATCAATATAACGGCAACAATAGCTAAACCAATAAAGACGTCATAAACAAGACTAACCATTCTTCCCATCCATCTTCTCCTCCCTTATCTTTAGCCCGTTTATTACTTCATATCCTTCGGAATGCCTTAATACAGATTCTACCTCACTACGGGATTTTGCTTCTACGGGCATTGTAACTAATTTGATTTGCTCTTTACGGTTCTTAGAACCAAAGAATTTTACTTTAAAAATCGCCATGACTAAAATTAATTTGTGATTATTGTTACATCTTCTGCTCTCTTTCGAAGAGACTCAATGAGTGAACGCTGATAAGGCGTGAGATAAGTCCAACGGGTATTAAAGAGAACATCGTTTGGTCTATCGTAGAATCTCAACAACGTCCAGCGAAGGAAGTGACCTCCATCCTCCAAGGGGATTTCCAATGGCCACTCACAATACCTTCTATGAGGGTTGAGAAGCTCTTGGGATAACGGTGGGTATTCCTCTTGCTTCCGTCGTCGTTCGTCCTCTTTCCGGCTCTCGTTGGATTGCTCGGAAAAGAAGTTAAAGAAACAATCATCCGTTGTGTAATTCATATCTCTATTTTGATTTGGCTTTCAAGTTCTATCTTGTTGAGCTTTTTAACAAAATTTTCCAAAACTCTTTCGGCTTCCTCCATTGTATCGTATAAAGAAGAATAAACCCGCTCAATCTCGGTTATCATTTTACCTTCTTCGGTAATCAGATGTTTATATTTGATTGCAAAGAAATACCCAAAGTTTGGAACGTCTAAAACTCTCAAATCATCTACGTCCATACCTTTGTATTTTTCTCTTTCCCGGTAAAACTCCGCTCTCTTCTCTTCCGAAACTGTATCCATCAAACTCTCTAGTTTCAATACTGTCCCTCGTACCATTTTAAGACCACCTGATAGGGTATTCATACCTTTGATAGCCATTATTAGTTCCGCTTCTTCCTTGGCGTTGAGAGCTATTACAGGAGTAATTTCTGTAATGTCCTCTAAACTTATTGGTTTCCCTTGAATGATTAATCGCATAAATCTTTGTTTTTTATTTTCAATAACTCTGTTTCCTTTGGAGAACAACCGAACGTCTTACAGACAAACTCCTCTACGCTCCGATAATAGCGGTCATTGTCTACGCAATAGGCTTCTTGAGAAACGTCCGGTTGAAAGTCGTTGGAGAATGTGTCGTATTTTGCTGGTAAGAGGAAAATGTACTTTCCGCCTATCCTTTTACCTCTTCGACGTGTTCGTGCTGCTACAATGAGCTTATATGCCTTTACGTCGTCGAAAGGAAGTAATTCATACAATATTACAACTTGAACCTTCATCAATAAATCTTTCTTTTCTCCAATTTTGCATCCATACATACTCTCCGGCGTATCTCTCAACATACGTAACCTTCTCCAGCCAACGTGTTTCCCTCTGATGGTTATGTTCTATCGTGATAGGTAGCCAAGCAAATTTAGACACTGTCCGCTTATCACCCAATATTGGTAGCTTCTTCTTTATTCTCATAATTTCTTGTATAGTCTTTAAATTCCTCTTCAGTCATAACCTTGAACCGTTGAGCGTAGACGTCCCAAAGAACGTAATTGCCTATTTTGATTTCTCTCAAGGTATGGTCTACGATAGCCCTCATATATCCCTTCCGGGAATGAAACGCAAAATCTACAGAGTTCCCACTTGTTCCCTTCGATTCTAAGAACTCCCCAATCTCGTCTACGTTTGAACCGTCAAACTGGTAGTAACGGATTCGAACTTTGCGGGTGACGGTAACGGTCTTGTAACTCATTGCTTCTCTCCTTTCTCCACTACTACGTAGCAACCGCTCGCAGAACCGTGGGAATATGCCGAGATATGAGTAATCACCCATCCCTCCTTTAGCATCTCATCTAATATTTCTTTATTGGTTGAGTCTACTCTAAAGAACTGTTGTTGATAAGGCTCTGCTGGTTGGGGGGAATCAATAGAAGTGTCATATAGTATGTATGATTCTCCGGCTGTTGGATAAGTTTCGTTACCCGTCATATCATATCTACGATTAATGCCGCCCAAAATAAATGAAGGCAAACCGCTAGTTGGGTGCGGTATAACGGCTTGAACGTAATCATTGCAAAGAAAATTACCATATTTGTCTTTTACAATTACTTTTGACCCTTCTCTAATCCTTTTGTCTAACATAACTTTTTATTTTGAGATTAATAGATAAATTACTGCCAAAGCCAATAGGATAATCGTGACGATATATCCTGTCTTATCAGAACTTTGGGGAGAAGGCAAATCTACCACAGGTTCGTCTCCTTTTTCTTCCAAGAATAGTTCGTCTCCTTTTTCCTCCAAGAATAGTCCGTTTCCTTTCTCCCATTCCTTTACCGCTTCCCTACAAGCATCCGTCAAGGGTTTCATTAGTCTCTCCGAATATCCGTAAGAGAAGTCATACCGGGCTTCTCTTTTCCTCAATTCCCCAAACATACATTTACCATACTGAATCCTATTATTCCAAACTCTCAATTGCCACTCCGTATGTAGATTGCCCGGAACGGTTCGTGCGGTTATGAAATAAATACTTCCGTCATCATTTCTGGAAATATCAGTTATCTTGGGAGCTTTGGAGAAATACGTTTTGAGAACCTTCTCCGCTTGTTCTTTATTCAACGCTACTGTATACATGTTAGTCTTTTATATTTTGGTTATCAATCCTGATTTGTAAGTCCTTTATCTCCATATTTCCTTTTTGGTCTATGGCGTTCATAAGAGTTTTCGCACGCTCTTTCTGGGCGTCCTCGTCAGTAGATTTATTCCTTTGGCGTGGAAAGAGTTCGTGATAAAAGGGGCAATTTTTCCTTTCGCAAGCAACAGATTCTTTTTCAGCGTCGTCCCTAAAGGGATTCCAGCAAGACACAGAAAAGTCTCTGTTATTAGATTGAGAAGAATATTTACAATATTTCTGGAGAACAATGAATCTATTCTCTTTGAGAGATTTCTCTTCCGTTTTCTTTCCCATAACTTCAAATGTATATAGTTCTATTGGCTTCCAAGAGCTTTTTCTTCTCTACTTTGCCGTTCTGCCAGCAAAGGTATTTACGCTCTTCTTTCTCATATCCTCCACGTACATATTCTTCCGCAGTAGGAGAATCAACGAGACGAAACAAACTGCCTTCGTTGATTTTATTAATCTTCGATTTTTTCATTTTTCTTATACATTATGTCAAACGTCTGATTATACTTCAATTTCCCGGAAGTCATTACCCTCCGATTGCGAAGGTCTACCCGGTTAACTCTCACTCCATACAAGGATTCTTTCATAATCCCGTCCCGGTCTGGAACGAATTGGTATGCTAAAGAGGTCGCTACATACTCCGTAGAAGCTATGGGAGATTTACGGGCAACAAAATTCGTTCCAAACTCCTCAATAGCCTCTTCTATGGTCATACGTCGTGACCTCTTAGCAAATTCCTTATCAATTGGGTTTCTCTTACTCATAATATCTTGATTGATTTCTTAACGGCTGATATATACTTAGCATCGGCGTTCTTCATTACCGTCTCCCAATCGTCCTTTATCAACGGTTTCAATCCGGCGTCTATCAAGAACTTATAACGGTTTGGGGCTATCTTCCTCAAAAGGTCTGGATTAAGGATAAATATCCGTAACGTTTCCGCTAACACCTCGTCTAGGTTCGGTTCATATCCAGTTAGTTTCTCTTGACTAATAGTTCTACAAAGTTGCACCGAAAGTTTATTTATAAGTCTTGCTTCCTTAACGACGTGATGCCCGGTTTCGTGAGCTACCACTCCCATGCCCGTTCTATCTACTTTGTAACCCGGATAAGACCAAGACCGCATAAAAGGCACGAAAGCGATTTTAGCAACATTACTAGCCCAAACCCTTATTAGATTGTTCGTATAAAGTCCGCAATATCCGCCGGGACTACTCTCTTGGCGGAAAATTACGTATTTCGGAACGGTCAAATTATTAAGTTGTAGGAACTCGGTGCAAAGTTCGACGGAAAGGCGGCACAAGTCCGCCTTACTCATTTTCTTTAGATTCTCTTTGTAGTACATAATTTTCGTTATTTTCTGTTAGAAACTCTGGTTACTTAACCAAATCAACTGGTAAGGAATTCAAACCGTACTTCTTAAACAAAGCAACTACGCTCTCCATATTACAACTCTTCGTCTCTCCTTTCTCGTTACGGAAGAAATAAGCCGAACCGTTCTGTGAAATCCAATATCCCTTCGTGATAAGTTTAAGAGCTTCCTTTTGGGCTTTGGTAAAAGTCGTACTACGAGCGGTAGCAGTCCGGGCTATCTTTAGGAAGTCGGCAACGGTTAGTGCCTTTTCTGCCACTTTCTCACCTTCTTTCTTCCCCTTCTTCGTTTCGACGGTCTTTTTGCTGGAAGAGGCAGGGGATTTGTCCCCTTGTGCCTTCTTTGCTCCCGGCTTCTTCTTTAACTCCGGACGAATGCGCCAGTCAAATTTACCCGGCTTATGTTCCGTCCAAACCCAAAGTCCGTTCTTATGGATATCCCCAACCTTGCGTTCTACTTTCGCACGTCCGGCGTTCTTCTTCGTTACGGGTTTCTCCTCCTCTTTCGCTACTTCTTCCTTCTTCTCCTCCGGTTTCGTCTGGGTAAGTTCGATGAACTTCTTCAAGCCTTCTTCCGTAACCCAACCGCAAAAATAACATCCTCCCTCGTTCAACACAATCATACCTTTCTTTTGCAAAGAAGAGAAAGAACCTTTCAGGCTAGCTTCCGAGATACCGAACAAATCCTTAGCGTTCCGTGCTACTTCCTCAAACTGAAATGAACTCTCTTCTTCGATAGAATTACAAATAACTTGGAGTACTCGACAATCCTTTTCAGTCAATTTCGGTTTTTCTTGGGCAGTTACTTCTTTTTCCTCTTTTTTGTACTCCTCTGGGTATTCATTCTTCAAGAACTCTTCCAAAGCGGCAGCGGCAGCAGCATCCAACTGGTCGATACGACTTTTTGCTATACAATAAAGACGGTAGTAAAATTCCTTCACATTCGTCCCTTCACACAAGCTCTCCAACATTTCCTTATTATCCCAATTTTCGATAATAAGACGAGCGAGATTCTTACTTTCCTTGATACCTTCTCTCTTTGATTTAGAAACGGCGGATAACTTAGTAGCTAACAAGTTGTTCATTTCAACCATTCTCTCGTCTCTCACTTCTGTAATTTCGTTTAAAGTCTTCATAATTTTAAGTATTTTAGTTTGTTAATTTCTTATTTACACTACGAAGATAGGGACAATAAATGAGATAGAAAAATTTTTATCAATAAATCTTTGGGTTTTAGCCAATATTTAACTTTTTGCCCAAAGATTTTAACTAAACCAACAAAAAACCCTCCGAATTTCTCAATCCAGAGGGCTTAACTGCTTACTTTAATGTTTTGCCTATTCGCTAATAGGTTACAATGGAGTAAAAATACATAAACACAGTCTAAAAAATATGTAAAAATATTCACCTTTATAAGATAGCCCGCAATGCGTAAATTACATAGGCATCTCTTACTTTTTTTATAACTTTGGCGTCTTTTACTCTTATACTCTTCAAATTCTTAATTATCTCCAAAATAGGCATCTCGGCAATATTCATCATATTCTCCAAGTCCTTCTCCGTATCTCCTTCAACGCTTGCCTTAAAGACGGTTCCGGTTATTGAAACGTCTAACATAATCCCGCAAACATTCCGGTATGGGGCGTTATCCAAAAACACTCCAAAATATCTATGCCACTTTTCAGCTCCCAAAGGAAAAAGCTCCCGTATCACCCAACCGTTCCTCTTCGTAGATTTCGTCTTATCAAATTCTCTCCAAAGCAACGCTAATATCATCTCTTGAAGTTCTGGTATGGAATAATCTTCTGCCCGACGCATCCGGAAGAGACGGTTCAAACGCAGAGCATCCACGATTCTTTGCTTTGTAAACCGGAAGGAGCGAAAGAACCTCACCACTATACAAGTAACGGTAAACGCCGTTACAATAAATAACCATAACAATAATAAATCCATGTTGTTCAATTTTAACGGGTTAATACTTTAGTCAAACGCCCACGAGCAATATTGATACGGCTCTTTACCGTTCCCATAGGCAATCCGAGTATCTTAGCAATTTCTTCATACTTGTACCCGGTGAATAAATAGTTCAACGGAACTCTCAAAGAATCAGGCAAAGAGTTTATTGCGTCCTTTACGTCAAGAGTTCTCGAATAGTCGTCAGCGTCCGTCCCAAACAAATCAATACGACTGAAGTCTGCTCCTCCTTCCGAATCTCCTCCAATGTCAACTCCTCTCCGAATAACGGCACGATAATCATTGATAAAGATATTACGCATAATCATACAAGACCAAGCCATTAGGTTTTCGCCGTCAAACTTGTCTCGGTTCTCTAATGCCTTCAATGCCGTATCATTTACAAGGTCGTAGGCGTTATCCCGGCTGTGAGGGTAGAAGAATCTAGCCCTCATCAGTAAACGGTCGTACAGGGCAGCTATTTGTGCCTCAAAGCTATTTGCCTGGGTATCTCGCTTCATACATTTTTCGTAAATCATAAGTAGTTATAAATACTTCTCCTGCCTCTGTATAGGAACGCAAGAACGTTTTGGAATACAAAACTGCTTTCTCCGCTTCCCCTTTATTTTTCCACCAAAACCAAAGAGCATGGGAAGGAACTTGACCCGGTAGATATACCCGGCGTTGGGTGATTTCAGCTTTCTCCTTTCCGCATTTCTCGCAATACAAGGTAGTGATAGAACATTCTCCCATGAAGTCTCCATCTTCTCGTATTTTGTAATATACTTCTGTTCCTTTCACACGATAAACGTGTAGGCAAAACAAACGGCGTAGAAAGCTCGTATGAAGTTTGAACTCTTCCCGGAACATTACCTCTGTTTCATCGCTCCGGGTAGCGGCAGAGCAAACGAGTTCTGGACATAAGCAATCATTGAAAGTCTCATTAATGTCTTGTAAAGACGGGCGGTTGAATTTAAAAGAACAAAACCTACAATCAGTTCCTCCTTTTACGCAACGATAAGTTTTGCCGAATCTCTTCACTACTTCCCCAACCGGGACTTCGATATGTTCGTATGACGGTTTCATTCCTTCTCCTCCTTTGCTTCGGCTAATGCTTTGAAGATTTGCCTTCCTAGTTCTCTCAAATTCCTTTCATCCAGAACTGGTAGCCAAGAAGTATTGAATCCGTTTACAGATACTCCTACCGCAAAGGTAGAAGAAGATGCACGGGTAATGCTTATCTTTGGTTCCAACTCTTTCGGCTTTTCCCATTTAATCTTTTCTTCGGAATATTGTAAGAAATATCGAACCTCTGATATGGAGTGGCTTCTGATTATTTCCTTCTCTACCTTCTCCCAAACGGGTTCAGGCAATTCAATCTCCTCCCAACCGTCCTTTCTAGCTTTAACCCGGACTATTTTAGGAATCCTTATGCTCCACTTATATTCATTGTTTCTAATCCAAAAAGAGACGGTGAACACCTTCTTCTCTCCGTCTCTATCTATCACTGTGGATTTATGACCTATTAACTTTTTCATATCAATTTGTTTTACAATCTTAGAAACTTTGGGAATTTCTAACTAACCATAAAGTTGACGTAATGTCTAATCAATACTTGTTGTAACTCTTCACTTCCCGTCGCTCCAATTCCAATCTCTATTATAAGCATATGGTTTGATAAGTCGGGCAGAATATAAGAACCCGTAGACCCAAAGAAGAATGAATAGTCATCTCCCTGACCTTGGAATCCTCCTATGTCTGTAATCCAATTTTGTCCATCTAAAGTAAAGCGCCAATATACTTCTTGGTCGTTATTATCAATCATGGCGTTACTTATAAACATACTCCAAAAGAAGTGCACACTATTTGAAGTATTTATGGGAAAGTTGGTAAGTATAGCCATATGACTTATTTCAGCAACTCCGTCCGTCTGGATAAAGATGCCCGTTTGTCCTAGTGTAGCTACAACGCCACTCTTTGCCCCGGTAAAATTCCCTTCCGTGTTCAAAGACAAATTAGAGAAGAAAGGCATCCTTTCTTGAGAAACGGTTAAATTAACCGATTGCCCGGCAGCAGAGAAAGCTACTGTTTCGGTTCTATCAGTTCCCGTTGGATTTGGGTCAACCGTAACTTCTACCGAAGAACTAGCATCAGCCTTGTCTGGAGAAACGCTTACAAAATTCTTTTTCATATTCTTTTTCATATTCTTTGTTATTTATTAGTAGAGATAAAATACCATTGCTGCAAATATTGGTCGTTTTCTATTCCTATGTCTCCTCTTCCCAATCCAATGCTAACTAACAAACGTGTGTAATAACCGCCGGAAAGAGATGAAATTTTTTCGGTTTGCCCCCACCAATAGTTATCGTCTTGGTTCATATCGGTAAAGGTATTAAAAGAAGACCAATCCACTACTCCCGCAGAAGTAAGTCCTTGTACCAAACAAATCAATTCAGAATCCCCCAATAACGCTTTACTGATAGCGGCAAAGCATTGTACATAATATCTTTCTGAAGTACGTACCAATTTTACCGTACCGCTTGTTTTGGAACATCCATTAGTTCCTCCTGTTGGTTCAAAAGCCGTTGGATAAGGCGTGAAAGTTATATCCCCAGTTACGTTTGGGTCTTTGCTTAGCCAAATCTGTCCTTGAAAAGATAAACCGTCTTGATTTACTGCTAAACTCTTTGTTGCTCCTGCGGCTGTGAAATTTATCGTCTCCGTTCTTTCAGACAAAGAAGCATTTGGGTCAACAGTCATTGAGACTTCCGTTTCTCCGTCTCCGGCTTCCGGTTCTATGCTTACAAAACTTTTCTTTAAAGTTGCCATTATATTTTTATAAAGGGTTAAACAAATTACTTATTTTTGATAATAAATAACTGCTTAACCCTCAATTTTGAAAACCCCAAATTTATTTATTCTTTAGAACCCAAACGTTCAATCATAATTATCCTCTTCCTTTAATGAACGTGAAATTCTTTTCCGCAACGAGTACACCGATATATCTCCATATCGTTTCTTACATCATAAGGTTCTTCTTTCACCTTTCCGCCGCACTCCGAACAACGGAATACGAAAATGCTGATTATAAATCTCCAAAACTTTTTCATGGCTTCAATTTTATTTGTTTTTCTTCTTTTTAAGTTCTCCTGTATAATAGTCTTTATTCTTAACCTTGTGAGCAAATCTCTTCTCCTTGCTAGGTGGTGTATAATCTTTGGCAGTGCCACGCCCACGCTTAATGGGCTCATATACCTCTTCCGATACCTCTGGACGTGCTAATTCTGCCTCTGCGTCAAAGGCGGCGTTCCGTTGTTCCAAGTCCGCTTTTTGTTTACGGATTTTATTCAAGAACATCTCTTTGGTTCTTTGGGCTGAACTCTTCTCTTGGGGCGTTACTTCCTCTGCCTTGATATCCTCAACCTCCCGTCCGGCGGTACGTTCTATTGCCCCAAAATCATACGCCATAGTGCTTGGGTAGGTCATCGTTGCGTCTGGGTTGAAGTCTCCGCTTATTTCTACAAACTGTGCGTAGTAAGAATTATGTAACCCAGCAATCAACTTCTTGAGGTCGAAGTTCATACGAGCGGCAACACGACCAAGGATTATCTCTTTGAGGTTTATGGTTTTGAGAATCTCCTTTTGGATATGGTTCTGGATGACTACTTCTATGTTTACGTCCAAAGCTCCGTTAATATTCAAAACGTCTCCTTCCGCTTCTTTGCGAATTTGCTCAAGAGTACGCAGCATTGCATTATAAGCGTCAATAGAGTTCAAGGCAATATAACGGGACTTCATTTTCGAATACATCCACCCAAGCTCATCTAGTCTTGGACGTTTGTTATACAATCGTACGTCTGTAACCTTATTGCGGTATTCTTCCCGGCGTCGCTCAATCTCTACAATATTCTTCTTGAGTACTTTCTTTACGTCGTCCTCCTCAATAGCAATCCCATTATCTTCTCCCAAAATCTTTACTACCTCTACAACAGTAAACATACGCCCAAGTAGTTCCGTTATATCTTCCTCAAAAGGAGTAAGACGGGCAATCCTCTTAGCTTCTTCCGTTTTCCTTCCCCCCAAACAACCCATACGTCCATACGCCATAGCTTTGGCTACGTTGCGTTTGGAATTCAAGGCAATCCACTTCTTCTTGAGATTCAATATATCTTCTTGTTCTTTGGGAGACAGATGCTCTATGAGTTTCTTGAGCCTATGAGGTAGCATAGCAATATTAATTTCCTCTCCCGTCGATGTCATTTGCCAAGGATTCTGTAAGAGGGGATTTTTATTGTACGCATACCACTTCAAATACTCTTTTGGGTTTACAACGTCCTCTGGGATAGGTATTCGTTTCTTTTCTTCCATATTATTTACAATTTTATTTTTACAATACGCAAGATTTATACTTGTAATTGATTTTGGGCGGTATTACTTCCCTAGCGTTTTCTTGCGTTTTGGGATTAAGTGTAAACGTTTGAGAGATATTACTACTACGGGCAAATCCTCTCTTAGGGGTTCATATTCAGAAATTCTTTCTACCCGTACAGAAGGTTTTTTATCAAGAGCTGCTAGTATCGGATAGCGTTTCTTTTTTGAGAAAAGAAATACTCTCAACGCATACAACCCGTCTCTCTTGATTTGAGCTGACGGGTCATATTTATCTAGCAAAGTCCTTAATTCTTTTTCGGTCATAATTTCTTTAATTCTTTTTCCAAACAATATCTACAAACGTATTTCTTCCCAAAAGGAAGGTAGCGTACAGTAGCAAAATCTTCTATTCCGCAACTATCGCAACGGTTCGTTTCTCTTTTCAAGGGTTCGTCCGTTAGGATGGGAATGAAATTTACGCAATCTTTCTTATAACGGTTGTATTGGTTCGGTGAAAGGGGCAAGAGACTTTTACTTACCAAGGGATGACCTACGAATCTATAACAATGCCCGCAACATTCCTTTACGGCTCCTTGACACGGTACGTTAGGATAATCCAAACGCTTCATCTTCATTCTTATTCGCCAAAGGGCAAAACGTATCAAAATTCTCTTTATCATACCGTTTGGGCTTTGGGTACATACTCTAGTATCTGGTCTGGACGTACTTTAAATATCTCTCCAAGACCAGCGTGATACGTCAGGTAGTACAACGGCTCTATCGTCTTTACTTCTACCTTCAAGACTTCGTAATGGGGTTCAAAACCTCCCGTCATACGATTTCTATCACGAAAGATACGGATTCTCAATCTATCTCCAACTTTTACCTTTGGGGAAGAGAATAATTGCCTTTCTTCTCCCTTCTTTGGCAATAAGGACTGGAAAAGGGCTGTCGCTGCCGTCTTTTCCTCTACCTTTGTTTTCTTTCGTAGATTCTCCAATATCTCTTCTCTTTCTTCCGGGCTATAATCCCCGCAAAACGTAATAACTACTCTTTTCTCCATATCTTATTTCTCCCCAGTTATATCACGGTAACCATCTAAATTCATTAACTTACTTTGGAGCGTTTTCTCTACCCACTCCGCTCTCAAATGATACTTCTCTACTCCAATGGTAGCGAATAAGTCTTCCCCCAAATACTCGTTTATGGTATCGTGTAGCTTAACTTCTCCTTGGGAGTACGCTTGCTTATTTGTAACCGTAACCGGAAGCCCGTAGAAAGAATTCAAAAATTTAATCTCCTCAAGAATTTGAGTTCTCAATTCCTCTTCCCTTTGCGTTCTTTTGGTATCTTCCAATGGTGTTAGCGTTCCGAAGAAGGATGACTGAAAGGATTCCGTGCCCTTAGCAGCAAAATCTACTCCAATAGAGTAATCTCCTTTCAGGGGCACGTGTTCTTGCTCCTCGTCAATTGCTTTGATTGTTTTCGTGAGTTCTACCTTCCCTTCTTCTAACAGTCGTTCGAATACTTCCATGTATTCACCTCTATTGACCGCTTTATGCGTCCGGAGACGGTCAAAAGGTATGCGAGCATAATTCTTTGACTCTACTAAAGAAATATCTTCCCAAGACCTAAACAAAGGAGCAAACCGGGCATCTACAATGACTTGGTTAGCCGGGATATCACACGATTCTTCTAACATTGGGTGATTGTGTAACTTCCCATAGCCCTTTACTTCTACTTCCGGCATCGTTCCGGCTGGAATCCATTCTACCACAGCGTCCGATGGTAAAGATACGATACGAGCGGAGTTGGTAAATTGTTGATAGATTTCTTTTATCTCTGCGTCTGTTAAAGCTCTGGAGAACCGTATGACGCAACGGTTTGATAATTTTCTTTCCATGGTTCTGTTTATTTTACAAGTTCTTTACTGATTTCTATAACTTTGAATCTTTCTTTTCTATTCTTCCCAATTATAGAGAGAAATAACGTATCCAATACATACTCTCTACCGTATATAGTTACAAATTGAGTTACGATTGCCGTGGTAAGCATGTAAAGATGTCCATTTCTGTTTTAATGGTTAATACTACCAATTTGATTTACGGTTGCATATCTTCTCAGGACTGCGCTGCAAATATAATAAGAAGGAATGGAATAAAAAAGGAGCTTCCTCAAACGGGTTGCTCCTTTTCTCTTTCTAAAACAACATATATCCTTTATCCCATCCAGTAGCAGTTCTCCAACACCAAAATTCCTCTGGAGAACAAACTACTCCATCTTCCAGCACTATTTTACCATCTTTCATCGTCATCCACTCTCCCGGCGCAAAATATTGATGCGTTACTTTTTTACCTTCTTGCATTGCCTTTATGGCTTCTTCCTTATTCATATCTTTGATTAGTTAAATTCTACAAATATCAATCTATCTTGCGGTTTACGTTTTAGAGTTACCCAGAAGTGGTTATGACCGAAGCCATAAAGGAAATTACTCAAAAACAAATATTTCCTACTTTCCAACTCTCTTAATCTCTTTCTCAAATCTTCTTGTTCAGTAGCATCTTGGATAGCGTTAAGAAGTTCTACGAACGTATACATGGTTCCCGTAGTTACGTTCTCTAATTTAGATTCGATGATTGCTTTCATATTACTTATTTTTTAGGTGAGTATTTACGACAAAAATTCTTCTAAATAGGGTGTTAGGTGCTCTAACTGTACCTTATCGTAATCCACTAACATTTCGCCCACATTATCCATAACGCCGTTGACCAGTGCATTATCTTTTACCCTCACAAATAGGTTCAGGTTGCCATCTAAATTTTCTGTGCAATGCATAACCGTTCTAGTTTCTATGCGCACCCAAATGTGGCGGGTGCAGCACGCCCGGTCTTTAGTCATTACTACTTGTTTGCCCTTAATCGTTTTTATAACATATGTTCTGTTATCGCTCATGACTTTTGGATTTTAAGTTTGTTATTCTTAATCAACAATACAAAGGTAGTGGGTTTTCGACAAAGAATAAAATTTTTCCCAATAAATCTTTGGGACTTTAACGATTTTTAATATAAAAGGGGAAGATTTTCCCAAACCCTCCCCTGATACAAACTTTAAAATACGATAAATTATGACTAAACTTCAAAGCACTCGTTTGGCTTTTCTTCGATTTACTTAGATTCTTCTTTGTAGTCGAATCCTCGTGCGGTGCAAGTTTTCTGCGTATAGATATAAAATTCTCTGTCTTTCTCCATACCCAAGAACCCTTGTATATTGGGCTTCCTCTTTAGCTTCGTGAGAGGCAATAGAGGAGCTTTCACTACAAAACAATAATCCTCGTCAAATAAGGATAACTTTGCCGGGACTACTCCCACGAGCTTTCCGTGAGATATAACCATGATTCTGTCCCCTTCCTGAACTAGGTTCTCTGGCTTCTTCATATTCTTAATAATTGTTCATAACGTTCCAACTCTTCCTTCTCTTTATCCGACAATCTATGAAATTTTTTAATAGGCAAATGTTCATAGTTATTATCCCAATCCCTCTTAGCAAAAGACGGAACCTCAACGGGCATTAAGAATTTTACCAACGTCCAATTCTTTTCTCGAATCCAAGGATTGGACTTTTGAATAAGAATCTTCATTTTCTCAATATCTAATATAGTTTGACCTCTCAAAGCAAATTCCGGCACGTAGGTCAGTGACGGGTGATTTACTTCCCGGCTAGGAGATATGAGATGCTGGAGGTACTGCTTCTTCCCCGTAGCATCTTCGCATTCATACAAATAAAATTCACTTTTTAACGTTTCCATTGTTCTTCGATTTTTCTTTGTTTCCCTTAACTTTGGGAACCGGGATAAATCGTTTGGGAGCTTTCCCGAACTCTTCCGCCTTAGTGATATTCAGTTCATCTTCTTCGGCTTTTTTACTAATATCTTCCATAACTCTTTTCTTTATTTTGTTAATACTATGTTCCCCATTAAGTCCTCCGAGAACCTACCTCCAGAAACATAAACGAGTTTCTTTTTGGCTCTTGTTATTCCTACATACTTGAGATTGTTCTCTTGTTCTATCTGCCACGGTTGGGTAGCAAACTTGCTCGGTATAAGTTCTGGAGCTAGGAAAAATATGTTATCATTCTCCAAACCCTTTGCTTTGTGGATAGTAGTTAAGAGTATGCCCTTTACTTCGTCGGAGAAGATATTGCGTAACAAATCTTTCAATCCTTCGACAGTTTGGACTTCGGCTACCAAACACTCTATTACTTCTAACTTCTGAAGCAAGAGAATCATCTTTGGGTGTAACATCGGTTGCGCTACTCCTCGCTTCGCTAGTTTGCCGTTTAGTTTATCTACTTCCTTTGCTAGATTTTTATCTAACTGGTCAAGCGTCTTTCCTCCTACCTTGTTGATAAGAGCAAGAATGCCTTCTCCAATCTCTTTCCCCCTTATCTTTGACTTTATTTTGTTCTTCATTAACCAGAGATAAGCCTCAATCAAGGGTTTGAGATTTCGGCAAATAATCCAATCTCCTTGTTCTAGTTCGGTTAGGCTTCCCCATTTTACTTCTCCTTCTTCGGCAAACGGCGATGCGGATATTTCGGGAACGATTGCTTGGGCTTCTTCTACGATTTTACGAGCACAGCGGTAGGACACTGATAGAGGCATTTTAACGGATATTCCGACTAGTGAAGCTAATTTATCGTAAGAATCCGCATCAGCCCCAGCAAAGCCGTATATTGCTTGCCTACGGTCACCTACCGTTATCAATCGTCCCTTCCGTCCGAGACACTTCTTTATAAACTCTTGCTGGCATACGGAAAAGTCTTGGCTTTCGTCGCAGAATACGTAGTCATACTTCTTCAAACGAATCAGAGGGTCAACTACAGGTTGATAAATCATATCCATGAAATCAAATTCCCTCTTATCCCGGTTCATTTCCCGAAATACCTCCATTGCTACTTTCTTCTCTATCTCGTCTATCATTAAGTCGTGATACTCCATAAGAAAGTCGTAGGATTCCGAGACGTTTTCCAAAAGGTTACAACGCATTAAGTCTACCACTTTGGGAATTATATAGAAGAACCAAGACTTTTTCTTGTCTCCCATTTCATTCTCGTACTTTTTTAGAACCTTTTCAGTTTTAGCAAGAGCTTTGTTTGGGTTCATTTTAATCTTCCCGCCATAGCGTCTCAATATCGCTCTCCAACCGCAGGAATGAATAGTCATTATATCCGTTCCCGGTCTTGTATTACGGTCGGTTAGCTCTCCAACAATAGACTTATTAAAAGCGAAGAAAGAACACGCAGCATCACGTGGAACGAATTTAATCAATTCCAGCAGCGTCGTGGTCTTTCCGCTTCCGGCTACTGCCGATATATTGAGATTACGGTTGGTTAGCTGAAATGCTTTGTAAATTGCTGTTTGATACTTCGATGGAACCATTTTATTTTACAATCTTCTTTTACGCTCGTCCCCAATTTGTTGCCACTTAAACCAAACGGCGTTCTTATGAAACTGGCAAGCAATAACCGGGGAACGGTCAATCACTTCGTTATAGGCAGCGATAAACGAAGCACGATTTTGATAATTTGCCGCCTGTTTACTTAGAAACGTTGTTATGTTAATTCCTTCTACGGTATTGAAATCCACGCTTGATGCGCTATTCCAAAAGGATTCCGTAAAACTATACACGCTGAAGAAAGCGCAAGAATTATCCGGCAGGATAACTTGCAGTATGGTGCAACCCTCTTGAATGAGAGACTCAATTGCGCTCTGATAAAGGGAAAAATCAATTGTTGGACTCATAGTTCTCCTCTGTCTTGTAATATTATTAATAATTCTTTGATATGTTTTAAGGCTTTGGAATATTCCGCTGGAGTAACGTCCGGATTTGATTCTAAAAATTCCGATGTCTTTTTGCCATTCATACGGCTTATCGTTATGCGTTTTTCCAAATCGCTAAACTTCATATTTTTCATAAGTATACCAACCGTGTCTGGCTTTTCAGATTCTCTCAAATCCGGGTGACAAGTGTAGATGGCTTCCGTCATCTCTATTTTGTCGTTAATTAGGGCACGTTGGTAGTCTCGGAAGAAATTGCGGGAAAGGGATTTGTTGAAATAGAAATAGAAATTATGGCTGGGAAGGACTTTGTATTTTTCTACACACTTGTTGAATATTAGAAAACACTCCGATACTAATTCATCCCGGTCGGGCAAATTATCCTTTTGAGGGGTGTTATTCAACAGATTAATGTAGTTGGTAATATTCTTTACCACTATGTCTTTCATCATCCGGAAAACCAAATTTTTAAAAGCTAAACGGCGTTTTTCCGTATTACCAAACTTTATCATAACCAAAAACTTATTAACGGCTTTTGGGCGGTAATGGTAATCAACCGCAAATATTTCCTTCTCCAGCCCCATGACTTTTATCCCTTTTTATAGTCCTGCATATTCTTTACTGCCTCGTTGATTTGATGTTCTTTGAAGGGTTTTACTTCCTTCTCAAAGTGGTCATGTGCCCTCTTTTTTAACATCTCCGTCCGTCCTTCTTTGCTCTGGGAAGAATACATACCCATACTGACTCCCTTCTCTTGGGGGGAAAGAGATTCATTTGGGTTCAATTCTTCTCGCAATTGTCCGCATTTAGGGCAAGGAGCGTCTTCACTTACAAAACGTCCATTAACTATTTTGTAAATAGTGGCGTGTCGTTCTACTTCAACGCCGTATTTCTCGCAGTTGGGATTTTTACAAACAAATTTCATATGCTTAAATTTTTTCAGTTAATCTTGCGTATTCCAGTATCAATAGAGCGTCTGACGCTGATAACCAGTCTTTCTTTGTTTTGAGATGAAACTTCGTCCCGGCTTCCGGAAAAATCTGTTGAGCTCTCTCCATTAATTTTGTTTTCCACTCCGTCGTAGACTTCTTGCCCTTAACGCCCAATTGTAGTGCCTTCTGCCAAGTTTGAGGTGGCGTCTCTAGCGTCTTTATCTTCCGAGCCATAAGAGCCATCTGCAACCAGCCAAATCCCTTACCAAAAGTAAACATAGCAGAACCTCCCTGTCCGGGCATACCTCCTACCTTTTCCAAATAACAAACAGAGTGCTTCTGATGCCGGGAAAGAAACAAAAGAATCCCCATAGGCGTTTCAGGCATAGTGGTAAAATCAATCAACTCATCCCGGTCAATTGAATATACTACTATTCCGCCGTTCTTGCCTGGGTCGATAGCAATTATCTTCTTATCTTTTAAATATTTAATCCACTCATTACCTTCCATGATACTAAAATATTACATAAAACATTTTAGTATTAACTTTGTAAAGAATCAACGTATTTAGCTACCTTATTTTCCTTTACAACGTATAATTTGTTCTCGCTATTGAAATTGTCCGATACGTTTTGGGTAATCATTAAAATTGTTACCCCAAGCCGTTCGAATACCTTGATAATATTCTCTTGACCTTCAGAATCTACTCCGTGGAAACATTCGTCGAAGCAAAGCAAATTCAATCCTCTTCCGTTCGTCGAAAGATTAATCAAATGTTGAATACCTAGCACTCCTGCTAAATTTACACGCCCACGTTCTCCACCGGACTTAGCCCGGAATATCTCGGCATCCGTCCCATCGCTCTGAACAAATACGTCTATCTTTTCTCGGACTTCCCCAGACTTCAAAACAGTGAACCCGTTTATAACAACGGACAAGTCTACGTCAAACATGGAAAGGAAGGAATTGGTAATACCTTCAATTATCTTGATTGATTTGTTAGCCAAATAAGTCGTGAAACCGGAACGTCCCATCTGGAACTGCCAAAAGCGAATCATTTCTATTTCTTCGGTGATACGCTGAACGTCGGGCATCTTCCCGGCTATCTCTTCTGAAAGTTCAGCGGCTTGCTTACGCAGGGAAAGAACTTGTTTATTATTCTTGTTCTGCTTCTTCAATTCCTCTACCTCTTTCTCATAACGTTTGATTTTCTCAACGCATTCCGAACGGTCGGAAGTAAGGCGGCGAATGGAGCGTTCCAAACGTTCTTTATCCTCTTCAATAGATTCTACCAACTCCAAGGCTCTCTCTGCTTCTTTAGCCCGGTCTTTCGTTTTCTTGAGAAGTTGATTTTTTATACTCAAATTCTTCTCTCCCTCTTTCACATTCTCGGTTGCTTCTTTTAGCAACGCTTTAGCATCCCGAACAGTCAAACCAAGTTCGGATTCCTGAATAAACTTATGATGGCATTTCGGGCAAGATATTACCCCATCTACTTCGGCTTTCAAAGCCTTGTATATCTTCTTATCCTCCTCCAAAGTCTCTTCCAACTTATCCACTTCGTTTTTGAGCTTCTTGATTTTAGCTCTTATCTCGGTAGCGTCCGGAACATCGATGGCGGAAAGCTGTTTGTCCCGTTCATCTTTAGACTTCTTCAACTTCTTAATTTGAACTTCAGTTTCTCCGGCTTTGGATTTCAAATCCGCTATCTTTTCTTTCAGAGCTTCAACTTCTTCCTCGGTATTGTCTTGTTTTACCAATTCTTCTGCCTGCTCTTCAATTAACTCCTTCCGCATAGATAACTCGTTAACCTCGTCTGAAATCACCTTGTATTCTGCCTCTTTCGTCTTCAAGTCCGTCGCTAGTTTTTCCAAGACTGGATTAATCATATCAGCTGCCGTAATACGGTTCATAATCTCCTTCTTGTCTCCGTCCGACGCAGTGAAGAACATATAACGATTATCTTGGCTAATGATAAAGTATCTTAACAAATCCTCCCGGCTTATTCCCAAGAGTTCAAAAATGTATTTGTTAGCTTCATTAACGGAAGTGAGTTGGGCGTTCAATTCGTCGTTCTCCCAAATCTCTATTTTTACAGGTTTATTTCCCCGGTAAAATTTACGATATATTCGAAGGTTCTTTTTCAGTACGGAGTTTGAGAGCGTGAAATCAATCTCGCACTCCTCTTCGTCCCGGTTAATGAAGTTTTCCTTTTTGACTTCTCGCAATGATTCGTTCGTCAATGCAATAGCAATTCCCTCCAATAAGGTTGTTTTCCCGGCTCCGTTGTTACCCATTCCCCGGTCGGTGTTATTCTTACCAAATATGACCGTGCATTGATTGTTACGGAAACGATACTCTGAATGCTTATGGGCAAACAAATTTTTGATTATTATATATTCAGGATTCCACATATCAATTAACTTGTTTAATGAGAGAAAGTCCGTACTTAAACTTCTCTCCACGAATTTTATTTTCAGAACAAAAGCGTATGAAATCTTGACGTATCGTTTTAGCGTCGTGTTGTAGAACTTCTTCCAACTGACTTGATTCCATAGCTTCTATTTGCTCGTCTGCCTCGTATTTACAATCAATCCCGTAACGGGTTTGAATCTCGGTCATATTAACCTTGTGAGCTTCTGACTTCTTGCCTTTAAAGACGAAGCGCACAAAGTCCTCTCTTTCTCCTTCTCCGTACTTCTCTAACAGATTTCTCAAAGTTTCCCGGTCATTAACGTCGATTGTTTCCTTGATATATTTAGGAAATTTACTGGGTATAAATTTAGTACTTCCGTCGTCAAATATGACTGTGAAACCTTTATCTGTTATCGTTTCGCCATAATTATTCTGATAAGCCGAACCCGTATATATTACGTTATCCGCAAGCCGGGAAGCGTTATGATAATGACCAATCAAAACTTTCGTCCAATCCTCGAACATAGACGGTTTTATCACTGAACTTATCTTTGTACCGTCGTTATTAACAACGCCATCGAATCCAGAGTGCGTTATTAAAATTAATGGATAAGTATCATCAATATCTCCATCTTTGAAATTCTCTTCTATTTCTTCCCAAACCTTCTCGTATTCCTCCAACCAACGGTCGTCTTTAAAGAATGGAATGAACGCAATAACTGCTCCGTCCATAATCTTCCTAGCGCCAGAACGATATAAATACACACAAGGGTCAGAGTACACATCCAAATAACTTTTTTCATCGTTTCCGTCCGTCTTATCGTGATTACCGGGAATGAGGTGAATCTCAATCTCCGCTTCGTTAATCATTTCCAAAATCTCTTTCCAATCCGTCAAACAAGCCAAGGGTTGACCGGAACGGTTGGTGAAGATGTCCCCTCCGCAAAATATACGGTTAGTATCGTAATCCGTACAAACATTGATAAGCTGGGAAAATATGTACTTCACCAGCTTACCATTATCTTTATCCAGATGAGGGTCATTGATTAAAACTCCAATTGCTTTCTTATGTTTTTTCATACCCTTAATAACTCTGTTTACTCTTCATCTTCCTCCTCTACTTGTCCGGCTAAACTCTGACGGAAGGCTATCAAATCTTTTTGCATTGAGGCTTTAATACGAGCGTGAAGAACGTTCATCATGGGGTTATGCGTCTGATAGAGCCTGTAAAATTCTCGCAAAGAACTCCAAGAAACTTTACCATTGAGAAAAGTTATTTTCTTTGCCCCTTCTTTCTTCACTATTCCGTTTTCCAAAGCATATTCAATATCCTCTTCGGAAAGGATAATACCATAGCCTAGCAAAATACATATGTCGGTTTTCTTCCGGCTTCCAAAGTCACTCTTTACAACCTTAACTTCTGTTATTTGAGCTACTTCCACCTCATCTACCTTCTTATGTTCTTTCAATTTCATAGATAGACGGATAGTCGGAAGTAACTCTACCCACTCACCTCCGGTACTTTTCCGGGTAGAAATACCCATTGTACTTTGCTCGTATTGGTGATTTAGCATAACGAAGTGCATTATATTGGTATACATTTCAGACATAATAAACTTCGCAAACTTCTTCCCTTCTTTAGCAAAAGCCATCATCTTTTCATTCTTCAATTCAATCTCCTCAACGTCCGTCCCTTTCTGAAGTTCTTTATCTAGCTTCTTGGTATTCTCTTCCATTGTATCTAATTCAGATTTTGAAAGCGTTGCTCCCAGAGAATCCCAAAGGAAAAAGAATTTTGGAGTTAACTTCTCTGCTGATAAAACTTCCTTGGCGTTATTAATCATCATCTTCACTTGTAGAAACATTGCCTCTACGTAGCGAATCTTTATTATGATGATTTGGTTCACCGGAAGCCCTAATTGTAGAGCATAATCTTTATTATCACGATTCTCGCTGGATAGGATGACCGCTACGCCATTATCCGGGTTTTCCTTTAGGAAGTACTTCATAGCCATTAAACCAAGCGTAGTCTTGCCGCTACGGCTTTTTCCGGCAATCTCTATTATCCCGGTCGGTAGTCCAAACGTCCTCAAATTATAATCCAAAGTAGGACTACCCGTATGCGCCCAACTCTTTACCTCGCTGAACCCGTCCTTCTCGGAGAATTTGATAACGTCATCGCTGTTGAACCGCTTAACGATTTTATCAATCAAGTTTTTCTTCATATGATTAATTATAAATAAAGCCGACAATCTGCAATGAAACTGCCGGCTTTCGGTTGGCCAATTTAGAAAATGTTATTTACCAATTCTGTTACGAATATCTTTCATAGACAATTTGGACTTCGGTTTTTCTTCTTCCTCTTCCTCCTCTTCTTCGCCTTCTTCGTCGTCACCTTCCGCCATAGCAGACCGGATAGCAGCACGTAGGTCGTCATCACTCATAGACTTCTTTACCGATACTTCCAAATCGTTATCTTTGATATATTTCTTGAGCTCGTTACGGTCTAGGTCATCCAAACCATCATCTTCACCTTCTTCCTCTTCGGTTTCCTCTTCTTCAGATTCTTCTTCCTCCTCTTCCTCTTCCTCTTCAG
>OIXH01000102.1_pt1 | contig 102645 bp, 95 predicted proteins | sample 1587741 | NCBI WGS metagenome assembly OIXH01 (sample SAMEA3888916, study PRJEB22519) | human gut metagenome | biome: human gut; feature: human-associated habitat; material: faeces | place: Denmark | collected 2011 | reverse complement strand
GGCGGATGAAGCTTGTCAAAAAAGTCCTCACAGGACTTTTTTGACAAGCTGAGAATAACCCCGACCATATGGTCGGGGTTATTCTATTCGTCCAAGCTCTGCCAGAAATCGAGAGCGCGGTCAAGCCAGCCGTGGGCCCTTGTGCCGTCGGCAAGCCCCCAGCCGTGGGCGCTGCCGGAAACAAGCTCAAGCCTTGACGGGACGCCCGCGTTTTGCAGCGCGCCGTACAACAGCAGTGAATTTCGGGATGACACCATGTCGTCATCCCGGCACTGCCAGATATAGCAGGGCGGGAAATCCGTGCCCACATGCCGCTCAACCGACCAGCGCTCCGCCGACTCCGCGGAAAAATCACCGCCCAGAATGTTCTCGCGGCTGCCCGCGTGGGCGTATTCGCCCATCGTGACGACGGGGTACGCCAGCATGAGATACGCCGGACACGTCGGCGCACAGACGATACCGGCGGCATATGAGGCCGCGAGATGCGCTCCGGCGGAAAAGCCCATAAGCGCAAGCTTGCCCATATCCACGCCGAACAGTTCTGCATTCTCGGCGATGAATTCGACTGCGCGGGCAAGGTCGTCTGTCGGCACGGGCATTCTGCCGCAGCGGTAGCGGAGAACAAAAGCGGAGATTCCGAGCCTGTTGAGCCGCCGCGCTATCGGAAAGCCCTCGGACAGCAGACACACATCGCCGTACGCGCCGCCTGCGCAGATGAGCACGGAGCGCGCCGCGCCCTCGACGGGGAACGCCATAAGGCACGGCGGCGTGATATCCTGCCGTATATCATAGAAAACCCTGCCATTCGCGCACTTTTCACGCAGAAAATCTATGCCCTTGCACATGGCGTCCGCGTTCCACACGCCGCCCACACCGGCAGAAAGCTGCTCGATGGTGAGAGTCGACGAAGCGTCGAAAATATATTCGCGCCCCTTGAACTCCGGCAGCGCCGCGAGCGTGCCGAGCGTGTCCGACGGGGACACGGGGCGGAGGACGGATACCGGCTCAGTCATGGAGCCATTCCTCAAGCTGAGTGTCGAGCGCGGCGTAAGACGTCAGGCCGATGTCCCAGCAAAGGGAGGTGAAGATGTAGCGGCTTCGGAGATCGCGGCTGAACTTCACGGCGTTTATCGCCTCCCGATGGCTGTATCCCATGAGCTGTGCCTGCCCCAAGCCAGGGATACCGGCGAGGTCGAGCGCGGCGGTTATCTGCGCCTCCTGCGCGAGCACGGAATCCATTATTGCGCATATCTCGTCCCAGTGCGCGAGCGCCGCGGCGAACCGCTTTTCGGCCTCGCCGAAGTCATTGCGCCGGTCACGCAAGGAGCTGTCTATCAGAGCCTGCGCCTGAGCGCCGAAGGCCGCGCGCAGTTCGCGCTCCCATTCGCCGGGCGAATAGCTCCGGTGTGCAAGCTCAAATTTTTCGCGCGTCGGCGTGAAGCGGCGGCAGGCCGCGTAGAGCCGCAGTGCGGCGCGCAGTCCGAAGCCGACCTGTATTCCGTGCGGCGCGGGCTGCATACCGCGCGCCAGCGCGAACATCTCCAGCAGATGCGAAACCGTGTGCTCCATGCCGGACGCTGGGCGCGACATGCCGGAGAACGACGAGGCGATCCCGGAGAGGACGAGCCCCTCGGTCAGGAGCCGTATCGCGCGCTCGTCCCGGCGCATGATACCGTCGACATTGTCGAGAATGCGCGTATACGCGCCGTGCATCATCTGCGCGATGCCCTCGCAGTAGTATTCGCCGCAGACGATGTGGGAAATGCGCCAGTCGGCGATGGAGACGACCTTCGCGGCCATATCGCCGAAGCCGGAGCGCAGCATGATCTCCGGCGCACTGCGCATGACCTCAGTGTCGCAGATCACGATCGATGGGCAGACGGTGTAAACCGTTGTCTTGACCCCGCCAAGCTCCATCGCGGAGGAGTTGGAGGCGTAGCCGTCCATCGACGGGGCGGTAGCTACGATGCCGCAGTCCAGCCCGCGCGAGTGCGCCGCCAGTTTGCACAGGTCGTTTATGACCCCGCTGCCGATGCCGAGAACAAAATCGCAGGAGCCGTCGAACGCAGCGTCGATCATTGCAACGGCTTCCTCATTCGGGAGAATGTGCATCCCCTCCGGGAAGCAGAAGGACGAAAAGCCGATGCCCGCGCGTGAGAGCGCGTCCATGACGCGAAGCCCCGCGGCGGCGCGGCCGTGTTCGCCCATTATGACGAAGGGCTTTTTCACGTTCAGCTGCTCCAGCGCGTCGATAACGCGGTCAAGGCAGTCCGATGCGATTGCGAGATATCGGAGCGGATAGGCCTTGTGCATCCGCCCACAGCCGCAGGCGAAGCCCTCCTCGCGGAGAAGCTTATCAACGGGTAAAGAAGAAAAATCAGTCATATTATCACAGTGTCACATGCAGCGGCGGACGGCGTTCATCCATCCGGCGCGCTCAAGCTTGCGTTCCTCCTCGCTCATGGCGGGGCTGTAAACGGTGCGGCTTGCGGCCTCAAAGGCATCGGGCGCGAAAAGCCCGGCGGAGATACCGGCCATGAGTCCGATGCCCCTGAGCGTTATGTCCTTTTCGGAGCTGACCGCGATCTCGCAGGGGATCAGATCGCTCTGCATCTGCATGAGCAGGCGGTTCGAGCAGCCGCCGCCGTCAGCGCGGACGCGGGATATCGGGATGCCGGTATCCGCGGCCATGGCGTCCAGCACGTCGGCGTTCTGGTGGGCGATGCTTGCAAGCGCGGCGCGGAGAATGTGCGCGCGCGTCGTGCCGCGGCTCATGCCGCATATCATCGCTCTTGCGCCCTCATTGAACCACGGCGCGCCGAGCCCGGCGAACGCCGGGACAAGATACACTCCGTCGGTGCTGCCCACCGTGCCCGCTTCGTCCAGCTCGCCGAGATCGTCTATCAGATGCAGATAGTCTTTCACCCATATGAGCGTATCCGCCGAGCAGGTTATATTGCCCTCCAGCACATAGCAGGTCTTGCCGCCGCGGGAGAAGCCGATGGACGTGGCAAGACCCTTGCCGGACCAGACAGGGGAGGAGCCGATGTTCATCATCACGGAGGAGCCGGTGCCGAAGCTGGTCTTTACAAGCCCGGCTTCGGTGCAGCCGTGCCCGAATAAGGATGCGTGGCTGTCGCCGAGCATCGCCGTCACCGGAACCCCGCTGAGCGCGGGAATGGCGGAGACGGTTCCGAACGCGGAGTCCGCCGGGAGAACGGCGTCTGCCAGCATAGCCATGGGTATGCCGAAATACCCGGCCAGCTCCTCGCTCCAGCACATCCGCCCGATGTCGAAAAGCTGGGTGCGGCAGGCGTTTGTCGTGTCGGTGTAAAAGCTCCTGCCGCCGGTCAGGCGGTATAGCAGGAAGCTGTCAACCGTGCCGAAGCAGAGCTTACCGGCCTTGGCGGCCTCCATGCGCGCGGGCTCCTCGGCGAGTATCGCGGCGAGCTTTGCCGCGGAGTAGTACGGCGAGGGGCGCAGTCCGGAGAGGGCGAATATCCGGTCGGAATACGGCTGGATTGGGTCGGTGATATACTTTGCCCGCGTGTCCTGCCATACGACGGCGTTGCATACCGGTCTGCCGGTATCGCGCTCCCAGACGACTGTCGTCTCGCGCTGGTTTGCAAGGCCGATGCCCGCAACATCGCCCGGCGCGATGCCCTCGGCTGCCTCGGCCAGCAGCGAGGCGGTGTTGCGCCATATTTCCTCGGCGTCGTGCTCGACCCACGAGGGGCGGGGGTATATCTGGCGGTGCGCGCGGCGTTTGCTGCGGACGGCCTCCATACGCTCGTTGAAAAGAGTCACCTTCGTGGAGGAGGTGGACTGATCAACGGCCAAAATGTATTTCATCCTTATTTCTCCCCCGCGCGCGGCGCAACACTGCGCCTGACCGCGGCGGCGATGCCGGCCGCGTCAAGGCCGTAGTGGGCGAAAAGCTCCCGCGAGCTTCCGGCGATAAGCGCCTCATCGGGCAGGGAGAGATTGGTGACATAGCAGGGATGGTTCGCGGAGACGACCTGACTGACCGCGGCGCCCAGTCCGCCGAATGGGCTGTGCTCCTCAACGGTGACGATGTGCCCGGTCGCCCTTGCCTCGGCGAGAACGGCTTCGGAGTCCAGCGGCTTCACGCAGTACATGTCTATGACGGCGCAGTTTATTCCCTCGGCTGCCAGCAGCGCCGCCGCGTCGAGCGCGGGGCGAACCGTCTCGCCGCAGGCGATGATGCTCGCGTCGCCGCCCTCGCGGAGCTTGATGGCGCGGTCGAGTTTGAAAGCTTCGAGCTGCCCTTCCTCGTACACGTCCTCGACGGGATTCCTGCCGAGGCGGATGTACGCGGGCTTGGCGTCGTCCAGCAGCGCCTCGAACAGCACGCGGGTCTGGTGCCGGTCAGAGGGGAGATATACGCGCATATTCGGGATCGCGGACATGCCCGCGATATCCTGCGCAGAGTGGTGGGTCATGCCGAGCGCGCCGTAGCTGATGCCGCCGGAAATGCCCACGAGCTTTACGTTTGTGTTGGAGTAGGCGCAGTCGACCTTGACCTGCTCGTAGGAGCGGGCGGAGATGAAGCTCGCGGGGGAGACGGCGTAGGCTTTCTTCCCGCAGGCGGCAAGCCCCGCGGCGATGCCGACGAGATCCTGTTCCGCGATGCCGACCTCGACAAACTGCTCCGGGAACCGCTCCGCGTACGGCGCGAGGGACGCGCTGCCGCGGGAGTCGCTGCAAAGGACGACGACGTCCCGATCCTTCGCGGCGCGCTCCATGAGCACTTCGCACATAACTGCTCTGTTCGCTATTTTATTCATGGCTCAGACGCTCCTTTCCGGCGGCGAGATCGGCCGCGATCTGCGCGTATTCCTCAGGTGTCGGCACCTTGTGGTGCCAAGAAGCCTTGTTCTCCATCACCGCGCTGCCGCAGCCCTTGACGGTGTGCGCGATGACGAGCGTGGGCGCGCCGTGAGTGCGCTCCGCCTCGTCGAAGGCCGCGCCAAGTTGCGCGACGTCGTTTCCGTCGGCGACGTTGACGACATGCCAGCCGAAAGCCTCGAAGCGCTGTGTCAGCGGCATCTGAGACATCACGCTCTCCGTCGGGCCGGAGATCTGAAGCTCGTTGCGGTCGATGACGGCGCAGAGGTTATCGAGCTTGTAGTGCCCGGCGGCCATGGCGGCCTCCCAGACGGAGCCTTCCGCAAGCTCGCCGTCGCCCATGACGGTGTAGATGCGGTAGCCGCGCTCGTCCATCTTTCCGGCCAGCGCCATCCCGACGCTAACGGCCAGCCCGTGACCTAGCGCACCGGAATTCATCTCGATGCCGGGGAGCTTGTTGACCGGATGGCCTATGTATTTGGAGCCAAATTTAGAATAGGTAGCGAGAATATCGTCGAGAGGAAGGAAGCCCTTGTCGCAGAGAACCGCGTAAAGCGCCTCGACGCAGTGCCCCTTGCTGAGCACGAAACGATCCCGGTCAGGGTCGTCCGGATGCTCAGGGGAGACGTTCATCCTGTCGTACAGCACAGTCAGAATGTCTATGACGCTCATGTCGCCGCCGATGTGGCCGCATTTACCGGCCATGACGATATCGAGAATGTTCTGCCGCAGCTCATACGCCTTTACAGCGAGATTTTCACTCATGTTATCAGATCCTTTCCATGCCGCGCGGGCTTATTCGCCGCGAAGATATGCCTTGACCTTCTCCTCGATGGGGTCGTAAAGGTCGGGCTTTACGCCGATGTACTTGCACGCCTCGTACAGCACCGGCACGACGTCCTCGTGGATGCCGACGCAGTGGTGGATGTACGGCCCCTCCACGAGCTTTGCTTCCAGACGCTTGAGGTTTTCGACCTCGACCCAGAGGTAGGTGCCCTTGGTGTACGGGCCGTCGATGCCCTTGGCGTTGCCGAGCAGCAGCGAGTATTCGCCGTTGTCGCCGTCGAAGCGGGCGAGAGTGACAAGCCCCTTCTTCGCCTCGGCCGCGACAGCGCCGGGGTAAGAGAAAGCGAGCGGGTAGCAGATGGTGGGCTTCTCGGCGGCGACGGAGATCGGCCACGGGCCGCAGTGCTGAAGCAGCTCGCCGTTTTCGTTGTCGGGATGGCGCACTGTCCAGTCGGCGAAGAAGCTGCGCTTGTTCTCGCGGGACGCGGCCTCGACGAGCAGAGCCGTGATCGCGCCGTGGATATCCGTTTCGCAGACGGTGGGGATGCTCTCCTCGTTGAGCAGAGAGTTCGCCGCACAGGGCATGATGCCCAGCTCGTCCTGAAGCGCGTTCCAGCACTGGATGGCGATGGCATTGCAGTGGTATTTCGCAGCCAGCGCCTTCATGCCGACCTTGAGCGCCGCCACGTTTTCCAGCTGCTCATCGCTTATGGCGATGTCCATGCACGAGCGGCAGTAGTCGACCGTCTCGCGGACGCTTTTGCCCTCTGCCTTCGCACTCTTGACCGCCTGAATAAGCTCGGTCATGGGGATGGGCGCGAGCTGAATGTTGAACTTCTCAAGCAGCTCGCCCTCATTGCACATGGTTGACCAGAAGTCGTAGGGGCGCGGCGCGATCTGGAGGATGCGTGTGCTTCGGAAAGTCCTTACCGTGCGGCACACCGCAATGAATAGCCGTATCCCGCGCTCGAATTCCTCATCGTCGAGGCGGCAGTTTGTCATATAGGTGAACGGAACCTGAAACCGGCGCAGTACCTTGCCCGTTGCGAACAGGCCGCACTGGCTGTCTCTGAGGCGGACGCCGTTCTCGTCGGGGCGCTCGTCGCGCGGCCCCCAGAGCAGCACCGGCACGTTCAGAGCCTTTGCGAGGCGGGCAACCTCGTACTCCGTGCCGAAATTGGTGTGCGGCACGAAAAGCCCGTCCACCTTGGCGGCGCGGAATTTCTCTACCATGCGCAGACGGTCGTTTTCGTCGTAGAGCAGACCTTCGTCGTTGATATCCGTGATATCAACGTATTCGATGCCCAGCTCATCCAGCTTCGCGCGGGTCAGATTGGCGTATTTGATTGCGTCCGGGGCTGAAAAAATGCTTCTGCGGGTGGGAGCAAAGCCGATTTTGATCTTGTTGTTCATAGACGCCTCCTGTGTTGTATGTTATTGTCCGTCGATATCGACGGTGTAATTTATAATGTAGGTTCCGGAACCGGCATCGGCGCAGAGCGCCCCGCCGTCCTGACTGAAATTCAGTCCGCCGGTGGCGGTGATACAGAGCGCGTCCTCCAGAACGACCCGCGCTCCGGTGTTTGCCGGGACACTTATCTTCAGCGAGACCGCGCTGCCGCTTCTGTCCCAGCGGGAGAGGATCTGGCCGTATATGCTGTCGTAGCGCAGCTCTGCCCAGCCGATGCGGGAGTCCATGCGCGGGCGTATGGTGAAATGCTTGTAGCCGGGGGCGGCCTCTTCGACGCACAGTCCGCCGATGTCCTTGTACATCCAGTCGCCCACGGAGCCGTAGGAATAGTGGTTGAAGGAGTTCATGTCGGGGCTCCACATGGTGCCGTCGGGCTTCAGCCCGTCCCAGTGCTCCCAGACGGTGGTCGCGCCTTTTTTCACCTGATACAGCCAGCTCGGAAAATCGTCCTTCAGCAGCAGGCTGTACGCGTCGCGTACATAGCCGTTGTCGCTGAGCGCGTGGCAGAAATACGGCGTACCGATAAAGCCGGTGAGCAGATGGCCGCCGTTTGCGTCAAGCAGTCGCTTCAGCTCTGCGGCGAGCTTGGGACGGAACTCGCTTGGGACAAGGTCAAGATGCAGCGCGACGATGTGCGCGGTCTGCGTTTTGACTGTCAGCGTGCCGTCGGGATTCACAAAGTGCTCGTTGAAGGACTTGCGCAGCTCCTCGGCAAGTCTGCCGTAGTGCGCCGCATCCTCGGCCTTGCCGAGGACCGCGGCCATTTTCGCAAATAGCCGGGTAGAATAGCAGTAGAACGCGGCACAGGTGTAGGCCGTGGGCGTTGCGCCGAAGTAGCTGCCCTCCTCCGCGTCGAGCGCGACCCAGTCGCCGAATTGCAGCTTGTAGGAGAACAGGCAGCCCTCGCTGCTGTGCGCCGTCATAAAATCTATCCAGCGCTTCATCGACTCGTACTGCTGGCGGATGATGCCGGTGTCGCCGTAGGTGAGGTAGAGGTTCCACGGGAGGATGATGTCGACGTCCGCCCATGCGGATGCGCCGCTGCAGCCCTGCTTGGTCAGCCAGTCCTCGTCGCTCTTGCCGGAGACAATGTCCGGCACAATGTGCGCGACCGCGCCGTCCTCGGTCTGGTCGAATGCTACGTCGCGGAGCCACTTGGCATAGAACGAATACGCGTTCATCAGGAACATGGCCGTGCTGCAAAAAATCTGCACGTCACCCGTCCAGCCCAGACGCTCGTCGCGCTGAGGGCAGTCGGTGGGGACGTCGAGGGAATTGCCCTTCATGCTCCAGAGAATGTTGTGCTGAAGCTGGTTGAGAAGCGGATTAGAGCAGACGAAGGAGCCGGTCTCGTCCATCGCTGTGTGCAGCACGAGCGCGGTGAAGTCCTCGGCGCAGACCTCGCAGGGCCATTCCAGTATCTGCGCGTATCTGAAGCCGTGGTAGGTAAAGCTCGGCTGATATTCCGCGCCCCCGCCGCCGCAGGTGTAATCCACGGTCTGCTTCGCGGTGCGGAGATTTGCGGTGTAGACGTTGCCGTCGGCGTCAAGCGTCTCGAAAAAGCGCATGACGGCCTTGCCGCCGCGTGGCGCGGACTCTATTTTGAAGCGGCACCAGCCGGAGAGATTCTGCCCGAAGTCGAGCACGGTTTCGCCGCGCGGCGTGGTCATCAGGCGCGGCGTGAAGGAGTCTATGATCTGAATCCCCTTGCCGCGCGTGGGCGCGAGCACGGAGACATCCTGCGCGACGGTCTCGACCGGAGACCACGCGGAATCGTCGAAACCGGGCTTGTTCCAGCCCGGCTGCTCCAGCCGCGCGTCGTAGGTCTCGCCGTCGTATATCTCGGAGAACAGGATCGGACTGCGCGAGCCTTTCCAGCTTGAGTCGCTGCCGATAACGACCCTGCGCCCGCCAGCGTAGTCCAGAATTATGCAGCCGCCGAAGGCGGTGCGCGTGCCGTAGTGGTTGCGGTTGAGGTTGTAGCTCATCTTTCCCTTGTACCAGCCCGCGCCGAGCGACACGCCGAGGGCGTTGGCGCCGGGAAGCAGCTCGCCGCTTATGTCGTATACCTGATAAAGCAGGTGTTTGTTGTAGGACGTCCAGCCGGGGGCGAGGACGTCGCCACCGATTTTTCTGCCGTTCAGATACGGGATGTACAGGCCGTGCGCCGTGCCGACAAAGTACGCGGCCTGCGGCAGCGAGTCGATATAAAACTCCTTGCGGAGCAGTGTTCCGAAACTTTCGTCCTTGTCGGCCTCCTGCTCGGCAGTTATGAATTCACCCGCCCACTCGCTGTTATCCATATAGGCGGTGATGAAGCTGCTGTTGCCGGCGGCCTTTTCTCCGGCGTCGTCGGTGACTTCCGCACGGATGTAGTATCTCTTTATGCTTTTCAGCCCGGCCTTCGGGCGGACGTGCGCCGATTCGTCGGAGACTACCTCGCCGGAATCGAACACGCACTCGTCGAAGGAGGGGGATTCGCTGATGCGTATTCTATATGAATGCTGGGTCACATTCCGCCGGTCGGAGCTGAGCTTCCAGCCGATGACCGGCTCGCGCTCCACTCCGGAGGGGGAGTCCATGTAGTTGATCAGCAGCTTGTCAAGATTCAGCATATGCCTGCTCCCTTCTGTGTTTTTCTGCCCACGTCATATGTACTATGTTAATTCGAGTATATCATAAAAGGATTTAATTTCAAGAGAATATTTTCACAAGACCGGCGCCGCATCGGCGTATTGACGAACGGCCCGCAGGGAGGACAAAAATGTGTGAGTGAGCGCTATCAATAGGCAGTGTTAATTTATTTATAGGCATTGTTAATAAAAAATGGACTCAATTCTCAGCAATACTTCCAATTTACAGATTGTAAATTGCATGTTATCATATTGACAAGGTAGGATGTAGTACGTCCGAAGAGAGAAATTCTGAAAAACGAGGCGATTTAAAATGAAAGTTGGTTTGATTTATACAAGCACGACACCGGAACTTATCGAACTGGTGGAAGAAGAAGTCAAAAAGCAGCTCGGCGACGACGTTGAAATGCTCAGTCTGCAGGATCCCAGCATTCTGGCTGACGTGCGCGAAGCGGGCTATGTTACCACCGCTCCCGCGGCTCGCCTTATCGGCATGTACATGAAGGCCGCCGAAGAGGGCGTTGACGCGATGCTCAACCTGTGCTCCTCCGTCGGCGAGGTTGCCGACTGCGCGCAGGACGCCGCCCGCTATATCGGCGTTCCCATCGTCCGCGTTGACGAGGAGATGTGCCGCGAGGCGGTTCGCCTCGGCTCCCGCATCGGCGTTATGGCTACTCTGCCCACCACCCTGACCCCGACAAAGAACACGGTCGCCCGCGTTGCCCGCGAGGCCGGCAAGCATGTTGAGCTTGTCGACTGCCTTGTTGACGGCGCATTCGGCCTTGATCAGGATCAGTTCCGCGCCCGCCTCACCAGCGCCGCGGAGGAGATAATCGACAAGGTGGACGTCATCGTTCTTGCTCAGGGAAGCATGGCCTATGCCGAGCCGCATCTGCGCGAGCACTTCGGCAAGCCCTTCCTCGGCAGCCCGCGTTTCGGCGCTGCGGAGCTCAGAAAGGCGCTTGAGCGTAAAGGCCTGATCTGAATCAATTATTCAGCTTTGTAGTATACAGGAGAAAATCACATGATAATTGACACCAGCAAAAGCCCGTATGCAAAGGTATATTCTGTTGCGCAGGAGAACGTAGACTGGGACGGCGGCTTCTGGCGCGAGCGTTTCGACGTCGCGGCCGACAGCACCGTGCCCCACATCCGCGCAATGTTTGAGGATAAGGATCCTTGGTTCCACGTCGTTGAGAACTTCCGCGTCGCGGCAGGTATCGCCGAGGGCGATCACGAAGGCACCCCCTTCGGCGACGGCGACTTCTACAAGTGGCTTGAGGCGGCGACTTATGTCGTTGCAAAGCGCCGCGACAAGAAGCTTGAAGAAGAGCTTGACGATTACATAGAGCTTATCGGCAAGTGCCAGCAGCCCGACGGCTATATCTCCACCAAGCAGATAATCGCCGACCGCAAGAGAACCGACGGCGACAGCTCCCGTCTGGGCGATATCAACGATTTCGAGTGCTATAACTTCGGCCACCTGTTCACGGCGGCCTGCACCTATAAGCGCGTTACCGGCAAGGACGCGTTCCTGAAGATAGCGATAAAGGCGGCGGGATACCTGCGCACCATGTATCAGGGCTTCCTCGACGCGGGCGAAGCCAAGACCGAGGTCTGCCCCTCCCACTACATGGGTCTGGTAGAGCTGTACCGCACCACCGGCGACAAGGAATTCCTTGAAATCGCAAAGATGGCCGTCGCGGTGCGCGATCTGGTCAAGGACGGCTCCTTCGACAATCAGGACGCCACTCCGCTGCGCTCCCACAAGAAGATCATGGGTCACTGCGTCCGCTCCACCTATCTGTATGCCGGCGTTGCCGACCTCTACGCCGAGACCGGCGACGAGGAGTACAGAGCCATGCTCGACAGAGTGTGGAAGAACGGCTTCATGCAGAAAACCTACCTCAACGGCGGCAACGCCGCGCTGTACACCGGCAACTCGCCTTACGGCCTGTTCCCGTATCTCAACGGCGCAAAGGTCAGCTTCGTGCATCAGGCCTACGGCTATGAGTACCAGCTGCCGAACATCACCGCCTATAACGAGACCTGCGGCGCGCTCGGCTCCATCATGTGGAATCTCCGCATGTTCTCGCTTGACCCGAAGGCAAAGTACTTCGACCTCATCGAGCGCACCATGCTCAACCTGACCATCGCGTCCGTCAGCCTCGACGGCGACAAGTATTTCTACGAGAACATGCTCCGCCGCACCGAGGAGCTGGACTACGAGGTCATCTGGCCGCGTACCAGAGTCAACACCATGTCCTGCTTCTGCTGCCCTCCGAACATGGCGCGCTTCATCACAGAATCGAGCGAGTACGCATACATGCAGTCCGACGACGCCGTCTGGCTCGGCATGTACGGCGAGAGCCATCTGAAGGCCGCCCTTGCAAACGGCGCGAAATTCACGCTCCGCCAGGAGACCAAGTATCCTTGGTGCGGCAAGATCCGCTTCCGCTTCGAGGATGTTGAGAACAACGTTCCCTTCACGCTCAAGCTTCGTATCCCCGGCTGGCTGCGCAAGGGCAAGGTCAGCGTCAACGGTGCGGTCGTTGCGGAGCTTGACAAGAAGTCCGCGGAAAGCTACTTCGACGTACGCGTCGAGGATATAGCAAACACCGTCGTCGAGCTTGACATGGATCTCACCCCGCGTCTCACCATCGCCCACACCAAGGTCGAGGAAGACCTCAATCAGGTTGCCGTCGAGCGCGGCCCGCTGGTGTACTGCGTTGAGACTATGGACTCCGAGGCGAAGGATCTCGGCAGAATTATGATCCCCGTCAACGCGAAGTTCGAGGAGTCGAAGATGACGATAAAGGGTCACGAGCTTGTCACTCTGGAGACCGAGGGTCTCACCTTCGAGGACGACGAGTGGTACGACGAGGACGCCCTCTATCAGACTCTGGATGACACCGAGGTCAAGCCCGTCAAGTTCAGAATGATCCCGTACTTTGCGTGGGATAACCGCGGCATGGGCGAGATGATCATCTGGCTGCCTGCCTTCTGGGGCAAGTATTAATCCGTAATAGAGTGCAGCAGCACTACTATAAAAATAAAAAACAGAAAAGGAGAAAAAAATGAAGAAATTTGTTGCTCTGCTCCTCGCTCTCATCATGGTGTTCGCGCTCTGCGCATGCGGCAACACCGCGACCACTCCTGAGGACAAGTCCCCCGCAGCGGAAGAATCCGCAGCTCCCGCAGGAAACGGCGATTCCGCCGCCGCTTCCTCCCCCACCACTACCGATGAGGCAAAGGCTGCCGGCAGAAAGATCCTCGTTATGAACCAGCACAACTCCAAGGAATCCACCAACGGCCAGTTCACTCAGTACTTCGTTGACTACGTCAACAACAACAGCGACACCCTATGGATCGACGTTTACTACAACGGCGAGCTCGGCGGCATTCAGGAGACCCTCGAAGGCGCCATCATGGGCACTATCGACATCGGCGGCTGCTCCTTCGCCCAGCTGGCTACCTTCTATCCTGAGATGGAAGTATGGTCCATGCCTTACCTGTACACCGATCCCTACGAAGGCGCTAAGATAGTTGACCTTGAGAAGAACACCCTTCTTGCCGAGATGATCGACAAGTGCAACGAAGTTTCCGGCATGACCATCTTTGCCCTTAACTACTCCATCGACGCCCGTCAGCTCACTTGCAACTTCCCCGTGTACTCCCCCGCTGACCTCAAGGGCGCGAAGATCCGTTGCATCACCAACCCCGTTTACACCATGTGCATCGAGGGTATGGGCGGCACTCCCATCCCCATCGACTGGACTGAGACCATCTCCGCTCTGACCACCGGCACAGTCGTCGGTCAGGAGAACCCCTACGCCACCCTCGCTTCCTACCAGATGTGGGACTGCCAGAAGTACGTCATGGAGACCAACCACATGTTCGACTTCGCGGCAAACTATATCTGCACCGATACATGGAACGGCTTGACCGACGCTGAGAAGCAGGTTCTCAGAGACGGTATCGCCGCCCAGCAGCAGTTCCAGAACGAGACCCTTGAGACCAACAAGGAAGAGTACAAGCAGCTCCTTCTCGACAACGGCATGACCATCATCACCGCAGAAGACGGTCTTGACGTCGATGCCTTCAAGGCCGGCGTTGACGCTCTCAAGGAGAAGAATTACCCGCAGTACGCCGAGTACTTCGACTACATTGCCGATTACCTCGCCAACTACTAATTTTATCCTTTAAGCATTTGCAATAAAGGGAACAGTTCATCTGTTCCCTTTTGCAGATTAATCTAACGTTAAGGAGCCGTTAAAATGCTCAAGAAAAACTATTTGCGCCCCGGTCTGGAGTGGGTCTACAAGCTCTTTTTCGTAGTTCAGTCTATATGCATGTACGCCTCCGTCGCTACCATTGCATTCACTGTTCTCATGCGCGAACTGTTCCGCGTCAGCATCGTCTGGGGCTATGAGATAGCCTGTTGGTTTGTCATCATCCTCGTTTTCACGAGTATGCCCTATAACCTCTATCACAAGACCAATATCGGCGTTACCTTTGTGTACGATATTTCTCCGAAAGTTGTTAAGAAAATTTTCAGCGTTATCCACTTCTTCGTGGAACTTGCTTGCCTTATAATGATGGCCAGCGGCTTCAAGATCTGGCTTACTAAGGTCGGCATGGGCACCATGGTCGCCAGTGGGTTCACGAACCTTGCGTACTACGGCGTCCTCGGCATCGGCATCGCCCTCTCTCTGGTCGAGCTTTTCGCAGAAGTTATCGACCTGTTTGTAAAGAAAGACATTGACACCGTCGCGGAGAACGTGCCGGAGCTTACCATCGAGGAAGAACTCCGCATGGAGCATGAAGAGGAAGAAAAGGAGGAGAATAAATAATGGGTGTAACATCAATAGTTGTTCTCTTCCTGCTGCTGCTCGTAGTCGGAACTCCCGTCGGTTATATTTTCTATTTCGTCGGAGGCCTGTACCTGATCACCAACGGCGTCAACCTCGGCGCGGTCGTCGCAAAGATGGGTTCCTCCATGAACTCCATCAACATGGTTGCCGTCCCGATGTTCATCTTCGCCGGCACCTTTATGAATCACCTCAACCTGACCGACTCCATCTTCAACGCCATCATGGTCACCCCTGTCGGCAAGATGAAGGGCGGCCTTGCGCAGGTCAACGTTATCGCGTCGCTGGTCTTTGCCGGTATGTCCGGCGCGGCTCTGGCGGATGTCGGCGGCCTCGGCAAGATCGAGATCAAGGCAATGGCCAACGCCGGCTACTCTCTTGAGGACGCCACCGGCATCACCCTCGCATCCTCCACCCTCGGCCCGCTTTTCCCGCCGTCCATTCCCCTTATGCTGTACGCCCTGTATGCCGAGCAGTCCGGTATCAGAATGCTCGCGGCAGGTATTCTCCCCGCTATCCTTATGTGCATCCTGTTCATGGGCACCGTGTCCTTCCTTGCACATAAGAAAAAGTGGCCCACCTACGACGGACCCACCGAACATAAGACCCGCTGGAAGATATTTATCAAGGGTATCCCCGGCTTCATGGTTCCCGTTCTGCTTCTGGCCGGTATGTACAGCGGCAAGTTCGCATCCTCTGAGCTGGCCGCGGTCTGCTCCGTCATCGCTCTTCTGGTCGCAGTCTTCTGCTACCACACCGTAAGCTGGAAGACCTTCGTCAATGCAGCTAAGGAATCCGTTGCCAACATCGGCGCGATGTTCTTCATCTGCGGTGCCGCAAGCGTTTTCGCGCAGGTCATCAGCCGCGCCGGCGTTGCCGCCATCGTGCAGAACTTCGTCACCAGCCTCAACATGAGCTGGTTCGGTCTGCTTATCATTATCAATATCATCTTCCTGATAATCGGTATGTTCATGGACTCCAACGTTGCGATTATGATCTTCACCCCGATCCTGCTCCCGTCCCTGATCGCGATGGGCATCGACCCGATCCACTTCGGCGTCGTTATCTGCCTGAATGTTGTTATCGGCATCTTCACCCCGCCTTTCGGAACCGCGCTCTTCCTCGGCCAGGCTGTCACCGGACTGAGCTTTGCGAGGATCGTCAAGGCAATGGTGCCGTACTTCGTCCCGCTGCTCCTCGGCCTGCTGCTCATTACGGCCTTCCCGTGGATATCCACCCTTATCCCCAACATGATGTTCGGTTGATAACCGGAACTACATAGAATCTCCTTGGCGTTAGAAAGCAAGGGGAGCCGACAGGCTCCCTTTGCTCCGCGCCTATGAACAGATTTTGCAGAAATGCGGAATTTGATGGGACTGCTGCACGCGGCGCTGCGTATTTTACGACAGTCCCATCAAGGCATATTAAAATAAGACAGACAGTGGTGACTATATGGACTCTTCGACTCCCTCTTTTGTTTCCGTGACCGCGCGGCCCGCCGCGAAGGACATCTTCGCATATAAGATGTACCATACCTTTGTGTGCGCCATGGGCATAGCGAGGCTTCTCATCAGCGCGGCGTTTATCGCGCTGGGTATCGGCACCGCCGGAAAAATCAGCGTCGTGCTGACGGTGATCTGCCTTGGCATAGGCGCGCTCAATCCCATAGTCACGCCTATAATGTACCTGCTGCAATCGGCAAAGGCGGCCGCCGTCGCCGTGCCGGTGACGTACAGCTTCACGGCGGAAAAGATAATTGCCAACGATGGAAAGAAACGCGCCGAGCTGACTTGGGATAACATCGCACTCATCGTGTGGATGAAGAAGGAGATGCTTATTTACAGCACTCCATATCAGGCGCTCGTCCTGCCCCGCCGCCAGATGGAGGGAAAAGACGGCGATGTGCTCGCCATGCTCAAAGCCTACGCCAACCCCGCGCGCACTGTATATAAAAAGCTTCTCTGATACTATAATATATATAGTAATAGCAAACCCCGCCGTTATCTTACGGCGGGGTTTGCTGCGGTTTCGGGGAAAGGCATCGGCTTATAATCGGGATTCAGGAAATGCGCCAGACGCGGGCAGTGCGAGTATACGACAAAGAACCTGTCGAACAGCCGCCCCAGCTCCATCATGGTAAGCCCCGACAGGAACGCCGACACCACGGTTCCGACGGATATTCCCATGAGTCTGCCGAATATCGAGAAGGACATCACAAGCGACAGGACAAAGACGGTGATGTCGTAGCATATCTTGAACTTATCGCGGTTGACATGGAACCGCTCGCTAACGTACTTGACAAACGAATCGTAGACATTCGGCGGGAAGTAGCTCCGGTAGATGAGCGCCACGCCGCTGCACATGAAGAAAAAGCCGATGACGTAAAACACGATGCGCAGTTCCATAGGCATGGCCGCCATGGCGAGCGGCGCGATGTCGAACATGGGGATGTATTTTTGGTAGAGGTCAAGCAGCACGCCGCACAGAAAACCCGTCAGCAGCGAGCCGATGTATGCGACGCGCAGTCTGCGCAGCAGCAGGCACATCGCCGTCAGCAGCACACCCTGCACGATGTATTCGCACTGGCCGAGCGTAAATATCCCGCTGGCTCTGAACACGATATACGGTATCGCAAGCGGCAGACCAAGATTGGCCTTGACAAGAAAAGCGGAAGACAAGGACATGCACATCAATGCCAGAGGGTAAAGAACTTCACAACTGATTGCAAACTTTTTCATACGCGCCCCATCAAATGTTCGTAAATAGATGCAATTTTGACGGGGAGCGGTACAAACCCTCTCTGTCATGCCGATTATATCCTACATAGTACGAAGCGTCAAGAGGTTTAGCTAATTAATTCATTAACACCATTTAAAGGCAAAACCACGCGCAAAAATTAACCCGCGCGGCATTTTTCATTGACTTATTCCCCGGCAAAGCTTATTATAGAAGCATCACCGTTGTGAGCTTGAAAGGAGAACGAATATGAATAAGTACAGCGGAACAAAAACCGAGAAGAACCTGTGGGACGCGTTCGCCGGCGAGTCGCAGGCGAGAAACAAGTATACCTATTTCGCGTCGGTCGCCAAAAAGGCCGGCTACGAGCAGATCGCGGAGCTGTTTCTGAAAACGGCTGACAACGAAAAGGAGCACGCAAAGCTCTGGTTCAAGGAGCTGGGCGAGCTTGGAACCGTCGAGGAAAACCTGCTCCACGCCGCGGAGGGCGAGAACTACGAGTGGACCGACATGTACGAGCGCATGGCGGCCGAGGCCGAGGAAGAGGGCTTCGCGGAGCTGGCGGCGAAGTTCCACGGCGTCGCGGCCATCGAGAAGGCGCACGAGGAGCGCTACCGCAAGCTCCTGAGCAACGTTCAGGAGAAGCAGGCATTTGAGAAGAGCGGCATACAGGTCTGGGAATGCCGCAACTGCGGACACATCGCCATCGGCGAGAAAGCGCCCGAAGTATGTCCCGTCTGCAACCACCCGCAGGCGTATTTCGAGCTTCGCAAGGAAAACTACTGAGAACAAGTAATATTAAACAGCCACAGCAGCTTTTGTTGTGGCTGTTTTTGATATTCTCCGGGACGCGGAGAAACAAGAGAGGTTAGAATATGATAGAAATAAATAAGCTGAGCCGCATTTACCGGGTTCGGCGGCTTGACGACAGTGATGCAGATGAAATACTGGACTTATGCCGGGGTAATGTGCAGTATTATCAATACTGCGAGGCAGAGGCGACAAGGGAGCAGATAATGAGCGACCTGCACATAGCGCCTCCCGGCGTAGAGACAGAGAACAAATACTATCTGGGCTTTTATGACGAGAACGGACTTCTTGCGGTGATGGATCTGATAGACGGCTTCCCCGAGGAGAGTATGGCCTTTATAGGCTTTTTTATGATGAATATCGCAGCTCAGGGCAAGGGCGTCGGCAGCAGTATCATCCGGGAGCTTACTGCCTGTCTCAAGGACGCGGGCAAGAGCGCCGTTCGTCTGGGCATAGACAAGGAAAACCCGCAGTCCAAGGCATTTTGGAAGAAGAACGGCTTCCGGGTGATAAAAGAGGTCGATAAGGGGACGTGGACGGTCCTGCTTGCGGAAAAGGCGCTTTGAGCCTATTCAAGCTCAGCGCCTTCCCTGTCCTAAAGATATATCTCTCACGGTCAGTGTATCCTCGCTGACCGTGAATTTTATTTCAAGCCCCGCAAAATCCATAGCATATACCCGCTCCGGGTCGTTTTGATAGCGCGGGCGCGGGTCGTTTGCGAGTACCCCCGTCAGGGCGGCGCGCTTAGCCTCCGGTACGGCGCTCAGCGTATCGCCCGAATACTCCACCTGAAGCTGCCGTCCCGCGTTCGGCGCAAAGCCGGAGAGTGCCTCGGTATGGCAGTCGGCATAGGGGACATAGGGCTTGATGTCGTAGACCGGTGTTCCGTCGAGCATATCTGCCCCGGCAATGCGCAGATACGCGCCGCAGTCCGCGCCGTACCCGATGCCCAGCAGCCGCACACATGAAAGCCCCAGCGCGTTCGGGCGGAAGGGCGAGCGCGTCGCAAACACGCCCATGCGCGCGTTGCCGCCGAGACGCGGCGGCCGCACCGTCGGCGACCAGCTGTCGCGCACGGCCTCGGAGAACTGCCATATCACCCAGATGTGGGAGAAGCCCTCCAGCCCGCGCAGAGCCTCCTCGCGCTGGTACTCCGGCTCGAAGATTATTGCGGCCTCAAGCGCGTCGACTATCCCCGCCTGACGCGGGATGCCGAACTTTTCTGGGAAGTCACTGCGCACATGGCCGATGGTTTTCAGCTCGTATGTTTCGCTCATAGGTTCGAAAGCGCGTTGAGCGCCCACATCGACATGCCGTTTACCAGCATGTGAAGCCCGATGCTGCCCCAGATGCTGTTGCAGCGCTCATAGCAGCGGCAGAGCAGGAACGCTATCGGCAGGTATTGGATTATATATATCCAGTAGCTCGCGTCGCTGATGGCGTAAGCCCAGATGTGATATACGGAGAAGAGTATCATGCTCGCCGCGTACGCCGCGACGCGGTTATATTTCCTCAGCAGGCCGAAAATGCCCGCGCGGAACATCAGCTCCTCCACGATCGGCGCCATCACGACCGTCATAATGACCATTTGCCGCCCGCTCTCCAGCGCCATGTCGATGACCGCTCCGTTGTTCGGGTTGCTGAGACTGTCCGCCGCGGTGAGTATCAGCGCGATGACGAAGTTCGAGAGGTAGTATATGCCGTAGGATACGCCGATCTCCACGATGAACTTCACCGGGTGGTCACACAGCGCGTCAAAATCGCGGCGCAGGAATTTGCCCAACAGCGCGAGCATGTACACCGTGCCGACGGAGTAGGCGATGATGTTGAGCGTGAGCAGATCGGACACGCCGAATATCAACACCGCCACGAGACTCGGTATGCCGATGACATGCACCGGCAGGTACGCGAGAGCCGCTATATACTCTTTCTTTGTGAGGCTGCTGGTGAATTGCAGCCCGCTTTTTTCAGGCATGTTATGCCCTCGCTTTCTTTTGCAGCTCAAAGAGGAGATTCATAGCTTCGAGCGGGGTGAGCGTGTTCACGTCCGTGCGCAGAAGAATATCGCGCACCTCGTCCGCGCTGACGTCGGCCAGACTTATCTGGTCGTCTGCGGCCTTGGGCGTGACGGCGGGGCCTATCCCGCTGGATTCCAGCTCCTTGAGGTAGCCTTTGGCCTTGCTTATCACGCTGTCGGGCAGCCCCGCAAGCTTTGCAACCTCGATGCCGTAGCTGTCGTCCGCCGCGCCGCGCACTATCTTGCGCAGGAACACCAGCGTTCCGCCCTGCTTTTTGGCCGTGATGTTGTAGTTTCTCACGCCGCCCAGCTCCCCTTCGAGCGCGGACAGCTCGTGATAATGCGTCGCAAACATCGTCTTCGCGCCAAGCCTGCGCTTGTCGGCGCAGTATTCCAGCACCGCGCGGGCGATGGCCATGCCGTCGAAGGTCGAGGTGCCGCGGCCGATCTCGTCGAGGATGAGCAGGGACGAGGCCGTCGCGTGCTTGAGTATCCCGGCCATCTCGTTCATCTCCACCATGAAGGTCGACTGACCGGAGGCCAGATCGTCCGACGCGCCGATCCTCGTGAACACGCGGTCGACCACGCCGATAGTCGCGCTCTTCGCCGGGACGAAGGAGCCCATCTGCGCCATTAGAACGATGAGCGCCGTCTGGCGCATGTAGGTGGATTTACCGGCCATGTTCGGCCCCGTGACGATCGCGCAGCGGTCGTCGGAGTCGTTCAGGAAGGTGTCGTTCGGGACGAAAAGCACGTCCTTCAGCGTCTGTTCGACGACGGGGTGCCGTCCCTCGATTATGTGCAGCTCCTTCGAGGTGTCGACCTCCGGCATCGTGTAGTTGTTCCGCACCGCGACCTCGGCCAGCGAGCACAGCGCGTCCAGCCGCGCGACGCGGTCGGCGGCCTCCTTGATGCGGTCGACGTTCGCCGCAACCATGTCGCGTATCTCGCAGAAGTAGCGGTATTCGAGGTCGTTTATCCTGTCCTTCGCCGTCAGGAGCGTATTTTCGAGCTCCTTCAGCTCCTGCGTGAAGTAGCGCTCATTCGATACAAGCGTCTGCTTGCGTATGTAGTCGGCGGGGACGTTTTCAAGCCCCGCGGATTTCGGCACGTCGATATAGTAGCCGAACACCTTGTTGTAGCCGATCTTGAGCTTCTTTATGCCCGTGCGCTGGCGCTCGCGCTGCTCCAGCTCCGTGACCATCTGCGTGCCGTTGTCGCGGATGTTGCGCAGCTTGTCGACCTCCTCTGAGTAGCCCTCGCGCAGTATCCCGCCCTCGCGGACGGAAAACGGTGGCTCGTCGCATATCGCGCGGTCTATCTGGGCGCGGATATCGTCCAGCGCGTCCATCGCGCAGATGTCGCGCAGTTCAAGGCTCTTGAAGCCGGTAAGCAGCTCCTTCAGCCGCGGAAGCTGCCCCGCGCAGTTTGCGAGCATACGCAGATCGCGCCCGCCCGCCGTGCCGTAGACACAGCGCGCGGCAAGGCGCTCCATGTCGCTTATCTCGCGCATCACGAGCGTCAGCTCCGAGCGGTCGACCGTGTCGTTATACAGCTCGCTTACCGCCGTAAGCCGCCGCTTTATCGCAAAGACGGACAGCAGCGGACGCTCCACCCATGAGCGCATCAGCCGCCCGCCCATCGGGGTCTTGGTCTTGTCGAGCACCCACAGCAGAGAGCCGCGCTTCTCGCCGCTGCGCAGAGTCTCGGTCAGTTCGAGATTGCGCCGCGTTGTCCAGTCAAGCTCCATGTAGCGCCCGCTGTAAAATATGTCGAGGCGGTTTATGTGGCTGAGGTCGAATTTCTGCGTCTCGATTATGTACGCCAGCAGCGCGCCGACGGCGCATACCGCCGCGCTTTCGCCGCCAAGCCCGGCCTTGTCCACATCCTCGAAGCCGAACTGACGGCACACCAGCTCTGCCGCCTGAAGATACTCGAATTTATCGCCGCCATGCTCCGGCATCGCACCGAGCTTGGAGCTTACAAACTCCGTTATCGCGGAGTTTTCCTCCGCGCCCATCGACAGCACTACCTCGCGCGGCGTGAAGCGGCCAAGCTCGTTTATAACGTGGCTTACTGCGTCCCCGTCGAAGCCTGCGCAGCAGAATTCGCCGGTCGACACGTCGCAGAACGCGACTCCGGCGTGGCCGTTGTTGAGGTACACGGCGGAGATGTAGTTGCTGCGATGCTCGTCGAGCATGGAGCTTTCGGTCACGGTGCCGGGCGTGATTATGCGTATCACGTCGCGCTGGACAAGGCCCTTTGCAAGCGCGGGATCCTCCGTCTGCTCGCAGATGGCGACCTTGTAGCCCTTGGCGATAAGCCGGGCGATGTAGGTCTCCGCGCTGTGGTAAGGTATGCCGCACATCGGCGTGCGCTCGTCGGGATTTTCCACCGAGCGGTCGCGCGTCGTGAGCGCAAGATCCAAAAGCTTTGAGGCGAGACGCGCGTCGTCGTCGAACATCTCGTAGAAATCGCCGAGGCGGAAGAACAGCAGGCAATCCTGATACTGCTGCTTTATTTCGTAATACTGCCGCTTCATCGGCGTCAATTCAGCCATAATTTATCCCTTCTCTATCTCTCCGTACAGCGCCCATGTGTTGCTGGAGACTATTTTTACGTTTACAAACTGCCCTATCAGGCTCTTGTCGCCGTGCAGATGCACGAGACGGCCGCCGTTTGTGCGCGAGGAGAGGTTGTATTCCTCGCGTCCGGTCTCGCCGTCGACGAGCACGCGCACGCTCTTGCCCTCATACTCCTTGTGCTTCTCGCCGGAGATGCGGTTGGACACATCCATGAGCCGGTCGAAATGCTTCTGCTTGTCGGCGCGGGTGTAGGGGTCGGGCATCGAGGCCGCCGGAGTGCCGACGCGCTTGGAGTAGATGAAGGTGAACATCGCGTCGAAGCGCACCTCCTCGCAGAGGCTTATCGTGTCCTCAAATTCCTCCTCCGTCTCGTTCGGGAAGCCGACGATTATATCGGTCGTGATCACAAGGTCAGGCATATAGCTGCGTGCAAGGGCGACCTGCGAGAGATACTTCTCGCGCGTGTAGTTGCGGTTCATGAGCTTGAGAATATGGTCGTTGCCGGACTGTACGGGCAGGTGAATGTGATGCGCGCACTTCTCGCATTCGGCCATGGTCTTGAAGAGCTTCTCCGTTGCGTCCTTGGGATGGCTCGTCATAAAGCGGAGGATGAAGTCGCCGGGGATGCCGTTTATCATGCGGAGAAGGTCCGAAAAGTCCGTGTCGCTCTCAAGGTCTCTGCCGTAGGAGTTGACGTTCTGCCCGAGCAGCGTGATGTCCTTATAGCCCTCCGCAACAAGCTGACGCGCCTCGGCGACAACGTCCTCCGGCAGTCTCGAACGCTCCCTGCCGCGAACGTAGGGGACGACGCAGTAGGTGCAGAAGTTGTTGCAGCCGTACATTATCGAAAGCCACGCTTTCACGCTGCCGTCGCGCCGCAGGGGGATGCCCTCGGCGACGGCGCCGTCGCTCTTCGCCGTTGCAAATACGCGCTTGTGCTTGGTCATAACCTGCTGCATCAGCTCCGGGAAGCGCCACAGCTCGTGCGGGCCGAATACAAGGTCGACCACCGGGTACGACTTCTTTATCTTCTCCGCCATGTGCTCCTGCTGCACCATGCAGCCGCACACGGCGATTATCTGGTTGGGGTTATTCTTCTTCGTGTGGTTCAGCGCACCGACGTTGCCGAGGACGCGCATCTCGGCGTGCTCGCGCACGGCGCAGGTGTTGACGACGATGACGTCGGCCTGAAATTCGTCCTGCGTGAAGCCGTAGCCCATCTCGGCGAGATAGCCGCGCAGCTTCTCGCTGTCGGCCTCGTTCTGCTGGCAGCCGTAGGTGTCCACCATCGCCAGCGGGCGTTTGCCGTCGGCGGTCACAGTCTCGAAAATTTCAGCGCAGATGTCCTCCTGCTGCTTTATCCTGCTTATATCTATAGTTTCTCTCATGTCTTGTCCTCTGATAAGATAGTTTTTCATTTTATATTAACATAAAAGCTATGGAACTTTCAACCGAAATCGTGTATAATATCTCTGCTTCCGGAGCCGTGCGCGGCAATGGAGCGCATCGAGGCTTTTAAGGAGAAAGCATATGCCTGTCATAAACGTACTTCAGCCCCATGTGGCTGATATGATCGCCGCCGGCGAGGTGGTGGAGCGCCCGGCTTCCGTCATCAAGGAGCTGGTCGAGAACTCGCTCGACGCCGGGGCGAAGAATATAACGGTCGAGATCCGCGGCGGAGGCGCAACCTATATCCGCGTCACGGACGACGGCTGCGGCATGGCACCGGAGGACGCGGGCGTCGCGTTCCTGCGGCATGCCACATCGAAGCTGCATGACGAGAAGGGGCTGGAGGCCATATCGACGATGGGCTTCCGCGGCGAAGCTCTTGCGGCGATATCCGCCGTGTCGAAGATCGAGCTTAACACCCGCCGCCGCGGCGACGCGAGCGGCACCCGCGTCGTGCTGGAGGCCGGGGACATTCAGGAGATGTTCGCCGCCGGCTGCCCGGACGGGACAACGATGACCGTGCGCGATTTGTTCTATAACACCCCCGCGCGGCTGAAATTCCTAAAGAGTGACCGCAGTGAGGCTTCCGCCTGCCAGCTTGCGGCTCTGCGCTGTGCGCTTGGACATCCGGAAGTGTCGATACGCTTTATAAAAGACAGAAACGAGGAATTCTTCACCCCCGGCGACGGGAAACAGGAGTCATGCGTGTACTCCCTGATGGGGCGCGACATGGCGACGCAGATGCTCCGTTGCACGGGCGAGAATAACGGCATCCGCGTGACGGGCTTCGTCTCTTCCCCGGCCTATGGCAAGGGCAACCGCAGTGCGCAGTTTTTCTTCTGCAACGGCAGATTTATAAAATCCCAGCTTTTGCAGGCCGCCGTGGAGCAGGCGTATAAAAATACGCTGCTCACCGGGCGCTATCCCGCCTGCGCGCTGTATATAGAGCTGGGCTACGGCAGCGTGGACGTCAACGTTCACCCGGCCAAGACCGAGGTCAAGTTCTCCGAGGAGCGCAAGGTGTTCGACGCGGTGCATTACGCGGTGCTGTCCGCGCTCGCCGGGGAGCGGCAGACCGCCGAAATAAAGCTTTCGGAGTCGACGAAGAAGGCCGTCGGCGCGAAGCCCGATTTTTATCAGAGCATGAGCGCCGAGAAGTTCCGCGAGAGCGGGTATGCCGCGCCGAAGCCGGTGCAGCCCCAGCCCGCTGCAGTGACGGCGACGGCTGTGTCCTCCCTGCGCCCGCCCGTGAGCGCGGCGAGACCCGTACAGCCGGTGCAGATGTCGCTCCGCGCGGAGCCTGCGGAGTATGAGACGGAGCCGAAGCCGGAAAACAGCCGCATTTTGCCGGAAAAACCCGAAAAAAGCGAGACTGAGCCTGCATTTTCGCAGGATATGCCGGCCAAGGCTGTTGAAAAACCTGTTCAAAATGTTGAAAGTCGCCCCATCCCCGACCACAAGATAGTGGGGGAAGCGCTCAAGACCTATATAATCGTCGAGCAGGACGACAAGCTGATACTTATCGATAAGCACGCCGCGCATGAGCGCATGATATTCGACCGGCTGAAGGCGCAGGAGCGCGAGCTCATGGCGCAGAACCTGCTCATCCCCGTGACGATCCACCCCAACGGCGACGACATGGACGCGATAACCGAGAACGCTGCGCTTTTGTATGAGCTGGGCTTCGAGATAGAGCCGTTCGGCGAGCGGGAGCTGATAGTCCGCGCCGTGCCCGCCGATATGGACGCCGGGGACGTCCCCGCCGCTATCGAGGAGATATGCGAGAAGCTGCGCCGCGGCAAATGCCCGGACGCGCAGAGCGCGCGCGACGAGATACTGCACACCGTCGCCTGCAAGGCCGCGATAAAGGCCGGCTGGGACACGCACCCGAAGGAGCTGGAGGCCGTGGTGGACGCAGTGATATCCGGGCAGGTGCGCTATTGCCCGCATGGCCGCCCCGTATCCGTCACGCTCACGCGCAAGGAGCTTGACAAGCAGTTCAAGCGCATAGTCTGAGGGCGGCGATGGCAGAGAAGATCATCGTTGTCGCGGGGCCGACCGCATCGGGCAAGACCCGCCTCGGCATCGCGCTTGCGCAGGAGCTTGGCGGAGAGATAGTTTCGGCGGACTCCATGCAGATATACCGCCGCATGGACATCGGCACCGCCAAGGCAACCGCCGCCGAGCAGGCCGCCGTGCCGCATCACATGATAGACGTGGCGGAGCCGTGGGAGAATTACTCCGTGGCGCGCTATGTCGAAGAGGCGTCGCGCTGCTGTGAGGATATAATTTCCCGCGGGAAAATTCCCGTGGTCGTCGGCGGCACGGGACTGTATATCGACTCCCTGATATCCGGCCGCGACTTCGCCGCAAACGACGGGGACGAAAAGCTCCGCGAGGAGCTGCTGGCGGAGTATGACCGCGTCGGCGGCGAGGAAATGCTGAGCAGACTACGGGAAATTGACCCTGAGCGCGCCGCGAAGCTCCCCGCCGGGGACAAGCGCCGCATCGTCCGCGCGATAGAGATATATAAGCTCACCGGCATGACCATCACCGAGCATGACGCGCGCACCCGCGCCCTGCCCCCGCGTTATGACGCGGCACAGATAATCCTCGGCTACGCAGACCGCGCGGCGCTCTATGCCCGCATTGACCGGCGCGTGGACGAGATGGTCGCCGAGGGGCTGTTTGAAGAGGTGCAGGGGCTGCTCGACTCCGGACTTTCGGAGCAGTGCACGGCGATGCAGGCCATCGGATACAAGGAGCCGGCCATGGCTCTGCGCGGCGAGATAAGCCGCGGCGAGGCCGTGGAGCTTATCAAGCTCGGCAGCCGCCGCTATGCCAAGCGCCAGATGACATGGTTCCGCCGCACACAGGGCGCGCTGAGGATAGACTGGGACGAAAATCCCGATTTTGAAGCCGCACGACGGCTTTCGACCGCATTTTTGCACGACTCCGGTATATTATAAATACCGCATTACGAGGCGGGAAAAAATAATATGCCCGTCCGAGAAAAAGGAGTTGGCCAAAATGCAGAAAACGCAGAATCTCCAAGACATCTTTTTGAATCAGGCGCGGCGCGACAAGAGCGTCGTCACAATGTTCCTTATGAACGGCTTCCAGCTTCACGGGATCGTGCGCGGATACGACAGCTTCACCGTGATCCTCGATTCCGACGGCAAGCAGCAGCTTATCTATAAGCACGCGATATCGACAGTCGTGCCGCCGAAGCCGATCGAGTTGGAGCTGGATACATAAGGTGAGAAAAACGGGGCAGTCATACCTGCTGCGTTTTGCCGCCGTGGCGGTGTTCCTCGCCGTCTGCGCCTACGCCGCCGCGTGGCTCGTGAACGGGCTTGGCGGCGGGGTGCGCACGGCGGCGGTTCACAGCTGTGAGCTTACGGAGAGCGCGGCGATAGAAGGTGTCGCCGTGCGGACGGAGGAGCCGCTGCCCGTGCCCGCCGGTATCGCGGACGGGACGCGCCTTCCCGCAGGGACGGACGGCCTTGTCCGACCCGCGGTCTGCTTCTCGCAGACCGACGGTTATGAGTACCTCGCGCCGGACATGCTCGACGGGCTGACGGTGGAGTCTCTTAGGGACATCCTCTCCGCCGAGCCGGAGAAGACGTCCACCGGCGGCCGCGCCGTGTACGGCTTCGCGTGGTACTTCGCGGCGTTCGCGGATGACAGCGTCCCGCTGCATGAGGGCGGCAGCTGTGAGATATTGTTCGATGGCTTTGAAAAGAGCACCGCCGCCGAGATAATCTCCGTCAGTGCCGCCGAAAACGGGCAGCGCGCGCTGCTTCTGCGGCTGACGGCGGGTTCGCCCGAATATCTGAGTCTACGCCGAAGCGGCGCGGAGATAATCTTTTCCCGGTACAGCGGTCTGGAGCTGCCGCTGGAAGCCGTGCATACCGACGGCGAGGGGAACAATTTCGTTTATATCTCCACAGCGGGGATCGTCAGATCGCTGGATGTGGATATAATATATACAGATAAGGCCGGGGGCTTCTGCCTCGCCGCGCAGGACGCAAGCTTTGACGCACTGCGTGAGGGGAATATGGTTATAGTTTCTGGCAAAGATATATACGAAGGAAAGGTTCTGGGCTGATGAATATAGCCGAAAACGTGGCGATCGTGCGCTCCCGCATCGCCGAAGCCGCTCTTGCCGCCGGGCGCAGACCGGAGGATATCCGGCTCGTCGCGGCAACAAAGATGAATGACGCCGCAAGGGTTCAGCAGGCGATAAAGGCCGGGGTTGAGATCTGCGGCGAGAACAGAGTCCAGGAGATGCTGGAAAAGAACGCGCAGGCAGCATATGCCGGCGCGCGGCTGCATTTTATCGGGCACCTCCAGAAGAACAAGGTGAAGCAGGTCGTCGGCACGGCCGCGCTCATCGAGAGCGTCGACAGCGAGGAGCTGATGCGCCTGATCGACCGCTGCGCCGCCTCAAATGGGATGCGTCAGGATATCCTGCTTGAGGTGAACATCGGCGGCGAGGCCGCAAAATCGGGCTTCAGGCCGGAAGAAATTCCCGCGGCATTGGCCGCTGCGGCGCAATTTGACCATATTATGGTGCGCGGCCTTATGGCAATTCCACCAAAATGCAGCCGCGCGGAAGAAAATATCCCTTATTTTTGCAGTATGCAAAAGCTTTTTGTTGACAATGGCGCAAAAAAATACGATAATGTACATATGGGTCTTCTGTCCATGGGTATGAGCGCGGATTACACCGCCGCCATAGCCTGTGGATCTAACATGGTCCGCGTGGGGACGGCGATTTTCGGCGCCCGCGATTATGGACCGATAAACAGCAATAATTCCGGAGGCAGCGATGGGACTCTTTGATGAATTGAAAAAGCTTACTCAACCGCAGGACGACGACAGCGACTTTTTTGAAGGTGCGGACGAAAGCTTCAAGCCTGCACCTGCGGCGGCAAGCTCCGCGCAGCTCCAGTTTGAGAACACCTTCGGCGAGGAGCCGTCCTCCAATCCGGAGCCTGCCCGCCGCCCGGCGAAGACGCAGGGCGAGGGAGGGAGTCTGTTCGGCAATCTCGGCATAAAGAAGGCCGCGAAGCCCCGCACCCAGCGCGAGCGGCTTGTGAACTTCGGCGGCAGCGAGACGCAGGTCATCCTCTTCAATCCCAAGACCTTTGAGGAGGCGGGGGAACTGGTCAATCACCTCAATCAAAGCCGTTCCGTGGTGATGACGCTGGAGGGCGTGCCGAACGACAATGCCCGCCGTCTGCTTGACTTCCTGTCCGGCATAACCTTTGCCTTGCAGGGAAAAATAACCCCGATCTCCGCAAAGACATATTTCGTCTCCCCGCAGAACGTCGATCTGCTCAATTCGCAGAGCGAGCAGCCGGTGAGCGACGAGCAGTATTTTTGAGAAATAAACACGCATTGAAAGGTGGATAAAGATATGATTACCGCTCAGGACATTCGTGAAAAGACTTTTGAAAAGGCACGCTTCAGCGGCTATGACATGGCCTCCGTTGACGATTTTCTGGAGGAGCTGGCGGAGGATGTCACCGCGACTCAGAAGGAGAACGCTGTTCTCAAGAGCAAGATGAAGGTTCTCGTGGACAAGATCGAGGAGTACCGTGCCAATGAGGACGCGCTGAACATGGCGGTTCTCTCCGCGCAGAAGCTCGCCGTCCAGATCGAGAACGATGCGCGCGCCCGCGCTTCCGCGATGCTGGCCGAGGCCGACAAGCAGGTCAAGGCGAAGGTCGGCTCCATCGCCGAGCAGACTGCCGCGCAGGAGAAGCGTCTGGCGGACGCCAAGGCCGCTACCGCGAAGTTCTTCGACGGCGTGCGCTCCCTGTGCAACACCCAGCTCAAGAATATCGACGCCATCAGCAGCGGCATAATCTCCTCTCCGGAGTCCGAAGCCGTTCCCGCGCCCAGAGCCGCAGCGCCTTCCGTTGAGGACGCTGTGCGAAGCATCGAAAATTCCGTGGCACGAATACAGCCGGAGCCTTCCATACAGATAGACATACCCAAGGCCGTGGATACTCCCGCTTCCAAGCCTGCTGTCCAGTTTGACAGCACTCAGCCCTTCACCCTGTAAGTGGGGCTGGGGTCAACACGCTGATTCGCGGGGCGAGCGCAGCTGCGCGCGCCCCCTTTGATTTGATATACTATATAAATAGGAGACACAAAAATGTCACAGGATTTCAACTCCACTCTTAATCTGCCGAAAACCGACTTTCCCATGCGCGCGGGCTTGCCCAAGCGCGAGCCTGAGATGCTGAAAAAATGGGAAGAGCAGGATATCTATAACGAAATGCTCAAGAAGAACGAGGGCAAGCCCCGCTTCTCCCTGCATGACGGCCCTCCGTTCTCCAACGGCAATATCCACATGGGACATGCGCTCAACAAGTCCATCAAGGACTTCATCGTCCGCTCCTACGCGATGCGCGGCTACTATACCCCGTATATCCCCGGCTGGGATAACCACGGTATGCCTATCGAGAGCGCCATCATCAAGGAGCAGAAGCTCAACCACAAGGCCATGAGCGTCGCGGACTTCCGCTCCGCCTGCGAGGCCTACGCCGAGAAGTACATCAATATCCAGCGCGAGGGCTTCAAGCGCCTCGGCGTCATCGGCGACTGGGAGCACCCCTATAAGACCATGAACAAGGGCTTCGAGGCCGACGAAGTCCGCATCTTCGGCAAGATGTATAAGAACGGCCATATCTATAAGGGACTCAAGCCTGTCTACTGGTGCGCCAAGGACGAGACCGCTCTCGCCGAGGCCGAGATCGAGTATCAGGACGATCCCTGCACCACCGTTTACGTCAAGTTCCCGATGAAGGACGATCTTGGCAAGCTCGGCCACCTCGACCTCTCCAAGCTCAGCTTCGTCATCTGGACTACCACTATTTGGACGCTGCCCGGCAACCTCGCCATCGCTCTGCACCCGGACGAGGCTTACGCCGTCGTCAAGGCGCCGAACGGCGAGATGTACATCATGGCCGAGGCTCTGGCCGAGAAGGTTATGAAGATCGGCGGCTTCGACAGCTATGAGATCGTCGAGACCCATCCCGGCCGCTTCTTCGAGAATATGCTCGCGCAGCATCCCTTCCTCGACAAGACCTCCCGTCTGCTGCTGGCTGATTACGTCACTATGGACTCCGGTACCGGCTGTGTCCATACCGCTCCCGGCTTCGGCGCGGATGACTATCAGACCTGCATGCGCTACGGCATGGAAATGGTCGTCCCGGTCGACGATCAGGGCCGCCATACCGATTACGCCGGCAAGTACGCCGGACTCAAGACCGACGAATCCAACCCCATCATCCTCAACGACATGAAGGAGAGCGGCGCTCTCTTCGCCTCCGAGGAGATAGTCCATAGCTATCCGCACTGCTGGCGCTGCAAGAGCCCGATCATCTTCCGCGCCACCCCGCAGTGGTTCTGCTCGGTCGATTCCTTCAAGGATGAAGCCATCGCCGCCTGCGAGAACGTCCGCTGGCTGCCCGCGTGGGGCAAGGATCGCATGGGCGCAATGATCCGCGAGCGCGCCGACTGGTGCATCTCCCGTCAGCGCCGCTGGGGTCTGCCCATCCCCGTGTTCTACTGCGAGGACTGCCATAAGCCCGTCTGCACCGACGAGAGCATCGAGTCCGTCGCAAAGATATTTGAAGAGAAGGGCAGCAACGCGTGGTTCGAGATGGACGCCGCAGAGCTTCTGCCTGAAGGCTTCACCTGCCCGCACTGCGGCGGTAAGCACTTCACCAAGGAGACCGACACTCTGGACGGCTGGTTTGACTCCGGCTCCACCCATTACGCCGCCATGCAGCGTGATCAGGGCTTCTGGCCTGCCGACATGTACATGGAGGGCGGCGACCAGTATCGCGGCTGGTTCCAGTCCTCGCTGCTCGTCGCGGTCGGCGCGCTGGGAAAGGGCGCCCCGTATAAAGAGTGCCTGACCCACGGCTGGACGGTTGACGGCGAGGGCAAGGCGATGCACAAGTCCCTCGGCAACGGCGTCGATCCTGCCGATATCGTCAAGGAGTTCGGCGCTGATATGATCCGCCTCTGGGCAGGTTCTGCCGATTACCATGTCGACGTGCGCTGCTCGAAGGAGATCTTCAAGCAGCTCAGCCAGAACTACCTAAAGTTCCGCAACACCGCTCGCTACTGCCTCGGCAACCTCGACGGCTTTGACGCGAACGATCTTGTCGCGCCGGAGGATATGTTGGAGCTTGACCGCTGGGCAATGACTAAGCTCAACCAGCTTATAGAAAAGGTCGCGGATGCCTATAATGACTATGAGTTCCATGTGGTCTCCCATGCCATCAACGACTTCTGCGTCGTGGAGCTTTCCAGCTTCTATCTTGACATCATCAAGGACAGACTGTACTGCGAGGGCAAAAACAGCCTCAAGCGCCGCAGTGCGCAGACCGCTCTGTACCTGATCCTTGACAGTATGGCAAAGATGTTCGCCCCGATCCTCGCCTTCACCTGCGACGAGATATGGCAGGCGATGCCGCACCGCGAGGGCGACGACGATCGCAACATCGTGCTCAACGAGATGAACAAGCCCTTCACGCAGTATGCGCTCTCCGATGAGGCGCTTGCCCGCTGGGACAAGCTCATCGCCCTGCGCGACGACGTCAACGGCGTGCTTGAAGCTGCCCGCGCGTCCAAGCGCATCGGCAAGCCGCTGGAGGCGTCCGTCCGGCTCCACGCCAAGGACGAGGCCAGCCGTGAGCTGCTCGACGAGGTCGGCAGCATGAACCTGTCCGAGCTGTTCATCGTCTCCCAGTGTCTCATCAAGGATGAGGACAGCGAAGAGACCGAGGCGGTCAGCGGCGCAGGCTCCAACAATCCCGGCCTGAACGTTTCCGTCATTGAGGCTCCGGGCGTCAAGTGCCCGCGCTGCTGGATGCATTCTCTCAACGCGCAGCCCGAAACCGGGCTCTGCCCGCGCTGCGCGGCAGTCATCGCAGGAAAGTAAGCTCAGGAGACCGATCGGATAAAATTCGAGCGCCGTCTCCGGGCGGCAGATAGGAGAAAAATATGCTGTATGCGATAGTTGCGCTGCTCGCCGTTATCGTCGATCAGTGGGTCAAATACTGGGTCGCGGGCAATATCCCGCTGGAGAGCACCGTCAACGAGCTTATCCCCGGCGTGATAAGCGTGGTGAACGTCCATAATTCCGGAGCCGCTTTCGGCTTTTTGAACGGCGGCGGCGCGCGCATCCCGTTTATAATCATCTGCGGCGTGTTCACCGTTGCGATAATCATCGCCCTCGCCACGAACTTCATCTCCAACCCGCTTGGCCGTTGGAGCGCGGTGTTCGTGATGGCGGGCGGCATCGGAAACTGCATCGACCGTATTCTGTACGGCTACGTGCAGGACATGTTCATGTTCGAGTTCGCGCCCAACTTCCCGATATTCAACGTCGCGGATATCTTCATAACCGTCTTTGCACTGCTGTTCATCGTGTCGCTGTTTTTCGGCGGACACCGTGACGAGGAAGAGGACGATGAGGATTACGACGACGAGGACGACTACGTGCTTGAGGATGACGAGGAGGACGATGTCCCCGCCCGTCCCGTGTTCAAGCGCCGCAGCCGTGAACCGCGCGAGGAAGCGCCGAAGGCCGAAAAGCCCGCGCGCAAAGGCCGCAAGCCGAAGTATGAGGAGGAGTACGAGCAGTATAAGGCTGCCCGCGCCGCCCGCGGCGTGCAGACTCCGCCGTCCCCGGCTGCGCAGCGCGTGACCGTTCAGGATCCGTCCGATCCCTTCGCCGAGTGGGAGCGCGCCAACGCTCAGGTCGAGGCGAAGCGTAAGAGCGACGTTGCCGAGCTGACAGGCCAGACCCCGACCGCTTCCGCTCGCCCCGCCTATAAGCCCTACACGGCGCAGACTGCGCCGCGCCAGCAGGCGGCACCCGCGCCGGCTCCGGTGCGTCCGGCGGCTCCGGCTCCGGCGAAGAAAGCGACTCCCGCGAAGCAGGAGACGAAGAGCGACGACGAATTCTCGCTGGACGATATCCTTAACGAGTTCAAGTAATGGACGAAAATATTGTAACAATAGTTGCGGAGGAGAGCGGCGACAGGGTCGACGCTCTCCTTGCGCGCAGTATGGACTCCCTGACGCGCAGTGCCGCCCAGCGCCTGATAGAGGACGGCGCGGTTCTGCTCGGCGGCAAGGCCGTGAAGAAGAATTATAAGTGCGCCGCGGGGGACAGCTTTGAGGTGCTCCTGCCCGAAGCGGAGGATACCGAGCTTATCGCGCAGGATATCCCGCTGGACGTGATGTATGAGGACGGGGACGTCATCGTCGTAAACAAGCCGCGCGGCATGGTCGTGCACCCCGCGCCGGGGCACCCCGACGGGACGCTCGTGAACGCCCTGCTGTGGCACTGCGGCGATTCGCTGTCCGGCATCGGCGGCGAAAAGCGCCCCGGCATCGTCCACCGCATTGATAAGGACACTTCGGGGCTGATAATCGCCGCGAAGAACGATTTTGCGCACCAGTTCCTCTCCGCACAGCTCTCGGATCATACGCTGGGGCGCGAGTATGAAGCGGTCGTCCACGGCGGCTTCCGCGACGATGCGGGCACGGTCGACGCGCCGATAGGCCGTCATCCGGTGGACCGCAAGCGCATGGCGGTCACGCCGAAGAACTCGAAGCCCGCCGTGACGCACTATGAGGTCATCGCGCGCTACCGCGGCTATACGCGCATACTCTGCCGCCTTGAAACCGGCCGCACCCACCAGATACGCGTCCATATGGCCAGCATCGGGCATCCACTGCTCGGCGACGGCGTGTACGGCGCGCCGTGCCCGGAAAAGGGGCTTGAGGGGCAGTGCCTCCACGCGCGCCGCCTGAAATTCATCCACCCCCGCACCGGACAGCTCGTCCGGCTTGAAGCGCCGCTGCCGGAGTATTTCACGCAGGTCATCTCCCGGCTCGGCAACGAAATATAAGGAGTGAAGGTATGAGCAAATACATAGTGTACGCGCTGGTGACGGCGGCGGTTGTCGCCGCGATCGTGCTGGTCGTGAAGATCATCTCCGGCGCGATAACGCTTATCAGCGGCCTGTTCAACGTGATCCTCGGCGTGATCGTCGTGCTGGCGGTCATCGCGCTGGTGATCTGGATGTTCCGCTACGCGGCAAAGCATAAATAATGATGAAAACAGCCATCCGATAGATAAATCGGATGGCTGTTTTCGTTGTTCAGTTTACACGGTACGGATATACTTGCCGATGAATTCGTAAAGCTTGGCGGCGTATGCCTCCGGCGCGCGGTGCATACTCTCCACATGATGCGCGCCCTCGACGAAAAGGTGATCCTTCGCGCCGGGGTACAGCTCGTACAGCTCCTTGCCCATGGCGAACGGAACCGTGTGATCCTCCGTGCCGTGCACGAAGAGTATCGGCAGCGTTGAGTGCAGCATGTGCGGCCGCACGTCGCCGTCGCGCAGGGAGTACCCGGCCACAACGCGGTTTATCGCGCCGAGCGGCCAGACGAGCAGCCCCAGCCGCCGGCGCAGGGAGTCCACCGGGCCTGAGAACCCGCAGTCGTCCACGATGAAGCGTACGCAGGGCGGGCAGCGATCGCTCATGCTCAGCACCGTTCCGCCGCCCATCGAGAAGCCGTGGAGTATCACCTGAATGTCCGCGCCGAAGCGCTCCTGCAAAAAGTCCAGCCATTGCAGGCAGTCCTGGCTCTCGAACACGCCGAAGCCGATGTAGCGCCCCTCACTCTCCCCAGCGGCGGTGTTGTCACAGCAGAAGAGATCGAAGCCGCGGCTTTTATAGTATTCATAGTACATCCCGGCGGCCTCCGCATGATCTGAGCGGTAGCCGTGTATCAGGAACGCGATGCGCCCGCAGGGCTTTTCGCCGCAGGGGTAGTAGAAGCCGTGCAGCAGCTCGCCGCGTTCGGAGCGCATCGTAAAGCGCAGATGCGGCGCTTCGCGCAGAGCCTGCGCCGCGCCGTCGCGGTGGACGTAGTAGTCCCCGGCGTGCGTGCGCTTGTCCATTATGGGGTTCAGTATCCGCGAGCCGTTGCGGCAGAAGGTGTATTTATATACCTCGGCCAGCGCGGCACCCGCGGCCGCGGCGACTGGGATAAGTGCTTTTCTCAGTTTCATTCTCGGTTTGAGCCTCATTTCTTGTACTGAAGATCAGGTCACGGGCAGCACCGCGCCGATAGTGGCAAGCAGGGTAGACAGCCCGACCAGAATCTGGAACGGCAGCGAGCCGAACACTCCGATGAGCGCGGAGCCGCCGACTCTGCGGCGCGAGAGATTGTAGGCCACGAGGATACCAAGCCCGGTGACGACCTGTATCACGCTTGCAAAGCGCGTGAAGCCGACGAAGCTGGACAGCCCGAAGAACGCCAGCAGCAGGCAGGGCAGCGACGCCGCGAGCCAGCTCACATGGCGGCTCCAGCCGGTCTGCTCGCCGACGATGTCGCGCAGGTTCAGCGTGTTCGCCCAGAACGATGTCGCCAGCGCGAGCAGCGTGAACACGTAGCCGACCACGCTCACCCAGCCGCCGAGATGCGCCGCGAGGTCGACCAGCGCGCCGTCCTCGCTTATATTCTGCCCCGCGCCGAGCAGGGTCATCAGCGTTATGAGCAGGATCATCCCCGCGTTTATCGCAAGGCCGAGCGCGATGCTTCCGCGGATGCGCTTCGGATCGCCCTCAAGCCCCTTGACGACCTGCGGCGTGGACATGACCGCGGACAGCGAGAAGCTGACCATACCGTACATCGCAAGGACGTTGTTCCAGCCGTGCCATCCGCCCGGCAGCGGGCTGATGTCGGAGCGCAGCGTGGCAACGAACAGTATGCCGATCACGGCGAGCATTGAGCCGACGGCAATCTTTTCGCAGATGCCGACGAGCTTCATCCCGATGAATACGACGCCCGCGCCGATAATGTAGAACAGCAGCATACCCCAGACGTCCGGCAGGCCGAACCAACTGCGGAACACCGCCGCCGCGCCCGTCAGGAACGCGCTGACGTTCACAATGACCGACACGCCGAGCAGCGCGAAGGTCAGCCATGTAAGTATCTTTTTGATGCGCCCGGAGAACAGCTCCGCGTCGAAGCAGCTCACGAACTGCGCGCCGTTATTATTGTACGAAAGCTCCGCGATTATGAGGTGCAGCACGATATTTATGAGATACCCCAGCGCAATTATCCAGAGAATTTCGCGCAGACTGTTGTGCGCCGCGAGATACGGCACCGAAAGTATCCCCGCACCGACGCCGTGGCCGACGATGATGCTGGTCGCCTCAAAGAAGCTGAGCCGGGATTCGCCTTGGATCTTACTCATATTCAAAACTCACTTTCTGTGCTTTATCTGCATAAAAAGCTTCGGGAAAAGCTTCCCGGCGAGCGCCATCATGCGGAAGGCGAACATCGTGAGCGTCACGTTCCCGCTGCGGATGACGGCGCAGGGCAGCTTCACCGCGGCGCCGCCGAGGGCGGCTTCACTGCGGCGGAGGACTCGGCTGTTCGTAATGACGCGGCGCACGTAGGAGCGCTTTTCAAGATAGCTCAGCGGGCATGACGGCGTGAAGAGATTTGTCAGGCAAGAGAAAATGCTCTTCATAAACATGTATTCCATGCTGCCGTCGCTCTCCGCGCCGAACTCCGTGCAAAGCTGCTCTATGCGCTTGTCGGACAGCAGGCAGACCTCAAGCTTCCGGTCGTAGTATTTGGTGATAAGGCTTTCGCCGCGGTGCATTATATACCGGTATTTGCAGCCGGGCAGCACGCTCACGCGGTCGATTTTTTCGAGGCAGTCGAAGACATATAGCCTGTCCTCGCCCCAGCGGAAATCGCGGAAGCGTATCACGTTGTCGCGGATGAGCGACGCGCGGTAGAGCTTGCCCCATACCTGATTGAGAAGGTTTGCCTTGTACAGGCGCGGCAGCGCCTCGGCCATACCGGCGCGGTCGATAAGCTGCTCCGGCTCGCAGTAATAGCGCTCCGAACCGTCCACACCCACTATCGCGTAGCCGAATATGACCATGTCTGCGTCCTTCGCTCCGCCTAGCGCATATTCCAGCGCGTCGGGCAGCAGCCGGTCGTCCGAGTCGAGGAACATTACGTACTCCGCTTCGGGATTGGCGATGGCAAGCCCGTGCTCGCGTGCGGCGGCGGGGCCGCCGTTTTCAACGGTCAGCAGCCTGACGCGGGAGTCCTTCTCTGCGACAGCGGAAACGACGGCGGCGGTGTCGTCCTTCGAGCCGTCGTTGACGATTATCAGCTCGAAGCTGCCGCAGCTCTGAGCGAGGACGCTGTTGATGCAGCCCTCTACATATCCGGCGGCGTTGTATGCCGGAACGACTATTGATACCTTTGGATGCTCGTTCATGGCTTCTCTCCTTTTTCGCTGTCTGCGCTGTGATAGAATTCAAGTAAGTATTCGTACATGGGCATGAGCTTTGCGTAGGCGTCGGTGAGTATCCCCGGCAGCTCCGGGGAATACAGCGCGGCGTCGTGGTTGCGGCTGCACTCCAGCCCGATGCGCTTGCGGTTGTACCAGCGGCCGAGCGAATCGTCGGCGTGCCCCTTGGGGCGCTTGTACTCCTCGCCGGTCAGCACGAATTCGCCGCCGCGCTCGACCTTGCGGACGATGCGCTCAAATCTGGCGGGATTTGCGTCGAGACTGCGGCGGAAGGCCTCCATCTGGCCGGGCGTCGCGCTGTAAAAGCCCATGCCGTAGCTGTAATCGGCTGCGCCGATCTCGAACCAGAACATCGGCCCTTCGAGAAGAATGCTGCCGTGCTTTATAGAGAACCACAGATGATCCTTGTACGGCCCGCGCCCGAACAGCCGCCGCGCGTCGCGGTAAATGCGCGAGACGTGCAGGCGGCAGTCCATCTCCGGGAAGCGGCTGCACATAAGCGCCTGCGTCTCGGCGGCGAGCGCCTTGAACGGCTCGTTCACGGTCTGCTCAAACTGCTCCTTGTGCTCGTTGAACCAGACGCGCTCGTTATTGAATGCCAGCTCCCAGAGAAAATCTCCGGCAGCGGGAGTAAATCCGTTAAACATGATATACGCTCTTTCTTGCTTTTTTGATGGAAAGTATATAGATAATAATCCAATATTAATATAGCATATTCGACCGGCTTTATCAAGCGGAGCGGGCGTGGTGTTTTTGGGCAAAATACTCATTTTGAAAATTGACTGATACATGGGATAAGTGGTAATATACTATTGTATGAGAATTGTATAATGAAAAAATGAAAAAGAATTAAGTTTAGGAGGCTCTGTAATGAAAAAGAAACTTCACTATGCGGGTGCAGCGGCTTTACTGGCTTCCGTGCCGCTGTTCATGCTGGCTCCGGGACGGGTCACGAAGCGTCAGCGCGCGCCGTTCCAGAACGTGAACTTTGCCCATCGCGGCCTGCATTCGCGGGACAAGAGCGTCCCGGAGAACTCGCTGGAGGCGTTCGAGCTGGCGTCCCGCGCCGGTTACGGCATCGAGCTTGACGTACAGCTTTCAAAGGACGGTCAGGTCGTGGTGTTCCATGACGATGACCTCAAGCGCGTCTGCGGCGTGGACTGCCGCGTTGATGAAAAGACATATGCCGAGCTTACGGAACTGCGGCTCTGCGGCACGGAGTATACCGTTCCGCTCTTCACCGAGGTGCTTGCGACAGTCCGAGGCCGCAGTCCGCTCATCGTCGAGTTGAAGCGCGGCCGCCGCAATATAGAGCTGTGCGAAAAGACCTACGCCCTGCTCGCCGAATACAGGGGCGATGTGTGCATCGAGAGCTTCGACCCGTTCATCGTGGCGTGGTTCCGCTTCCACGCGCCGGAGCTTCTGCGCGGCCAGCTCGCCATGCCCGCGGGGCGGTATGAGAACTTCCCGAAGCCGCTCGCGTTCGCGCTGAGCCACGGACTTATGAACTTCGTCTGCCGCCCGCAGTTTATGGCCTACCGTATAGGCCACCGGCCGCTCACCGTGCATATCGCGGAGAAGCTTGGCGCCATGAAGGTGGCGTGGACTTCGCACGAGCCGAAGAATGAGCGCGGCAAGGACGCGGTCATCTTCGAATTCTATAAGCCATCGGTCAAGTTCGACCCCAAACGTAAATAAGCAGATATAAATAATCTCCGGATCACCGATCCGGAGATTGTTTTTCGGCGCAGTCCGTACATACAGGAACTCCACCTCTTATTTGCAGGAAGTCTTCACGCGTTAGCTCTCCGCATACGGCGCATTGCCGTTCATCGCGGTGCTGCGGCGCGGCGGGGAACGGAACATGCGGGATACCGAAACAGAAGATCTCGGCCGCGGGCGCGGTAAGGACATGCTCAATGAGCGCGGATTTATCCGTCAGCTTCGGCAGCGGCCGCAGATACAGCCGCAGCGCGCCGCCCTCGCCGTAAAAATTGAATACGGGCTTCCCCGTCTCGCGCAAGCATAGCCTGCCGTTCCCGACCGTTGCGCCGAGAACCGATTGGAGTCCGTCTGCCCAGCAGGCGCGGCTCTCTATCGCGCAGCGCAGCTCGCCATGAAGCAGCCCGCCAGCCTCCGCGGCCGCCCGTACGCCAATGGCAAGGCCGGGGCAGAGATGCCCATGCAGTTTCCCGGCGGCTTCAAAAATCTCGTGAATGTCCATGTCAGGCCTCCGTGTTCCAGTATATCCACGCGACGCGGGTGTTGACGCTGTCGACGAAAACCCCGTTTTCGTCCGCAAGCTCCGTCGCGATCCTTCTTGCACGAGCCATAAGCGCGGCGGCGCCGATGTCACTGCCGCAGCGCTTTATGAGATATTCCGCGGCCTCGTCCGGGCTGCGGTCGTCGCTCCAGTCGTATGGCACGTATTTCACGATGGGGTCATAGCCCGCGCCGCGGACGGCTTGCAGCAGCGCCTCTGCGCTGTCGTGCATCCCCGCGCCGAAACCGGAGACTTCCATCCCCATCCGGCAGTAGAACTCGTCGCGCATCGGCTGCGCCCATTCGACAAAGTTCGCCGTGAAGCACCAGCCGCAGGTCAGCGTGCTCATCTTCTCCACACTGGCCGTGTCGTGCACTGCGGCGGACATCATTGCGACCGACAGGTCGAATTTATCGCCGCCGGACAGCTCGTCCGTGCTCAGCATAGCGAAATCGCCCTCGACGATGCGCCACGGAGTGGCGTACGCCGCCATGTTCCGCGCTGCGTGCGCGAGCATGGCGGGGGAAATGTCCGTCAGCGTCACGCTGCATCCAAGCTCGGCGAAATAAGTCCCGTATTTCCCAACGCCGCAGCCGATATCGAGCACACTGCAGCCGGGGTGCAGCAGCCCGTTTGAGGTGAAGAACTCCAGCAGCTGCCGGTTATAGTCGTTCAGCCCCATGCGGAAAACCCGCTGGTAGTCCGCCGCGGCCTCGTCCCAGCTTTTAATCTGTTCCATCCGCGTCCTCCCCGTGCGTTTTGACGTCCGGGAACGGTATCAAAACGGGTATGCCCATGTAGTCGACGATGTGTACGTGCATGTCGTAAACGTGTTCGACTATCTCCGGCGACATGACCTCGCGCCCGCCGTGGGCGTATATCTCCGAATTCTTGAGGAACATGAAGCGGTCACAGTAGCGGATGGCGAGGTTCAGGTCGTGCAGCACGGTAATGACGCTTATTTTATGCTCACGCGCGATGGCGCGCACAAGCTGCATGACCTCGTGCTGATTGCGCGGGTCGAGATTGCTGGTCGGCTCGTCGAGCAGCAGCACGCGCGGCTCCTGCGCCAGCGCGCGGGCGATCAGCACCTTCTGCGCTTCGCCGCCGGACAGCTCCGACACACTGCGCAGTGCGTAGGATTCAAGCTTCATGCGGCGCAGGATATCCGAAACTATCTCCCTGTCCCGGTGCGTCGCGTCCCATTGGATGTACGGCTTGCGGCCGAGCAGCACCGTGTCGAAAACCGACATGTCCACCGCCCGCGCGTTCTGCGCTACGTAGGCGACGTTTTGCGCCATCTCGTTGCTGCTCATCGCAAAAACGTTCTTCCCGTCCACGATGACCTCGCCGGACTTCGGGCGGAGAATGCGGTCGATGCATTTCAGAAGCGTGCTCTTGCCCGCGCCGTTGTTGCCGAGAATGGCGGTGCAGGTGCCGCCCGGGACGTCAAAGCTCACGCCGCGGAGCGTATCGGGGGCGTTCTTCCCGTAGGAAAAGCAAATGTCTCTTACCTCAACCATTTGAGTTCCTCCCCCTGAACAGCAGAATAAGGAATACCGGCCCGCCGATGAACGACATTATCGCGCCGATGGGCAGAATTATCGGCGGCGCGATCAGCTTTGCGAGCGCGTCCGCGAGTATCAGCAGCAGCGCGCCGCAGACCGCGGAGCCGGGGACAAGGAAGCGGTGGTCGTTGCCGACAAAAAAGCGCATGACATGCGGCGCGATGAGGCCGACAAAGCTGATTATGCCGACGAACGACACCGCGACCGCCGCCGACAGTGAGCACACCGCCATGCTGGCGACCATGACCTTCTTCGTGTCCACGCCGAGGCTCTTGGCCGTGTCGTAGCCCGCCTCCATGGCGTTATAGTTCCAGCGGTTATACATGTAGTAGATGAAGCTCAGCACGAAAACGACGCTGATAAAGCGCAGATCCTTCCAGCTTGCGCTGCCGAGGTTGCCGAAGGTCCAGAACACGACCGCGCCGAGCGAGGTATCGTCGGCGAAGTATTGCAGCAGCGTGCTGCCGCCGGCGAACATCGCGCTGAGCGCCGTGCCCGCGAGGATCAGCCCGCCGGGGCCGACATTTTTCTTGAGCCGGGAGATGAGTATCACGACGACCGACGATATCGAGCCGAAGACGAAGGCGCAGAGCGTCACGATATAGGGGTTGTCGACCGATACGGTCGAGGTGGAATTAGAGTTTGTTATCACGCCGCCGCCGAACACGATTATGCCCAGCGCTGCGCCGAAAGCCGCGCCCTGCGACACGCCCAGCGTCGATGCCGAGGCGAGGGGGTTGCGCAGTACGCACTGCATCACCGCGCCGGAGGCTGCGAGCGTTGCGCCGACGAATATCGCCGCCAGTACGCGCGGCAGGCGGATGTTCATAATGGCGGTCTGATATTTCTTTTCGCCCTCACCGGCGAGCGCGCGGAAAATGTCCGGCAGGCTGATTTTCAGAGAGCCGATGCCCATATACACCACGGCGGCAAAGAGCGTAATAAACGCCGCAGCCGCAAGCGCTATGCGCTTGCGGGCGACGAACTGTTCATATTGTTCGATTTTTACTGGGTACTTCTGCAATTATATCACACCTTTGTTATCCGAGAGTGACGGTGCCGTAGCCGAGCCCGGCTTCGGTCAGCAGGTCGAGGTAGCCGTCGTGGCCGAGGAAGAAGGAGAATATCTCGTTTGCCTTGGCCTCAAAATCGACGTCCGCGAATGCATCGGGGAACAGCAGCGATCCTGCGTAGTAGGCGCTGGCGAGGGGAATCTCGACGTTGGTGTAGTTTGCGGTGGAGTTCGGCCACTGATAGACCTTGCCGTTCTTGACGGCGCTGAGCTGCTCGAAGAAGCTCGGGTCCTCGGCGTACTGATTCTTGACAAGCTCAAGGTTGCCGGAGTCGAGGATGATGATGTCGGGATCCCACGCGAGGATCTGTTCACGGTCTACCTCTACGCCATGGGGGCCTTCGATGATGCCGGCGGCAGCGTCGTTCGCGTGAATGGAAGCGAGAATCGCGTCGTTGGCGTAAACGCCTTCGATGCCGTGCCCGCCGCGGAAGGTGGCGGCAGCGCCGAGAACGAGGGGCTTCTCCTCATCGGGGATGTCCTTGGTGCGCGCGTCGAGGTCGGCGAGACAGTTGTCCATGAAGGAGATGATCTCCTCGGCGCGTTCGGGCACGCCGCAGGCGTCGCCGAATACGCGAAGCGCCAGCTTGTAGTCCTCGCCGAACAGGGTGCCCTGCGGGGCGGCGACGACGGAGCGGCCGAGCTGCTCTTCGATGGAGTTGACGATGTCCTCCTCGTAGGTGCAGAGGATTATATCGGGATCGGCCTCAAGAATGACTTCCGGCAGAATTTCGCCGTAGCCGCCGGCTGAGGCCGCGGGCAGGTCAGCCCACGCTTCATGGTTGAAGCAGCCGTAGGCCATGAAGAGACTGTCGTTCTGGTCGCCGTTTGCGGTGGTGACCATCTTGTCCTGAAGGCCGAGGTAGACGAGCATACGCGTTGCGTTGCCGAGGGTGACGATGGAGTTTATCTCGGTCGGAACTTCTATTTCGCGTCCCAGACCGTCGGTTATGACGCGGGTAGCGGGGGCGGCGTCAACGGCGGAGGATTCCTCGGCGGGAGCCTCGGTCGCGGGGGTGCCGCTCTGCTGCTGGCCGCAGCCTGCGAGCATGCTCAGGGACAGGAGCATTGCGAGAATAAGTGCAAGAGTTCTTTTCATTTGAGGTCGTTTCTCCTTTGGTGATGAATCATGTTCCTGATTATATCAGCCGTGGGGCAATTGCGGAAGCCCCCTAGGGGGATAAAATTTTTTGACATACTGGGCAGTGGTATGTTATAATCCCAACGTTAGTGTATTTTCAAAAGAATAGCGTACCGAACAAAAGTAAAATATCAGCGAGGACTGCTTGAAACAGTGAGTGCAAGTTTCTGATGAAATTTGCATTTGTTATTGATGATGCGTTCATGAAAAGAAAGGAAGCGGAATTGATGAACAAGCAGAATAGTGACGTGTTAACTGCTCTGCTGCTTGAGCCGTTCATTAATCAACGAATTTTAGCAGAAGTGTCCGGACATTCTTTAGGCGTAGTTAACCGCTCGCTCAAAGAACTTATCAAGGCCGGTTATCTGGACGAGTCGGTTTGCCCCACGATGAAAGCCATAACCGAGTTTGAGCAGAAGGCTCCCCGGCGTGCTGTTATCTTGGCGGCAGGCTTTGGAATGCGAATGGTTCCCATCAATACGGAGATGCCAAAGGGACTCTTGGAGGTCAACGATGAACCGTTGATTGAGCGTATCATCAAGCAGCTCCATGAGGCGGGTATCAGAGAAATCTATGTAGTTGTAGGTTTTATGAAGGAAAAATACGAGTATCTGATCGATGAGTATGGTGTGGAGCTGGTAGTCAATGCCGATTATGCGGCAAAAAACAATCTGCATTCGGTCAGACTTGTAAAAGAGCATCTGGAGAACGCGTACATAATTCCCTGCGATATCTGGTGTGATTGTAATCCGTTTCACCGCCATGAGCTGTATTCGTGGTACATGGTCAGCGATCTTGTGGACAACGAGAGCAATGTTCGCGTTAACCGCAAAATGGAGCTGGTAACCGTGCCGGGAAATTCCGGCGGCAATGCAATGATCGGCATTTGCTATTTGCTGAAAGAGGATGCGGATACCGTTGCCAAACGCATCGAAGAGCTTTGCCAGAATCAGCGGTATGATGGGGCGTTTTGGGAAGAAGCGCTTTACAACAAAGACCGAATGATCGTTGCAGCCCGCGTGGTTCATTCGGCAGATGTTGTGGAAATCAACACCTATGAACAGCTTAGGGAAATTGACAGCGACTCCAACCAGCTCAAAACAGACAAGATTAAGGTAATTTGCGAGGCTTTAAAGGCGAAGCCGGAAGAAGTCACGGACATTACGGTTTTGAAAAAGGGCATGACAAATCGTTCCTTCCTATTTGCTTGTAAAGGAAAGAAATATATCATGCGTGTTCCGGGAGAGGGAACCGACCAGATGATAAACCGCCGTCAGGAAGCCGAAGTTTATCAGACCATTGACGGAAAGCATATCTGCGATGATGTTGCATACATCAACCCGGAAAATGGCTATAAAATCACAGCATTTATGGAAGGAGCCAGAGTATGTGACCCTCTGAACTACGAAGATGTCAAAAAGTGCATGAAACGGCTGCGTAGCTTCCATGAGATGAAGCTGAAAGTGGATCACGGATTTGATATTTTCGGCCAGATGGAGTTCTATGAAACACTGTGGGACGGTACACCTTCTATATATAAAGACTACGAAAGAACAAAGGCGAATGTTCTGTCGCTGAAATCGTATATTGATGCACATGCCGGGGAAAAAGTCCTGACCCATATTGATGCGGTGCCGGATAATTTCCTGTTTGCGGAGAAAGATGGCGAAGAGGTGATTCGCCTGATTGACTGGGAGTATGCAGGAATGCAGGATCCCCATGTTGATGTGGCGATGTTCTGCATTTACTCGCTCTACAATAAGCGTCAGGTGGATCACCTGATTGCGGCCTATTTTACCGAAGGCTGTGATGATGCGACCAGAATCAAAATTTATTGCTATATTGCGGCCTGCGGCCTGCTGTGGAGCAATTGGTGCGAGTATAAACGCAATCTGGGCGTGGAGTTTGGCGAATATTCGCTTCGCCAGTATCGCTATGCGAAAGATTACTATCGGATTGTTCAGGATGAACTGAAAAAGCGGCAGGAGGAAGTTTAAATGCCAAAAGTGGAAAGAGCCATCATTATGGCGGCGGGCATAGGGAATCGGATGCGTCCGGTAACACTGACGACGCCGAAACCTTTGGTTAAGGTGAATGGTGTCCGAATGATTGATACGGTAATTGATGGCCTGCACAAAAACGGGATCTGCGAAATCTATGTTGTTGTCGGTTATCTGAAAGAACAGTTTGAGAAGCTGAAGAGAGACTATCCGAGCATCGAATTGATCGAAAATCCTTATTATGATACCTGCAATAACATTGCTTCGCTTTACGTGGCAAGAGAGCATATTGAAAATGCCATCATTCTGGACGGGGATCAGATCATATACAATCCGGCGGTTTTGAGCCCGGAGTTTGAGCGTTCCGGATACAACAGCGTTTGGACGGATGCAGAGACCGATGAATGGCTCCAGACGGTGAATGATGGAATTGTGACGTCATGCAGCCGGACGGGGGGTAAAGGCGGCTGGCAGCTGTACAGCATTTCCCGCTGGACGGCAGAAGACGGGAAAAAGCTGAAGCACCATTTGGAGATTGAATTTGAACAAAAGTATAACCGACAAATCTATTGGGATGATGTAGTAATGTTTTGCTATCCGGATGAATATCAATTGGGCATCCGTCCGATGGACAAGGATGATATTACGGAGGTGGATAATCTGAGCGAGCTGATCGCTTTGGATGCTGGCTACAAAAAATATGCGGGGGAAGAGTAAATGAATGTGAAAAAAGAACGCGGGAAAATAGATTGGATGATAACGTTGGTGCCGCTGGCAATTGTAGTTGCGCTGTGCGTCCTGTTTTTCTTCATGCCGGAGCAGTCCAACGCGGTGCTGAGCCGGATCCGATTTTTCTTCGGTGATACGTTTGGTACATATTACTTGATCATTGGACTGGGGATTTTCGTTTTGTCCTTGTTTATTGCGGGGTCAAAGTATGGTAATATTGTTCTTGGCGAACAAAATGAAAAACCAAAATATTCTTTCTTCGCATGGGGTTCGATGATGTTTACCTGCGGCCTCGCAGCGGATATCCTGTTTTATTCGTTCTCGGAATGGGTGCTCTATGCAACCGATCCGCATCTTGCGGAAATGGGAAGCCTTCAGGATTGGGCGGGCGTGTATCCGTTGTTCCATTGGAGCTTTGTCCCGTGGGGGTTCTATCTGGTTCTGGCAGTTGCGTTTGGCTTTATGCTTCATGTAAGAAAAAGAAACCGCCAGAAGTATTCGGAAGCCTGCCGCCCGATTCTCGGTAAGCATACGGATGGCTGGGCAGGCAGAATTATTGATTTGCTGGCGGTATTTGCCCTCCTTGCCGGTACGGCAACGACGTTCAGTGTGGCGACCCCGCTGATGGCAGCTATTATCAGTGAACTGTTTCATGTCGCAGTCAGCCGGACGGCTATCAATATCATAATCCTGCTGATTACATGCGTGGTCTATACTTATTCACTGCTGCATGGATTCAAGGGTATCAGCAAGCTGGCGAATATCTGCATTTACATGTTTTTCGGACTTAGCGCTTTTGTGCTGCTGTTCGGCGGAGAGACACGGTACATTATTGAGACCGGCCTGTCCTCCTTTGGCCGGATGCTGCAGAATTTTCTGGAATTGTCCACTTTTACAGACCCGCTTCGTACGTCGAACTTCCCGCAGACATGGACGATCTATTATTGGGCTTATTGGATGGTGTGGTGTGTGGCAGCGCCGTTTTTTATTGGCAGCATCTCCCGCGGCAGAACCGTGCGCCAGACGATACTCGGCGGATACGTGTTCGGCGTCGGTTCAACACTGACAAGCTTTATCGTGCTTGGAAACTATTCAATGGGAATGCAGGCGACAGGAAAAGCGGACTTTATTGCCCAGTACATGGCAGACGGTGATCTTTACGGAATGATCGTTTCGATTATTAAAACGATGCCATGCGCGCCCGTGATAATGGTCGTTGTACTGCTGACTATGATAGCTTTCTATGCAACGTCCTTCGATTCCATTGCGCTTACTGCCTCCTGTTATAGCTATCATACCCTGAAGGATGGCGAACAGCCGAATAAGGGTATTCAGCTGATGTGGTGCATCCTGCTGATCCTGCTCCCGATCGCACTGCTGTTTGCGGAAAGCTCCATGAACAATCTCCAATCGGTCAGTATTGTGGCAGCGTTCCCTATTGGAGTAGTTATTGTGATGATTGCAGTGAGCTTCATGAAAGATGCGAAAAAATACATGGATAGTCTGGACAACAAGGAAAAAGAGTGAAGAATATGACCAAAATACTTTTCATCTGCCACGGCAATATATGCCGCAGCCCGATGGCGGAATTTGTGATGAAGTCGCTCGTCGCCTCGGCGGGGCTGGAGCGGGAATTCGATATCGCCTCGGCCGCGACCAGCAGCGAGGAGTTGGGCAACCCCGTGTACCCGCAGGCGCGGCGCAAGCTCGCCGAGCACGGCATCGGCTGCGCGGGCAAGACCGCCCGCCGCATGACCGCGGCGGATTACGGTGCGTACGACCTGCTTATCGGCATGGACTCGGCGAACATTCGCAACATGCTGCGTATCTGCGGCGGCGATCCGGACGGTAAGATCCATAAGCTGACCGAATACTGCGGCCGCCCGGACGACGATGTCGCCGACCCGTGGTATACCGACGATTTTGACACCGCGTGGAACGACATATACTCCGGCTGCACTGGGCTGCTGGACGCACTCGTCCCTGAAGTGGAGCTTGACCTGTCCCACTGCGCGACGCGGCACGATATCTACTCCGTGCTCCGTGAGAAAATGCACTGGCAGGACTGGTACGGCGAGAATCTGGACTCCCTATGGGACATCCTCACGGGGCTGCCGTTCTATGGCCGCCGATTCACGTTCCGACTGCCGGACGGTGAGATGCGGATGTACGCCGAAAAGGTCTGCGCGACATTTGAGGACGCGGGGCTGCCGGTGTCAACCAATAGTGGAAGAAAATAAGTATAAAATGTTTGACAATATATACCCCGTGTGTTAATCTAATAAAGCGTTAAATCAATTTATATATTAAAATAGAAAGGAGTCGCCGAGATGAGCATCAAGTTCGCAGGAAAGCTGAATAAAAATACCGAATCCGGGCGGCTCTGTGCGTAATTTGCCCTGCATATTTTTGTGGACATTGCCCGGAAGCATCATCTTCCGGGCATTTTTGCGCACTGGGTCTGAAACTAAGAGGACATAAAAGAATATATGAAGAAAATTATTCCGTTTTTGAAGCCGTACAGGGCGCAGCTCCTGCTGGCGGTGCTGCTGAGCGCGGCGTCCACGCTGTGCGAACTGCTCCTGCCCACCATTATGAGCGACATACTCGACAAGGGCGTCTACCTTGCCGATCTCTCGTACATACTCCGCTGCTGTGGACGTATGCTGATCGTCGCGCTCATAAGCCTCGGCACGGTGCTGGGCGGCGCGTACCTCAGCGCGCAGGTCGTCGCGGGCTTCTGTACCGATCTGCGCGAGACGGTGTTCAACCGCGTCAACAACATGAGCTTCGAGGAGTTCAGCTCCATCGGCACCTCCGCGCTGCTCAGCCGCGCGACGCATGATATCGGCGGTCTCTCATGGGTCGCGTCGATGCTCTCCGGCAGCGTCGTGACGATACCGGTGCTGTTTCTGGGCGGCGTGCTGCTGGCCATGCGCAAGGACGCGGTGCTCGCGCTGATCATGCTGGTGTTCGTGCCGGTCGTGTTCATTATCGTCACCGCGGTCGGCAGAAAGATCGAGCCGCTGTGGGTCATCTCCGACAGCTACGTCGACAAGCAGAACGACATTGTCCGCGAGCGCCTGCACGGCATCCGCGTTATCCGCGCCTTCAACAGCGAGCCGCGCGAGCATAAGCGCATCGACGAGGCCACGCATGTCATGGCCGACAACATCATCCATGCGAACGTCAGCATGGGACTCGTCTCGCCTCTGACCATCGCACTGATGAACATGGCGGCGGTGCTTATTGTGTGGATAGGCGGCTGGCGCATGGAAAACGGCCTGAGCGGCGTCAGCGGCGGCGACATCTTTGCGATAGTCCAGTATGTCGCACTGACGATGAACGGCGTCGTGATGGCGGCGTTTATGATAGTCATGCTGCCCCACGCGAAGGTTGCCGCCGGGCGTATTGGCGTGGTGCTCGACTCCGAGGGCATCGCCGACCCCAACCCCGAAGAGGCGCTGGAGCTGAAGGGCGATATAGAGTTTGAGCATGTCAGCTTCTGCTACGACGGGGCGAGCGTCCCCGCAGTGGAGGACGTCTCGCTGCACATTCGCCCCGGCGAGAAGATCGCCGTCATCGGCGGCACGGGCAGCGGCAAATCCACTCTGGTGCAGCTGCTGATGAGCTTCCGCCTGCCGACGTCGGGCAAGATTTACTTCGACGGGCGCGACGCCGCCGCGATAAACCGCAAGACCATCCGCAACAATATGAGCTGTGTGCTCCAGCGCCCCGCAATATATTCCGGCAGCATCCGCCGGAATATCGAGATGGGCCGCCCCGGCGCGAGCGAGGAGGAGATAGATGAGGCCGTCGGCATCGCGCAGATGGCCGATTATGTGGACAGCCTGCCCGACGGGCTGGAGCATATGCTTGAGCAGTCCGGCAAGAACCTCTCCGGCGGGCAGAAGCAGCGCATATGCATCGCCCGCGCGATACTGAAAAACGCCCCGATATTCATCTTTGACGACAGCTTTTCCGCTCTCGACTTTATGACCGAAGCGCGCCTGCGCATACAGCTGGGCGAGAAGATACAGGGGCGGACGCAGATCGTCATCACACAGCGCATCAGCTCCGCAATGAGCAGCGACTGCATCTTCGTCATGGACGGCGGGCGGCTGGTCGATGCCGGGCGGCATGAAGAGCTGCTTGAGCGCTGCCGCATCTACCGGGAGATCTACATCTCCCAGACCGGAGGTGAGGCGAAATGAAGAACAAAAAGGACAGAACCGCCTCCCGCGAGCGGCGCCGCAGTGACCGCGCCGTGCTGCTGAGACTGGTGCAGGAGGCAAAGCCGATATACAAATGGCTGGCGCTTGCATGTCTGATAAGCCTTATTATAATCGCCTGCGCCGTCGCCGCGCCGCAGCTGCTGGGCGACTGCGTCCAGCTTCTGTACGATTACTGGGCGGGCAGCTTCACCGGCGCGAGCCTGACCGTGGTGCTCACGGGTGGATGCCTTGCGCTGGCGGGGGTGTACCTGCTGCAAAGCCTGATGAGCTGGCTGAAAATGCTGCTGCTCAATAACGTCGTCAGCCGCTATTTCACCTGCGCCCTGCGCATCAAGCTCTCGGCCAAGATAAGCCGGCTCCCCGTAAGCTTCGTGGACAGAACTCCAGTCGGCCAGATACTCGACCGCATGACCGAGGACGTCTCGACGATGGGCAACTCCATCCACAGCATTATCGACACGCTGATGGTCGGCTTTTTGCAGATAATCGCCATCGCTGTGATGATGCTGCTTGAGGACTGGCGGCTGGCACTGGTCGTGATACTGTTCATGCCGGTGTCGGTGCTGCTGTCGATAAAGATATCGAACCTGAGCGGGAAGCATTTTGAAAGAATGTTTGCCGTCGGCGGGCAGCGCTTCGCCCATGTTGAGGAGAGCTTCACGAATTATCAGAACACCAAGGCTTATAACTATGAGCAGGCGACTATCGACACGCATCACGGGATATGCGAGGAGCGGAAAAAATCGGAGGCGAAGGCGAACTTCTTCGGCTCGCTGGTAAGACCCTGCATCGCGTTTTCAAACGCGCTTGCGTACATCATAATCTGCCTCCTCGGCGGTGTGCTCATCGTAGAAAACGGCGTGAGCATCGGCGTTGTTGTGACGGTGGTGCTGTTCGCAAGGCAGTTTTCCGCGCCGTTGGAGCAGATAGCCGACGGCATGAGCAATCTCCAGCGCACCAAGGCCGCGTCGAAGCGCGTGTTCGACATGCTGGACGCCGAAGAGGAGCCGCAGCAGAGCGGTCATATCCCCGGCGACGTCAAGGGCGACGTGAAGTTTGAGGACGTCAGCTTCTCGTACAGCAAGGGCACTCCGCTCATACGCGATCTCAATATCGACGTAAAGCGCGGGCAGAAGATCGCCATCGTCGGCCCCACCGGCGCGGGCAAGACCACAATTGTCAACCTGCTCATGCGGTTTTACGATATCGACAGCGGCCGCATAAGCATCGACGGCTATGACATTTCCGAGACCTCGCGCGACGATGTCCGCGCGCTGTTCGGCATGGTGCTTCAGGACACATGGCTCTTCAGCGGCACCGTGGCCGACAACGTCGCCTACGGCCGCCCGGACGCGACGCGGGAGGAGATAATCGCCGCCTGCGACGAAGCCTACTGCGACCACTTCATCCGCACCCTGCCGCAGGGCTATGACACCGTTGTCAGCGAGGATTCGGCCAGCATCTCCGGCGGCCAGAAGCAGCTGCTGACCATCGCCCGCGCGCTGCTGGCGGATCGCCGCCTGCTGATACTCGACGAGGCGACCTCGAATGTCGATACGCGCACCGAGATCCTTATCCAGAAGGCGATGGATAAGCTCATGCGCGGCCGCACCTGCTTCATCATCGCGCACCGGCTTTCCACCATCGTGGACTCCGACCTTATACTTGTCCTGCGCGACGGGCAGATAGTCGAGACCGGACGGCACGAGGAGCTTCTCGCGCGCCGCGGCTTCTACTATGACCTGTACACGAGCCAATATGCAATATGAGATGATATAATATGAAAACGGGCTTCGTAGTTTTCAAAACTACGAAGCCCGTTTTTCGATCTAGATCAGCTCATTATTCCGAAGCGCTTCTCGTACAGCTCGGCGATCTTGCACTTCCAGCAGAGCAGCCAGCCGGCCACTGCGCCGATGACCGCCTGCGCGATCTGGAAGGGCAGCTTCAGCAGCGCGTACTCAGGCGTACTGTAAATGAACGCGCGGCCGAGGGAGTAACCGACGACCATGATAACCGCGCCGATGGTCACGCCGATGGCGGAACCGGAGGGGCGATCCTTGCCGAGACGGCGCGTCGCAAGCGATATCACAACAGCCTGAAGCCCGTGGGTCACGAGAGAGACGAACATCGGCGTCGGGTAAAACAGCAGGTCGCCGATGAACGCGCCGACGCCGCCCACCATGAACGCGCCGAAGGGATTGAGCAGGATGGCGGCGGTGCAGATGATGACGTCGTTGAGGTACATGTGCCCGCCCGGAACCGGGACGCCGAAGGAGCTGAGTACAATGTTGAAGGCCATGAGGATAGCCGTCACGGCCATGACTTTTATTTGCTTGGATTTCATATTTATCACCCTTGACTTTTGATGTGGCCTATTATAATATCAGATTGGTATTATTAATATTGCCAGTTAAGGAGAATTTTATAAGACCAGATTATGAAATACACAGTCAACAGAGCCTCCGGGCAGAGCGCATACATTCAGATATACCGCCAGCTCCGCGACGATATCGTGGCGGGGCGGCTCAAGGACGGGGCGAAGCTGCCCTCAAAGCGCTTCGCCGCGGCGGAGCTCGGCGTGAGCGTGATAACGGTCGAGCACGCGTATGAGCTGCTTGAAGAGGAAGGCTATATCCAGAGCCGCCAGCGCAGCGGGTACTATGTGTGCTTCGGAGGCTCCGCCCCGGCGCTGTCGCGCACCGCGCCGCAGGAGCAGCGGGCGGACGCACCGCGGGATTTCCCGTTTTCCGTGCTGGCGCGCACGATGCGCCGCGTCCTGAGCGACAGCGGTGAGCGCATTCTCTCCCGCGCGCCGAACCGCGGCTGCACGGAGCTTCGCCGCGCGATCGCGGCCTATCTCGCGCGGAGCCGCGGCATAATCGCTGACCCTGAGCAGATAATCGTCGGCTCCGGCGCGGAATATCTCTATGGGCTTGTCGTGCAGCTTCTCAGCCGCGGCTGCGTGTTCGCGCTGGAGGATCCGTCGTATGAGAAGATACGGCTTGTTTATGAGGCCAACGGCGCGGACTGCGTCATGCTGAAGATGGGCGCGGACGGCATCCGAAGCGATGCGCTGTTCGGCTGTGCCGCCGGTGCGCTGCACGTCACGCCGTATCACAGCTTTCCGAGCGGCGTGACCGCTTCCGCCTCAAAGCGGCATGAATATGCTGCATGGGCGGAGAGCCGCGGCGCATATATTATTGAGGACGATTACGACTCGGAGTTCTCCGCCGCCGCGAAGCAGGTCGAGACGATATTCTCCGTCGCGCCGGAGCGGGTCATCTATATAAATACCTTCAGCAAGACATTTGCGCCATCGATGCGCGTGGGCTATATGCTGCTGCCAGCGCCGCTGATGCGCGAGTACGCCGCGCGGCTGGACTTCTATTCCTGCACGGTGCCGGTGTTCGAGCAGCTTGTGCTGGCGGAGTTTATAGACAACGGCGACTTCGAGCGCTACATCAACAGACGCCGCCGCGAGATGCGCGGCAGGCGGAGATAGTCAATTCTTAAATGATTACAAAATCAAACTTTTTTGTAATATGTATCTTGACTTGCCGCCGAATTGGTGGTAAATTGATATCGGTAAATTATGCCTGCAAAGAACGGCATAAAAATTTTTATAGGGGAGATATCATGAAGAAGAAGTATTGGACTCTGCTTATCGTCGGCGTTCTCGTCGTCGCACTGGTCATTGTTCTTGCTTCCTGCGGCAACTTCAGCCTCAAGGACAAGGATCTTGACGAAGACGAAGAGATGGAAGATCTCGCCGATGACCTCGACCTCGATGCTGACACCACCAACACTGGCAGCAAGACCGGCAGCATTGGCGGCAACTCCGGCAAGTACAATGGCGGCAGCGGCAACAACGGCGGTTCCGGCAATAACGGTTCCAACGGCAATAATGGCGGCAACGGCAGCAACGGAAATGGCGGCAACAACGGCTCCGGCAGCAACGGAAACGGCGGCAACAACGGTGGTTCCGGCAACAATGGTCAGGACGGCAGCAACGGCAACAACGGTTCCAACGGCAATAATGGCGGCAATGGCGGTCAGGACGGCTCCAATGGCAGCGGCATCGCCGGCGCCATCAAGGACATTGTTGACGGCAGCAAGCACCACAACGATCATCAGATCATCGACGGCACCTTCGAACTGGCTGGCGAGATCGGCAACTTCCTTGGCGGCTTTGTCCCCAAGCCCTGATTGCTGATACATATTGAAATGAAAAGCAGACGGTTTATACCGTCTGCTTTTTTATTGGGGATTTTATGTGGGGTTGTCTTTTCTCCTCTGCTCTAGTCTACCCTCTGGCGACCCCTCAGTCGGCCTTACGGCCACCAGCTCCCCTAGCAGGGGAGCCAAGGGGCTGGCGCATCAAATTTCGGTGCAGTGCCGTCCTGCATAACCTAGCACCGAGAGTAAAATCGCATGGTGATTTCACCATGCGATTTTGTTATACAACATTTCGCGCCGTTTTACGCGGCGGGCTTGGCAACCATGTAGAACATGCCGAGGTTATCGCGCATGTCAAAATAGCTGTCGTCACAGCGCCAATCGTAGCAGACCGATGACGGATCGCCGTTATCGACCATTATCCACGTATTGGGGCAGGCCGCCTGAATCTCGGCAATCTGATCGCCGGTCAGGCCGCAGCGCTTGACCCACAGTCTGTCGAGGAAACTCAGCTCCTTGAGCTGCGTATAATCCGCAACCGGGCAATAGCATATATTGAGGTGCCGCAGGGACTTGCAGTTTGCAAGCACGGAGAAGTCGGAGCAGGGCGTGAGGAACATTTCAATGAAATATATCTCTTCAAGATCAGCCAGAGCGCTGATATCGGTCACTTTCGTGTCGCCGCAGATGAGGTACTTGAGGTGCTTCATGTTCTTCACAAAGTTCAGGTTCGTGTAGTCCATATGGCCGAGATCCAGCGTGACCATGTCCTTGCAGTACTTTATCGGGTCGATCAGGTCGTCGCCAAGCGGGCCGTAGCTGCTGCTGTACTTGGAAACGCAGAAGTTGTCGGCGTCGGTCTTGCAGGGGAAGCCCTTTATGTATACCGTCCATACGACGCGCAGATTCTCAAACTTGTCGTCGAGCGCGCCCAGAACCTCGTCGGAGAGTCCGCAGTTATCCATGTACAGCTTCCGGAGATACGGCATGACGGAAGCGGCGCGTTCGGCGTCACCGGTGTCGCCGAGGTACTGGCCGTTATAGTTCAGCTCCTCGGCAAAGGAGTCGACCTGCGTACCGTAAACGCGCAGCTTGCAGTGTACGGCTGCGCCGCCGAAGGCATCGCGGACGGCCTCAACATCGTCAAACGACAGCTCGCGGCTGCCCAGCTCCACGGTCTCCGTGCCGGTGAAGCGCGGCGCGGCGGCGACAAGCGTCTGGATGTCGATATCCGTGCCGCTCAGGTCAAGCTCCGCGACGGATGTGTCAAAGCTCTTGCCCGCAAGCTCCACTTCGCGGAGAAAGCTTATGGCCGGGAACTCGCTTATCAGCGCGTCCTCCTCGTCGTCGCTGAGTCCGGCGGCGCGGAGATCGACGCTCTCAAGCTGCGGGAAATATTGCAGGCGCGACTCCAGCTCGCTGAACGCCGCCGGGGAATCGAGCACAAGCTGAGCCGTGTCGCCCGCGTAGGCCGTGCCGCCCAGCTTCACCTGATATCTGACGGTGCAGTTCGGGTAGGCGTCGACGGTCTTCATTATAACATCATAGCAGTCGGCGTCCGACGCGTCGATGGTCTTGAGCTGGGGCAGGTAGCGGAAGCTGTCTATCTCGGCATCGCTGTAATTATCGACGCTGACAGAGGTGGAGCTGCTGTCAAAGCTGCGGCTGCCTATCGGCACGTTCCAGAGAATCACGCTGCCGGGGAAGCGGGCGTGCAGCTCGTCATATTCCGCGGTGCTGACCTCGGCGCCGCGCAGGTCGATAGTGTCGCCCTGACGGTAGAGCTTGCCGCCGACGAACACGCAGTTGGCCTCGATCCAGATCAGCGCTATCACCGCCGCCAGCACAAAAATCGCAAGTATAAGACCCACGATAAGGGGAGCCTTACTCTTTTTCCGAGGACGTCTTACATGAGATTCTCTCTCTCTTGCCGCATAATTATTACGCCTATGCGGCTGGCTTTCATGGACTGCCATATACGTCTCCTCCTGCCCTTGTTAACTGATACTGTCATACTATCAGTATAGCACAGTGCTCCCGGAATTTCAAGGAAGTACAGCATATTGCACAATTTTGGACGGCGAATATTGGCTTGCAATACCCAGCAACAATCTGTATAATATACATGGCCTGACAGCATCAGCGCTGAGGGTCTAATCTGACTGCGTGCGCGGCTCTCCATGACTCAGCCCCGTACAGCATTAACAAGGAGGAATATCAATTTCCCTGAGACTCAGGGTGCGGCAGTGTGGAGACCTGTCGTAATGCGGGAGGCGATGCCCCCGCGAGGCGGTCAGGGCGGAGGCCCGGCGGCCGGAGTCGGCAGTATGGCAACTGTGGTTCTTAAAAACGTGAAGAAGATTTACCCGTTCATCAGCGGCGAGGGTAAGAAGAAAAAGAAAAAGAAGGACGAGTCTGAGGAAAAGAAGGTCAACCTTCAGATCACCGAGCAGGGCGTTGTCGCGGTGCAGGAATTCAACCTTGAGATAGCTGATAAGGAATTCATCGTTCTGGTCGGCCCCTCCGGCTGCGGTAAGTCCACCACACTGCGCATGGTCGCAGGTCTGGAAGAGATCACCGAGGGCGAGCTGTATATCGACGGCAAGCTTATGAACGACGTCGCCCCCAAGGATCGTGACATCGCAATGGTCTTCCAGAATTACGCCCTTTACCCGCACATGACCGTGTATGAAAATATGGCCTTCTCTCTGAAGCTGCGCAAGGAGAAGAAGGACGTTATAGATAAGAAGGTCCGTGAGGCCGCGGAGATTCTGGACATCACCCAGTATCTCGACCGCAAGCCCAAGGCTCTGTCCGGCGGCCAGCGTCAGCGCGTCGCCATCGGCCGCGCCATCGTGCGTGACCCGGCGGTCTTCCTCATGGACGAGCCGCTCTCCAACCTCGACGCAAAGCTGCGTAACCAGATGCGCGCCGAGATCATCAAGCTGCGCGAGCGTATCGACACCACTTTCATTTACGTCACCCATGACCAGACCGAGGCCATGACGCTGGGCGACCGTATTGTCATCATGCGCGATGGTTACATCCAGCAGATCGGCACCCCGCAGGAGGTCTTCAACAACCCGCGCAACCTCTTCGTCGCAGGCTTCATCGGCACCCCGCAGATGAACTTCTTCGACGCGAAGCTCGTCCGCGATGGCGAGAAGTTCTTCGTCGAGCTTGGCGGATACAGAGTTGAGCTTGACGCCGAGAAGGAAGCGCGTCTGCTCGCTAAGGACGTCCAGTCTCAGGCGGTCACTCTCGGCGTTCGTCCTGAGCATACGACCATCGGCGAAATCGGCATAGCCGCGAAGGTCGACGTGTCCGAAATGATGGGCTCCTCCGTGCATCTGCATGTTTCCGCCGAGGGCAAGGACGTTATCATCATCGTCCCGACCATCGACATGAAGGGTCACTACGCCATGGGAGACACCGTACACTTCAGCTTCGACGGCAATGTCGCGCACGTTTTCAGCAAGGAAGACGAAAAGAACCTTGAATGGTAATCGACTTTAAGCTTTAAGGGCAGAATAAATTCAGCGCTGTCAAAAAGTCCGGACAGGACTTTTTGACAGCGCTTTTGTCGTTATCTGATGAATTACAGGAAGAATTTCCGGTGCAGCGAGCGGCGCAGAGGCTTGCATACCGCGACGACCAGCAGCATCACGCCGAGCAGGACGCAGGCCGTCAGCGGGTAGATCGACCAGACGAACATGCCCTCGATGCCGAAGGTGATGTGCAGCAGGAACTCTATAAGTACGTTCAGCCCGCCGGTGAGGATAAGCCCGCCGCCGAAGATGTACAGCGCGCTGCCGGGGACATAGCGCATGAGCGTGACGACCGCGGTGACGAGCAGCGCAATCGCCCCGGTGACGGGGAAGGCGAAGGACAAGAACCAGTGCCCGCCGACGGCGAAGTTGATGTACAGCAAAAACAGCGCTATCGCGGCGAAATCAACCGGGACGAAGATCACGGGGCTCGGGCGCCGGAACCACAGCGGCAGCACGACCAGAATATACAGCAGCGCGACGCCGCCCGCAGCATAGCCCGACCACACGATGGAGCCGTTGATGCGCCAGTCGCACGCGATGCACAGCACGGCGGGGAGCAGTGTCAGCACCGTGAGAATGAACAGTACGCCGGAGCGGTTCACATCCTCCGGCAGCACGCGGCTGTCGGCCGGGAAGGGAGCTTCGCTCTCACTGCGCGGCAGGTCGGGGTGGAATACCCGCGTGCCGCATAGGGGACAGACCTTTTCGCTGTCCGCAAGCTCAACGCCACATTTTATACAATACATAAGTATCCTCCAAGTTTACCGCAGAAACGGTTATTAACGCAGGTTGCTCTCCACCTTGATGTGGATGCCCAGCGACTTCAGCACACGGTAGAACCGCATTTCTAGCTCCGGTTCGCGGATGTTGCGGATGCAGTTGATATACATCGTCCCGTTCCACGAGATCACGCCGCAGTTGTGCGGCGCTTTGGCCTGTACGCCGATTATGAAATCCAGCCGCGAGACGTACTGCGCCATGACCTCCGGAAGCTGGACGTTGCCGAGGTTCGAGAGGCAGAGGCAGGATTTGCACTCGCCCACCCTGTCAAACACGGCCTTCATCACAATGTTCTTGACGAACAGCGGCACCACCTTCAGGAGGGGAGATTTCTCACTGGCGACGTTCGCGGCGAATTTCGCGCGCATCGACTGGGGGTTGTTCTCAAGCCCCATGCAGTGGTGCACGATGGAGCAGATCTCGTCGAAGCTGTAATCGCCCATGCAGGGGTCGATCTCAGGGGTGATGTAGGAGACAAAGTTGCGCAGGGTCTTGCTGGGGAACATACGGCGCAGGTTCACCGGGAGCAGGACTTTGACGGGTTTTCGCAGGCGGCGCTGGGGTACGCGCTCGGCCTGAAGCTCGTTTATGGCCTGCATCATCGCCGCGCAGAGCAGCTCCGTCACGGTCACGCCATGCCGCTTCGCGGCGGCGCGCACATCGTCCGAGGGTGCGATCATGGTGATGAGGTTCTTGAAGCCGTCCGGTTCGGGCGTTCCGGTGAGGTGGTAGGCTGTGGATTCCTTGCGGCTGGCCTTCACATCCCCGGCGTAGCGGAGAAAGCTGTCCTCCAGCTCCTCTTCGTCCGGCTCCTCCAGCCTGCCGAGCACTCCGTGCTCCGCGGGGACGGCGACGCCGTACTTCTGGCTGATATATTCGGCAAGCAGGGTCTTGAAGAATGTCATGCCGCCGTTGCCGTCCGTCACCGCGTGGAAGAATTCGACTGCGACGCGGTTGCGCTCGTTGTACACCAGCACGCGCAGTGCACATTCGCGCACCTTGCCGAAGGGCGCGTGCGCCAGCGGGCAGCTTCGCTCGGCCTGAATCTCCGGCGCCTTGGGCAGCTGCTCAAGGTAGTACCAGAACACGCCGGGCTGCAGGCGCACGGCTATCGACGGGAAGCGGCGCACCGTCACGTCCAGCGCGGCGCGCAGAACCGGGATGTCGACCGGCTCCGAAAGCTCCGCTGAGAGACGGAAGAAGTTGACCCAGTTGCGGCGCTTCGCCGCGGGGTATATCTTTGCCGCGTTGTCAAGGCGCATCCAGCGAAGACTGCGCGCCGGGGACAGAACGCGATCCATGAATTTGTTTATCGCCTCAAAATCCGAGGGCATGTTCTCGCTCAGGCAGTAGAGCACATAGGCATGCCAGCGCTCAGGCGCGACGATCATGCGGCTCTTGCAGCCGGCGGCGGTCAGCTTCTCGTACAGCAGCCGAGTGTCGTCCAGCATTATCTCGTCGCCGCCGACAAACAGCAGCGACGGCGGCAGACCGGTGAGATCGCCGAAGAGCGGGGAACAGAGAGGGTCTGCGGCGTCATCGGTGTAGCACTGGGCATAGAATTGCAGCAGCTCCCGCGTCATCGAGGGGTCGACGTCCTTATTCGTCTCGTAGGAGTCGCCGGAGCCGGTGAGATCCGTCCACGGCGAGATACCGATAAGCCCGCAGGGCAGCGCCTGACCCAGCTGCTTGAGCTTCAGGCACAGCGCGAATATGAGCCCGCCGCCCGCGCTCTCGCCGCAGAGCATGATCTGCTTTGCGGAATAGCCCTTCCGCAGGAGGTAGTTGTAGCTTTCAAGCGCGTCGTCCAGCGCCGCGGGGTAGCGGTTTTCGGGCGCGAGCCGGTAGGCCGCGCAGAATACGCGCACTCCCGCTTCGGATGCGAGTGTCGCGCCGAAGCCTTTGGCGTATTCGAGACTGCCGCAGGTGTAGCCGCCGCCGTGCAGATACAGGACGACGCCGTTGCGCCGCTCGTCCTTGGGCATGATCCATGCGCCCTGAAAGCGGCCGAAGTCGTGCTCCTTGACTATGACCTCGCGCTTGTGGAGCGCGGTCATAAGCTCGCCGAGCTTGTCCTGCCCCTTGCGGGTGACTTCAAGCGAGCAGTTTGCAACGAAAGGTTTGAAAAAATTAAGTTGTGAGCGTACCGTTTTTGCGTGCAGCTCCATAGATGTACCGATCCTTTGCAGATTGGAAACCGCAGAAATTGCGGCTTCCGGATATCTTTATATAATAGCACATTATGCGTGTTATCGCAATAGTTCAAACGGCGGTGTGCAAAGAAGCGATTCCGAAAAATCGGAATCGCTTCTATTAGAATATACACTTCAGCCGCCGAGGTAGGCTTTCTGAACCTGCTCGCTGTGCATCAGCTCGTCGCCGGTGCCGGAGAGGACGATTCTGCCGGTTTCGAGGACGTAGGCGCGGTTTGCGACGCTCAACGCGGCGTTCGCGTTCTGCTCGACGAGAAGAATGGTCGTGCCTGCGGCGTGCAGCTCGCGGATGATGTCGAATATCTGCTCGACAAGAATGGGCGCAAGACCCATCGACGGCTCGTCCAGCATCAGAAGCTTTGGCTTCGACATGAGCGCGCGACCCATGGCCAGCATCTGCTGCTCGCCGCCGGAGAGAGTACCGGCGGTCTGCTTGCGGCGCTCCTCAAGACGGGGGAAGCGGCGGTAAACGTCGGCTATGCCGTCGGCAATACCGGATTTCGGCTGCGTATAAGCGCCCATCTCCAGATTCTCCTCAACGGTCATCTGCAGAAATACGTGCCGCCCTTCCGGAACCTGTGCAAGACCTCTGGAGAGGATCTTGTGCGGGGGCACACCCTTGAGGTCTGCGCCCTCAAATTCAATGCTGCCCGCGCGGGGATGCAGCAGGCCGGAGACGGTGTTCAGAACGGTGGACTTACCGGCGCCGTTTGCGCCGATGAGCGTGACGACCTCGCCCTCGTTTACCTCGAAGGACACGCCCTTGACGGCGTGGATGCTGCCGTAATAGACGTGCAGATCGTTTACTTTAAGCATTACTCCCATGTTCACGCCTCCTTCTTCCGGCCGAGGTAAGCCTCGATGACCTCAGGATTGTTCTGGATGTCCATCGCGCTGCCCTTGGCGATAAGTCTGCCGAAGTTGAGCACCGCTATGCCCTCGCAGATGTTCATAACGAGGTTCATGTCGTGCTCAATGAGCAGAACCGCGATCTTGAAGGTGTCGCGGATGGCGAGGATGTTCTCGGTCAGCTCCGCGGTCTCGGAGGGGTTCATGCCCGCGGCAGGCTCGTCGAGCAGCAGCAGGCTTGGGTTGGTCGCCAGCGCGCGGAGAATTTCAAGGCGGCGCTGTGCGCCGTAGGGCAGGCTGCCCGCCTGCGCGTTCGCCATGTCCTCCATATGGAAGATGCTCAGCAGCTCCATCGCGCGCTCGTGCGCGACGCGCTCCTCCCAGCGGTAGGGGGGCAGGTGCAGAATGCTGCTCGCAAGGCCGTATTTGATCTGCGAACCCATTGCGACCGTTATGTTTTCCTCAACGGTGAGGTTGGAGAACAGACGGATGTTCTGGAAAGTGCGCGCGATGCCGGCGTGGTTTATCTGCGCGGTGGTCATGCCGTGGATGTCCTTACCGTCGAGCAGGATGGTGCCGTGGGTGGGCTGGTACACGCTGGTGAGCAGGTTGAAAATGGTGGTCTTGCCGGCACCGTTCGGCCCGATAAGGCCGGCGATCTCGGTGCGGCCGATGGTTATATTGAAGTTGTCGACCGCCTTCAGGCCGCCGAAGCTGATGCCGAGGTCGATACATTCAAGCACGGGGGGCTTGCCGACGTCGCGCTCGGTGAGCATGGCGACGCGCGGAGTGACGGTGACGAGCTTGGTCTTATTAGTCATCTGTCTGCGCCTCCTTTTTGTTCTTTGCGGCGAGCTTTCTCACGAGGTTTGACGGGCGCAGCCGCTCGAAGAATTCGCGCATACGCAGGTCGTTGGTGGCCAGCATGACAAGGATGAGGACTATCGCGTAGAGCAGCATACGGTAATCGGCGAACTCACGCATAAGCTCCGGCAGAAGCTGGAGCACTATCGCAGCGATGATGGAGCCGGGGACGCTGCCCATGCCGCCGAGGACGACGATGACGAGTATCTCGATGGACATGTTATAGTCGAAGGACGCGGCCTTGACGTTTGCGAAGAAGTGGCCGTAAAGTGTTCCGGCGGCTCCGGCGAAGAAGGCCGAGAGCATGAACACCGTGAGCTTGAAGTAGGTGACATTGATGCCGATGGACTCCGCCGCGATGCGGTTGTCGCGGATGGCCATGATGGCGCGGCCGTGCTTCGAGCGCTTGAGGTTCATCATAACCAGCACCGTCAGCAGCACCAGCACCGCCGCATAGGGGAGAAGCGTTTTGGCGTTGGAGTAGATAGCGCCGGTGTTGAGGCCGAGCGCGCCGCCGGTTATGTCAAGGTTCGTGATGATATTCTTGATGATCTCGCCGCAGGCCAGAGTGACGATTGCAAGATAGTCGCCCTTGAGGCGCAGTGCGGGGAGGCCGACGATGAAGCCGAACACCATCGCAACTAGGCCGCCGACTATCATCGACAGCGGCAAGCGCACATAGAGCGGCAGCGCCGTGGAGGACAGCGCGATAGCAACCAGACAGCCGGAGAACAGGCCGACCGACAGAAAGCCGCCGTGGCCGAGGGACAACTCGCCCAGCAGGCCGACGACGAGGTTCAGCGACACCGCGAGGACGATGTACACCGAGATCGGGATGAGCATATTGGATATCTGGCGCGTGAGATTGCCGCTGTAAAGCAGAAAGGCGACAACGGCATAGAGAAGGACGACGAGAGCGAAGGTGACGACGTCGTGATTGAGCTTAACTTTTTTCTTCATCGTTACACCTTCTCGTTAATATTTTTGCCAAGCAGACCGGTGGGCTTGACGACCAGCACCAGAACCAGAACGCCGAACACGATGGCATCGGCCCAGAGCGTGGAGATATAGGTCTTTGAGAACTGCTCTATCATGCCGAGCAGGATGCCGCCGAGCATTGCGCCGGGGATGGAGCCGATGCCGCCGAAAACTGCGGCGGTGAAGGCCTTGATGCCGGGCATCGCGCCGGTGGTGGGCTTGATGTAGACATAGGACATGCCGTAGAAAATGCTTGCGAAGGCCGCGAGCACGGAGCCGATAGCGAAGGTAAGGGTGATGGTGCGGTTGACGCTGATGCCCATGAGGGACGCGGCGTTCTTGTCCTCCGACACGGCACGCATCGCCTTGCCGAGCTTGGTTTTGTTGATGAAGAAGCTGAGCACTACCATGATCAGCGCCGTCATCAGCAGGGTCAGGACGGAGATGCCGTCCACCGTGACCCCTCCGACCGTGAAGCTGGAGAGCTCGATGAGGCTGGGGTAGGCCTTCTGCTGGGAGCCGAAGATTATCAGAGCGAGGTTCTGCAGCAGGTAGCTGACGCCGATGGCGGTGATGAGCACGCTCAGCGGCGGCGCCTGACGCAGAGGCTTATAGGCCAGAAATTCGATCAGCATACCAAGCCCCGCGCAGATCACGACGCTGACGATGACCGCGACTATCGGAGGCAGGCCAAGCTGATTGACGGTAACTATGCCCGCGTACGCGCCGATCATAATGATGTCGCCGTGCGCAAAGTTAAGCATTTTGGCGATGCCGTACACCATCGTATAGCCCAGAGCGATGAGCGCGTATATGCTGCCCAGACTCAGGCCGCTTATCAGAGTTTGAATAAAATGAGTCATATCGGTCTTCCTTTACAGCGCCCATCCTCCGGGCGGATACCCGGAGGACATAGGGGCTTGTTTTCCGGCCTCGCCGGGGTTGGGGGATATATTATATGGAGGATGAGATGTAACGAAGCAAATCAGCTGCCGAACAAGCTGCCCACGCCGTCAAAGTAGAGGATGGCGCTGGCGTTCTTGTTGGTATTGCCGTCTGCGTTCCAAGTCATGGTGCCGGTCACGCCGGTGACTTCAAGCTCAGGCATGACTGCCGCGAGGGCTGCGCCGGAGGTGCTGCCGGCCTTCTCGACTGCGGCCTTGATGACGTACACTGCATCGTATGCGTCGGCTGCAAACTGGTCGGGAGTTGCGTCGTAGACGGCTTCATATGCCTTGACGAAGGACTGGACGTTCTCTTCAGTGGAGTCAGCTGCAAACGGGGTGAGCATCAGAACGTTGTTTGCGATGGTGACGTCCTGCTCAACCTTGCCGAGGATGCCGTCAAGACCGTCGGCGCCGAAGAAGTAAACGTCATCGGCGAACTTGCCCTTGGCCTGAGTCAGGAAGGTGGAAGCCTCTTCAGCGTAGAACGGGATGAACACGACCTTGACGCCGGAATCGACAAGTGCGTTGACCTGAGTGGAGAAGTCGGTGCTGGTGGAGGCGGTGAAGGTTTGGGTCTCGACGATGTCGATGCCGAGATCAGCGCACTCGGCAACGAAGGAGTTGTACAGGCCGGTGGAGTAGTCGCTGTCGCTCTGGTACAGGACGCCGACTCCCTTGGCCAGATTCTTCTCGCTCAGGTAGTTGGCGGCTGCGGTGCCCTGATAGGAGTCGTAGAAGCAGATGCGGAAAGCCTTGTCGTTGCCGCTGAGGCAGCTGTCGGAGGAGCCGGAGGGAGTGAGCAGCATGACGTCGTCCTCCTTGGCGGCTGCGACGACGGACGCGGTCTCACCGGACATAACGCAGCCCAGAGAAACGTCCATGCCCCAGTCCATCAGCTTGCCGTAAGCGCTGACGGCGCTTTCGGGATCGCCCTGAGAGTCCTGGAAGTTCAGCTCAAGCTGCTTGCCGTTCACGCCGCCGGCGGCGTTGATCTCGTCAACTGCGAGCTGTGCGCCGTGCTGAACGGACAGACCATAGTTTGCATAGCCGCCGGTCAGGGCGCCGATGCCGCCGAGCTTTATGGTGTCGGAGCTGCCGTCGGAGGCGGAGCTGTTATCGGAAGCTGCGGGGGTGCTGCTATTGCCGCAGGCGGCCAGCGCGAACAGCATTGCGAGCGCGAGGAACATACATACAAATCTCTTTTTCATTTTGCATTCTCCTTAAAACGTGGAATATATATACAAAAAAGCGGCTCCGCCACTTGGCGAAGCCGCTTCGTTGTATCAAAAATAAATCAACAGCGGTTACGCTTCATACCAAGTGGGATTGGCGTGAAAATAATAATGGAAATAATAATTACGCTAAGTATGACCAGCGCGGTAAGGCGCAGACCCATAATTATGGATATTATGACGACAAAAATGGACGCCATAATAATGGCGTCCATGATAAGAGCGAGAACGGTGTTTTCCTGAGAACGAGAGCAGCAGGAATCAGCCTCTGTGCAGGGCACGGAGGAATTGCAGCAGGTATTCACTTTTGCATTGGAAAAATGAAACATGGTGCATATCCTTTCGCTGTACTCTCAAAATTGATGGTGCTATTGTAGTCTTGTGAATGCCGAAAGTCAATATTGCAATTTAAACAAATAAAGAGAAGTCATGGCGGAATAAATCTGAAATTCGTACAATTTGTCGGAGCGCGGCAGCGTCCATGGTGTGGGGAACTGTGTTAAAAATTCTCCTATGCTTGTAAAAGGCCAAGGATTTAGGTATAATCAAATTTAAGACATTAAGGAATATACACTGTCACAGCATTGGAGGAAAGATGGAGATAACAAAAATTGTGATAACCGGCGGCCCATGCGCGGGAAAAACCACGGCGCAGAGCTGGATACAGAACGCGTTTTCCATGAAGGGCTACACGGTGCTGTTTATTCCGGAGACCTGCACGGAGCTTATATGCGGCGGCGTGACCTATGACGCCTGCGGCTGCAACCTCGATTATCAGCTCGCGCAGTACCGGCTCCAGCTTGCCAAGGAGCAGGTGTATGAGGACGTGGCGCGCGGAATGAACACGGACAAGGTGCTCATCGTCTGCGACCGCGGTACGCTCGACAACAAGCCCTATATGTCCCCGGAAGAGTACGAGCAGGTGCTGAGCATCCTCGGAATGAACGAGATAGACATGCGCGACAGCTATGACGCGGTGTTCCACATGGTGACGGCGGCGATCGGCGCGGAGAAATACTACACGCTTGACAACAACCGCGCGCGCACGGAATCTGCCGAGGAGGCGGCGCGGCTGGACGACGGGCTGATCTCCGCATGGGCGGGGCACCCGTATCTGCGCATCATAGATAATTCGACCGATTATGAAAACAAGCTTCTGCGTCTGATAGACGAGATCGCCGCGTTTCTGGGCGAGCAAGGGCCGAAGCGCAGTCGCCTGAAGTTCCTTGTCGAGCATCCGGACATCGCACAGCTTGAGGCGATGCCCGCCTGCAAGCGGGTCGATATCGTGCAGACCTATCTCTGCGGAACGGGCGACGGTGTCACCGATATCCGCCGCCGCGGGCTGGACGGGCATTATATCTATTATAAAACCGAGCAGCGCCATACCGGCGGAGAGATCGTCGAGACCGAGAAGCGCCTGACCGAGGACGAATACACCGAGCTGCTGAAGCAGGCCAATCCCGCGCTCCGCCCGCTGGAGAAGCAGCGCTACTATCTCATAAATGAAAATCAGTATTTCGATATCGACGTCTACCCGTTCTGGGATGACTGCGCGGTGCTTGAAATCGAACTGAGCCACGACGGGGAGGAGATACATTTCCCCGACTGCATCAAGCTTATCAAGGACGTGACGAACGACCCGGAGTACACGAACTACGCCCTCGCGGCGATGAAGCGGGACAAGTGATTTGTTTGCCGCGCGTTATCTCTCCATCATCAGAGAGCCATAAAACGAAAAAGCTGTTTCCGATTCGGAAACAGCTTTTTTTATGCTTTTTTATACCGCGGCGACGGCTTTTTTCCTGCTGAAATACTGCCACGCGAACACGCCGCCCAGCAGCGCCAGACCGATGATATCGGTAATAAGCGTGGGATCCATCATCAGAAGCCCGCCTACGCCTGCCGCTATGCGCGTGATGGGGTGCATCCTGCGCAGGAGATGGCCGTTTATCGCGGCCGCGACGCCGAAGATGCCGAGGAACGAGGAGATGACGATCTGGATTATCGACAGCGCGGACACGTCAATGAGCAGCATCGCGGGGTTCATGCAGAAGATGTACGGAACGATGAACGCGCCGATCGCAAGCTTTGTGGCGTTGACACCGGTCTTCATCGGGTTGCCCTTGGCGATGGCCGCGCCCGCGTAGGCCGCCAGCGCAACGGGGGGAGTGATGTCGGCGACGATGCCGAAGTAGAACACGAAGAAGTGCGCCGCAATCTTCGGGACGCCGATGGTGATGAGTATCGGCGCGCAGGTGGAGGCCATGATGCAGTAGTTCGCGGTGGTGGGGACGCCCATGCCGAGGATGATGCAGCAGATCATGGTCAGGAACAGGGCGACCATCGTCGGGTCAATGACGGTGACGCTGCTGCTGATGGAGACGACCGCAGAGATCATCTTGGAGGCGAGGCCGGTTGCGGTGATGCAGCCGGAGATAACGCCCGCCATGGAGCAGGCGACGGCGACGGTGATGGTGCCCTTGCCGCCGGCTTCGAGCGCCTCAAGGATGCGGCCGAAGGTTATCGGGTCGTCGCGGTCGATGATGCTGACAACGATGGCGACGAGGATGGCGATGGTGGCGGAGTAGGCCATGGTGCGGGTGCCGGTGGTGACGAGCCAGACGAGGACGACCAGCGGCAGCAGGAGGTATATTTTGCCGAGCAGCTTCGAGAACCTCGGCAGCTCATTGCGCGGGATACCTTTAAGGCCAAGCTTCTTGGCTTCGAGATGGACGGCGACGAAGATGCCGGTGAAGTACAGCACCGCGGGGAGGATGGCGCGCAGTGCGACCTCGGCGTAGGTGACGTTCATGTACTCCGCCATCAGGAACGCGGCGGCGCCCATGATCGGGGGCATTATCTGACCGCCGGTGGAGGCTGCGGCCTCCACTGCGCCGGCGAATTCCGGCTTGTAGCCGGTCTCTTTCATCATGGGGATGGTGACGGAGCCGGTGGTGACGGTGTTGCCGACGGAGGAGCCGGAGACCATGCCGCAGAGCGCGGAGGAGATGACCGCAACCTTGGCCGGGCCGCCGGAGAAGCCGCCGACGAGAGAATTTGCGAGCTTGATGAAGAACTCGGCGATGCCGGTGCGCTCAAGGAACGCGCCGAAGATGATGAACACGACGATGTACTTTGCGCAGACCTGTACGGGGGTACCGAGGACGCCACCGGTGGTGTAGAACAGGGTGTAGAGCACGCGCTCAACGCCCATGCCGGTGCTGAAGGTGTAGATAAGCAGCACGCCAGCGACGCAGAGGATCGGGACGCCGACACAGCGGCGGCACAGCTCCATCAGGCACAGCAGGCCAACGATGCCGATTATCGTGAAGGTCGGGGTCATTTTGGACGCGCTGGTCAGAACCTTTACGAGCGAGTCGTACTTCAGGCAGAAGAACATGAAGCAGCCCGCGCCGACGGCCATCAGCACGAAGTCGAACCACGGAATGTAGTTGTGGCGCACATGGTGACGGCTGGCGGGGTAGGTCAGGTAGCCCATTATGATGACAAGCGCCATGAACATGGTCAGACGCTTTTCAAGCGCCGCCACGCTGAACAGCGTCGACCAGATGCAGTAGAGCGAGAACGCGACCACTACCACCCGTACGATTATTGCGGGCGTACCCTCCCATATACGGGTGTTAGACTCCTTGTCGAACTTGCGCATAAGGGTTTCTGCGTCAAGAGCGGATCCTTCTTCGCGCTGGGCCTCGGCCTGAGCTTCCGCCGCGCTTCCTCCGGGATGTTTCTTGAAAATAGACATGTAATCCGCTCCTCTCAAAATTAACGTGTTTTTAACGTGGATATAAATTATTCATGCTGCGGCATCCTTGCGGACGCCGCAGCGGTTCTTTAAAATTAACTTGCCGGATTTGAATTACTTGGTTGCAACCTCGATGCCCTTCTCTGCGAAGTACTTCGCAGCGCCGGGGTGGTAGGGGACGGCGGTGATGGAAGAACCGAACTCAACGCTCAGCTCCTCGGCCTTGCCGTGCTGGATGCTGCCGGAGTTTTCAAAGATGGTGGAAATGAACTTGTAGACCGCATCCTCGGAGACATCGTCGCGGACGAGGACGACTGCCGCAACGGCGACGGTCTGGACGTCGTCGGGAGTGCCGTAGGTGTCAGCGGAGATGATGCTGCGCGCGTAGTAGGGGGAGGAGGCGAGCAGGGTGTCCATGTGCTCGTCGTCGATGCTGACGAGGTAGACGCTGCCGGCGGTTGCAAGGTCGGTGATGGCGGTGGTGGGTGCGCCGGCGACGATGAAGGCCGCGTCGATCTTGCCGTCCTTCAGGCTCTCGGCGCTGTCGCCGAAGCTCTGGTAAACGGGGGTGATGTCCTTCTCGGCGTCTATGCCGTACACGCCGAGCACGTCGACCGCGTTGAAGTAAACGCCGGAGCCGAGAGCGCCGATGGAAACGGTCTTGCCCTTGAGATCCTCAACGGTCTTGATGTCGGGGTTGGTGGTGACGATCTGAACCTGCTCCATGTACAGCGCCGCCGCGACGGAGAAGCTGCCGACTGCGCCGGACTCGGCGAAGAGGTTGGTGCCGGAGTAGGCGTAGCTCATAACGTCGGACTGGCAGAAGCCAAGCTGCACGGCGCCGGAGTCGAGGTCTTCAATGTTGGCCTGAGAGCCGTTGCCGACGACTGCCGTGACCTTGAGGTCGGTGTTATTGGAGACGTACTGAGCCAGAACGCTGCCGAAGGCGTAATAGGTGCCGGATTCACCGCCGGTAGCAAAGGTCAGGCTTTCGCCGCTGCCGCCGCTGCTCCCGCAGGCGCACAGCGAGAAGACTATACATACAACAAACAGCATAGCAATAAATTTTTTCATTTTGTTTACCTCCGTAATATGTCGCTCAGGCGCGGAGGGATGTATAATTATTTAACAGCCCATGCCCTGCATTACGCCCTTGTGTACGTATATAATACAACCAAAAGTTTAACTTTGCAATAGTAAATTGCTGAATTTACTATTTGCATTAAAAAAGCAAACATTTTTCGGGGGTGCTTTGTGCAAAAGAGATAGAGCAGAAATGACCATTTTGCATAATGATGAATTTTTAACGAATTTGGCGCTAGTTTATGCAGAAATATACCGTTTTTCGGGCGATTCCGCGCCCTTAAATATGCACAGGTGCGAGTTTGACTATTGACAGGCGGAGTGATATACTCGTCCCGAAAACGGATGAAAATGGCCGCCGGAGCGAGAGATGCCGGCAGCCGGGGAATGAAAATGGATTTTACGATACTCAAAAGCTTTATAGCCGTTGCCGAGGAGAAAAGCTTTTCGGCGGCGGCGAAGCACCTGTTCATATCACAGCAGTCGCTGAGTAAGCAGATAGCGAAGCTTGAGGAGGAGCTGGACACCTCGCTGTTCGTCCGCAGCCGCCCCCTTGGGCTTACTCCGGACGGCAGGCAGTTTTTGCAGACCGCGAAGGGCATACTTCAGCTGAAGCGGCAGTATGAGGAGAACTCCAGCAAGAGCCTCGCCGGGTCGCACGCCGTGCATGTCGGCATCGAGCACACGGTCGCGCGCGCGATCCTGCCGCATGTGCTGCCGCGCTATCTCCATGAGCACGAGGACACCTATGTGCGCTTCAGCGAGGAATCGCCGGAGGTGCTGCAAAAGGCCGTGTCGCACGACGGGGTCGACCTAGTCATCGGGACGCTGGGCAGTACGCCGGATAATTATGAGATCGTGCCGCTGTGCCAGAAGGATCAGCTTCTGGTCGTGCCGAAGCAGATAATGCACGAGCTTGCCGGGGAGAATTACGAGCTGGTGCGCGCGGAGTTTGCCGAGGGCGCAGACCTCAGCTTTTTTGAGAGCGCGCCGTTTATAAAGATACCGCGCCAGTCCTCCGGCGGGCGCGCGCTGGCGAGCTATCTGAAGTATTATGACATCAACCCGCAGTTCATCTGCGAACTGACGAATATCGAAAACGCGTTCCAGCTTGCGAATGGCGGGCTCGGCGTGTTTATCTATTCAAAGCTGTTCTGGGATATGCTTGCGCCGGAGCTTCAGCGCGATTATATGAGGAATATTGATATCTTCCCGCTGCCGTACTTACCCGACGCGGAGAGCGTCTGCGCGTATTATCATCGGGAGACCGGCCTGCACGGCGAGACCAAGGAGCTGTTCGATACTTTCGTCAGGTTCTTTGAGGATTATAAGCGCGGCGTCCTGTGGGATAATTGAATATGATGCAACTCCCCGCCGCGAAGCTCTTCGCGGCGGGGAGTTTTTGCCCGCGGGGGCTAAAAATGTTGACACGCGCGGCAGTATTTGGTACTCCCGATGCAAGGGATAGTGGGGATGATAGGAGGGAGTTTATGTATATAACTTATAAACCAGCTATGCAGCTTTATGATCTGGGGTTTCATTCCTTTTGGCAGGAGCACCCATCTAGGTATAACCAACGGCATCAGTGTACAGAGATTGCTCGTTGGAAAAAGAAAAGGCCACATATATAGAAAACCTCTGTCATTGCGAGGAGCGAAGCGACGTGGCAATCCGTTTCTCTTTGAGACAGCAGTGCGTTTTTATGCTGTGTAAAGGGGATGCGGATTGCCACGACCCGCCTAAGGTGTAAGTTCGCATTAGCCAAATCAAAGATTTGGATGCTCACTTAAGTTTGCGCACTGGTCTCGCGCCGGCGGCATACCACGATTCATTAATTTGCCGCCTAGTCCCTTTAGGGGCAATGACAGGTTGTTTTTGCCTGGTGTGCCGATTTTCATGCTGTGCAGAACGCAAAGCGGGACGGCCGCTGTGCAGTCCCGGTTGAACTCGCACCACACAAAAACACCCACGCTGCTTTTGCAGCGTGGGTGTTCAATTTCACATATGCGCGGGTCAGCGCGAGCCTTTGTCATAGGGGATGCCTTCCGCCTTCGGCGCGCGGGACTTCTTGGAGGTGAAGGCCAGCACGATGAGCGAAATGATATACGGGAGCATGTTGTATACCGTGCTGGGGATGTTGAGCGCGGTCAGGAAATCGAAGCCGGTATATACGTTCGACAGCGCGCGGAACATACCGAACAGCAGCGCCGCAAGCGCGATGCGGATGGGCTTCCACTGGCCGAATATCATGACAGCCAGCGACAGGAAGCCGAAGCCGGCCACGCCGTTTTCAAATTTCCATTCGCTGACGCCGGCGGTGATATACACTATGCCGCCAAGGCCGCCCAGCAGACCGGAGATCAGCACGCCCGCCCAGCGCATCTTATAGACGTTTATGCCGACGCTGTCCGCCGCCTGCGGGTGCTCGCCGCAGGCCATCAGGCGCAGACCAAAGCGTGTCCGGTACAGCGTGATGAAGCTGCACACAAGCGCAATGACGGCCAGCAGCATGAACCAGTTGAACTCGAAGCTGCCGATGTTCACAAGAAACGCCTTTTTCGCGTTGATATACTGTATGGTGGAGGAGACGTTGTCGGGGCTTTCGGCGGTGTTCATCGCCTTGACGATGACTGTCGCGGCGGCAGTACCGAGCATATTCATGGCAGTGCCGACGATGGTCTGATCCGCCTTGAAATTGATGCAGGCGAGGCCGAGCAGCGTAGAATACACCAGGCCGAAAGCTATCGCCATGACGACCGTGACGACTATCATCACGGCAGCCGGCACAGTCTCGGGCAGGAACTTCATCGCCAGCGCGCCACCGAGCGCGCCCATGACCATGATGCCTTCGAGGCCGATGTTTATAACGCCGGAATGCTCCGAGAAGCAGCCGCCCAATGCGACGAGGACAAGCACGGACGCAAAAATAAGCGTGTATTGAAGCAGAAGTACCATTACTTGTTGCCTCCTTCCTTCGTATCGGAGACCGAAGCAGCAGATCTTTTATGCGCCCTGCGCTCCTCGCCGCGGTCGATGCAGTTGTTTATGAAATACTTGAAGAAGGCGACGAAGCCGCACAGATAAATTATAATGGCCGATATCAGGTCCGATATCTGGGCGCAGTACATGGTCTTGTCGACATAGGCGCCGCCGTTTGTGATGTGCTGAATGAAGTACGAGGAGAAGATATTGCCGATCGGATTGAGTCCGCCGAGGAAGGCGGCGGCGATACCGTTGAAGCCCATCGTCGGCACGGAGGACTGGCTGCACTGCCACTGCTCAAATCCAGTGAGGAACAGCAGCGCCGCGCCGAGTCCCGCGAGCGCGCCCGCGATGACCATCGTGAGGATGATGTTTCTCTTCTCGTTCATGCCGCAGTACTTGGCGGCGTTTTTGTTGTTGCCGGTCGCGCGCAGCTCGTAGCCGAACTTGGTCTTTTCAAGCAGCACCCATATGATAATCGAGACGACTATCGCAATGGGCAGAGCTATCGTCACATAGGGGTTATTGCTGAAAAGCTTGCCGAGTCCGAGACTCGGTATGAGTGCGGCGGGGTTCTGGCTTGAGAGGGTATAGGTGTAGGGGCTGGTGGTCTCCTTGACGGTCGTGAGGATCATGTTGACAACGTAGAGGCTTATCCAGTTGAGCATGATGCAGGAGATGACCTCGTTGACGTTGCAGTAGGACTTCAGTGCGCCGGAGATCGCGCCGAGCATCGCACCGGCGAGCATCGCGCCGATGATGCAGACATACCACGGCTGATTCAGCGCCAGCGCCAGATACAGCGCCGCGCCCGCGCCCGCGACGTACTGGCCGGCGGCGCCGATATTAAACAGGCCGACCTTATACGCGAACAGAACGGACAGGCCGCACAGCATCAGCGGCACGGTTTTCACCAGCGTGCTGCCGAAATATTTGAGCGCGGCGGGCTTGCTGGGGTAATAGAAAAAGTTCTTGATAACGGTGAGTATCGCGTCCCATGCACCGGCGGGATTGATGAAAAGCAGAACTATGTAGCCGATGAGCAGGCCAAAGATAATGCACGCGAGGGACGCCAGCAGCGACTGCACGGCGTTATTTTTCAAAATTCGCTTCATGCCTTTTTGTCCTCCCTCTTTGCACCTGCCATGTACAGGCCGAGCTCCTCAACGGTGGTCTGCTTCGGGTCAAGCTCACCGACTATCTCGCCCTCGTACATGACGAGTATGCGGTCGGAGACGTTCATGACCTCGTCCAGCTCCAGCGAGACGAGCAGCACCGCGCCGCCCGCGTCGCGTGTTGCGACAAGCTGCCTGTGGATGTATTCTATCGCGCCTACGTCGAGTCCGCGCGTAGGCTGAACCGCGACCAGAAGCTTCGGTTTTTTGTCGATCTCTCTGGCGACGATGGCTTTCTGCTGGTTGCCGCCGGACATACTTCTTGCAATCGTGACCGCTCCCTGACCGGAGCGCACGTCGTACTGCTCGATGAGCCTGTCGGCATAAGCGCGGATGGCGGGGCGCTTCAGGAAGCCGCCCTTGCCGGTGAACTCCGGCTCAAAGTAGCGCTGGAGTATCATGTTGTATTCAAGCGGGTAGTCCAGCACAAGCCCGTGCTTATGTCTGTCCTCGGGGATATGGCTCATGCCGAGCAGCGAGCGCTTTCTTATCGGAAGATGCGTGATATCCTGCCCGCAGAGGCTTATCTTACCGGACTTCACCGGCTCAAGCCCCGTGATGCCGTAGACAAGCTCCGTCTGCCCATTGCCGTCAATACCGGCGATGCAGACTATCTCGCCCGCACGCACCTCGAAGGATACGTCCTTGACGGCGTTGTTGTGATGCACCTTTGAGGCTACGGTCATATTCTCAACGCTGAGCACGACCTCCTTGGGCTTTGCCTCGTCCTTATGCACGACAAACTCAACGTCGCGCCCGACCATCATGCGGCTGAGTTCTTCTTTGGTGGTGTCCTTGACGCTGACCGTGCCGATGCATTTGCCCTTGCGCAGAACGGTAACTCTGTCCGCGACGGACATGATCTCGTTGAGCTTATGGGAAATGAAGAGTATGCTCTTGCCCTCGGCGGAGAGGTTCTTCATTATCTGCATAAGCTCGTCTATCTCCTGCGGGGTCAGCACGGCGGTAGGCTCGTCGAATATCAATATCTCGTTATCGCGGTAGAGCATCTTGAGAATTTCCGTTCTCTGCTGCATACCGACGGTGATATCCTCGATAAGCGCGTCAGGGTCTATGGCAAGACCGTACTTTTCGGACAGCGCCATGACCTTCTCACGCGCCTCCTGCTTCTGCAGAAAGCCGTGCTTGTTCGGCTCAACGCCGAGAATGATGTTGTCGAGCACGGAGAAGCACTCGACCAGCTTGAAGTGCTGATGCACCATGCCGATGCCGAGGTCGTTTGCGTCGTTCGGGTCCTTTATCTGAACCTCGACGCCGTCCTTCTTGATGATGCCCTCCTCGGCCTGATACAGACCGAAAAGCACGCTCATCAGGGTCGATTTTCCCGCGCCGTTTTCGCCGAGCAGCGCGTGTATCTCGCCCTTTTTGAGCTGAAGCGTAATATCGTCGTTGGCGACGATGCCGGGGAACCGCTTGGTGATGTGAAGCATCTCTATCGCGTATGGAGTCTCCAACAGTCCCTACCTCCCTATAAGTAAATACAAAAAACCGAAATTTCCGATTATACCTTATATAATACAACAGTCCCCCGAAAATTACAAATAGAAATATACTCTTTTTACTGAATATTGCATAAAATTTTCCGCCCGGGAGTCTATGCTGCCCGAGCGGAAAAATATGCCCTTATTCCTGCTGCTGCGCCCTTATCTTATCCGCCCAGCATTTGTGACACATGGCTATGTAGCTGTCGTTGCCGCCGATGAACACCTGATCTCCCTGCGTGACGATGCGCCCGTCCTCGCCGATGCGGGCGTTGACCGTCGCCTTGTGTCCGCAGGCGCAGACCGTTTTGATCTCGGTAATGGAATCTGCAAGCTCCAGAAGCCGCTTGGAGCCGGGGAAGCAGTGCGTCAAGAAGTCCGTCCGCAGACCGAAGCACAAAACGGGGATATCCTCGTCGTCAACTATCTCGCGGAGCTGGTCTATCTGCTCCGGCGTAAAAAACTGCGCCTCATCGGCGATTATCACGTCGCATTTCCCGGCGGCGCGATACTCCTCGGCGATATTCTGCGCCGGGGTGATTATCTGGGCGCTGCGCTGAAGCCCGATGCGGCTGCGAATTATATCCGCGCCGTCGCGGGTGTCGGTGCTGGGCTTTATGAGCCAGACCGTCATGCCCAGCTCCTCATAGTTAAACTGCGTTATCAGCGCCTGTGCGGACTTTGACGAGCCCATGGCGCCGTATTTGAAATATAGCTTTGCCATTTTTCCTCCTCACTTCGCCCCAAGATGCGCGCGCACACGCTCCACCACCATTTCGAGCGCTACCTGATTGTAGCCGCCCTCCGGGATGATGATGTCCGCGTTGCGCTTGCTCGGCTCCACAAACTGCTCGTGCATGGGCTTGACGGTGGTGAGATACTGGTTCACCACGCTGTCAAGGCTGCGGCCGCGATCCCGCACGTCGCGCACGATACGGCGCAGGATGCGCACGTCCGCGTCGGTATCGACGAAAATCTTGATATCCATAAGATCGCACAGCTCGCGGCTCTGGAAAATGAGGATGCCTTCTACTATAATAACTCTCGCGGGGCGGACGGTTATCGTCCTGTCGGTGCGGTCGTGAATGGAGTAGTCGTAGACGGGACACTTGATGCTGTGCCCTGCGCGAAGCTGCTTAATATCCTCGATGAGTATATCGGTGTCGAAGGAATCCGGGTGGTCATAGTTGAGCTTTGCCCGCTCCTCGTAGGGCATATTGTGGTGCGCCTTATAATAATTGTCGTGATAAATCACCGATACGTCCCCGCCGAAGCGCTGGACAAGCTTTTTGGTGATGGTGGTTTTACCGCTGCCGGTGCCTCCGGCTATGCCGATTACCATTATATCCATGACTCTATCCTTTCGCCTTTCTCTGTAACGTTTTCTTTCGACCTATTTTAACACATGGCGGCGCAGGTTTCAATTTGACTTTTGCGCTTTTCGCGTTATAATTAAACAAAAAGCAAATTTAATTCAAGGAGGATTTTTATGGCAATACCGACCGCCCACAACAACGCAAAGAAAGAAGACATTGCAAAAACCGTTCTCATGCCCGGCGACCCGCTGCGCGCAAAGTTCATCGCGGAGAATTTCCTGACCAACGCCCGCCTCGTCAACAACGTCCGCGGCGTTCAGGGACACACCGGCACATGGAAGGGCGTCCCCGTGACGGTGATGGCCTCCGGCATGGGCATCCCCGCCATCAGCATTTACAGCTGGGAGCTGTTCAATTTCTACGATGTGGACAACATCATCCGCATCGGCTCCGCCGGCGCGCTGAGCGACGAGCTGAAGCTGATGGACATCATTGCCGGTCAGGGCGCATGCACCAACTCCAACTACGGCCAGCAGTTCAACCTCGGCGGCACCTTCGCCCCCATCGCAGACTATACCCTACTTTCCACCGCGGTCGAGGCCGCGCGTGACCACGGCGTGGACATGAAAGTCGGCAATCTCCTCTCCTCGGATAACTTCTATTCCGCCGACGGCTGGAACCGCAACGACGCGTGGAAGCGCATGGGTGTGCTCGGCGTCGAGATGGAGGCCGCGGGGCTTTACATGAACGCCGCCTACGCCGGAAAGCGTGCGCTTTGCATCTGCACCGTCTCCGACCACCTCTACCGCCCCGAAGCGCTCAGCCCGGAGGACAGGCAGGAGTCGCTGACGCAGATGATCGAGATCGCGCTGGACACCGCGGCGAAGATGGCGTCGAAATAAAAGCGTAATTTTTACGGAATGGTCATAGAAATTAACAGTTTTCGTCAATAATGGCCTTGATTTGATAACGGAGTACGTGCTATAATGTATACCGTACGAAATCGTACGGATGTTATCCAAAAATTTTTATGGAGGAAAAAACATGAAGAAGATTCTCGCACTTGTTCTTGCTCTGTGCATGGTCTTTGCTCTGTGCGCCTGCGGCCAGACCGCGGCGACTGACAAGCCCGCAGCAGAGGAGACTCAGGCTCCCGCAGCTGAAGAGAGCAACGCTCCCGCAGCTGAGCCTGAAGCCGTGACCTATAAGGTCGCAATGATCACCGACTACGGCGATATCACCGACCAGTCCTTCAACCAGACCACCTACGAGGGCTGCAAGGAGTTCTGCGAAGCTAACGGCGTTGACTTCAAGTACTACAAGCCCGCAGGCGACTCCACCGCTGAGCGTGTCGCAATGGTCGATGCAGCAGTTGCAGACGGCTACAACGTCGTTGTAATGCCCGGCTACGCCTTTGGCGAGACCATCACTCAGGTCGCTGACCTCTACCCCGATGTCAAGTTCATCGCTCTGGACGTTTCCCAAGGTGACCTCGGCGATTACCAGATTCCCGAGAACGTCACCTGCGCTGTCTACCAGGAAGAGCTGTGCGGCTACATGGCCGGTTACGCAGCAGTTAAGCTCGGCTACACCAAGCTCGGCTTCCTCGGCGGCATGGCAGTTCCCGCAGTTGTCCGTTACGGCTACGGCTTTGTTCAGGGTGCAGACGCTGCTGCAACCGAGCTTGGCGCAGAGGTCTCCCTCAACTATGTCTACGGCAACCAGTTCTCCGGCGATGCAGACATCACCGCTTACATGGACACCTGGTATGCAAACGGCACTGAGGTCGTCTTTGCCTGCGGCGGCGGCATCTACATCTCCGCTGCTGAGGCTGCTGCAAAGGTCGGCGGCAAGGTCATCGGCGTTGACGTTGACCAGGCTGCTATAATCGACGCTTACGGCGAAGGCATGACCGTCACCTCCGCAATGAAGGGTCTTGCTCCCACCGTTAAGGACATCCTTGCCGAGCTCATCCTGAAAGACAACTGGGCAGCCTACGCAGGCCAGATCCAGACCCTCGGCCTTGTCTCCGGCACTGACGTCGAGGCAAACTACGTTCAGATCCCCTACGAGTCCACTCAGTGGTCCGACACCTTCACCAAGGATGACTACGCCGCTCTCGTCGCTGCAATGTTCGATGGCACCATCACCGTCTCCAACAACACCGAGACCGAGCCCACCGTCAAGACCATCACTGTTGACTATCAGGGCAACATCAAGTAATTTCACTTGATCCAAACCGCATAAAAAATCAGACAGGCTTTTGCCTGTCTGATTTTTTGTTGCCTTCTTCTTTTTTTAGCCTAGCTTGTCGCCGTTTTTGACCGGCTTGTCCGGCTTTATCAGCACCACGCCGCCCTCGGAATATGTGCCGAGGACAAGAACCTCGGAGAAGAAATTCGCTATCTGCCGCGGCGGGAAGTTCACGACCGCAAGCACCTGTTTTCCGGGCAGCTCATCCGCGGCGTAATGCCCCGTTATCTGCGCGGATGAGCGTTTCACGCCGATCTCCTCGCCGAAATCTATCTCAAGCTGATACGCGGGCTTGCGCGCCTTCTCAAAATTCTTCGCCGAGATTATCGTACCGACGCGGATGTCGAGCTTTTCAAAATCGTCAAACGTCGCCATCTTACACCTCGTCCTTTATTTTCATGGTCAGTGAGATCCGGTGCTTCTTCTCGTCCACATCAAGCACCGCGACTTTCACGATATCGCCGACAGCGACGACCTCGCTGGGGTGCTTTATGAACCTGTCGCATATCTGCGAAATGTGGACCAAACCGTCCTGATGTACGCCGATGTCGACGAAAACGCCGAAATCTATAACATTTCTGACCGTTCCGGTCAGCACCATACCGGGCTTGAGATCCTTTATCTCCAGCACATCCGACCGCAGAAGCACGGGCGGCAGCTCGTCGCGCGGGTCACGGCCGGGCTTCATAAGCTCGGAAGCGATGTCGTGCAGCGTCAGTGCGCCGACTCCGCAGAACTCCGCGGCCTTCTCGTCGCCCGCCGTCTTGAGCCGCGCGGGCAGCTCCTTGAGGTTCCCAGCGGCGGCGTCCTTGAGTGTGTATCCGCACAGCTCCAGCAGGCGCAGTGCCGCGTCGTAGCTCTCCGGGTGGACGGCGGTGTTGTCAAGCACCTGCTTGCTCTCCGGCACGCGCAGGAAGCCTGCACACTGCTCGAACGCCTTGGGGCCGAGCTTCGGCACCTTCTTTATCTGACTACGCGAGGTGAACGCGCCGTTTTCCTCGCGGTAGGCGACGATGTTCTTCGCCGTGGTCTTGGTCAGGCCGGAGACGCGCTGCAGAAGCGAGGGGGAGGCGGTGTTCACGTCCACGCCCACCGCGTTGACGCAGTCCTCGACCACGCCGTTGAGCGTTTCCTCAAGCTTGGCCTGCGGCATGTCGTGCTGATACTGGCCGACGCCTATGGCCATGGGGTCGATCTTGACAAGCTCCGCCAGCGGATCCTGCAGGCGCCGCGCGATGGACACCGCGGAGCGGAGGTTCACGTCGTAATCCGGGAACTCCTCCGCCGCGAGCTTCGACGCGGAATAGACCGACGCGCCAGCCTCGTTTACGATTGCGTAGGACTGCCCGCCGCCGAACTGGCGAAGCATCTCAACGGTCATCTGCTCCGTCTCGCGGGATGCCGTGCCGTTGCCGATGGCGATGTGCTCGACGCCGTGCTTGCGGATGAGGCCGGAGAGGATGCGGATGGCCTCGGCTTTTTTCCCGGCGCTGAAGGTCGGGTACACGACTGCGGTGTCCAGCACCTTGCCGGTGCTGTCCACGACGGCGACCTTGCAGCCGTTGCGGTAGCCGGGGTCAAGCCCCATCGTGACCTTGCCCTTCACGGGCGGCTGCATGAGCAGCGGTTTGAGGTTCAGGCCGAAATTCTTTATCGCGCCCTCGCAGGCGCGCTCGGTGAGGGCGCTGCGAGCCTCGCGTTCGAGCGAGGGGTAGATCAGCCGGTCGTACGCGTCGTCCGCGGCACTGCGCACAAAGCTCATTGCCGCGCTCCCCGGCCGTATCACATGGCGGCGCACCCGCTGGAGCGCAGAGCCGCGGTCAAGCTCGACGCTGACCTTCAGAAAGCCCTCCTTCTCGCCGCGGTTGAGCGCGAGTATCTGGTGCCCCTGAAGGCGGCCTATGCGTTGTGAAAAATCGTAGTACAGGCGATAGACGGAGTCGTCCTCCGTCGCGGCCTTGGAGGTGACAACGGCGGCGGACTGAATGTAATCGCGCAGGAGCGCGCGAATCTCCGCGTCGTCGGAAATCTGCTCGGCGATGATGTCCGAGGCTCCGGCCAGCGCGTCCTCAACGGTTGCGACGCCCTTTTCCTCGTCGATGAAGTCCGCCGCCAGCGCCTCGGGCGCGGGGCAGTCGGCGGTCTGCGCGAAGAGCCGCGCCGCCAGCGGCTCCAATCCCTTCTCGCGGGCGACAGTCGCGCGGGTGCGGCGCTTCTGCTTATAGGGTCGGTAAAGATCCTCCACCTCCGCGAGCGTCGCGGCCGCGTCGATGGCGCGGTCAAGCTCTTCGGTCATCTTGCCCTGCTCGGCGATGGATTTCTTCACGCTGTCGCGCCGATCCTGAAGCGAGCGCAGGTATTCAAGGCGCTCGGCCAGCGTACGCAGGGCGGTGTCGTCCATCGCGCCGTGCAGCTCCTTGCGGTAGCGCGCTATGAAGGGGATGGTGTTGCCCTCGTCGAGCAGCTTTATAACGTTATCTATATGACTTTGCTCGCGGCCAAGCTCACGGGCGAGTATCTGATTTATCGTTTCCATGAAAGTCTCCTTTGCCTTAGTCAGGATATTATACCACAGGCTCTGCGGCATTGCAAAGAAAACAGCCCCGATGCTATGCACCGGGGCTGCAGCAATATGCGCTTACTTGAACGCGTAGAACGCGAGGGAGATTATCGAGGCCGCGAGGAGCATCACGGGCAGACCGCGGAATGCTTTCGGAACATAGCGCTCGTTTATCTTCGACTTCACGCCGTCGAACAGCACCATCGCCAGCACGAAGCCGAGACCCGCGCCGAGCGCGGCGAACAGCGCTTCGACATAGGTGTAGCCCTCGGCGATGTTGTTCACCGCGAGGCCGAGAACCGCGCTGTTGAGCGCGACGAGCGGGAAGTACGCGCCGGCGGGCTTGCCGGACTTGGCGAATATCGCGCCGAGAACGTATACGACCAGCAGCACGACCAGCACGAATATCAGCGTCTCAAGATATTCCGCGCCGAGCAGCACGAGCAGCCGGTAGAGCGGCCATGTAACAGCGGCGGTGAGCAGCATGACCGCGGCGACGGAAAAGCCCATCGCGGCGGAGCCGTATTTCCTGCCGCCGAGCACGGGGCCGACACCGAGAAACTTCTCAAGAGCATAGTTATTGACGAGAACGCCGCCAAGCATTATCAGAAGCAGAGCTTTCATGGCTTATTCCCCCTCCTTCACGGTATCGCCGGAGAGCCCGGCCGCGGCGCAGGCAGTGCCCTTGCCGGAAGTTTTCCCGCCGCCGAGAGCCTGAATCGCGGCGAGCAGGATGGCGAACACGACGAAGCCGCCGTGGGGCTGGAGCAGCGCGGGGATATTGTAGGTCTTGAAGAACGCTATCCCGTGACCCGCGAAGCTGCCGCCGCCAAGAATTTCTCTGACTGCCGACATCACGAACATCGCCGCGGCGAAGCCGAGGCCGGTCAGGAGACTGTTGACGACGCTCTTGACGAAGCTGCGCTCCACAGCGTCCTCCGCACTGCCGTAGACCATGAGGTCAACGGCCACGACCGCGAGGTACACGCCGAGCATCTGGTACACGTTCGGAAGCAGCGCGTTCATAAGCATCTGCACCGCGGAGACAACTGCGGTTATGATGAGGATATTTGCGCTCAGACGGGCGCTCTTGGGAATCGCATTGCGCAGGGCGTATATGAGCATATTCGACAGCAGCATCACTATCAGCACCGCCGCGCCCATGCCGAGAGCGGAGATGACGCTGGTGCTCGCGGCCATCGCGGGGCAGGCGCCGAGGAACAGAACCAGCACGGGATTTTTCGCTATGGCTGCACGGACATCGTTTTTCATCCTATCTCCCCTCCATTCTCATTGACTGCGGCGAAGGCCGCGAAGGCGTCCTCAGTCGCAACGCGTACTGCGTCGGAGCTGACGGTTGCGCCGGAGATGAGCGCTTCGTCGCCGGTGAAGCTGTCGCCGGTCAGACCGGCGAAGCCAGCCTTGTAGCTGCTCTCATCAAGCTGGTAGCTGGTGAAGTACTCCTTGAAGAGTATCAGCTCGTCGGCGGTCATGGTGACTATCGCGCCGTTATCGTCGATGACGTAGTAGATGACCATGGGCTCGTTGGAGTAGCCGTAGCTTCTGGAGACGAACACATAGCCAACGCCCTCGGCCTTATAGGCGCAGGTGACGGAGTTATATACACCCTCAAGGCTTATCGGGGTAACGTCGGAAGCGTCGGGCACAAGGAGCTTGACCTTGTTCAGATCGCCGTCGGAGTGGGAGACGATGTTCGCCTCGGCGTAGGCCTTGGCCTCGGCGGCCATCGCGTCGTCACTGACTTCATTGCCGTCGACGTCCACTATCTTCACACTGCCGAAGGCGTTGCAGACGGCCATATAGGAGCTCTCACCGCTCTTCATAATGAGCGCGAAGCCGGAGTCGTTCAGCGCCTTGAGACTCTTTACAATGTAGCTGTACTGCCCGTCGGCGATCTCCTGCTCCTCATACTGCGGAGTGCCGGTCGGGCTGACGATGCCGGGGTACACCTCGGCGAGCATTTCGACGAGGATCTGTTCGTCACCCTTGACGCCAGCGCCGATAAGCCCGTTGTCGATAAGGGCGGCGAAGCTGTCCGCGACAGCGTTCTTAAACGCGGAGGAGGAGTAGGTCACGCCCGCGACGAGGGACACGTTTGCAAGCGTGGAGTCCTGACCGAGGTAGGTCTGAGGATAGGTCTCCTTGCCCATGTCCTTGGTTTCGGGGTAGGCGGTCAGTTCAACGCCGGAGATCTTGCCCTCGGCGTCTATCGCAAGGGTGAATTCAATGGGCTGCTTGGTGTAGCCCTCGGAGGTGGACAGGCGCAGGACGTAGCCCATGCCGCCGGTCTCGCCGTAGATGCTCTGCACGCTCGCGGGGATGTTTGCCAGCGCGGAGCTGCCGGGATCGGCCGCGTCGTAGAGCTGGTCAAAGCCTGCGGCGTCGGGCATGACGGCGTAGAGCGGGGCAAAGGCCGCCGCGCTGCCGTTTTCGGCGATGAGCGGAGCGGTGATGAAATTCAGCCCGGTCAGCAGCAGGACTGCGACGAGGACTATGGCGACAAGCGCCAGCACCGATTTGGAGAATTCTTTTTTATTTTCCATTTTTAGAACCTCCCAGCGGTTTATTCGCGGTCAGTTTTTCAATGAACGGAGTGAGTATGTTCATAATGAGTATCGAGAAGGACACGCCCTCAGGATAGGAGCAGAAGAAGCGGATGATGAAGGTGATGACGCCGCAGCCGAGCGCGAACACGACCTTACCCTTGGAGGTGATGGGTGTGGTGACGTAGTCGGTTGCCATGAATATCGCGCCGATGAAGAGGCCGCCGGCCATCATCTCATACGCTGCCATGGTGATATCGCCGGTGAATATCAGGTACAGCACGAACACGCTGCCGACGAAAGCGGCCGGAACGTACCACTTGATGACCTTGCGGCACACGAGGTAGACATAGCCGAGCAGCAGAGCCGCGACGCAGGTCTCGCCAATGGCGCCGCCGCGCAGGCCGATGAACATCTCCCAGAGAGTCGGTAGGTCGGAGCCGCCGTTTCCGAGGACTTCAAGCGGAGTCGCGGAGGAGACAAGCTCCACGCCCGCGGGCTGTGCGCCGCCCGCGACGGCGGAGAACGCGATGAGCATGAATACACGCGCCGTGATGGCGGGGTTTGCAAAGTTGTGACCCAGTCCGCCGAACAGGCACTTGACTATCACGACCGCGAACGCCGCGCCGATGACGCACTGCCACACGGGGACGTTGGTGCTAAGATTCAGCGCCAGCAGGAGGCCGGTGACTACCGCGCTCAGGTCGCCGACGGTCTGCTTGCGGCCGGTGACGAGGTTGAACAGAAACTCGGAGACGACCGCGCCGATAACGCAGGCGGCCAGCACCGGCAGCGCCTTCATGCCAAAGATGACGACGGAGGCAACGGTCGCGGGCAGCAGCGCGATTATCACGTCGAGCATGATGCGGCGGCTGGAGTCCTTAGTATGGATATGGGGTGCGGGTGAGAGAATCAGATTTTCCATTGTGCTTCCCCCTTACTTCTTCTCGGCGCGGTCGGCCTTGACCTTGCGGACAAAGCGCTTCGCGTCGCGGTTATTCTGCACGAGAGGGCGATGCGCGGGACACACGTAGGAGCAGCAGCCGCACTCCATGCACATCTGAACCTTGCCCTTGTCGAGCAGTTCAAAGCGCTCGTTCTCGTCCTCAACCTCAAGCGCGGCGGCGTAGGCCGTCGGGTTCAGACCGAGCGGGCAGTTCTCGACGCAGCGGCCGCAGTGGATGCAGGGCGTCGGCTCAAGGCTCTGGGAGTCCTTGCGGTTCAGGACGATGATCGCGTTTGTAGCTTTGAGAACGGGCTGCTCCAGCGAGTACGCGGGCTTGCCCATCATCGGGCCGCCGTACAGAACCTTGCCCGGCTCCTCCTTGAGGCCGCCGCAGTTCTCGATAAGATAGCTTATCGGCGTGCCGACGGGAACGATGAGGTTCTTCGGCTCCTTTATAGCAGAGCCGTCCACAGTGACGCACCGGTCAACCAGCGGCATACCGGTTTCCATGTAATACGCCATCTTCGCAAGCGTGGTGACATTTATAATAATGTAGCCCAGCGACGCGAGACGCTGTCCCTCGCCGACGACGAGACCGGCGGCGTTATACAGCAGCACCTGCTTTGCGCCCTGCGGGTACACGCTCTTGAGGGGCTTGACCGTGACTGCCGGGTCGTCGGCAAACGCCTTGGTCAGCTTCTCGATAGCGTCGGGCTTGTTCTTCTCAATGCCGATGATGAACTCCTCGGACTCAAGATAGCGCTTGAGCAGCGCGACGCCCTTGACGATGAGGTCTGTATGCTCAAGCATGGTGCGATGGTCGCTGGTGATGAACGGCTCGCACTCCGCGCCGTTTACAAGCACGGTCTTGATGTGGCCGCGGCGGGCAGCGTCCAGCTTCGCCCACAGCGGGAAGGCCGCGCCGCCGAGACCGACGATGCCGCTGCCGCGCAGGGCGGTGAGGAATTCGTCCAGATTCTCGGCCTTGGGCGGAGCCATGGCGGGATCCTTCTCCATTTTGCCGTCGCTCTCTATGCGTATCGCGGCGACGCTGCGCCCCGGCTCGCTCTCATACTGCTCGATGGCCTTGACGGTGCCGGAAACGGTCGCGTGTACGGGAACGGAGTTCCTCCCCTCCTCGCGCGCGATGAGCTGGCCGAGATAAACATGCTCGCCAGCCGCGACGACAGGCTCTGCCGCCTGACCGGAATGCATGTTCATCGGCAGCAGCACCTCTTTCGGCGGTGCGACGCGGACGGATTCCATGCCGGCGGTCGCCTTATAATGGGGCAGCTTCAGGGATGAAATGTTCTTTTTGAGGTTCATTTGACACCTACCTCCTTTTATTTAACAATACGGGCTTCAAGCCCCGGCGTGTACCGGATGTCCCCGTCCGGGAATATCCACAGCACGTCCACGCCGAGCTTTTCGGCGAGGGCGAGGCCGTCTTCATAGCTCATGCAGAACAGCGCCGTGCTCAGCGCGTCGGCAAGGCCGCTGTCCTTCGTGACGACGGTCAGGGACTCGAAGTAATTTGCAGGGTACAAAGTGTCCTTATCTATTATGTGGTGGTACTTCTCTCCGTCCACCATGTAGTAGCGCTCATAGGTGCCGGAGGTGACGCAGGCCGTATCCGAAAGATCGAGGCTGACGGCGAAGCTGCCGTCGGGATCCTGCGGATCGCGTATGCCGGTGTTCCAGCCGCTGCCGTCGAGCTTTGTGCCGATGATGCGGATGTTTCCGCCGATGTTGAGCACGTAGCTCGACGCGCCGACGGATTCGAGATATTCCGCCGCGCGCTCCGTCGCGTAGCCCTTGCCAAGCGCGCCGACGTCGAGCGAAGCTTCGGGGTCTGTGAGCCGGAGAGTGCAGTTTTCCGCGTCGATCTCAAGCAGGCCGAAGCCGGTGTGCTCCGCGGCGGCCTCAAGCTCCTCCAATGCCGGAACCTTGGCGGACGCGGGGTCATCGCTCGCCGCCTCGCGGCAGTCGTGCCAGAGGGAGAGGACGGCGCCCATGGTCACGTCCATCTCGCCGTTCGTCGCCTCGCACAGCTTCTTGGCGTAGAGCATGAAGTCGATGAGCTTCCTGTCGACCTTGACCGCTTCGCCGCCCGCGAGACGGTTGACGGTGCAGAGATTATTGACGCCGGAATACTCATGGTATATGTCGAAAAGCCGGTGATATTCGCCCAAAATACCAGAAACTTCGGCAGAACGGTCGTTAAACTGTTCTGCCGAATCTCCTGCATAGCTATATACGAAGGAGACGGTATCAAAATAGCTGAAGTAGCTCTTGCCCTGCGGCTCGGCCTTCGCGGCCTTGCCGGAGCAGGCGCACAGGCTCAGCGTAAGTGCCACTACGCAGATGAGCGCGAAGCCCCGCTTCATTAATTTCAATACCTTCATCTCCTATGGCACGCCGGTTTTTATCAGCGCGCGTAATCGGCTGCCTGAGCCAGAACTGCCATCATGCCGGTGATCTGCATGGTGCAGGAGGCGTACAGAGTCTCGTCCGCGGGGACGGAGTAGCCGTGGTCGTTCTGAGTGGTCTCTATTGCTCTGACCTCATCGGCGGTCTTGCCGACGGTGTAGTTTGCAAATGCCTGAGCCTGAGCATCCCACTCGGCGATAGCGTTGCCGTAGGCGACCATGCCGTAGTCGGGGCCAAGTTCGCGCTTGGTGCCCTTGAAGGAGCTGTCAACGATCTTGCCTTCCTTGTCGGCATTGATGACGGGCTGGATAGCATCGGTGATGGCGGCGAGGATCTTGCCGTCCGCGCCGACGACGGTTGCGCCGAACTCGGTGTACATCTTGACGGCTGCGGGATCGGTGTCGGTTGCGGGGGTGGACTCAGCGGAATTGGTGATGGCGGCAAGGCCGAGCTTCAGCTCGCCGGAGGCCTTGAAGGCCTGACCCTTCTCATCGTTGCAGGCCTTTACGACCGCGCCGATGAAGTCCTCGATGCTGATGGAGCAGCCGGCGTACAGAGTCTCGTCAACTGCGACGTTGTAGCCTTCCTCGTTGACCTTGGTTTCGATGTTGGCTATTTCATCGGCGGTCTTGCCGACGCAGTAGGTCTCGAAGTTCTCGGCCTGCTGGTACCACTCAAGAGTGGCGTTGGAGAACTTGACCATGTTGTAGTCCTCGCGCAGTTCGCGCTTGGTAAGGAAGGTCTTCGCAGTGTCAACGGCGCCGCCGGTGACATCCATCTTGTTCTGCGCGCAGTCGAGGCGGCAGAGAACTATTTTGCCGTTTGCGTCGGTAACAACGGTAGCGACGGTCGCGTCGACCTGCGCGTTGTTATCGGAAGAGGAATCGGTGCTGACAACGACGCCCATGCCGAGCTTGTATTCAGCCTCGGAGGAACCGCCGCAGGCGGCCATGCTGAGCATCATGCATACAAGGATGATTGCAGTAACGAATTTTTTCATATTGTTCTCCTCAAATCTCCCCGCTGTACTTGAGCGGGCATTTTGTGTTTCCGAAGGGCGTTTTCCCTCCGTGCAATTCAACATTTTAACAGGATAAGGCCAAAATGTCAACAGATTAACAATATCTAACTGCCTTAAAACTACACAAATTTCGGGCAATATATCAGAATTATTGACCGTTTTTATCGTCATTATTACCAACGCTGGAAACGGGCAAATAAAAAAATCCGGCGGTGCGGAACCGCCGGATTTTTCCTCACATTAAACTCACAGATCGGGGACTTATTTCTGCAGATCCTCGCCGCGGATGTACTTGCCCAGCGGCTTCCACAGGATCCAGCCAATAACCGCGCAGAGCAGCATGTCGAGAACCATGTAGCTGCCGTTGTAGAGCGCGGAGTAGAACCACGGAGTGGTCATGGTCATGCCGAAGAAGGTCTCAGGCATGTACGCGCCCCATACGAACACGCCGGTGAGGTAGTGCACAAGGAAGCGCGCGAAGCCGCCGACGAGAATGCCGTAGTAGAAGCCGTAGTGGTTCTTGTGGAAAAGTCCTGCAAGACCAAGCACGGAGAAGGCGAGAATGTAGTCACCGACCATGGACTGCCAGCCCCAAGCATACGCGCCGTCAAGCAGAAGCTGAAGGACACTGTATACTATGCTTGCCAGCATACCGGGGCCGAAGCCCCAGCGGGCGCAGTACAGGAATATCGGCAGCATACCGACGGTGATGGAACCGCCCTGCGGCAACTCAAAGAACTTGAGATAGCCCAGCACCTGCGCCAGAGCGACCATGATGGCACCCTCGCAGAGCGCGCGGAGCTTGAGATGAGATTTGGTTTTCATGTTTCTTTCCTCCTAAATTGCGTTTTTGTAATTCGGGGAAGCAGAATATGAAAAACCGCAGGCTCTTAAAATCAAGAACCTGCGGAAAATTGCGATACTCTGTTTCCTACGCCGGCATTATCCGGATCAGGTTCCAGGGTCCGGAGCCTCCATTGGCTCCATCTCAGCCGGAAATATCCAGCCCCCCTTGTTAAATTACAACGCGAGTATATAGCTGCCGCCGAAATTTGTCAAGAAAAAAGTTTACTTCAGCAGCTCGGCCTTGTCGATGATGAACTGACGCAGCCATTCTCCGGCCTCGTCGTTTTTCAGCGCGAAGTCGATTATCGCTTCGAGGTAGCCCTTGAGGTTGCCGGTGTCGTAGCGTCTGCCCTCAAAATCGACGGCGCACATCGGCTCGTGGAGGCACAGCTCCTTCATGCCGTCGGTGAGCTGTATCTCGTTGTTGCGGCCGGGGGCGGTGTGCTCCAGAATGTCGAATATCGCGGGGGTAAGCACGTAGCGGCCGAGGATGGCGAAGTTCGAGAACTTCTCCTCAAGCGTCGGCTTCTCGTTCATGTCGCCGATCTTGTACACGCGCTCGGAAAGCTGCTCGATGAGCTTGACGGAGGAATACTTCGTGATAAGCTCGTCCGGTACCTCGCGCACCGCGACAGCGCTGCAGTCGTTGGCCTCGGCGGCCTCGACAAGCTGCTTGAGAACGGGCTTCTCGCTGAGCATGATATCGTCGCCGAGGAGCACCGCGAACGGCTCGTTGCCGACGAAGCTCTTCGCGCGCCATACGGCGTGGCCAAGGCCCTTCGTCTCCTTCTGGCGCAGGAAGAATACGTCTGCCATGTCCGCGACTGCGCGGACGGTTGCGGCCTCGTCACTCTTGCCGTCCTGAATCAGGCGCTCTTCAAGGTCGGGCGCGTAGTCAAAATAGTCCTCGATGGGGTTCTTGCCGCGGTTGGTGATAATGAGTATCTCCTCAACGCCCGCGGCTACCGCCTCCTCGACTATGTACTGAATGACCGGCTTATCCACCAGCGGAAGCATTTCCTTCGGGATGCTCTTGGTGTTAGGGAGCAGGCGCGTACCAAGACCGGCGGCGGGGATTATCGCTTTTCTGACCTTCATATACGTCTCCTTTCGTTTCTTGCCTTTGGTTTAGTCGTTTAGTTTTATTGTAAATTCTCTGAAGAATTTCAGCCCGGGGAGGTAGTACATCATCGGCAGGCCGATGATAAACAGCACCGCAGCCTCGCCGAGTCCGACCTGCGCGGCGTTGAGCGCAAAGGCGGCGGGGTGGGAGAATATGCCGAGGCCGATATAGGCGCTCGTTATCACCGCGCCGACGACGACGGCGTTGAACAGCACCGGCATCAGGCAGGCCAGTATCTTCCTGCCCAGATCGTGCCCATGGCGGCCTATTTCGGCGGTCAGAAGTGCGGCGGCCAGAGTTGCGAGCGAGCCGAAAACTATGTCGAATATGTTGCCCGTAAGCAGATTTGCGATGATGCAGCCGCCGAACAGCCCCCACGCGGTGCAGGGCATGAAAAACGGCAGTATGCACAGCGCCTCGGATACGCGGAACTGCACCGCGGCATAGCTTATCGGGGAGAGTATCATTGTGAGCACGGCGTAGCATGCGCCGACGACCGCGGCTGTTGCGAGTTTAAGTGTTGCTGTTTTCTTCATTAGAATCCTCCGAGTTTTTTGCCATGCGCGCCGCCGTCTCTTCACGGCGGTGCAGAGAAAATTCGCAGCCGCAGTAGAGCTGCCTGTAAAGTCCGTATTTTTCGCTCAGCTCTATCGAGCGGTTCTCGCCGTCGCGCTTCTTGAAGTCCGACGGCAGCCAGCTCACGCCGACGGCGCGGCCTATCTCTTCGCCGATGCCGTTTATGAGCACTGCATCCTTGTGGCGCGACAGCGTCAGCGTCGTGCAGAAATAGTCGTATTGATAGTGCTTGGCGAGGCGTGCCGTCTCCAGCAGGCGAAGCCGGAAGCACTCGGCGCAGCGCTTGCCGCCCTCCGGCTCGTTCTCAAGCCCCTTTATGCGCGCGTAATAGTCGGCGCTCTTCCACGGCTCGGCCAGCACGCTGACCTTGTCTGCCAAGCCCATGCTCTCGATGAGCTGCACCTGAGTCTTGAACCGGCGGTCAAATTCCTCCTTCGGATAGATATTGGGGTTATACCACAACAGCGTCACGTCGAAATACTGTGTGAGATATTCCAGCACAGAGCTGGAGCAGGGGCCGCAGCAGCTGTGCAGCAGCACCCGCGGCATTCTTTTGCCGCGCTTCTGGATTATACGGTCCAGTTCCTTCTGATAATTTCTGTTCATAGTGTAATTGTAACACCTCTCGCCAAGATTGGCAACATGTCATTGACTTTATAGTAATATATAATGTATATTTAAGATATAAAATTAAGATATAAAAACTCCCGGAGGGAAAGCCATGGATAACCGTACCAGCAAACAGAATTATTACCTTGATATAGCCGACTCCGTTCTGGAGCGTTCCACTTGCCTGCGCCGGAAATACGGCGCGATAATCGTCCGCAACGACGAGATAATCTCCACCGGCTACAACGGCGCGCCGCGCGGCCGCCGCAATTGCAGCGACCTTGGCCGCTGCACGCGCGAGACTCTGCGCATCCCGTCGGGCGAGCGCTATGAGCTGTGCCGCAGTGTCCACGCCGAGGCGAACGCGATAATCTCCGCCTCCCGGCGCGACATGATCGGCGCGAGCATATACCTCGTCGGCCGCGATGCGCGCACCGGCGAGCTGCTGCACGACGCGATGTCCTGCTCCATGTGCAAGCGCCAGATAATCAATGCCGGTATAGACCGCGTCATAATCCGCACCGGCGAGACCGAGTACATAACCATCCCTGTCAGCGACTGGGTGGAGAACGACGACTCGATATTCGAACTGTAAAACTCAGCCAATCGTCAGCATCGCGCCCGCGGCGGCGAAGCAGTCGGCCAGAATTCCGGCAAGCTCCGCTTCGCTCTCACGCCTGCCGCGCTTGAGCCATGTGGCGAGGATGCCGGTCATAACATAGCCGATGTTCGCGGCGAAGTAGTCCAGCCGCGCTTCGTCCATGCCCGGCAGCTCCTTCGAGCGAAGCAGCAGCTTTTTCAGACTCTCGGCCAGAATGTCCGCCCGCCCGGTGCGGACGAGTGCTTCGAGCACCGCGGCGTTATTGAACCAGTAGTGGAACACGCGGATATACACCGGCGCGCCGCTCCCGGCCGCAATCTCGTCAAAGCCGCGGTCGCACAGCAGCGCGAGCACGTCCTCAAGGCTGTCAAAGTTCCGGTAGAAGGTCGAACGGCTTACCGTCGAGCGGCGCTGCACGTCGCTTATCGTTATCTCGCCGAGGGGCTTGGTCTCCAGTAGCTCCAGCACCGCAGTGCATATAAGCTCGACCGAGCTTTCCGCGCGCTTATCATGCTTGATGTGGTACATTTTTTCTCCTTTTGTTTCATTCGTTGCGGGACTATTGTATCACAAATGCTTTTGGTGTACAATGCAGACAACTAATTTTATAAATAACAAAGGAGCGGTAAACATGAGCGAAAACGTGATCTTCTGTTTCTCCGGCACAGGCAACTGTCTCGACATCGCAAAGAACATTGCAAAGCGCATGGGCGACACCGATATTATAATGATGCGCAAGGCTCCCGCCGTGACTGACGTGAGCGCCGCAAAGCGCGTCGGCTTCGTCTTCCCGTGCTACGCGGGCGGTCTGCCCGGCGATGTGGAGAAGTACGCCAAGACCATCAAGGTAAACCCCAAGGCATACACCTTCGGCGTTTGCAGCTACGCGGGCTATATCGGCTGCGGCCTGTATAAGCTCAACAGCATCATCCCACTGACCTACTGGGCGGGCGTCTCCCACCAGTGCTCCTGCATCTGGCTCTTCCCGCACACCCTTATGATGCCGCCGATCTCCCCGGAGAAGGCGCAGAAGCGTTCCGAGGAAAAGGCGATGCAGATCGCAATCGACGCGCTGTCCTTCAAGCGCAGAAAGCAGCCGCCGAAGATGAGCGTCAACGCCGTCGAGAGTGCCGCGTGGCCGCTGCTGTCCAAGCTAAAGGGCCGCAAGCTCAAGGCGAGCGACGCATGTATCGGCTGCGGCCAGTGCGCGAAGCTGTGTCCCAAGGGCAACATCACCATCGTCAACGGCAAAGCCAAGTTCGGCAAGGACTGCATCCAGTGCCTCAGCTGTCTCCAGTACTGTCCCAAGCAGGCGATATCCATGGGCGGCGCGACCGAGACGCGCGAGCGCTACCATAACCCCAACGTCACGCCCGACGAGCTGACCCGCAGTGTCATCCATTTCGACTGAGCGGCGCGAAAAGCTCCGTTTCCGGCATTAAAAATCGAATTTTTGGTTGACAGAACCTGATGTTTTAGTATATAATAGCCACTCGGCGGCGGTTGTCGCCAAGTGGCTATTTTTATATGTCAACTACTTCGGGACCCGGCCCGATGTTGAGTATTACACCTGAAAGGAGTGCATATCATGCTTCGTACTTATCAGCCGAAGAAGCGCCAGCGCAAGAAGGAGCACGGCTTCCGCAAGAGAATGAAGACCGCGAACGGCCGCAAGGTTCTCGCTCGCCGCAGAGCAAAGGGCAGAGCAAAGCTCAGCTACTGATCACACTCGTGAAACAGGTCAAAGCATAATATTTTTAGGGCGGAGCGATCCGCCCTTTAGGTGTTTATGCATGTTTGACGAAGTATAGCATGGGAGAAGTGTCTCTTTGAACATCAGATGCACGCTGAAGAAAAACAGCGATTTCAGACGCTTATATTCCAAGGGCAAAAGCACAGTGACCCCATTCATGGTGGTCTACTGCCGGCGAAACGGCCTTGACCATAACCGAGTGGGCTACACGGTGTCCACAAAGCTGGGTCATGCCGTCGTACGCAACCGGGTGCGCCGCCGCCTGAGGGAAATATACCGGCTGAATTCGTCTCAGCTCAAAACCGGATGGGATATCGTCATCGTCGCGCGCAGCCGCTGTGTCGGCGCGGAGTATTCGCGCATGAACGCGGCGTTCATGGCCGCATGCGAAAAGATGTCCCTCAGACGGGAGGCGAAGCCGTGAAGAAATTCATGCTCGCCGCCATCCGCTTTTATCAGCGCAGGATATCTCCCGCGCGTCCGCCCTGCTGCCGCTTCATCCCGACCTGTTCGCAATACGCGCTTGAGGCGATCGAAAAATACGGCCCGCTCAAGGGAGGCTGGCTGGCCTTGAAGCGCATCGCGCGCTGTCATCCGTTCCATTCGGACGACTATGACATCTATGACCCCGTGCCCTGACGGGATCGACCCCTATCTACACACATTTAAGGAGTTACTATGTGGGCGATAATCACTAAACCGTTTGCATGGCTGATGGTCAAGCTCTATGAGCTTACTGGCAACTACGGCGTCGCCGTCATCCTCTTCGCACTGGTCGTCAACCTTATCCTTTCCCCGTTCATGGCCAAGAGCAAGAAGAGCATGATGCGCCAGACCCGTATCCAGCCCCAGCTTCAGGAGCTTCAGCGCCGCCATGAAGGCAACCCCCAGAAGCTCAATCAGGAGATGCAGAAGCTCTACCGCGAAGAGGGTATCCACCCCATGTCCGGCTGCCTCTGGTCTCTTATTCCGTTCCCCATCCTCATCGCGCTGTACGCCGTCATCCGCCAGCCCATCACCCGTATGATGTTCGCCGCGGAGAGCGTTGTCACCACGCTTCAGGATTATTTTGTCAGCGCAGGACTTTACACTATCCCCGCCAAGGCTGACGCCTATGCGGAGATAAAGCTCGCAAACCTCGCCCATCAGCATTGGGATGAGATCCAGACGGCTCTTGCCGGCAAGATCGACGGACTGATGAATATCGACTTCAGCTTCCTCGGTCTCAACCTTGGCGACCAGCCGCAGTGGAACTTCTTCTTCAACACCGACTGGAGCGATTCCGCCGTCTGGCTGCCCGCTCTGGGACTGTTCCTCATCCCGATCATTTCCGCGTTCCTCTCTTGGACGTCCATGAAGATCAGCAACGCCATTAACCCCGCCCCCGCCGCAGGCGCCGCCGGGGATCAGGCCGCTGCTACCATGAAGAGCATGAACCTTGTCATGCCCCTCATGTCCATCTGGATCTGCTTCGTCATGCCCGCCGCAATGGGTATCTACTGGATCGCAAACAGCGTGTTCGGCATCATCCGTGACTTCACGTTGACCAAGATTTACAAGAAGAAGCTTGCCGAGGAGGACAAGATCCGTCAGGCCGCTCGCAGCGCCCGTGAAAAGGAGCTGGAGGCAAAGCGTCTGGAGACCGAGCGTCTTCGCGCCGAAGGCAAGACCGAGAAGAACGTCAACACCAGCAAGAAGAGAATTCAGGCCAGCGAGAAGCAGAAGAGCGACGAGCGCAAGGCCGCGCTTGATAAGGCGGAGCGCGCCGCGCGCCGTGAGCGCCTTGGCATAAAGGAGACGGAGAAGCCCGCCTCTCAGGTCGGCAACCGCCGCTATGCCCGCGGCCGCGCCTACGTTGAGGATCGCTTCGAGCATCCCGAAACTGCCGAAGAGGCGACGATCGCCGCCGCGGCAGAGTCCAAAGGCGCAGCCTCCATAGACGAGACCGTCGCCGAGGAAGTGCTCGTCAGCGAAGACACCGCACTTCAGGCCGAGCAGAACACCGATGCGGAAGCAGAAGCCGCCGTGGAGGAGACTCCCGCAGAAGAGCCCGCAGAGGACAAAGAAGAATAACAGGAGAATTATGATATGATCAAAACTTTGGAAAAGACCGGCCGTACCGAGGACGATGCGATAAACGCCGCTCTCGCGGAGCTGGGTCTTGACCGCGACGACGTATCCGTGGAGATCCTCGAACGTGCCAAGTCCGGATTTTTGGGCATTGGCGCATCTCCTGCGGTCGTCCGCGTGAGTTACGAGGCGGAGGATGAACCGGCGCCTGTCGAAGAGACCGTGGTCGTTGAGGCGGTCGAGGTCGAGGTCAGCGCTCCGGCGGCGGACGAGCCTGCCTACTATGCCGCGGTTCGCCAGTTCCTGACCGGCCTGCTCGATCGCATGGGCGTCAAGGCGAACATCGCCATTTCCGCGCGTGATAACGGCGGGATCAACGTTGAGCTTTCCGGCAGCGGCATGGGTGCGATAATCGGCCGCCGCGGCGAGACGCTTGACGCGATACAGCACCTCACAAACTACGTTGTCAATCGCGGCAGCGAGAAGCATCTGCACATCAGCGTCGACGCTGAGAATTATCGCAGCAAGCGCGAGGAATCCCTCACCAAGCTTGCCGAGAAGATGGCGGAGAAGGTCATCAAGTATAAGCGCAGCATGGCGCTTGAACCGATGAATTCCTATGAGCGCCATGTCATTCACACCGCGCTTCAGAATTACGAGGGCGTTACCACCAGCTCCACCGGCGTGGAGCCGAACCGCCGCGTTGTCGTGTCCTATGTCAAGCCCGAAGGCGGAAACAAGCCGCAGAGTCGTGAATGGGCCTGACGTCCGTATAAAAACACTGGAGGAATAACAATGTTTGAAAAGGTTAAATCCGTTCTGGCACAGCAGTTTGAGCTTGATCCCGAATCCATAACCATGGACACCAACCTTATTGACGATCTGGGCGCGGACTCGCTGGACGTTGTTGAGCTTATCATGTCCCTTGAGGACGAGTTCGGCATCGCCATCTCCGATAATGATGCAGCTCAGCTCTATACGGTCGGCAGAATCGTGGACTATCTCGAAAAGCTTCAGTAATTCCGATCAAATGCAAAAAAATTCTCCGGTCATGTGACCGGAGATTTTTTATGCATTTATGTGCCGATTATTCATCGTCTATTTCCGCAAGCTCGCGCGCGATCGCGCCGACCTTGGCGGACAGATCCTCCTCTGAGGGGCCGGAGCCGTCGCTGTCCATCAGCCCGCAGAGAAAGTTCTGCCAGTCGTCGTCCAGCGCCTCGATGCTCTCCAGCTGGCGTTCGCGCATCCCGGAGTATAGCTTCTCGGCCTGCCGCACGCAGTATTCCTGCCGCTCCGCGGCCTCGGAGAGAAGGTGTTCCTTCTTCTCCTGCGCGGCGGCGATTATCTGCTTGGCCTTCAGGCGGCTGTCGCTGAGGAGCTTTTCGCTCTGGACGCAGGCATCGGAAATGATCTGCTGGGACACGGTTTTCGCGGAGAGTATCGCGTCGCCGATCTCTTCCTTGCGGCTGCTGAGAGATTCCAGCTGCTCGCGCAGATTCCGATTTTCTTCTTCCAGATGCAGCGCCTGCGCGCGGATATCCTCCAGCACAGCGTTGACCTTGTTGGCGTTATAATATTTTTTCTTGACGACGTCGATATTGATGGCGTCAAAGTAATTCTGATCGAGAGCCATTTTTATATCCTCGCATTTGGGGTTTTATAGAAGAATTATAACAGAATCGCGCGGAGTATTCAACATAATATAAATTTATATTTTAAGATAGCCCTTCAGCACCTTCAGCGTGTTGTAAACGCCGTCGAGATGACTGCGCTCATAGCCGTGGCTTGCGTAGACGCCCGCGCCGATAAGCCCGTGGCGGATGTCACAGCCGGAGCCGAGCGTGGCTTCCACGTCGGAGCCGTAGTGCGGGTACACGTCGACCGCGTAGTCCGCGCCCTCGGACTTCGCGGCGTCGATGAGCTTGCCGACAACCTCGTAGCTGTACGGGCCGCCGGAGTCCTTCGCGCAGATGGACACCTGTCTCTCGGTGCACTGAAGCCCGTCGCCGATGCAGCCCATGTCGACGCTTATCGCCTCGGTCACGCCCGCGGGAACGGAGCCTGCGCCGCCGTGGCCGACCTCTTCGTATACGGTGATATGCGCGTAGACGCGGCGCTCAGGCTTCGCGCCGGTGTCCTTCATGTATTTTGCAAGGCCGAGCAGGATGCCGACGGAGAGCTTATCGTCCAGAAAACGGCTCTTTATGTATCCGGATGCGGTTATCCTTGTGCGCGGGTCGAAGCACACAAAGTCGCCGACCTCGACGCCGAGCGCGCGGGTGTCCTCGGCGGACTTGACGTCCTCGTCCAGCACAAGCTCGGTCGTGTCGAAGCTGCGCTTGGTGTCGGCGAAGTCGCCGTTGACATGGATGGAGGCGTTGCAGAGCTGGAGCGTACCTTCAATGACCGCGCCGCCGCGGGTGTACAGCCGCGCGTTCTCGGTCTCGCAGTTCGCGGCGCACAGCCCGCCGAGATTCGTCAGGCGGAGGCGGCCGCTGCTCTTTATCTCGGCCACCATTCCGCCGAGCGTGTCGGTGTGCGCTTCAAGCAGCAGCGCGTCGGCAGCGTTCTCGCCGCCGAGGTCGATGAGCACGCCGCCCTTTTCGGTGATCTTCGCGGGATAGCCGAGGGCTTCAAACTGAGCCTTCACCCAGTCCGCGGCCTTCACGGTGAAGCCAGTGGGGCTGTCGATGCCAAGCAGTTCTACGGTTTTTGAGGCCGCGTAATCGGAATAAGTTTTGTCCATAGGTCGTGATCGTCTTTCTTTATTAAAATTTTAGTATTAGTTGACACTTGAAAAACTCGGAATTTCTGATTATTATAATTTATAGCTCAGAAAAAATCAAGGAGGAGAAAGCTATGGCCGCACATACCGATCCAAAGCTTCAGAGACAGGTTATCTATTCAATATATGTCCGCAGCCATACGCCGGAGGGAACCTTCCTTGCGGTGATTCCCGATCTTGACCGCATCAAGGCACTGGGGACGGATATTATCTGGTTCATGCCCATTCACCCCATCGGGGTCGAGGGGAAGAAAGGCAGTCTCGGCTGCCCCTACGCGAACCGGGATTACCGCGAGGTGAACCCCGCCTACGGCACGATGGAGGATTTCCGCGTCCTCGTGGATGAGATACACGCGCGCGGCATGAAATGCATGATAGACGTGGTCTATAACCACACCTCGCCGGATTCCACGCTGTTCCGGGAGCATCCGGAGTGGTTCTACCACGGCGCGGACGGACGTCCGGGCAACAAGATAGGCGACTGGGCGGACGTTATTGATCTCGACTACGGCAAACGCGGTCTGTGGGATTATCAGATAGAGTCGCTTGTGATGTGGGCTGGGATAGTCGACGGCTTCCGCTGTGATGTGGCGTCGTTCGTGCCGCTGAAGTTCTGGCTGGAGGCGCGTGCCGCGGTCGAAAAGGTCAACCCGGACTGCATATGGCTCGCGGAGACCGTGCACCGTGGCTTCGGCTGCTTTGCGCGCAGGCAGGGGATATATTCCGCGCTGGACTATGACGAGTTTGAAGCCTTCGACATCGAATATGAATACGACGTGCGCGAGGCTTTTGACAAATATCTGCGCGGGGAGGCAGCACTGAGCTGCTATCTTGACATGCTGAATTTCCAAGAGGCCACATATCCCGCAAATTATAATAAACTACGCTTCCTTGAAAACCACGACCAGCCGCGCATACGCTCGTCCGTGGAGCGGGAGTGCGATCTCGTGAATTACACGGCGTTCCTGTATTTCCTCAAGGGTACGACTCTGATATACGCCGGGCAGGAGTTTGAGAACAGCCATCTGCCGAGCCTGTTTGAGCGGGAGCCGATCGACCGCGATACGGGGCGCGATATCAGCGCGCTGCTGGCGCGGCTGCATGGGATAAAGCGCCGCTTCGGCTGTGCGGACTACTTCGTCGCTTCGGCGGACGATGCACACAATATCGCTGTGCTCGAACGCGGCGGGGACGGTAAGTGCTTCTTCGGCGTGTTCAGTCTGCGCTCCGAGTGCGCGGAGCTAAAGATCGGAGCGCCGGACGGCGGATACGAGAACCTTATCGACGGCGAGCGCGTCACAGTCAAGGATGGCCGCATAAAATCCGATGGCCGGCCGATCATATTTGAAGCGTAAATAGGTAATATACAAATGAACCACCCGGCGGGTTTATCCCGCCGGGTGGTTCAGTCTGTCAAAGAACATGTGCAGCAGGGCGCGGATAAGAGAGCAGCGGGGG
>OIXH01000099.1_pt1 | contig 104274 bp, 88 predicted proteins | sample 1587741 | NCBI WGS metagenome assembly OIXH01 (sample SAMEA3888916, study PRJEB22519) | human gut metagenome | biome: human gut; feature: human-associated habitat; material: faeces | place: Denmark | collected 2011 | reverse complement strand
GTAGCCGCTGTACACGCTGTCGCGCGACAGGAGTTTGATCCGCCGCACCAGCGACGGGACGGTGCGTCGCGGCGTCCGCGCAGTGCGCGCGCAGCCAGATCGTATCTCCCGCGATGTACGAATCCTTGTCCGTCGATACATGAAGCTTCTCCTGCGGGTAATGCTCGATCTGCTCAATGAACGGGTTCGCATAGAGCGACGACGAATACGAAAAATTCTCAGAATGCGTATAGGGGGGGGGTAGTTCGGAATTGACCGAACACATTCAGCGGAAAAACCAATGCCACGGAAAGAACGGCTATCCGGGAGCAATCTCTCATAACTCGATCGATTTGGGGTTTCGTAAATTTAGTGATTTTTCACCAATTCCTCAAAAATATCGGAAGAAAAAGTCCAATACACAAATATGGCTATCGGAAGATCATTCTTTTTTCCATACCTTTGACTCAAAATCCGGATCAATGAAAACCGTCACCGAACACCTTCTCGCACTGGCCGACGCCGGCAACGCAGCCTTTACGGCCCGCCTCGCGCCGGGCGTCGACCCCGACCGGATGCTGGGCTGCCGCATTCCGCAGCTGCGCCGACTCGCACGCACGCTGCGCGGAACCCCCGAAGCGGCCGCATTCCTGACGCAACTGCCCCACCGCTACTACGACGAAAACAACCTGCACGGCATCCTGCTGGGACACATCCGCCCGACCGGCGAGGCACTCGACGCCCTCGAACGCTTCCTGCCCCACATCGACAACTGGGCGACCTGCGACATCACGGCCTGCGGCATGAAGACGCTCGGCCGCGCCCCTGCGGCGGCCCTGCCCCGCATCTACGAATGGCTCGCGAGCCGGCGCACCTATACCGTCCGGTTCGGGGTCGTCGCCCTGCTGGCACATTACCTCGACGAAAAATTCGACACGCACCACCTCGACCGGCTGACCGCCCTGCCGGGCGGAGAGTATTACGTCGACATGGCCGTGGCATGGGCTTTCAGCGTGGCGCTCGTCAAGCATTTCGAGCAAACGCTGCCCTACTTCACCCAACGGCGGCTCGACCGCCGGGTGCACAACAAGGCGTTGCAGAAGGGCCGCGAAAGTCTCCGCATCGACGACGCCCGCAAAACGATCCTGCAACGTCTCAAATACTGACCTTCCCTGCCCTATGGAAACCAACCGACCCGACTACACGGAGACGCTGACGCGCCACGGCATCCGCCCCACGGCCGTCCGTCTGCTCATCTACAAAACGGCTCTCCGTTTTCACGACACATTCAGTATGAGCGAACTGGAAGACGCATTGGAGAGCGTGGACAAATCCACCGTCTTCCGCACGCTGTCGCTCTTCGCCGCACGGCACCTGCTGCACGAGATCGAAGACGGCAGCGGCTCGACGAAATACTGCATCTGCCGCAACGACCGCCCCTGCGGCATCGACGAACTGCACTGCCATTTCCACTGCGAGGCCTGCCGCAAAACCTTCTGTCTGGACTACACGCATATCCCCGCCGTACGCTATCCCGCCGGCTTCGAGGTACGGCAGATCGACTACCTGCTCAAAGGTCTGTGCCCCGACTGCCGCGCGAAACGGCATGTATGACCCCGTCCGTCGGCAGCCGCCCGCTTTGCAACCCGGTTGCAAGAATTTCCCGCTATATTTGCCTCCGGAAACCGACATCGTCTCCCCGCCCCTTCCGCACCGACGGACTCGACAAAAAGGAGTGGTATTCGGAAAAATCGATGACGGCTGGAAAATTTTTCGTACCTTTGCTGCGTTAAGAGAGAATCGAACGATGAAAATTCGCGAAGAATACAAGGTTCGGGAGATGGCAGGCGAACACGTCGTCATCATGCAGGGCCGTCTGGGAGTCGACATGACCAAGATCATTTCGCTCAACGAGAGCGCGCTCTACCTGTGGAACGCCCTCGCGGGCAAGGAATTCTCCGTCGACGATGCGGCACGCCTGCTCACCGAACGGTACGAGGTCGACGACGCGACCGCCGCACGCGACGCCGCGGCATGGGTCGAAAAACTCCGCGACTGCAAACTGATTTAACGTAAAGCGCACGATATGAAACTCCGCCGGATGTTCTTTCTCCTCGTCCTGCTGCTGGGCCAGATCGGCTCGGTGAGTACGGACGCATGGATGATCTGGAATCATCTGCGCGATTTCCACGGTGTGGAACACGTCTGTCGCCACGAATGCGACGTCTGCCTGGCCCACCACAGCGCCTCGGTGCGCTGCAACTGCCTGCGCGACCACAACGAAGCCGACCGGCAGCTCTATGTCTGCTCGAACGGCGACGCCTCGCACCGCCAACACCATGCGCCCGTGGCCGTTCTGCCGCCGTTCCGGTCGCAGAGCGTACCCGACGCGGCTTCGCTGCCGGCGCATCCGGCCTATCGCACACGGCGGAAAATTCCGCTCGACGTGGCCCCGTTCATCCTGCACAAAGGATTGCGGGCACCTCCTGTTATAGCATAAAACCCCTCGCTGCCGACCCTGTACGGACGGTCGGGAGCATGTTTTATGTCTAACAACAGGAATCACAGATGAAAAAATCACTCTTATTTCTCCCCTTGCTGGGCCTCGCGTCGAACGTCGCGGCCCAGGAATTGCGCGGCGTCGTCACCGACGCCGACAACAACCCGCTCGTCGGCGCATCGGTCTACTGGGCCGAGACCACGATCGGCGCCAGCACCTCGGCTACGGGCGCCTACACCGTCCACCGCGTCAAGAACTACGACCGGCTCGTGGCCTCCTATCTGGGCTACGTCAACGACACGATCCGCATCGCCGACGGAGTGGCCGAACAGAACTTCCGGCTCCGCTCCGAAGGCGTCGACATCGAGGGCGTCGTGGTCGAGAGCACGCTGGGCGGCAACTACGTCAAGCGCGACGGCATCCTCAAAGGCGAAACCATTTCGTTCGCAGGCCTCTGCAAAATGGCCTGCTGCAATCTGGCCGAGTCGTTCGAAAACTCGGCCTCGGTAACGGTCGGTTACAGCGACGCCATCTCGGGCGCACGGCAGATCAAGATGCTCGGATTGGCCGGCACCTATACGCAGATTCTCGACGAGAACCGCCCCATCATGCGCGGGCTGTCGGCCCCCTACGGACTGAGCTACACGCCGGGCATGTGGCTCAATTCGATTCAGGTGTCGAAGGGCGTTTCGTCGGTCACAGCCGGACATGAAGCGATCACCGGCCAGATCAATCTCGAACACCGCAAGCCCACCGACGACGAACGGCTCTTCGTGAACCTCTATTTCGACGACGAGCTCAAACCCGAGCTGAACCTCTCGACGGCACTGCCCGTGACGCGCGACAAGAAGCTCACGACGATCGTGCTGGCACACGGTTCGATGGACACCAAATCCTACGACCACAACCACGACGGCTTCCGCGACCTGCCCGAGGCGCGTGCGATGCACGTGGCCAACCGCTGGCTCTACGCCGCCGACAACGGACTGCAACTGCGCTGGGGCTTCAAGGTCACGGCCGAAAACCGTCTCGGCGGCCGCATGGGCTACGAAAATTCGATGCGCGACCAGATGCGCCAGAGCGCGCTGGATGGCGGCTCGCTCTACGGTTCGCAGATCCGCAACCGAGGTTTCAACGGCTACATCAAACTGGGCATGCCCGTCGGTGCCTCCGTCTACGACAAGGACGAGCAGGACGAAATGCGTTCCAATATCGCCTTCGTGGCCGATTTCGACCACTTCAACGAGAGCTCCTACTTCGGATTGAACGACTACGCCGGCAACGAAAACTCGGTGTCGCTCAATGCGATGTACAGCCATTACTTCACCTACCGCTCGTCGCTCATCCTGGGCGTCTCGGCCCACCTGCAATCGTTCAACGAACGGCTCGTCAACGATTTCGTCGACAACGGCCGGATCGAAGGGCGCAGCTACGATATGGACCACAGCGAGAACGAAGCGGGCCTCTACGCCGAATACACCTACTCGATCCGCGACAAGTTCTCGCTCGTAGCAGGCGCACGCGGCGACTACAACTCGTTCTACGACAAATACTACTTCACGCCGCGCGGCCACATCAAATGGAACATCACGCGTCTGTTGACGCTGCGCGCCTCGGCGGGTCTGGGCTACCGCTCGACCAATCTGGTGACGGACAACATCGGCGTCCTGGCCACCGGCCGCCGTTTCGCCTTCGACGGCTACGCATGGAACGGCAATTACGATTTCCACACACTCTACCGCGATTTCAACCGCATGGAGAAGGCGCTGACCGTGGGCGGAAGCCTCACGCAGACGTTCGGACTGGTCAAGCCTGAGGACGCCACGCTGAGTTTCGACTACTTCCGCACGCAGTTCTACAACCAGGTCGTGGCCGATCAGGAGTACAGCGCCACCGAGGTGATGTTCTACAACACCGACGGCCGCTCCTACACCGATACCTATCAGGTCGACTTCAACTGGACGCCCGTCGAGCGGCTCGACATCTTCGCGACCTACCGCTACACCAACTCGTCGATGACGCTCGACCGTCCTGACGGCGGGCGCGTGCAGGTCGAACGGCCGCTGGTGAGCCGTTACAAGGCGCTGCTGAACATCCAGTATGCCACGCGGTTCCGCCGCTGGACGTTCGACGCCACGGCACAGCTCAACGGCCCCATGCGCCTGCCTTCGCAGACGGGCGACCCGACCGTGACGGAACTCTCGCCCAAGTACCCGGTCTTCTTCGCGCAGGTGAGCCGCAAGATCAAGAAACTCGACCTCTACCTCGGCTGCGAGAACATCGGCAACTACAAGCAGGAGCACCCGATCCTCGCTGCCGATCATCCCTTCTCCACCGCCTTCAACTCGTCGGTGGTGTGGGGCCCGCTGATGGGACGCAAGTTCTATATCGGCCTGCGATGGAACTTGTATTGAGAGTGTTTTACAGCGCCGATATAGAACCGTGCAGACAATCCCTCCAAACCTCCCTTTGAAAAGGGAGGCTTCAAAAAGGTCTGAAACGATATTCTATATCGGCCTGCGATGGAACTTGTAGTGAGAGTGTTTTACAGTGCCGATATAGAACCGTGCAGACAATCCCTCCGAACCACCCTTTGCCGTCGCTGCGCTCGGCTTCCGTTGCAGCGCTTCGGCACTCCGCAGGCGGATGCGCTCGGCCGGCGACACGGATGAAAAGGGAGGCTTCAAAAAGGTCTGAAACGACGTTCTATACCGGCCTGCGGTGGAACCTAATTTAATATTAACAGTTAAAACCAACACGAAACGAGTATGAAAAAGATTTTGTTCGTCTGCCTCATGGCAGCATTGGGGCTGGGCACCGGCTCGGCCGCAGCGAAGGATGCGAAAAAGGCATCGACCGTAACGACGGTATTCAAGACCGACATCGATTGCGAACACTGCGCCAAGCGCATCATGGACAACATTCCCTTCGAGAAGGGAGTGAAGGATGTCAAGGTCGACGTTCCCAGCAAGGAGGTGACCGTCGTCTACGACGCATCGAAGAACGACGCCGAAGGTCTCGTCAAGGGCTTCGCCAAAATCCGCGTGAAGGCCGAGGCCTGCGACGCGAAGTGCTGCCAAGGGACCGCCTGCAAGGAAAATTGCTGCCAAAAAGCCGCCTGCAAGGAGAACTGCTGCAAAAAGGGCGACTGCGACAAGAAATGCTGCGCCGCCGCTTGCGACAAAAAAGCCGCTTGCGACAAGAAGTGCGCGGACTGCCCCGCGGCGAAGAAGTAGTCCGGCGACGAATCCGAACGGGAGGAACGGTCGACCGTTCCTCCCGACGGCAAAGAAAAAACCGACAGCAAAATGCTGTCGGTTTTTTCTTTCTTGTGGCCGAATCATTCGCCCGGAATGGATTCGAGCGGTTCGGCGGCGCTCTTCTCCGCCTTGAAGGCGACGCGCTGCACGGGACCGCGGGCACCGGCGGCGTCGACCGCGACGCTGACAATCACATAGTCGCCGCCCCACTCTACTCCGTAGGAGAGATTGTAGGATGTCTTGTCCATGTAGTATTTGCTGTTGATGAGCGACGAAGCCAAGAGCTGATCGTCCGTCGAGGCAATGTCCGACGCCTTATAAATGTTCGAGTACCAGTGTACGGCCCCTTCGGCAGGTGCAATGCGTGCGCCCAGAATCGCATATCCTTTGAAGTGCCCATAGCCAAGCGGGTTCAGTTCGGCCCAATCGTCGCCGTCGGTCAACCATAGCGACGGTTTGGCCACGGCAGCCGAAATCACCTGTTTTTCGGTCTTGAAGGGTGATTCGCTGAATGCCGTAACCGAAGCCGGCTCGCCGGTCTGCTCGTCCACCCAGAAAGCATACACGTAATAGGTCGTCTCCGGCGTCAGCGTACCGAAGGTATAACTGTCCGGACCATCGAAACCCGAAGAACATTGCGAGGCGATGAACTCCGGAAGCGGATACCAGTCGGCATAGTCTCCCATCTGGGCCTTGCGCTGTTCGATCATCTTCTGCTCGAAATAGGCTGCGATTTTCGACTCATCGCCCTTCATTTCACCGTACTCCTCCTCAGTCATTACGTTCCAATAATAGAATGCCCTCACGTCACGCGGCGAGACCGTCACCCGAGCGCCGGTCGCAGTCACCTCGCCGAAATCGAAATCGAACCCGTAATCAATCGGAGAGTCCGGCGGCGTGACGATCTTCTGCACCGCCACCTCCGTGTTGATCATGGCATTCGAGTTGACGCCCACGGCGCAGGCATAATAGGTCGTTTCCGGTTGCAGCGTCTTGCTCTGCACCTCCTGCTGGCCGACCGAACAGGAGAGCATCACGATCGTCGACAACGGAAGACCGTCGTCGGTCAGCTGCGAAACCATATACTCGTAGATGTAACCCGGCCAGTCTTTGCTGATATCCTCGTATCCGGCCTGATCGAGCATCGTATAGAAATACTGCACCGTCGGATCGGACGGATTGAAAACGACCTTGACCGACGTCGAGGTAAGATTCTCGGCAACGATGTCGATCTTGCAATCGACCATGGGCCCCGGCTCGACGGGCAGCGACTTGAACGGTTCCACGATCACATCGGTAGTCGCTTTTCCTTCGGCATCGACCCCATAGGCGTAGACCACATAGTCGCTCTTCGGCGAAAGGCGCGAAGGATGGAACGTTTGTTCGCCCTTATAGGCATACCCCGCGATAAACTCGGCGAGCGTCTTCTGTTCGGCGGCGGCATGTTCGGCGAAGATCGCCTTGTTCTCCGCTGCGATCTTCTGCGCATCGAACCCTTCGGCGAAATCCACCGCGGCGATATACATCCCCTCCTCTTCGGGATAGACCGTTATCCGCGCATCGCTCATCGTAATATCGGCGACTTGAATCAGGAAGGGAAGATAACCCTCCTGCACGACCGAGACCTTCACGGCTTCGGCGCCGTCATAACGAAGCGTCACCGTGGCCGTGCGGGGATCGGCAAGGAGATTCTTTTCGAGGCGTGCCGTCACGGCTTCGGCGCCGACGGTCAACTCCTTCACCCATGCGTCGTCGCTCTGAGCCGAGAGGCGTTTTCCCTCGACGGGGTTCTTCACTTCGTAATCGATCGAGATCGCGCCGCCTTCCGCCGGTACGGCAGCCGGCGTCGCCGCCTCGATCACCGGAGCGTCAGAGGGGGGGGGGAATTAACGGATCGTCCGTGTTGTCGTCGCCGCAACCCGTCAGGGGCAGCAGTGCAAGGCAGAAGGCCGTCGCAGCCAAGCGTTTCATCAGATTTTTCATAAGAGCACAGAGATTAAGGGTTATTTTAAAGAATCGGAACTCCGATGTTCAAAAATAACATTTATTTATTAAAAATACGATTTTTCGTCGAAATAGGCCCGATTATTTTCGTCCGAATTATCGGAGAGAATCCTTTTTCCGCTTACATTCCGTCGCCCGACGGCGGCATTTTCCTATCCGACCGTATCCTCCGATCGCTCCGATCCTTCGTGATCGACAGTTATGAAAAATTATCGACAACCCCTCCCTTCCGGACAAGTGCATCCACCCTCTCCCTTCCGACGCCACACGCCCGCATCGCCGACAACAACGAAAAGAGCGGCAGTGTCGCACTGCCGCCCCTGCGTTCCGACCGCAATCGTATCACTCCATCGGGCGAACCCGCATCTCGGTCAGCCCCGCCACCTCGCGCGCCAGCCGGTCGAGATCGGTGACCTGCTCGACCTCCCCGTAGTGATAGGGATAGAAGATCGCGGGACGTAGCGCCCGCACCGCCTCGGCCGCCTGATCGACAGTCATCGTATAGGGCTGGTTGACGGGCAGGAACGCGATGTCTATCCCTTCGAGCGAACGCATTTCGGGCGTCGGCTCGCTGTCGCCGGCGATGTAGACGCGCGTACCGCCCAGCGTCAGCACGTAGCCGCAATCCTCCCGCTCCCTGGGATGGAATTGCAGGTGCCCTTCGGTGGTGTTATAAGCCGCCACCGCCTCGACGCGGATTCCGTCGAGAGGTTCGGCCACAGCACCCGGCACCATCGTGTAGCAGTCGAAATCGAACGCTTCGGCCGAGGTCTTGTCGCAGACGACCGCCGTCGCGGGCGTCATCAGCTGCTCGACGGCCGCACGGTCGAGATGGTCGTAATGCGAATGGGTGACGAGCACCGCATCGGCTTTCGGCAGATGCGCGTAATCGGCATACTCGCCGACCGGATCGACATAGATGCGCCGCCCGTCGAAATCGACGGCCAGCGAAGCGTGTTTGAAAAACGTGAAGACGATCGGCCGCCCGTCGCGGGACGTCACCGTATCGGCCGGATAGACCGGCGCCTCCTTCTTCTTGAACAACGAGATCATAATCTTGCAATTTTAGGCGATTCCGGTCGAAGATACGAAAAGTCGCGCGCAGAAGCAAATTTATTCGCACTTTGCCGAGACGAAATTTCCGAGGTGCGACCGAAGGCGTCTGAATTCCGCGAAACCGACCCGCCGCACCCGCGATTTTCACCGGCCGGCTCTTTGCGACGCAAGGCGCGGAGCCGCAATTCCGCGCCTTGCGCTCCCGCACTTCGCTCAGAATGGGGACGACGGCTACTTCCGGTAACTTACGACCAGCACCTTCGACGAACTCCAAAACCGTTCGGGATCGGTAATGACCAACTTATACACCACCTTGTCGGCATTCGTAATCAGTTCATACGAATCGGCGGGATGCGGCGTGACGACGGTCGCCTTCTTCTGCTCGACGAGGATCTCCGTCAGCGTGCGGGCGTCGGCCCGGATGAACAGATCGTGGTCGCCGGTATCGCCCATCGTGAGCGTGCGCCCGATGAACCCCTGCTTCGAGACGATCCCCGAATCGCGCAGCGCCTTCTCCGCTCCCACGATATAATAGACCGTGTTGAGCCGGTCCTCCAGCTGCGCCTTTTCGTCGGAGAGGTGTTCGACCTCGGTGCTGCGGGCGGCGGCCTCTTCGGCGAGCGTCTCCATCCGGGCTTCCATTTGCGACAATTCGCCGCGCAAACGACCGATTTCGCCTTCTTTGGCGGTCAATTGGGCATCGAGGCCGCGAATCATCTTTTCGAGTCCCTCGATGCGCAGGTCGGCTTTGCGCAACTGCGCCGAGGAGCGTTGCAGCGCAGCGATCTTCTGCCGGTTCTCCTGCAACAGCCGGTCGATCGCGGCGATGTCGGCATCGATCTCCTCGATCGGACGGCGCACCCCTTCGTCATTGCGCGCGAGCGCGACGAGGTTTTCGCGCGTACGGATCCGCGCCAGATTCTCGGTGACGGCATTGATGTCGGCGAAGACGACCTCGATGAGCGAATCCTTCGCACGAACCACCGCTTCGAGCGAATCGCGCTGCACCACGGTCTGTTCGGCCCCCCGGCGGCTCACGCACGATACGAACGCACATGCGGCACAGAGTATCGGCAGGCAAATGTGTTTCATCATTTCAGATGGTTTGATTGTCATAACGGCATCAAAGATAAGCAGAAAAGCGGCAGGCTGTACGAAAAAAACGCACCGGCGGCGGCCTCCGGCATAAAAATCGTGCGCCGCATGGCGGATAGCTGCCGTCCGGGGTGCGGAATCCGGCTAAAATCCGCAATCTTCGGCCGACGCCTCAGATACTCTCGTTCGGCAATGTTCGAATAAATTTGACATTGCACTCACTTATGCGTATCTTTGCGAAAGAGGAATTTCGCCCGACAGGCGGCGTTCCGGCAAATCGGACCGCAACGGTTTCGCCGGTGCTCCGTACATCATCCGCCCGACATGCAACCGCTGGACGACATACACGCCGAACTGCTCGGCACGCTCAAACGCTACTGGGGCTACGACAGCTTCCGTCCCGTGCAGGAGGAGATCATCCGCTCCGTCTGCCAGGGGCGCGACACGCTGGCGCTGATGCCCACCGGAGGCGGCAAGTCGCTCACCTATCAGGTGCCGACGATGCTGCGCGAAGGTTTGTGCATCGTCGTCACGCCGCTGATCGCCCTGATGAAGGACCAGGTCGACCGCCTCAGGCGGCTCGGCATCAACGCGGCGGCGATCCATTCGGGACTTTCGATGCGGCAGATCGACATCGTGCTCGACAACTGCGTCTACGGCGACGTCAAATTCCTCTACGTGGCTCCCGAACGGCTCGTGACCGAGGCGTTCCGTCTGCGCGTGGAGCGGATGCGGGTCTCGCTGCTGGCCGTCGACGAGGCGCACTGCATCTCGCAGTGGGGCTACGACTTCCGCCCCTCCTACCTGCGCATCGCCGAACTGCGCGAACGGCTGCCCGAGGTGCCGGTGCTGGCGCTCACGGCATCGGCCACACCCGCCGTCGCCCGCGACATCATGCGGCAGCTGCGCTTCGCCGAACCGCACGTCCTGCGCAGCTCGTTCGCACGGCCCAACCTCTCCTACGCCGTGCGGCACGACGAGGACAAAAACGAGCAACTGCTTCGCGTGGTGCGCAACGTGGCCGGCAGCGGTATCGTCTACGTGCGCACGCGCGACGGCTGCGAACAGCTCACCGAATTCCTGCGCGACGCAGGCGTCGCCGCGACCTGCTACCACGGCGGCCTGGCCAACGCCGAACGCTCGATCCGGCAGGAGGAGTGGCTCGCGGGCCGCACGCGCATCATGGTGGCCACCAACGCCTTCGGCATGGGAATCGACAAGGCCGACGTGCGTTTCGTCGTCCACTACTCCATGCCTGACTCGCTCGAAAGCTACTATCAGGAAGCGGGCCGTGCGGGACGCGACGGAAAGCGCGCCTATGCCGTGCTGCTCGTCGCCCCGGACGACGCCGAGCGCGTGCAGCGCCGCTTCGACCTGCAATTCCCGCCGCTCGACGAGATCCGCGATATCTACGAAAAAGTCTGCTCCTACCTGCAAATCGGCATCGGCGACGGCGAGCAGGCGTCGTTCGTCTTCAACATCCACGACTTCTGCGCGAAGTTCCGCCTCTTCGGCGGCAAGGTCGCCAGCGCGCTGAAACTGTTGCAGCAGAACGGTTATCTGACGCTCACCGACGAAATGCGCAACCCCGCACGCATTCTCTTCTGCATCAGCCGCGACGACCTCTACAAACTGCGCGTGGTACGCAACGACCTCGACCACTTCATCCGTACCGTGCTGCGGCTCTACGACGGCGTTTTCACCGATTTCCGCCCCATCGACGAGCAGGAGATCGCCGCGGCGAGCGGCTACAAGGTCGAGCATGTCAAGGAGCTGTTCAAGCGGCTGTGGCAGATGCGCGTGATCCGCTACATTCCGGCCAATCAGGCGCCGATGCTCTTCTTCGATTGCGAGCGGCTGCCGGCGGCCGACCTCTACATCGCCCCCGAGACCTACCGCCGCCGTCAGGAGCTGGCCGAAGAGCGCTTCTCGCACATGATCGCCTACGCCGCCAACGAAACCGAGTGCCGCAGCACGGTGCTGGAACGCTATTTCGGTGCGGCCGACCCCGCGCCGTGCGGTGTCTGCGACATCTGTCTGGCGGCGCGCAAACGCGCGAAATCGGCCGAAGCTCCGCTCGACGAGGAGATCCTGCGACAGCTCGACGCCGAACCGCTCGCGGTCAAGGAGCTGGCAGCGCGCTTCCGCTGCGACGCCGAACGGGTGTTGGAGGCCGTCGAACGATTGCAGCACGCAGGTAAAATTTCGACGGCGGAGAGCGGAAAACTCGCAATTAATCGGTAACTTTGCGTCGCCTGAGAGAATTCGCATGGAAAAACGAACGTTTCAACAGCACATATCGAACGAAGATACCGCAAAGCTGCCTGCCGTGCTCTTCGACGGCCCGATCGTCATCGTCGACGACGAGAAGCAGGTCGAAGCCGCCTGCCGCGACCTGGCGTCGTCGCCTGTGCTGGGCTTCGACACCGAGACGCGTCCCTCGTTCAAGGCGGGCGTCACCTACCGCGTCGCCCTGCTGCAACTCTCCACACCGCGGCGCTGCTATCTGTTCCGCCTCAATAGGATGCGCTTCGAGAAGCAGCTCGTCAAACTGTTGGAGAACAAGGCGATTCTGAAAATCGGCGCCGACGTGGCGGGCGACATCCGCTCGCTGCTGGCCCTGCGCCGCTTCCGGCCCGGCGGCTTCGTCGACCTGCAACAACTGGCCCCCGACTGGGGCATCGAAGAGAAGAGCCTGCGCAAGCTTTCGGCCATCGTGTTGGGCAAGCGCGTCTCGAAAGCCCAGCGGCTGAGCAACTGGGAAGCGGCGCAGCTTACCGAAAAACAGATGCGCTACGCCGCCACCGACGCATGGATCTGCCCCGAAATCTACCGCACGCTGCAACATACCCTTAAACCGAACGACAAATGACGACCCACCCCCGTATTTTCCTACGCAGAGGCAAAGAAGAGTCGCTGCTGCGCCGTCACCCATGGATCTTCTCGGGCGCGATCGGCCGCGTGGAGTGTCCCTCCGACACGATCGCCGAGGGGGAGATCGTCGACGTCCATACCGCCGCCGGCGATTTCATCGCACGCGGCCACTACCAGATCGGATCGATCGCCGTGCGGGTGCTCACCTTCGCGCAGGAGCCGATCGACGCCGCATGGTGGCACGCTCGCATCCGCTCGGCCTGCGAAGTGAGGCGCACGCTCGGTCTGATCGGCAATGCCGCGACGACCTGCTACCGGCTCGTTCACGGCGAGGGCGACTCGCTGCCGGGGCTGGTGATCGACATCTACGGCACGACGGCCGTCGTACAGTGTCATTCGGTGGGGATGTACCGCTCGCGGATGCAGATCGCCGAGGCGCTCCGCGAGGTCTACGGCGAGCGTCTCGCAGCCGTCTACGACAAGAGTTCGCAGACGGTACCCTACAAGGCGGGGCTGAACGCCGTGGACGGATACCTGATGGGCAAAGTCGCAGTTCCGACACAGGAGGTGTCGGAAAACGGCCATCGTTTTCTGGTCAACTGGGAGGAGGGACAGAAGACGGGCTTCTTCCTCGACCAGCGCTGCAACCGCGAACTGGTGGAACGCTACGCTGCGGGCCGCACCGTGCTCAACACCTTCTGCTACACGGGAGGATTCTCGGTCTACGCCGCCACGGGCGGAGCGAAGGAGGTCTGCTCGGTCGACGCCTCGGAGCGAGCCGTGCAGCTGGCCGACGAGAACATGCGGCTGAATTTCGGCGACAGTTTTCCCCACACGACGCTCGCCTGCGACGCCGTGGAGTACCTCAAACAGATCGGCGACCGCTACGACCTGATCATCCTCGACCCGCCCGCCTTCGCCAAGCACCACAAGGTGCTGGGCAACGCCATGCAGGGGTACAAGCGCCTCAACGCACGGGCGTTGTCGCAGATCCGGCCGGGCGGCATCCTTTTCACCTTCTCCTGCTCGCAGGCCGTGACGAAGGAGCTGTTCCGCACGACGGTCTTCTCGGCGGCAGCCATCGCCGGCCGCAACGTGCGCATCCTGCACCAGCTCGCGCAGCCGGCCGACCACCCGATCAACATCTATCACCCCGAAGGGGAGTATCTCAAAGGGTTGGTGCTCTATGTGGAATAAACCCTCCGACAGCGAACGGATCGATGCCGTGACGGCGTGGCTCGATGCGGCGGACATCGCCTACGACCTCTATTTCCACCCCGCTTCGCCCACGATCGAACTGGCCAAACGCCACTGGCGCGACGACGGGTCGAAACACTGCAAAAACCTCTTTTTCCGCAATCACAAGGGCAATCGGCACTATCTGGTCTGCTTCGACTGCGACCGCACGCTCTCGATCCACGACCTCGAAGCGCGGCTGCATCAGGGAAAACTGTCGTTCGCCTCGCCCGAGCGCATGATGCGTTATCTGGGGCTGGAACCCGGTTCCGTCTCGCCGTTCGGGCTCATCAACGACGCGGAGCATCACGTTCACCTCTTTCTCGACCGCAACCTGCTGTACTGCCCGTCGCTGAGTTTCCACCCCAACGACTGCCGCGCCACGGTAGTCATCGCCCGCACGGAGTTCGAACGGTATCTCGCGCGGGTGGGCAACAGCTACGAGTATCTCGATCTCTACGAGGAGTAGCCGTCCGCTCCGCTGCCCTTCGCCCCTCCCGCAGATAGAGAGAAAACCGCCTCTTTCGAGGCGGTTTTCTGTCAGACCAGTCCATCTATTCGTAAATCAGATACTTTTCGCGCATTTTCGCGAAACGCTCCACGTCGGGCCGCCAGCGTGCACGAATCTCGGCCGCGGAACGGCCGTCGAGAATCATCTCGCGCACCCAGCCCGCGCCGATCAGCTTCTCGAACATCGGAGTGAAGAACGCCTCGCCCAACCCCAGCGCACGATAGGCGTCGATCACGTAGTCGAGCGTCAGCCCCTCGGCGAGAATCTCCTCGCAGGGCTTCTCGCTCAGGTCGACACCGCGACATAGGCGTCCTTCCAGAGGAGGATGTTTCGCGCCGGATGTCGGCCGCGGCGTGAAGACGAAGCAGTAGCGGTCGGCCGGCATGTCGGGATGGCCGTAACACTCGAACGGACGGTCGGTGCCGCGCCCCAGACTCACCACCGTCCCTTCGAAGAGGCAGATCGACGGATAGAGGTAAATCGACCGCTGCGTCGGCAGGTTGGGCGACGGCGCCACGGGCAGCTCGTAGCGCGTGGCATGGGTATAGCGGCGGCACGGTACGACTGTCAGGTCGCACGGCTTCGCCCACCCCTCGCCCACGGCCATGCGGGCGATCTCGCCCATCGTCAGTCCGTGTACGACGGGAATCGGCAGCGCGCCGACGCCCGACTTGTATTTCATGTCGAGCACGGGGCCGTCGATGTACGATCCGTTGGGATTGGGACGGTCCAGCACCACTACCGCGCGGCCGAAATCGGCGCAGGCATCCATCATGCGCAGCATCGAAATATAGTAGGTGTAGAAACGCAGACCCACGTCCTGCATGTCGACCAGCAGCACGTCGAACGAGCGCATCGCCTCGTCCGACGGTCGGCGCGTGCGGCCGTCGTAGAGCGAACGGATCGGCACCCCCGTGCGCTCGTCGACCGAACTGGCGACGTGCTCGCCCGCATCGGCCGTCCCGCGGAATCCGTGTTCGGGCGAGAAGATCGCCGTCAGGCGCACGCCGCTGCGATGCAGCAGGTCGACCAGATGCTCGTCGCCCACGCGCGAAGTCTGGTTGGCAAGCACGGCCACGCGGCGCCCGCGCAGCAGCGGGAAGTAGGCCGCCGTATCGGCCGCCCCGACCGTCACCCCGTCGCACGCCCCCTCCGGCGCGGCCGCCGCAGCGACCGGCAGCAGCATGCACAGCAGCGAAAAAAGCAAGAGTTTGCGCATCGCCTTCGTTTTATCGTTTCATATCTTCGACCAGCGCATCGACCAGCGTGCGGCAGGCAGGTTCGACAGCCGTCGAATACCCCTGCTTCAACTCGACAGGCGCGCCGACGACCGGCCATTTCATCCCCTCGGCGAACTCCGTCATACGACGTACGGCGGCACCGGCCCACGTAAAGGAGCCGAAGCAGGCGAAACGGCGGTGCGGAATGCAGCGCTCGGCGATCTTGCGCAGCAGCGCATCGACCGGCGGGTAGAGCTGGCCGTTGTAGGTCGGCGAACCGACGACGAGCGTATCGTAACGGAAGATGTCGCGCAGCACCTGCGACACGTCGGCCGTCGAAAGATTGTAGACGACGATCGGCCGCACGCCTGCGGCGGCCAGGCCGCGGGCGACGGTCTCGGCCATCTGCTCCGTATTGCCGTACATCGAACCGTAGGCGATGACCGCCCCCGGCTCGCCCTCGTAACGGCTCACCTTGTCGTAGAGCTCCACCACGCGGGCGATCTCGCGGCGCCAGACGGGGCCGTGCGTCGAGCAGATCATGGCGATGTCGAGCGGGGCGACCTTCGCCAGGGCGCGCTGCACGGGCTGGCCGTATTTGCCCACGATGCAGGCGTAGTAACGGCGCATCTCCTCCCAGAAGGGTTCGACGTCGAGCTGCTCGTCCGTCACGCCGCCGTTCAGTGCGCCGAACGTGCCGAACGCATCGCCCGAGAAGATCGTACGCTCCTCGGCGCACCACGTGGCCATCGTCTCGGGCCAGTGCACCATCGGAATCATGCAGAACGCCAGCGTCAGCCCGCCCAGGTCGAGCACGTCGCCCTCCCTGACCTCGACCGTACCGCACGCGATGCCGTAGTAGCCCTCGATCATCTGCAACGTCTTGGCGTTGCCGACGATCCGCACGGCGGGATAGGCCTGCCGCACGGCGGCGATCGAAGCCGAGTGGTCGGGCTCCATGTGGTTTATCACCAGATAATCCAACGGTCTGTCGCCCAGCCGTTCGCGGACGTTGGCCAGCAGACGGCCCGTGAAGCAGGCGTCGACCGTATCGACGAGCGCCGTCCGCTCGCCGCAGACCAGATAGGCGTTGTACGACACGCCGAGCGGCAGCGGCCACAGCCCCTCGAAAAGATGCTTCGTGCGGTCGTTCACCCCGACGTAGAAAATACGATCCGTGAGTTTTGTCAAGTCTTTCATAACGGATACTGCAATTTATTTATCGAAATACCTTTATTATTTCCACTCACGCCTCGGCGCCGAACTGCATGAGGTAGGCCTTGATGAAGGCGTCGATCTCGCCGTCCATCACCGCGTCGACGTCCGACGTCTGGCAACCCGTGCGGTGATCCTTCACACGACGGTCGTCGAAGACGTAGGAGCGGATCTGCGACCCCCACTCGATGCGTTTCTTGCCCGCTTCGAGCGCCTGCTGCGTGGCCATGCGCTTGTCCAATTCGCGCTGGTAGAGCTTGCTTCGCAGAATGCGCATCGCATTCTCGCGGTTCATCAGCTGCGAGCGCGTCTCCATGTTCTCGATCAGGAACTCGACCGGTTCGCCCGTATCGGGATCCTTGCCGTGATAGCGCAGCCGCACGGCCGTCTCGACCTTGTTGACGTTCTGACCGCCGGCGCCCGACGAGCGGAACGTGTCCCACTCGATGTCCGAGGGGTTGATGACCACCTCGATCGAATCGTCCACAGCGGGCGACACGAAGACCGACGCGAAGGTCGTCTGGCGCTTGTTGTTGGCGTTGAAAGGCGACAGACGCACCATGCGGTGCACGCCGTTTTCGCTTTTGAGATAGCCGTAGGCGTAGTCGCCCTCGATTTCGAGCGTGCAGGACTTGACGCCCACCTCGTCGCCCGCCTGGTAGTCGAGCGTCTTGACCTTGTAGCCGTGGGCCTCGCACCAGCGGGTGTACATGCGCAGCAGCATCGACGCCCAGTCGAGCGCCTCGGTACCGCCGGCTCCGGCGTTGATGTCCAGAATAGCGCCCATCTTGTCCTCGTCGCGGCGCAACATGTTGCGCAGTTCGAGCGCTTCGATGTGGGCGATTGTCTGCGCATAGTGCGCATCCATCTCCTCCTCGGAGATCACCCCCTCTTTCAGGAAATCGGGCATCAGTTCCAGATCCTCGACCTCCTTGCGGATCGTGTCGTAATCGGTGATCCAGCTCTTGATCGACGCCACCCGGCGCAACTGCTCCTGCGCACGCGCCGCATCGTCCCAGAAGTCGGGTTCCTGCGTCTTCTCCTCCTCGTTCTGCAAATCCATGCGCTTGCGTTCGATGTCGAGACACTTCTCCAACGTATCCCGACGGCTCGCCGCCTCCTTGATCTGTTCTGCCAATACCATAAAATTTCCGGCTTGAAATCGATAGGGGACAAAGATACGAATAAGTGAGAGCAATGTCAAATTTATTTGAACATTGCCGAACGCGAGTATCTTCGGCGAAGCCAAAGATACGAAAAGTCGAGCGCAGAAGCAAGCGCCAGCTTGATTGTGCCGAGACGGAGTATCTAAGACGAAGTCAAAGATACGAAAAGTCGAGCGCAATGCAAATATATTGACTTTTGCCGAGACAAAAACGAGTTGCGGACAAGTCGCAACCCGGCAGCCCGGCAGGAGGGCCGACAAACCATGGTACGAGACCGGAAAAAACCGATGAAAATTTCGGGAATCAGCCGGACGGGCCGCCCCTTCGCATCCTCCGGAAAGCTCCGCGACACCCGAATGAAACGGGGTGACGAGATCGGCCGGAAGGCCATTTCTTTCACCTCTCCCGACGATTTTTCGGAAAAAAGCGTATCTTTGGGTTTCGAACGGACAACGAGCAACGATGATTTTTCAGTCCAAATACGATCTCGACGACAACCGCGCAGTCATCCGCCGGCTCCACCGCGGCGACATGGCCTGCTTCGAAGCCTGCTATAAATTCTATTACCGCGGCCTGTGCAGTTTCGCGTCGCGTTGGGTGCCGGTCTCGACGGCCGAGGACATCGTGCAGGACGCGATGCTCTACATCTGGGAAAACCGCGACAAACTGCTCGAAGAGCTGTCGCTCAAAGGGTTGCTCTTTATGATCGTCCGCAACAAGGCGTTCGACCGCATCGCCCACCGGCAGGTCCGGCAGCGCGTCCACCAGCAGTTGAGCGAGCGCTTCGCCGAACGTTTCGAATCCCCCGACTTCTATCTCGGTTCCGAGTTGTCGCGTCTGTACGACGAAGCGCTCGCCCGTCTGCCCGAACAGACGCGCCGCATCTTCGAGATGAGCCGCCGGATGGGGATGACGCACCAGCAGATCGCCGCCGAACTCGGCGTCTCCCCGCAAACGGTCAACTACCATATCTCGCAGGCGCTGCGCACACTCGGCGTAGCCCTCAAAGATTACCTGCCGCTGCTGCTCTGGCTGCTCTCGCTCTCCGGACGCAACGATCTGGTCTGACCGTACCGCAACCGGTTTTCCGGTTTCGACGAAAGAAAACTGTCTTTTCCCCTTAGTAACTTTTCATGTCGGGACGTATTATTATCAAAACCCCGACATCCATGATCGAAATCGACGATACGCTGTTGATCGAATTTCTGGGAGGAAAACTCGACGCCACGACCTCGGCCGAGGTCGAACGATGGTACGACGCCTCCGACGAGAACCGCCGCAGGCTGGAACGGCTCTACCTCGTTTTCTTCACGGGCGAACGCCTGTCGGCCGCAGCCGCGGTCGATCCCAATCTCTCCTGGCAGACGCTGCGTCGGCGCATCGAGGCGCGCAGGCGCCCCGCACCGACGAAACGGCTGCGCACCGTCGTCCGCTATGCGGCCGTCTTCGCCGTCGGACTCCTCACCGCAGGTTCGCTGCTGTTTCCCTACCGGTCTGCGGACGACCGCACCTGTACGGTCACGACCGAAGAGCGGGCCTGCTCGATCCGTCTCTCCGACGGTTCGAACGTACGACTGATGCCCCACTCGCAGCTGCGCTACGCATCCGATTTCGGCAGCGAGGGCCGCACGGTGCATCTGACGGGGGAAGCTTTCTTCGACATCCGCAAAATGGCCGACGCACCGTTTACCGTTGACGCCGGAAAGGAGACCCGCACCGTCGTGCGGGGTACGAAATTCAACATGAAAGCCTACGACGACTGTTCGGACATCGAGACGACGCTCATCGAAGGCGTCGTCGACTTCCACGCGGGCGACCGCACGGTGACGCTGAGCCCCGGACAAAAGATCTCGTACAATCCGGCCAACCGCAAACTGATGCTGCGCGAAGTCAACGTCGATGCGGAACTCGATGCGCAACTGCGTTCATTCCAGTACGTCCAGCTGTCGAAGGTCGTCGAAAGCATCGGCACCCACTACGGCTGCGACATCGCTTTCGGCCGCGAAGCGCTCGGAGAGATCCTCTTCACCGGCACGCTCGACTACAACATGCCGCTGCGCCATGTCCTCGAAATCGTGACGCTCTCGACCGATACACGCTTCACCCGGAACGGCGACAAAATCACCATCTTATGAATAACTGTCCGAGATAGAAAAGACGCGGCCGCCGGCACACGGCGTGCGTCACGATCTTAACTAACTTAACCTAAACCATTCGTCTATGAAACAGAATTTTCGCGGTTCATGGCATGTCCGGGCATTGCTGCTTCTCTGCCTGACATTCCAAATCCCGTGGGGGGGGGAATTATCCCACGCCGCACAGACGGCGCAACAAAACACGATCCGCATCGGGAACGTGACCAACCTGAAAGAACTGATCCGACAGATCGAAGCGCAGACCTCTTACAAGGTCTCCTACCAAGGTAATCTGGCCGACAACATCACGATCAAGGCCGATCCGTCGAAACACAACGTCGAGGAGCTGCTCGCCGATGCACTCCGCGGCACGGGTATCAGCTACGTGATCCGCTACAACACGATCATCCTTACGCAGGAGCAGCCGCGCGCCGAGGCTGCGCAGCAGGCGTCGCAGACGCGTCACATCGCGGGCCGCGTGATCGATGCCGAGACCAAGGAGCCGATCATCGGCGCGACGGTCTGGGTCAAGGATTCGGCGCTGGGAACGAACACCAACGTCGACGGAGCTTTCGACTACACCTTCACGGGACACTACGGCTACATCGCCGTCTCCTACATCGGCTACCAGACACAGGAGTTCCCCGTCACCAACCTTCCCAAGGTGATCGAACTCTCGGCCGGCAACGAACTCGACGAAGTGGTCGTCGTGGGATACGGCACGCAGAAGAAAGCCAGCGTCGTGGGGTCGATCGCCTCGGTCTCGGTCAACGACATCCGGATGCCGACGGCCAAAATCTCCAACAACCTGGCCGGCCAGCTGGCCGGCGTGATCTCGGTGCAGCGTTCGGGCGAACCGGGCGCCAGCTCGACCTTCTGGATCCGCGGCATCTCGACCTTCGGCAGCAGCACGACGCCGCTGGTGCTCGTCGACGGCATCGAACGTGATCTGGATCTGGTCGACATCGAGGACATCAAGGACTTCTCGATCCTCAAAGACGCCGCCGCGACGGCCATCTACGGCGTGCGCGGCGCCAACGGCGTGATCCTCATCACCACGCGCGAGGGTATCGTCGGCAAACCCCAGATCAACATCCGCTTCGAAGCCGGCATGGTGCAGCCTACCAAAGTCCCCGACATGCTCGACGCCGTGCAGTTCGCCGAACTGTGGAACGCCGCCGCAGGCAGCGAGGTCTATACGCCCGAAGTCATCCAGAAATACCGCGACGGCTCCGATCCCGACCTCTACCCCAACGTAGACTGGGTGGACTACCTCTACAAGGATCTCTCGTTCAACGAGCGCGTCAACGTCAACGTGACGGGCGGCGGCAGCACGGCCAAATACTACATTTCGGGCGGTTTCTACAACGAAGACGGTCTGTTCGCCCGCGACAACATGAAGGAGTACAACACGTCGGTCTTCTACCGCAAGTTCAACTTCCGCTCCAACGTCGAGGTGCAGCTCCACAAATATACCAAGCTCAACGTCAACCTGGCCACCACCTTCGAGCGCAAGAACGAACCGGGAACGGCGGCGTCGACGATTTGGGACTATGCGGTCAAATCGGCTCCCAACGTCTTTCCGGCCGTCTACTCCAACGGCCTGCTGCCCGGCCCCGGCGCCAACAACGGCGAGAACCCCTACGTGCTGCTGACGCAGACCGGTTACCGCGAGAAGTTCTACAACACGGCGCAGTCGCTCTTCTCGCTCACGCAGGACCTCGGCGACTGGGTAACCAAAGGACTCACCGTCACCGTCAAAGGCTCGTTCGACGCCAAGAACTACAACCATCTGGCACGCACCAAGACACCCCCGCAGTACATGGCCAGCGGCCGAGACGAGTTCGGCGACCTGATCTTGCAGCAGACGGTCGTCGGCACCGACAACCTGACCTACGCCGAATCGCACAGCGGCTACCGTTCGGTCTACCTCGAAGCGTCGGTCAACTGGGCGCGCTCCTTCGGCAAGCACGACCTCTCGGCGCTTTTCCTCTACCAGCAGTCGCAGCGCAACGACGTAGGTATCGACAAGTCGGAGCCCGAACTGGCCCTTCCCTACCGGCACCAGGGTATCGCCGGACGTATCACGTACAGCTACGACAACCGCTATTTCATCGAAGGCAACTTCGGTTACAACGGCTCGGAAAACTTCTCGCCGGGCAAACGGTTCGGATTCTTTCCGTCGGTAGCGGCCGGCTACGTGATCTCCAACGAGAAGTTCTTCGAACCGGTGCGGGGCGTGATCGACCTGCTCAAAATCAAGGCCTCCTACGGTATCGTGGGCAACGACAAGATCGGCACGGGCGACAACGTGCGCCGCTTCATCTACAACGGCACGGTCAACTCCGGCAGCAGCTACTATTTCGGAACCAGACCGCACAGCTCCTCTTCGATCCAAATGGGCGACTGGCCCAACCCCAACGTGGGCTGGGAAGAGGCGCACAAACTCAACGTGGGCGTCGACCTGTCGCTGTTCAGCAAGCTGAAAATCTCGGCCGACTATTTCAAAGAGAAACGCGAGGGCATCTTCCTCCAACGGCAGTCGATCCCCGTCTACGTCGGTCTGAGCACCCAGCCGTGGGTGAACATCGGCAAGATGCGCAACAGCGGCGTCGACGCTTCGCTGGAATACCACCAGACGATCGGCCAAGACCTGCATCTGACCGTGCGCGGTAACTTCACCTACGCCCGCAACATGATCGTCGATCAGGATCAACCCGACTACAAATACCTCTACATGAACCGCACGGGGCAGGCACGCTACCAGACGTTCGGCCTTGTAGCGGCCGGCCTGTTCCGCGACCAGGCCGACATCGACGCATGGCCGAAGCAGTCGTTCGGCGACGTCGAACCGGGCGACATCAAGTACCTCGACCTCAACGGCGACGGCGTGGTCGACTCCTACGACGTCAAGCCCATCGGCTACACCAACGTTCCGGAGATCGTCTACGGATTCGGCTTCTCGCTGCAATGGAAGGCGTTCGACTTCTCGGCCTTCTTCCAGGGCGTCGGCCACGTAAGCTTCTCGACACGTACCGATCAGACGCTCGGCTTCAACGCCCGCAACAGCCGCGAGGCCAACCTCTTCTCCGATGTCTACGATAACTACTGGACGCCCGAACGGCTCGACGCCAAATATCCGCGTCTGTATATCGGTACGAATAACAACAACAATCAGACCTCGACCTTCTGGATGGCCAACGGCCGCTACATGCGCCTGAAAAACCTCGAAATCGGCTATACGCTGCCCAAGCGCATCTCCCAGAAGATGGCCATGCAGAACATGCGCGTCTATCTCTCCGGCGTGAACCTGTTCACGTTCAGTCCCTTCAAACTGTGGGACCCCGACTTGCAGACCGGCGCCACGAACTATCCCAACAACCGCATCATCAACATCGGCCTTACGATCGGCTTCTAAACCAACGACAACGACTATGAAAAACATATTGAAAACATTCGGATTGCTGTTATTGTCCGGCACCGCGTTCGTAGCCTGCGACGACTATCTCGACCGCCAGCCCGACGAACAGTTGACGCCGGACCAGATCTTCCTGAAAGCCTCGACGACGGAACAATACCTGACCAACGTCTACGCTTACCAACCCAATTACAGCGACCCTTCGGGACAGACGCTGCCGTGGGCGCCCTGCGCCGATGAATCGTCGATCGCCTACACCGGCCGTTCGTACACGCAGATTAACTACGACACGTGGGATCCCTCCATCAATCTTCAACGCAGTTACACCTACAACAACATCTACAAGGGTATCCGCGAAGCCAGCTATTTCATGCAGCACGTCTACGAATGCCCCGAAATAGGCGACACCGACAAGGGATACATGTACAACGAAGCCCGCTTCCTGCGCGCCTACTACTATTCGCTGCTGATGTCCACCTTCGGCCCCGTGTTCATTCTGGGCGACGAACCCACGGATTACGAGCAGGAGGACCTGAACGAACGCGAACGCGACTCGTGGGAGAAGTGCGTCGACTACGTGACCACGGAACTCTACGAAGCCTCCAAAGGCCTCCCGCAGGAGTGGGCGTCGGCTAAATACGGCCGCGCCACCAAAGGGGCGGCCCTTGCCATCCGCTCCCGCGTCTATCTCTATTCAGCCCGCAAACTCTTCAACGGCAACGACCTCTACAAGGGCGTGATCGACAAGTACGGCAACCCGCTCTTCCCCACAGTCTACGACGAGAAGAAATGGGAGACTGCCGCACAGGCCGCCAAAGACGTGATCGACATGAACATCTACGGTCTCGTCGGGGCCGACGGCACCGATCCCTACGGCAGTCTGCACGATCTGTACACGACGGTCGGGCCGGTCAACAGCGTGACAGAGATGATCTTCTCCCGCATCGTCAGCGCCTACAACTGGGGTATCGCCGCCACGCCCCGCATGGCCCGGTCGCGCGCCTACGGATCGTTCGGCCCCACGCAGAAGCTGGTCGACGCCTTCGCCATGGCCAACGGCCGCTATCCCATCACGGGATATACGAACGGCGACCAGACGCAGCCGATCATCGATCCCGAATCGGGATACAGCGAGACGGGATTCTCGACCTTCACGCATCCGATCTTCGGCGACCAGCTGGCCAACACCTTCATGATGTACCAGAACCGCGAACCGCGCTTCTACATCAACGTGCTGTGGAGCGGCTGCGTATGGCACAGCGGCAACGTGAACAAGGGCGTCGTCCAACTCTACACCGGCGGTAATTCAGGCTATGCAGCCACCCAGCAGAACTATCCCGCCACAGGCTACCTGGCCGGCAAGTTCATCGATCACACCAAAGACACTTCGACCGCCGGCGACTCGACCAGTACGGACGTGTGGGACTTCATCGACTGGCCGATCATCCGTTACGCCGAGATTCTGCTCAACTACGTCGAAGCGCTCAACGAATACGATCCCGGCAATCCGGACATCCTCACCTATCTCAACATGGTGCGCAAGCGCGCGGGCGTCCCCGACATCGAGAAAGTCTACCCCGAAGCGGTGGGCAACCAGAAGCAGATGCGCGAACTGATCCGCCGCGAACGCATGGTCGAACTCTGCTACGAGAATCACCGCTATTTCGACATCCGCACATGGATGATCGCCGAAACGGAGCACGGCGACGTCTACGGCATGAACATCGACGCGACGAACCACAACGCCAACAGCGCTTTCTGGAAACGCACGCTCAGCACCCGCGACAGCGGATTGAGCGCCAACGGACATCGCAAATTCTCGCCGCGCGGCTACCTCTTCCCCATTTCGCAGGAGGAGATGGACCGTACGAATTGCACGCAGAACTACGGTTGGTAACCCTAATTCAATTCAGACAATCATGAAACTCAAACAGTTCATCATACCTGTCGCCGGAGCGTTGCTGCTCGGCGGCTGCGAAGCGGATCACCGCAACGACAACCTGCCGGACTCGGTCGTCTATCTGCTCGAAAGCGACCTGCAAAAAGCCCTCTTCTACGATATCGAAGAGACCATCGACTACTCCTTCCGCGCTTTCAGCAGCGGATACACCGTCACGCCCTCCGAGCTCGGGATCGAACTTTCGGACGACGTCCTCACGGCCTACAACGAGGCCAACGGCACTGCCTATACGGCGCTCGATCCCGCCTGCTACCGGCTGGTGAACAGTACGGGATCGGTCGATGCCGACCACCCCTCGACGACGTTCACCGTGCAGCTCGACTGCTCGGCGATCAAGCAGCTCGGCGATCTGACGTCCTACGTCATCCCGCTGCGCCTGACCTCCTCCTCTTCGAAGGTAAACGAGGAGCTCGGCAGCATCCTGATCAATCCCGAGATGGCGGAGACCCAGGTGCTGGTTCGAAACGCCGGCGTGGTGGAGTGCGATCTGGGCTCCTCCCAGACGCTCGACTTCACCGCCTACGTCGAATTCGACAACAAGTGGGAGACCACGACCGAATACGTCTACGGCGACGAAGTGCTCGACGCCTACAATGCCGAGCACGGTACGAACTACCTGCCGATCCCGACCGACGCCGTCACCTTCACGCCGGCACAGCTCGAAGTGGGCAAGCGCGAGGCCGTGTCGCATTTCGAAATCGACAAGTCGAAGCTGACGCCCGACCGCTTCTACACGCTGGCCGTACAGTTGAAAAGCAACTCCGAATTCAAGATCGGAGCGGACAACACCGTGCTCTACCACATCGCGCTCAATCCCCTCTTCACCGACCGCAGCAAATGGATCCTCGTGGCATGCAGCTCGTGGTACACCGGCCGCGGCCCCGAACTGACGATCGACGGCGACGTATCGACCAAATTCGAGAACCGCTACAACGATATCGGCCAAGGCGACATCGAAACGCTCCCCGTGACGATCGACTGGGATCTGGGCAAGACCTGCTACTACGCCGGCATGAAACTCACGCGCCGCAACGATAGCTACGTCACCGACCTCAAAGCGGGCTGGATCGAAATGTCCGACGACGGCAAAACCTGGATGCCCCTGCAATCCTTCGACTTCGAGGGCAGCAAGACGGTCGTCGGCGATTTCCGCAGCGAACAATGGTTCGGGGCGGGACGCTACCTGCGGCTGAAAATGACCGAATCCGGCCGTCCGGGCAGGAAACTGGTGTCGGTATGCGAATTCGAACCCGTACTGATCGACGCCGGCGAATGATCCCTCCCATGAATCACAGCAACTACCGGCTACCGGTTCTGCCTGCAAACGGCAGGGCCGGTAGCCGGTTGAAATCATTCGTCATGACCTGCTCCCTGATCTTCGCCGCAGCAGGCTTCTGCCTCGCCGCTACGAACTGTTCGAACGGAAACAAAACGTCCGACACCCCGCCGGCCCTCTCGTTCGAAACCGCATCGAAAACGCTCGAAGTAGGCGAAACCTACCGCCCGACGCTGCGCATCCGCCACGACGGCGATGCGAACGACACCGCATACGACATGGACGGCAACCCGCTGGGCGTGACATTCCGCTCTTCTTCGCCGCAGACGGTTTCGGTCGATGCACGGGGCATCGTCACGGGCCGCAACGTCGGTACGGCGACCGTAACGGCCGAAACGGCCTCCGGCGACGCCCGATGCGCGATCGGCATCACGGTCCGCTCCTCGAACACGACGTGGATCGATGCGCCGCTGAGCGATGGAATCATTTTCAGCCGGTTCGTCCAATTGCCGGCCAATACGGTCATGCAGGGCTTCGACGTCGACTCCCGCGGCGAAATTTTCTACACGCAGGTGACCGATCGATACAAAATTCTGGTTTCGCGCAGTATGCCCGACCGACAGGCTACGGAGTACATGACCCTCTGTTTCCACGGCCACTCCTCGAACATGGCCGTCGAAGAGGCGGGCGACGAGCGTTTCGTCTGGGTAGGCAATTACGCCAATCGGGTGGACGACGGCAACTACTGGCACGAACAGGTCGTCTCGCGCATCCGCTATAACCCCGGCTCGACCCATTACCCGTGGAACTCCGACGAAAATTATTTCATCGAAGCCGGCTGCCTCAACATGAATCCCGCCGTCGACGCGGCGAACGACCAGCTGGCCATCCTCTACACCCGTGTCGACACTCCGGGCCGTTACTGCTGGGTGGTCTATTCGCTCAGCGAAGCGAAAGCCCTTCCCGAAGAGACCGTCACGCTGCAACCCCTCTCCTACGGCGGCGAAACGGAGAGCTATCCGCTCCGAAAAGACGTCACGCCCGAGGTGCGTGTCCGCAATCTCTCGCGGCTGCAACCTCTCGCGCGATTCAGCATCCCGACGCCCGCCATCGCATGGCAGGGATACGAGATACACGACGGCCGCATGTATCTCATGGAGGGAACGAGCGGAAACAACGACGGTACGACGGGAGAAGCCTACATGACAGTCTACGATTTCGAAGGCCGCATCGTACAGTCCCGCACGAAAGTTCGGGCCGTCTCCGACTTGAAAGCGCTGACCGAAGCGGGCATCACCGAAAGCGGATACATCGAGTCCGAAGGGGTGAAAATCCGGCGCGGGAAACTCTTTCTGGGATTCGCCTCGCAATCGAAAAAGGACGGCAACCGACGCCGCGCCAATATTTTCCAATACGAACTTCCTTAACTCAAACCGCACGAAGTCGGATTTCGCACGATTTTCGGAAAGATTTTCAAAGAAAATGAAAGAATCCGACCGTTACGACTGACTTTTAAGGACTTGTATTCGAATTTTCAAAGAAAAATCCTATATTTGTATGAAGAAATCCTATGTTTTGATCGGTACATTAATATATAGATGTCTAACTTAAATCAAATCGAATCATGCAACGACTACTCGCGTTTTTCTTCGCGGCCGCGCTTCTGTGGACACCCGCATGGAGCCAGTCGGCCCCCGACGCCCTGGTGCCGGATCTCTCGCAGTACATTCTCACCCCGCCCGCGCCGCCTACTCCCCGCATCAACGGGGCGAAGGTCTTCGGGGCCCGTCCCGGCTCGGAGTTTCTCTTCGCCATACCGGCATCCGGAGACAGACCCATGACATTCGCCGCCGAAGGTCTGCCCAAAGGCCTCTCCCTCGATCCCTCGACCGGCTTCATCACGGGCCGCGTCAAGAAGCCGGGCACCTACCTCGTCAAACTCACCGCACGCAACGCACTCGGGGAAGCCACCCGCGAACTTCGCATCGTCATCGGCGAGCGGATCGCCCTCACGCCGCCCATGGGCTGGAACTCGTGGAACTGCTGGGCGCGCGACGTCACGCAGGAGCAAGTCCTCTCCTCGGCTCGTGCGATGATCGAGTCGGGGCTCGTGAACCACGGCTGGACGTACATCAACATCGACGACGGCTGGCAGGGCCGGCGCGGCGGCCGCTACAACGCCATCCAGACCAACGACAAGTTCCCCGACATGAAGGAGCTCTCGGAGCAGGTACACGCCATGGGACTCAAACTCGGCATCTACTCCTCGCCCTGGATCGGAACCTACGCCGCGCACATCGGATCGTACTCCAACAACCCCGACGGCGAGAACCAGTGGATCAAGGACGGCAACCACAACGAGAATTTCCGCTACGAGAAACCCGGCGGCAACTACTGGCAGGACCGCAAGGAGATGTACCGCCACGGCGCCTACTCCTTCGTCGAGGCCGACGCACGCCAGTGGGCCGACTGGCAGATCGACTACCTCAAATACGATTGGAATCCCAACGATCTCTACCACGTAAAGGAGATGCACGACGCGCTTCGCGCAACGGATCGCGACATCGTATACAGCATCTCCAACTCGGCACCCTATGCTGACGCTCCGCTATGGGTAGAGTATACCGACTGCTGGCGCACCACGGGCGATATTCGTGACACGTGGAAAAGCATCTCATCCATCGGCTTCGAACAGCAGCGCTGGGCACCCTTCTGCGGCCCCGGACACTGGCCCGACGCCGACATGCTCGTCGTGGGACTCGTCGGATGGGGCCCCAAGCTCCACTATACGAAGCTCACGGCCGACGAACAGTATACGCACATGTCGCTCTGGGCCATGCTCGCTTCGCCGCTGCTCATCGGCTGCGATCTGGCGCAGCTCGATCCTTTCACGAAATCGCTGCTTACCAACGACGAGGTGATCGCCGTCAACCAGGATCCGCTGGGCGTGCACGCCGCGGCGATCTGGGAAAAGGAGGGACGGGTGATTTACGTCAAGCACCTCGAAGACGGTGCGATGGCCGTAGGGTTGTTCAACAAAACCCTCGAACCCGCGAAGATCGGTTTCACGCTCAAACAACTCGGCATCAGGGGAACGCAGGTCGTGCGCGACCTATGGAGGCAGAAAGACCTCACGACCACCGACAAGGGCTTCGAGACACAAGTCCCGCCCCACGGGGTGGTGCTGGTCAAGATCGCACCCGGAAATCCGACACGAAACGACCTGAAAAAATAGAACGCAGCTTCCTGCAAACGAAAAAGGATACGACGCACGTCGTATCCTTTTTCGTTTGCAAAGTCTCCCGAACGGGAAGCGTTCCGCCTTACTTGCGCTTCGTGCCTTTCTTTCCGGAACGGCTCTGCGCCTCCTGCTGGCGCATCAGCTCTTCGTAGCGCAACTGGAACTTCGACTTCTTCTTGTTCTTCGCCTTGTTGGCGTTGGCCTCCATGACGGCGTGAATCTTCCCGTCGTCCACCATGCGGCGGATCAGGAAGGTCTGGGCGATGGTCAGCAGGTTGAACAGCAGGTAGTAGTAGCACAGACCGCTCGAATAGTCGTTGAACCAGCAGAGCATGAAGATCGGCATCATGTAGACCATCATGAACTTCATGCCCGCCATCTGCGGCTGTGCGGAAGCCGTCTGCTGATAGCTCATATAGGAGAACCCGAAGGTCGAGAGCGCCATGAGCAGCGCGAACAGACTCACGTGATCGCCATAAAAGGGGATCGAGAAGGGCAGATTCAGGATGCTGTCGTACGACGACAGGTCGTGCGCCCACCAGAGCGACTGCCCCCGCAACTCGATCGACGAGGGGAAGAAACGGAACATGGCGATCAGGATCGGGAGCTGGATCAGCATCGGGATGCACCCTCCCAGCGGATTGATGCCCGCCTTCTTGTAGAGGGCCATCATCTCCTGCTGTTTCTTCATCGCGTCGTCCTGCTTGGGATACTTGGCATTCAGGGCGTCGATCTCGGGTTTGATGATGCGCATCTTGGCCTGCGAGATATAGCTCTTGTAAGTCAGCGGCGAAACGATGATCTTGATGAGGATCGCCAGGATGAGGATGATCCAGCCGAAGCTCGGAATATACTGCCGCAGGAAATCGAAGACGGGGATCACCAGCCAGCGGCTCACCCACCCGATAATGCCCCAGCCCATGGGGATCAGTCGGTCGAGCAGCAGCGATTGGCCCTGCGCGTCGTCGATCTTCTTCAACACGGCATACTTGTTGGGACCGAAGTAGAACGAGAAGTCGTACTGTTCGGTCTGGGCCGTATAGGGTACCGCCATCGTGGCCGAAAAAGCCTTGATAAGCCCCGAATCGGGCGATGCGGTATCGTACGCCACGTCGGCGTAGAGGAAGTCGTCGCGGGCGATGAGCACCGACGAGAAGAACTGCTGCTTGAAGGCGATCCACTCCACCGACGAAGAGATCTTCTCCTCCTTGGCCCCCTCGCTCATCGACAGGTCGTCGATCGACCCTTCGCCCGGAACGCGGTAGGCGACCGTCGTGTACATGTTCTCGTTCTTGAAACCGCGCTCGTTCCGGTAGGAGGTGTTGCTCCACGCGATGCCGATGCTGCTCTGGTTGGCCATGTAGGGGGCCATCCCGACCAGACGCACCGTGTAGTCGACCAGATAGTCGCGCGAGGGCGTCGCCTCGTCGTAGACCACGTAGCGGTATTCCAACGCCGCGCCCTCGGCGACGGGCAGCCGCATACGGACGATCTGCGCCGTGTCGGTACGGACGACCGGATCGGCCGTGAAGGTATATTCCGACGTATTGACCTTCACGTTGTTCAGGCCGTTTTTGATGAAAAACGACAGATCGAACTTCGCGCTTTCGGGGACGAACATCTCGATCGGTTCGTTGCGTTCGCCCTGACGGCCGTAACGGGTATAGTCTTTGAGCGTCACGGAGCGCACGATGCCTCCTCCGGTCGAAAAGCGCACCTTCATCACGTCGTTCTCTACGACGATCTCCTGCGGCGCAGCGTTCTTGGCCGCGGCGAGGAAATCACCCAGCACGGCCACTTCGCGTGCCAGACGAGTCGAATCGGGCGTCGCCGCACCGAGCGACTCCACGACCGGCGCTGCGGCCACGGCCGACGAATCGGGGACGACGGGCTGCGTCAATTCGGGATGGGCCGCCTGATAAGCGGCCAGCTCCTCCTGATATTTCTGTTGCTGCCGGGAACTGTAAATCGTGAAACCGAAAAACAGAATCCCGATAAGTACGATGCCTATGATTGATTTTTTATCCATTCGAAATTTCTCGACGCGAGGGGATTAGTTACCACTGTATTTCAACGCCGCAGCCACGAAGGCCACGAACAGGGGATGCGGACGCTGCACCGTACTCTTGTACTCGGGATGATACTGCGTGCCGACGAACCACGGATGACCGGTCAGCTCGACCACCTCGACCAGCCCCGTTTCGGGATTGACGCCTGCGGGGATCATGCCGTGCGACTCGAAATCGCCCAGATAATCGTTGTTGAACTCGTAACGGTGGCGGTGCCGCTCGACGATGTCGGTCGCACCGTAAGCGGCGGCGGCTTTCGAATCGGGCCGCAACTGGCAGGGATAACCGCCCAGACGCATCGTGCCGCCCTTGGCCGTCACACCCTTCTGCTCCTCCATCAGGTCGATGACCGGATGTTTGGTCGAAGGCTCCATTTCGGTCGAATTGGCATCCTTCATCTTCAATACGTTGCGCGCGAACTCGATCACGGCGCACTGCATACCCAGACAGATGCCCATGAACGGCACGCCGTGCTCGCGGGCATACTTCACGGCCGCGATCTTCCCCTCGATGCCGCGGTTGCCGAAGCCCGGCGCCACGAGGATGCCGGCCATCCGGCCCAGTATCTCGTCGACGTTCGCATCGTCGATCTTCTCCGAATTGACGTAACGCAGCTTGACCTTGCAGTCGTTCATCGCGCCGGCATGGATGAAGGCTTCGCTGATCGACTTGTAGGCATCGGGCAGTTCGGTATATTTTCCCACCAGCGCGATCTCGATCTTGTGGTGCGGATTCTTGACCTTCTCCACGAAAGCCTTCCACTGCTCCATATCGGGTTCGCAGTCGGCCGGAAGGTCGAGTTTCGAGAGCACCACCTCGTCCAGATGCTGATCGTGCATACGCAACGGCACCTCGTAGATCGTAGGCACGTCGATCGATTCCATCACGGCGTTGGCGTCGACGTTGCAGAAGAGCGCCACCTTGCGGCGAAGCCCCTGCGACAACGCCCGTTCGGTGCGGAGCACCAGGATGTCGGGTTGCAGACCGTTTTCCATCAATGCCTTGACCGAATGTTGCGTAGGCTTGGTCTTCAACTCGCCCGAAGCGGCCATGTAGGGGATCAGCGTCAGGTGCACGAGCGCCGTATCGCGGTAGCCGAGCGCATAGCGCAGCTGGCGCACCGACTCGATGAAGGGCAGCGACTCGATGTCGCCCACCGTGCCGCCCAGTTCGGTGATGATGATGTCGTAGACCTTCTGCTGCGCCAACAGTTGAATGCGCCGCTTGATCTCGTCGGTGATATGGGGAATGACCTGCACGGTCTTGCCCAGGTAATCGCCGCGGCGCTCCTTTTCGATGACGCTTTTATAGATTTTGCCCGTGGTGACGTTGTTGGCCTTCGAGGTTGTGATCGACGTAAAGCGCTCGTAGTGCCCCAGATCGAGATCGGTCTCCGTACCGTCTTCGGTAACGTAGCACTCGCCGTGCTCGTAGGGGTTGAGCGTCCCGGGATCGATGTTGATGTAAGGGTCGAGCTTCTGGATGGTCACCGTATAGCCGCGCGCCTGCAACAGGCGGGCGATCGATGCCGAGATGATGCCTTTGCCCAGCGAAGAAGCCACGCCGCCGGTAACAAAGATGTACTTCGGTTTTTTGAGTTTCATATCCTCTTTTGAACGTATATGGTCTGAAAAGTTTTTCGTTAATAACCCGTCCGCGGCCGCACCCTCGCAGGCACGGTCGGTCCCGCCGGCCGCAACGGCGGCCTATGCCTCGCGATCCTCCGACTCCCGGGCCGCTTCGCGGTCGATGAGCTTCACCTTCTCGATCGTGTCGGCCATTTCGCGCTTGGCGCGCTCGATCTTCTCGCGCACGTCGGCGATCAGCGCCTCGGCGCCTTTCGAATGGGCGAAGAAACCGATGTTGTTCTCCAACAGGGCGATATCGGACTCCAACTGCTTCACCCGATTGTAAAGACGGTCGCGTTCGGTGCGGATCCGGCGGTCGCCCGACGCCTTGAAGGCCGAGACCTTCTCGCGGAACCGCGACATCGAACGGTCGCGCTCCGAACCGCGCAGCACCGAGAAGAGCGTATCGACGCACTCCTTGTAGCGCTTCTGTATCTCGTCCTTACGCTTGATGGGCACGAAACCGATCTCGCTCCAACGGCGCTGGAACTCCTTGATCATCTCGAAACCGCCCTCCTTGACGTCGGCTGCGGCCATTTCGTCCAGAAGCGCCTGCTTGCGGACGAGGTTCTGCTCGTACTGGCCGTCCACGTCCGAGAAGTGCGCCGCCTTGCGCTCGAAGAACTTGTCGCACGCGGCACGAAAACGCTTCCACACCTGATCGGAGTAACGGCGCGACACGGCGCCGATCTCCTTCCAGCGAGCCTGCAAGGCGATCAGTTCATCGGTCGTCTTCTTCCACTCCTCGCTCATCTGCAACGCTTCGGCCGCTTCGCACAGCTCGTTCTTCAATTGAAGGTTGTGCTCCATTTCGGTCTTCACGTCGGCATAGAAGCGGCGCTTGGCCTCGAAAAACCGGTCGCACGCCGTACGGAACCGCTCGTAGATGCGGGTATTGTCCTTCTTCGGCGCGAAGCCGATCGTCTTCCACACCTTCTGGATCTCCAACAGACGGTCGCTGGCCCGGTTCCACTCCTTGCGCGTGGTGTAGAGCTGCTGGGCAAGCTCTTCGGTCTGCTCGCAGAGTCCCGCTTTCAGTTCGAGATTTTTCGTCTGCTCGGCCTTGATGTTCTCGAAGAAGGCCTGATGCTGCTTGTTTATACGGCTCGAAGCCTCCTTGAAACGCTCCCAAAGCGTCTCTTTGAACTCATTGGCGACGGGGCCCGTCTCGCGCCACTCGTCGTGGAGTTTCTGCAATTTGTGAAATGCCTCCACGATCGACGGTTCCAGAACCAGCGCCTCGGCCGCTTCGCACAGCGCGAGCTTCTGCTCGTAGTTCTTTTTCAGATCGAGGTCGCGCAACTCCTTGTTGATCTTGATGAAGTTGTAGAAATTCTCGACATGCAGGTTGTAGGTCTCCCACAGATCCTTGACGTTCTGCTGGGGAACCAGCCCCGTCTCCTTCCAGCGCTGCTGCAATTCGCGGAACTTGGTGAACGTATGGTTGAGCGTCTCGTCCGAGTTGACCAGTTCCTTCAACTCCTCGATGATCTGCAACTTGATTTTCAGGTTGGCTTCCTTCTCGGCGTCGAGCGACGCGATGAACTCGTCGCGGCGGCGGCGGTACTCCTTGAACAGGTCTTTGAGCCGAAGTTCCTGCGCATCGGCAGCAGGCACGAACTCCGCTTCGTCGCCGCCGGCTTCGACAAAAGCCCTGCGCTGCGCCTCGACCTCGGCGCGGTGCGCCTTGTAGAAGGCTATCTTGACGGCTTCCACCACCCGGCGCAACGACTGTACCGGCTCCTCGTCGAGCATCTTGGCGAACAGGGAGACCATCTCCTCCTCGCTCCGGCCGTCGAAAAGCGCATCCGACGCTCCGGCCGCACCTTCGTCCACCGCTTCACCGTCTGCCGGCTCCTCCTCGTCGAGCCCCGCGCTCCGCGCGGCCAATGCAGCCTCCTCGTCCGCGAAATCGATCCCCTCGGCCGGTGCGGCGACCGCTTCCCCGGCAGACGCTACGGCCGGAACAGCCGTCTCCGGCTCTTCCACCGGTGCGGCCCCGACAGGCTCCTCCGCAGGAGCGGCAGCCTCCACGGGCGGCTCGGCGGCAGTCTCCCCGACGGCGGCCGCCACGGGTTCCCCCGCGGGATCTTCGGCCGGTACGGCGACGGTTACAAGCTCCGCTGCGGGAGCCTCGGAAGCGGACGTTTTCTGCACATCTTCAGCATTGCTGACTTGTTCCTCCGGAACAGAGGGGTTGGTGATTTTAGTAGCCATCTTACGCTAAGTTTTGATTAACCATGGTATATACTCGCGCATATACATCTGGCAAAGATACCATTTTCAGAAGATTTTCACAATTTTTTTCGGGATTTTAACTATCTTAGCGGGAAATTAACGGCCGTTTTCGTCGAGCGAAGACAGCGACCGCCTGAGGGCCGAGCCGGACGCGGGAAACGAAGAGGCACATTCACACCAGCTACCGATTATGAGTCACCGCATTCTTTTGGTCGACGACGAAGACGACATCCTCGAATTCGTCCGCTACAACCTCCAACGCGAAGGTTACGAAGTGTTCACCGCCCGCGACGGCGCCGAAGGGGTCGCCCGCGCACTCGAAGTGCATCCGCATCTGATCCTGCTCGACCGGATGATGCCCCGCATGGACGGGCTCGAAACCTGCCGCCGCCTGCGCGAGCACGACGAACTGAAAGACACGATGATCGTCTTCCTCACGGCGCTGGGCGAAGACGAGCACCAGCTCACGGGATTCGCCGCCGGAGCCGACGACTACATCAGCAAACCGATCAAGATGCACATCCTGGTCAGCCGTCTGAAAGCGATCCTCAAACGCATCGGCGCCGGCGATGCGGCACCCCGCGATACGGGCGGCGTCACGATCGATCCGGCCCGTTACATCGTCAAACGCAACGGGGAAGAGATCTCCCTGCCGCGCAAGGAGTTCGCGCTGCTGACGCTGCTGATGTCCGATCCGGGACGGCTCTTCTCGCGTGAGGAGATCTACTCCCGCGTATGGGGCGAGGACGTAGTGGTCGGCGACCGCACGATCGACGTCCACATTCGCAAACTGCGGCAGAAGATCGGCGACGAACACATCATCACCGTCAAGGGCGTAGGTTACAAGTACGAGAAATAACGCAGACAATGGTTGCGCAAAGCGCCCATCGCTCCGCCTTGCGAAAAATCGGGAAAGGAGAACGGGCGGCGGATGCACCGTCGAAAACGCGGGATTCTTCCCGAAGAATCGATCGGGAAGTTCTCCCCTTTCTCAGTTTTCTTGTGCTTTTGGCTTGATCCAAAAGCACCAAAAGATCAAGCACCGCGAAAAGTAGCGGAAGCAGTGCGATCGGGCGGGCCGAGGGCCTGCCATGTACGGACGCAACCGAATAATCATCGTTGCGCGAAGCGCACAACATCCTCCGCATTGCACCGGAGGCGGGAACAGATCGAACAGTGGTTCGAGCGCCCGGAGCGGGTGTGCGCAAACGGCGTAGATCTTGCGTGCCCGCTTAGGGAGAACCGCCGTCCGATCCCGACGGAGGTGTCCTGCGGACACTTTTGGCGCCACCTTTTGGTGACAAAAGGTGGTAAAGATTTTCTTGCAGGAAATTCCCGAAAGGTCGGGATGTTTCCGACGCTTTCACAGCCAGATTCTGTTAAAAAATATGCGTTTTCGGCCGCGGCCGAAGAGCGGCAGCCCGCAGCCGCCCGATGCGGAGGGCTGCATCGGCCCGCCTGCGGCCTCCGGCACATCCTCCGCCGGCCGCGGGTTGACAAACGGCGGTAGGGACATATATTCCCGATAATCTGTATACGATCCTCGCGTCGCCCTCCAAGGCGTCCTTCCCAAGACAACAGAAAGTGTCATTCCGGACAAGGGGAACGACGCGCGGAAATCATCGACCGAAACGCCGCAGTACCCGCGCCGTGCAACCCCGTTCCCCAGCGTCCTGCCTGCAACGACTTTCCGTTTCGGACGAATTGCTGTCCGAAGCATCGCTTTTTGACGAAAAATCATTCGCTTCTCGGAAACTTTCACTATTTTTGACAAAAATCCGACAATCAGTAATTAAACGAACAATAGACATGGTTATCTTAGTACTCAACTGCGGCAGTTCCTCTATCAAATACCAGGTGATCGACATGGAGCAGACCGGCAGCACGCTGCTGGCCAAAGGCTTGGTCGAACGCATCGGACTCAGCGACGGCGTCCTCACCCACAAACCCGTCGGACGAGAGAATTTCGAGCTGCACTGCGCCATTCCCGACCACACGACCGGCATCCGCCTGGTACTCGACGCGCTGACCGATCCGGCGCACGGCGTCGTCGGGTCGCTCGACGAGATCAAAGCCGTCGGTCACCGCGTGGCGCACGGCGGCGAATTCTTCCCCCAAAGCTGCATCGTCGACGAAGATGTGAAGCGGAAGATCCGCTCGCTGTTCGAGATCGCGCCGCTGCACAACCCCGCCAATCTGGAAGGCGTTCTCTCGATCGAGAAGGTGCTGCCCGGTACGCCGCAGGTGACGGTCTTCGACACCTCGTTCCATCAGACCATTCCCGCCATGAACTACCTCTACGCCCTGCCCCACGCCTACTACGAAAAATATCGCGTGCGCAAATACGGTTTCCACGGCACGAGCCACCACTACGTGGCGCGCAAAGGCGCCGAACTGGCAGGGCTCGACTATGAAAAATCGAAAATCGTCCCCTGCCACATCGGCAACGGTGCCTCCGTGACAGCCGTGCTCGACGGCAAATCCTACGATACGTCGATGGGTTTCTCGCCGCTCGACGGGCTGGTGATGGGCACGCGCTGCGGAGCGATCGACGCATCGGCGATCACTTTCATCGGCGCGAAGGAGGGAATGAGCTATGCCGAACTGGACGAGATGATGAACAAGCGTTCGGGCGTGCAGGGCATGACCGATCTGTCGAGCGACATGCGCGACATCGACAAAGCCTACGACGAAGGGAATCCCCGTGCCATCGTGGCCCGTGATATGTACTACAACCGTGTGAAGAAGTTCGTGGGGGCCTATGCGGCCGAGATGGGAGGGGTCGACCTCATCGTCTTCACGGGCGGCGTGGGCGAGAATTCGCGCGAACTGCGCCGGTCGGTCTGCGCAGGCCTCGAATTCATGGGCGTGGAGTTCGATCCCGCGGCCAACGAAGTGCGGGGCGAGGACAAAATCCTCTCGACGCCCGCGTCGCGGGTCAAAGTCGCAGTCATCGCTACCGACGAGGAGCTGATGATCGCCACCGACACCTACAATCTGGTCAAATGATCCCGATGATCCCGCATCGGTGAAAAAACTTCGATTCGACGGACAACGAAGCGGGTTCGCACTCCCCGACCGACCGGCAGAGCCTTCTGGCGGCGATTCCGGACACGGGAAGCGGAAAACAACGTCCGAAACGTTTAATACGAACTTTCATACAGCAATGATTACAAAACTCTCGCAAATCGTCGAGGAGGCCCAGAAAAAGGGCCGCAAACGGCTGGCCGTCGCCTACGGCCAGGATTCCCACACGCTCAGCGCCGTCTACGACGCATATAAGGAGGGATTGGTCGAACCGACCCTCTACGGCGACAAACAGGTCATCGAAGAGGTCTGCGGGGCCGAGGGGATCGACTGTTCGATCTTCAAGATCGTGGATGAAAAGAGCGACGTCAACTGCGTGCGGCTGGCCGTCGCGGCCGTCGTGGCGGGCGACGCCGACGTCCTGATGAAGGGACTCGTCTCGACCGACAAATACATGCGCGGCATCCTGAACAAGGATGCGGGTCTCTTCCCGCCCAAGGGCGTGCTGAGCCACGTGGCCATTCTCGAAATGCCGTCGCTTCCCAAACTGCTCTGCATCTCGGACGTCGCGGTGATCCCCGCACCCGACTTCAAGCAGAAACAGAAGCTGATCGGATACCTCATCCAGACTGCCAGGCTGCTGGGCATCGACACGCCGAAAATCGCCTGCATCGCACCCTCGGAACAAGTGCTGCCGAGCGTTCCGTCGTCGACCGAAGGGGCCATCCTGGCCAAAATGGGCGACCGCGGACAATTGGGCAATGCGATCGTCGACGGGCCGCTGTCGCTGGACGTAGCGCTCTACAAGGAGGTCGCCGAGCACAAAAAAGTCAAGGGTTCGGCCGTCGCGGGCGATCCCGACTGCCTGCTCTTCCCCAACATCGAATCGGCCAACGTCTTCTTCAAGGCAGCCACGCATTTCGGCGGCGCCGAGCTGGCGGCCATGGTCATGGGAACGAAGGTTCCCTGCGTGCTCACCTCGCGCGGCGACTCGCGCCTGACCAAGATGTACTCCATCGCGCTGGCCTGCCTGGCTGCCCGCTGACACACTGGAAGCCCCGACCGAACCGACAATACGCATCCCGACCATGAGCTACATCATTCTGGCTATTAACCCGGGCTCGACCTCCACGAAGATCGCCGTCTACGAAGATACGCAGCCCGTCCTTTCGCTGGCGATCGACCACTCCGCCGCCGAGATCGCCGCGTTCGCGACGATCGGCGACCAGTTCGAATGGCGGAAAGACCTCGTGCTCGAATCGCTGCGCAAACGCGGATTTGACATCGGCACTCTCTCTGCCGTCATCGGCCGCGGCGGGCTGGTTCATCCCGTCGAGGGCGGGGTCTACGAGGTGAACGACGCATTGCACGACGACCTGCTCCACGCCCGGCGGCAGCACGCCTCGAATCTGGGCGGACTGATCGCACAGGAGATCGCAGCCGAGGTCGGTGTCAAGGCCTATATCGCCGATCCGGTCGTGGTGGACGAGATGATTCCCTACGCACGCATTTCGGGACTGCCCCAGCTGCCGCGCGAATCGGTCTTCCACGCCCTCAACCAGAAGGCCATCGCACGCCGGTACGCCCGCGAAACGGGTCGGAAATACGAAGAGCTGAACCTGATCGTCTCGCACATGGGAGGCGGCATCACCGTCAGCGCGCACCGCCAGGGGCGCGTGATCGACACCTCCAACGCCCTCAACGGCGCAGGGCCGTTTTCGCCGGAGCGCGCCGGCACGCTGCCTCCTGGACCGCTGATCGATCTTTGCTTTTCGGGGGAATACACCCGCGAAGAGTTGCAGAAACTCATCAACGGCCGCGGCGGCCTGCTCGCACACCTCGGTACGACGTCGGTCCCCGAAATCCTGCGGCGGATCGACAACAACGATTTGCAGGCGATGCTGGTGTTACGCGCCATGTGCTACAACGTGGCCAAGGAGATCGGGGCGATGGCCATCGCCCTCAAAGGCAAGGCGGATGCGATCCTGCTCACCGGCGGCATCGCCCACAACAAGCGGCTCACGGATTTCATCGCCGCGCATGTCGACTTCATCGCCCCGGTCTTCGTCTACCCCGGCGAGAACGAGTTGGAGGCGTTGGCACGCAACGCACTGGCCGTGCTGCGCGGCGACTGCGAGGCGAAGACCTACTACAAAGCGGACGTCACGGCATAAGGCCGCCCCGCTTGTCACGCCGGCTCCCGGAACTTCTTGCGAAGTTCCGGGAGCCGGTTTTATGCCCACATCGTCGGAAGACTACATCAACAGGTTTTGTGCCATAACTTCCGTACGATCGCCAGCGTCTCGCGCAGGGATTCCAGCCGGAAAAGGGCCGCGGCACCGGCGAAGACCGCGACGCCGGCGATCAGCTGCACCATAAGCCGCAAGCCGAGGTGCAGGTCGGCGATACGGGGTTGCACGCCCCACACCACCGTGCCGTACATCAGCGCCGTAACGGCCGCGATGGGCAGCAGCGTCCGCACGAACCGCCAGAGAGACAGCGTGCAGAGCCGCGTCGTCGCAACGAGATTGAGCACCAGTTCGATGGCCGCCATGGCCACCATGCCCCACACGATCGCCATGACGCTGTGCGGAATAGTCACCGCCAGCACGCCCGTCATCAAGACACGCTTGACGACCTCCAACCGCACCACCACGCGGCCGTCGCTCAGGGTTTTGAGCACGTTGTAGGCGATCATCGCCAGCGGCGTGAAAAGCCCCACGAGGCACATCGCCTCGAAATAAGGCACCGTCGGCATCCACCTTTCGCCCAGCAGCAGGGCAAAGAGATCGGGTGCGACGGCCGAGAGGCCCGTCATCGCGGGAAACATCAGAAAGGCGACGATCATCACCACCTGCCGGTAGCTTTCGGCGAATTTGCGAGGCGAGGCCGCCAGTTTGGAAAAAGCGGGAAAGGTGACGTTCTGCACCGACTGCACGGTCGACATGACGGGCAGCTCTTCGAGTTTCTGCGCCTGATAGAAATAGCCGAGCAGATCGGTCGAGTAGATCTTGCCGATGAAGAGCTGCGCCACACGGGTATAGATCGCCGAGATGAGGTCGGTGGCCATGAGCCGCAGACTGTAAGGAGCCATTTCACGCAGCGGGCGCGTCGAAGCCCGCTGCGTGCGGCGCGGCCGCCAATCGCTGAAAAACCACAGCAGCGCCGCCCGCACCGCGATCGACGAGAGGCGCTGCCCGACCAGGCTCCACACGCCGCATCCGGCCAGCGCCATCGTCACGGCCAGCACACCGCTCGCAAGCGACGCGACGAAAGTGATCTTCGACAGCAGCGCGAAGCGGAACTGCCGCATGAAGATCGTATTCTGGATCGTACCCAGCGCATTGACCGGCACCAGAAGAAAGAGCACCGGCGCGATACGCGCCAGAATCGGCCGCCCGTAAAAAGCCGCTACGGCAGGAAAGACAGCCACCAGCACGCCGTAGACGATCCACGAAACGACGACGTTGAAGAGGAAGACCGACTTGTAATCGCCCTGCGCAGGATCGCCCTTGCGGATGAGCATCTGCGAAAAGCCGCTGTCGACGACCACCAGCGCCAGCGACGAGAAGAAGGTCATCAGCGCCATCAGCCCCACGTCGTCGGGCATCAGCAGCCGCGCCACGACGATCGAGACGACCATCTGCAACAGGATGGTTCCGAGCTTCTCGCCCAGACTCCACGCCACGCCGCTGGCGACCTTATCGCGCAACTCCCCGCCCATACCGCGCTATTTCAACTGCGCCCGACGCTCCTCGTTGCGGCGCTTGATATCGCCGATCGTGGCGATCTCGATGTAGGAGGCGCCGCGCACGGCACCGAAACTGCCGCCGATGGCCACGACCATATCCTCGTCCTTCAACTCCTGGTAACGCTGGTTGATGAACTCCATGGCGTCGCCCAGAAAATGATAGGAATCCTCCTTGCTCTTGCTGCGCAGGATCGGCATGACGCCGTACGAGAGTCCCAGCAAGCGCTGCGCCTGCAACGTGTAGCAGACCGCGATGACGATCGTCGTCGGGCGGAACGCAGCGATGTAACGCCCCGTGCGGCCCGTCAGCGTATCGAGCAGAATCGCCCGAATCGGCAGGTTGGTCGAAGCGCGCACCGCCGAACGGGCGATCTGCGCCGTAATCTCGTGGTTGACCGACACCATGTGGATGTCGATGAAGGGCGTCGAATAGGCTTCGTCGCGCTCGATGGCCTTGGCGATGCGCGCCATCGTCTCGACCGACTCCACGGGATAGGCCCCCGAAGCGGTCTCATCGCTCAGCATGACGGCGTCGACCCGCTCGTAGATGGCGCTGGCGACATCGCTCACCTCGGCGCGCGTCGGACGCGGCGAACCGACCATCGAGTAGAGCATCTGCGTGGCGATGATGACCGGACGTTTGGCGGCGATGCACTTGTCGACGATCATCCGCTGCGTGATGGGGATGATCTCGGCAGGCAGCTCGACGCCCAGGTCGCCGCGCGCCACCATGATGCCGTAGGAGGCTTCGATGATCTCGTCGATGTTGTCGATCCCCTCCTGGTTCTCGATCTTCGAGATGATCTTGATGCCGCTGTTCCGGCTGTCGAGAATCGCCTGCACGGCTTCGACGTCGCGCGCGCTGCGCACGAACGAGTGAGCGATGAAATCGACGCCGTTCTCCGTGGCCCACTCGATGTACATGCGGTCTTTCTCGGTCACCGAAGGCAGGTCGATCGACACGTTGGGGACGTTGACGCTCTTGCGCGAACGCAGCGTGCAGTCGCGCATGACGCGGCAGACCAGTTCTTCGGCCGATTTCTGTTCGACATGCAGTTCCATTTCGCCGTCGGCGATGAGCATCGTGGCCCCCGCCGGCACGTCGCGCACGATGTGCTCGACATTCATGTAGATCACCTCGCGCGTCGAGGGAATATCGGTTTTGACGCTCGTCCCGCGCACCTTCACCCTGTCGCCCGCCGCAAAGCGGATGCCGTCGGGATAGGCGTCGTCCATGCGCGTCACGCGAATCTCGGGGCCCTTCGTGTCGAGCATGACGGGGATCGAATTCGAAACGCTGCGCACCATGCGGATGATCTCGGCGGCATTTTCCAGCGAGGCGTGCGCCGAATTGATCCGCACGATGTTCATTCCCGCCTTGAACAGGCTTCGCACCAACTCTTCCGTGCAACGCTGCACCGAGAGCGTCGCCACTATTTTCGTTCGTTTAATCATAATCGTAGACTGATTTCAATTATTTCTGCAAAAGAAGTGCCTCTACCCCCAGACGGTAGGAGTCGAGACCGAAACCCATGATCGACCCCCGCACGACGGGCGCCAGCAGCGACACGTGGCGGAACTCCTCGCGCGCCAGGATCGACGAGATGTGGACTTCCACCACCGGCGTCGCGATGGCGGCCACCGCATCGCGCAGCGCCACCGACGTGTGGGTATATCCTCCGGCATTGAACACCACGCCGTCGTAACGGCCTTCGCTGCGATGCAACGCATCGATCAACTCGCCCTCGACGTTCGACTGGAAACAGTCCAGTCCGACGTCGGGGAAAACCGCTCGCAGCCGCGTGAGATACTCCTCGAAAGCGGTCGACCCGTAGACCGCCACATCGCGCCGCCCCTGCAAATTGAGGTTGGGGCCGTTCAGAATCAAAATCTTCATGGTCATCCTTTATATTTCGAGGACAAAGATACGCAAAGTCGAGTGCAGAAGCAAGCGTTAGCTTGATTATGCCGAGACGGAGTATCTTCGGCGTCAGCCAAAGTACGCAAAGTCGAGTGCAGAAGCAAACGTCAGCTCCGCAATTAAGATTAAAACAGCATCCTGTTGAGCCGTTACGATACCCTGTCGCAACATTGCGGCGCTCAGCGCCGCGCGGGCCGAAGCCTCCGCCCGCGGAGGCCCGCCACTGTGGGCGTGCTCCGCAGACTTCGACCCGCAGATACGGCAGCAACCGATCCTCACGCATCCTCGGGATGACGGAACGGAATTCCTAATTTTAATTCTTAAATTGCAAATCGCAGGTTGCTTTTGCCTTTGCCTTGCACCACTTTGCGGAGGGCAAAGCCTCCGCTTAGCTAGGCGGCGCCTCGGCAAAACCAAATAAATTTGGTTCTGCGCTCGGCTTGCACTATCTTTGTCCCATACAATAACCCGCTCCGCGTACCAATGAACATTCTCGACATCATCGTCTGGCTCGCACTGGCCGTCGCCGTGTTCAACGGCTGGCGCAAAGGCTTCATCGGCAAACTCTTCTCGCTGGCCGGACTCGTCGGCGGCATCTGGCTCGCGCTGGGCTACGGCGCCCGCTGCGGCGAGGCGCTGCACATGGAGGGAACGACGGCCGCCGTAGCGGGACCGATCGTCGTCTTCGTCGCCGCGGCCGTCGCGGCCAACCTCGCCGGCCGGCTCGTGAGCAAGGCGTGCAGCACGATCGGACTGGGCGGTCTCGACACGCTGCTGGGCATCGCGCTGGCGCTGTTGCAGGCCGTGCTGCTGCTGGGACTCGCCTTCAAGGCGACCGACTATTTCGATCCCGAACTCATCGCCCGTTCCACGCGCGAAGAGTCCAAATGCTACGCACCGGTGATGTGCGTGGCGGACAAGATCTTCCCCTCGCTGGGGGAATACGCCCGCGAGTACCTGCCCCGACCGGAGCGGGAAGAACCCGCGGAAAAGCCGGAGACAACCGAAAAACTGCAAAACGCATGAGCACCGAGATCCGAGGAGTCGTCACCCGTGCCACGGGGAGCTGGTACGACGTGCTGCACGAAGGGCGCACGATCGCCTGCCGCATCCGCGGCCGCATCCGCCTCAAAGGCGTCCGCTCGACCAATCCGGTCGTCGTGGGCGACGAGGTGGTCTGCACCGAAGGCGGCGACGGAGAGTGGGTGATCGAACGCATCCTGCCGCGCCGCAACTACATCATCCGGCGCGCCTCGAACCTCTCGAAAGAGTCGCACATCATCGCCGCGAACATCGATCAGGCACTGCTCGTGGCCACGCTCTCGCAACCCGTGACGGCCCCCGAATTCCTCGACCGCTTTCTGGCGACGTGCGAAGCCTACAAGATCCCCGCGACGATCCTGCTGGCCAAATACGACCTCGCTGCGGCCGACCCCGAAGCCGCGGCGGCCTTCCACGCCACCTACGAAAGCGCGGGCTACCGCGTCGTCGACCTCTCGACGCTCGACGGCACGGGGCTCGACGCGGTGCGTGCGCTCGTCACCGGCCGCACGACGCTCGTGGCGGGCAACTCGGGCGTCGGCAAGTCGACGCTCGTCGGCGCACTCGAACCCGGACTGGCGCTGCGCACGGGAAGCATCTCGGAGAGCCACCGCAAAGGACGGCATACGACCACCTTCTCGGCCATGTACCCCCTCACGGGCGGCGGGTTCCTGATCGACACCCCCGGCATCAAGGGATTCGGCCTGATCGACATCGACGATCACGAACTGTGGCACTACTTCCCCGAAATGATGCGCATCGGGGCGGGCTGCCGCTTCTACAACTGCACCCACACCCACGAACCGGGCTGTGCCGTGCGCGAGGCGGTCGCACGGGGCGAGGTGGCGCGGTCGCGCTACGAAAGTTACCTGAAAATCCGCGACGAAGATGACAAATACCGCAAATGACCGCCCGCAGGAGTGGTACGACGCGCGCGCCGACCACCTCGCCGAGTTCCTCACCGACGAACGGCGCCGCACGCTCGCAGCGGCGCTCGCCGAGCGGACGCGCTACATGACGCTGCTGGCCGAAAACACCTTCCATCCGCACAACGCCTCGGCGCTGATGCGCCACTGCGACGCCTTCGGCGTGCAGGAGCTGCACACGGTCGAAACCCTCTGCAAGTTCTCGCCCAACGCCTCGATCGTGCGCGGGACGGACAAGTGGGTCGACGTGCGCCGCCACGCCTCGACGGCCGAAGCGATCGCCGCATTGCGGGCCGAAGGCTACCGGATCGTGGCCACGACGCCCCACCGCGAAAGCTGCACGCCCGAAACGTTCGACGTCGCGCGCGGTCCCTTCGCGCTGGTCTTCGGCACCGAGCACGCCGGCATCTCCGACGAGGCGATGGCGGCGGCCGACGAATACCTGCGCATCCCGATGTGCGGGCTGGTCGAGAGTCTCAACGTCTCGGCCTCGGCGGCGATCCTCGTCTACATGCTCTCGCAGCGCGTGCGCTCGAAGGTCGAGGGGTGGCGGCTGCCGCCGCTCGAAGCCGCGGCGCTGCGCCTGCGCTGGATGCGGGCCGCCGTACGCGACGCCGAAGGGATTCTGGCGCGGCGCTTTCCCGAAGAGTGAAATTTCCGAAGACAACGATGAATACGATTCTACGCAAACAGTTTCTCGCCCACGTGGGACAAACCTCGCCGTCGCCGATGCTCGTCGAGGTCGCGCGGGCCGAGGGGTCGTTCTTCTACACCCCCGACGGGAAACGCTATTACGATCTGGTGGCGGGCGTCTCGGTGAGCAACGTCGGCCACTGCAACCCCGACGTGGTGCGCGCCGTGCAGGAGCAGGCGGCGCGCTACATGCACGTGATGGTCTACGGCGAAATGGTCGAATCGCCGCAGGTGACCTATGCCGCGCGGATCGCCGCTGCGCTGCCCGCACCGCTCGACAGCGTTTATTTCGTCAATTCGGGCGCCGAGGCGGTCGAAGGGGCGCTCAAACTGGCCAAGCGCGTCACCGGACGCACGGAACTCGTCTCGATGCGCCGCGCCTACCACGGTTCGACGCACGGCGCGATGAGCATGATGGGCACCCCCGAAGGCGAGGAGTGGAAGGCGGCTTTCCGGCCGCTGCTGCCCGACGTGCGCGCGATCGAATTCAACGATTTCGAGGCGCTCGACCGGATCACCCGCCGCACGGCCGCCGTACTCGTCGAGCCAGTGCAGGGCGAAGCGGGCGTGCGCCTGCCGGCTGCGGGCTGGCTCGAAGCGCTGCGCGAACGCTGCGACCGCACGGGCGCACTGCTCGTCTTCGACGAAATACAGACCGGACTGGGGCGCACGGGAGCGCTCTTCGCCATGCAGCGCTACGGCATCACGCCCGACATCGTCTGCCTGGCCAAGGCCTTCGGCGGCGGAATGCCGCTGGGGGCGTTCGTCGCGGCGAAGCGGACGATGGATGCCTTGCAGACCGACCCCGCCCTGGGACATATCACCACGTTCGGCGGCCATCCCGTCTGCTGCGCAGCGGGACTGGCGGCCTTCGACTACCTGACACGCAACCGCGTCGTGGAGCAGGTCGAAGCCAAGGGAGCGCTCTACGAGGAGCTGCTCGCGGGACATCCGCAGGTGTGCGAAATCCGCCGCAGCGGGCTGCTGCTGGCCGTCGAGCTGGGCGATTCGGCCAAACTCTACCGCATGATGGAGCTTTTCAAGGAGGCGGGGATTCTGAGCGACTGGTTCCTCTACTGCGACACGGCGTTCCGCATCTCGCCGCCGCTGACCATTTCGGAAGAGGAGGTGCGCGACTCGGCCCGTATCGTCGCCGAGTGCCTGGACAAACTGTAAGTGCATCCGCAGCAACCGAATAAAAGCGCCGTGAAGTCAGCTTCACGGCGCTTGTTCGATCCGGTCGATCGCCACGGACGCATTCCTACCTGCCCTCCGCGAAACTTTTCAGCAGGGCGATCTCCTCCGGCCAGCGGCTCTCGTCGGGCGTCTCCAGAATGAGCGGAATACCGTCGAAACGGCTGTCCTCGGCGATATAACGGAAACATTCGAGTCCGAGCATCCCTTCGCCCAGCGGCGCGTGACGGTCGACACGGCTGCCGACACCCTTCATCGCATCGTTGAGGTGCATCCCGCGCAGATACTTCATCCCCACCACCTCGTCCAGTTCGCGGAAGGTCGCCTCGCACCCCGCGCGGGTCGAGAGATCGTAGCCGGCGGCAAAGGCGTGGCAGGTGTCGATGCAGACGCCCACGCGCGACTTGTCCTCCACGCGCTCGATCAGATAGGCCAGATGACGGAACGAAAAACCGAGGTTCGACCCCTGCCCCGCCGTATTCTCGATCACGGCCGTGACACCGTGCGTGCGGTCGAGCGCACGGTTGATCGACGCGGCGATCCGGTCGAGCGACTCCTCGGGCACGATCTGCCGCAGGTGGCTGCCCGGATGGAAGTTGAGCCGGTCGAGTCCCAGCGCCTCGCAGCGCGCCATCTCCTCCTCGAAGGCGCGGCGCGACTTTTCGAGCGCTTCGTCGTCGGGGTGGCCCAGATTGATCAGGTAACTGTCGTGGGGCAGAATCTGCGCAGGCGCATAACCGCACTCGTCGCAGGCGGCGCGGAAGGCCGCGACCTGCTCCGCCGTAAGCGCCGGAGCGCTCCACTGCCGCTGATTCTTGGTAAAAAGGGCGAATGCCGTCGCCCCGATGGCACGGGCGTTGCGGGGTGCGTTCTCGACGCCGCCCGCAGCGCTCACATGTGCTCCGAAGTATTTCATAACAACTCTTTTACCGACAAATATACGGGATTTCCTGAATAATTTCCTATTTTTGCAAAAAATAAATCGCGTATGAACAAGTGTACGACGCTTCTCCTGACCACGGCGATCCTGCTCGCGGGGCCCGCCGCCGCGCAAATCTCCATAGACCGCGTGGAACCCCAGTCCGGAGAAGTCAGTTTCGCCGACTCGATCCGCCGGCAGCAGGTCGAACGCGACGCCTTCTCGCTGGCCAAGTACCGTGCCGAACGGGCCGCTATCCGCAAGGAGCGCAACTACCTCGAAATATCGGCTTCGGTGCAGGGAACGCTCACCTCGTTCAACGACCCGTGGATCGAAGTGTCGGGCGGCGACAACTCGATCGCCGCGATCGGCACCTTCTTTCTGGATCATATCTTCACCAAGGACAAATTCTCGATCGAGACCAAGGCGAGCGCCAAATTCGGCTACAACCGCATCAAGGCCGTCCCCGAAGGCGAAGAGGGCGAGGTCGGCATCTGGTACAAGAATCAGGACGAATTCTGGGTACAGACCGCCCCGTCGTTCAACTTCTCGAAAAACTGGTCCTACGGCGCGATGCTCAAATTCCGCACCCAGTTCGCCAACGGCTACAAGGCCCGCACGCAGCAGAAGGAGATCCACCGCAAGAGCACCTTCATGTCGCCGGGCTATCTCGACCTGTCGGTCGGTCTGACCTACAACTGCCCCAACAAGAGCTTCCCGGTCAAAATCAACATGTCGCCGGTGGCCCTGAGCGCCGTATTCGTCGAGAGCAAGCAGATCCGCGAAAACTTCGTCTACGATTTCAGCGAGGCCAACAAGGAGGCCGGCACCCGCAAATACGTCGAACCCTACGGCGTGCCGTCGAACAAGACGTCGAAGTACGAAGGCGGTTCGTCGATCCAGATCGACTTCGACCGCAAATTCGGCAACCGCGACGTGCTGCGCTACCGCACGACCTTCTTCTCGTTCTACGGCTGGATCTCGAACCTCGGCCAGAAAAACAAGATTGCGAAATTCTCCGACTACATCGCCGCCTACGACAAGTGGGAGGCCGACGGGAAGGATCAGGAGACCAAACCGACGCTGCCGATCCACCCCACCGTCCGCTGGGAGAACACGCTCGACATCAAGGCGACGAAATACCTCACCACGAGCATCTATTTCCAGCTCTACTACAACCGCGCCCAAAGTTATGCGGTACAGACCCAGGCCATTCTGAGCGTCGGACTGAGCTACACGTTCCAGAACAAACCCAAACCCAAGAAATAAGCGCCGCGCATCATGTACAAAAACTCCCGTTCCACCGTTTTGCTTCCGCTCGTCGTGGCAGCGGCAGTCGCCCTGGGCATCTTCCTCGGACAATTTCTGGGGAGGTCGTCGGCCGAATCCGACATCAAGGGCATCCTGCGCTCGCTGGCGCTGCCTCAGAACAAGGTATCGCAGACGCTGTCGCTCATCGAGACGCAGTACGTCGACTCGGTGGCCATCGATTCGCTCGTCGAACGGGCGCTGCCCGTCATCGTTTCGGAACTCGACCCCCACTCGGTCTACATCCCCGCCTCGGAGATGGCCGAAATCAACGAACCGCTCGACGGCGAATTCGACGGCATCGGCGTGGTATTCAACATGGCCACCGACACGGTGATCGTGCTGAACGTCATTCCGTCGGGGCCGAGCGACAAGGCGGGCGTCGTGGCGGGCGACCGCATCGTGCGCATCAACGATTCGCTGGTGGCCGGACAACAGATCGCCCAGCGCGAGATCATGCGCCGGCTGCGCGGCAAACGCGGCTCGGAGGTGCGGCTGGGGCTCGAACGGCGCGGCATCGACGAACTGGTGGAGGTGACGGTCGTGCGCGACAAGATCCCGATCCGCAGCCTCACGGCGGCACTGATGCTCACCGGCGACATCGCCTTCGTCAAACTGGACCAGTTCGCCCGCACCTCGCACACCGAACTGCTCGAAGCGCTCTCGACGCTCCGCACGCAGGGAATGCGCAAACTGATCCTCGACCTGCGGGGCAATTCGGGCGGGTTCCTCGACCAGGCGATCGCCATCGCCAACGAGTTCCTGCCCGCCGACAAACTGATCGTCTATACCGAAGACCGCAACCACCAGCGCATCGAACAATACAGCGACGGCACGGGCAGCGCCGCCGACCTCGACCTGGCGGTGCTCGTCGACGAGGGAAGCGCCTCGTCGAGCGAAATCCTCGCCGGAGCGTTGCAGGACAACGACCGCGGAACGATCATCGGCCGCCGTTCGTTCGGCAAGGGGCTCGTCCAACAGCAGATTCCCTACGCCGACGGTTCGGCGCTGCGGCTGACCGTCGCCCGCTACTACACCCCCACGGGGCGCTCGATCCAGAAACCCTACACCTCGGGCGACGCCGAGAGCTACGACGCCGACATCTGGAACCGCTACCAGCACAACGAGTTCTTCTCGGCCGATTCGATCCGTTTCGACAACGCGCTGCGCCGCACAACGCCGGGCGGCAAGGTGGTCTACGGCGGCGGCGGCATCATGCCCGACATCTTCGTACCGCTCGACACGACCGACCTGACCAAATATTACCTCGAAGTATCGGGACGTAACATTCTCTACCGTTATACGATCGAATACGCCGACGCCCACCGCAAGGCGCTCAACGCCGTCCGGACGACAGCCGACCTGCGGGCGCTGCTCGATGCCGACCGGGGACTCGTCGACGACTTCGTCCGCTACGCCGCCCGCAAGGGCGTCGCCCCGCGCTACGGCGACATCGCCCGCTCGCGGCAGCTGATGGAGGCGCAGCTCAAAGCCTACATCGGCCGGAACACCTCGCTCGAAGACAGCGGCTATTTCCTGAGCATCTATCCCGAAGACGAGGTGATCGTGCGCGCGATCGGAGAATTGGAACATCCCACGATTCCGACGGTAAAGGCCGCAGAGGCCGTCGCCGAGGGAGAACCGGCGGAGGAACAGCCTGCCGAAGAAGAGCCTGCGGAGGAGGCGCCGCATGATTAAGCGCATCGTCGGACTGCTGGCCGCGGCAGCCGTTCTCGCCGTGGTTGTCTTCGCCATCCTGGGTTCCGGCACCTATTCTTCGTTTATCGGACGGGCCGGCCGATCGGCCGCGGCACCCGCCGCGACCTCCGTTGCGGCACCCGATTCGACGTCCGACAGCCTCGTGAACGCCCCTGAGGATACGACTGCTGCCGGAATTCCTGCGGATACGGCAGCGGTTTCCGGCACGGCCGACACGCTCTCCGCAGGGAGATAAGTCCCTGTCATCGAGCCGACCCGCCCGATTGACCGCACCGATCAAAGCCGAAGCTGCTGCAACCTTTTCGGTTGCAGCAGCTTTCTTACCGCCCATGCGCCTCACCTGCGTTCCCGTCCGAAGCGCAGACCGACGCTAAACCCGAAGGGAAACTGGTCGCTGGATATGTATTTCTGGGGAATTCGCGTGAAGATATGTCCTATTCCGGTAAAAGCCACATCGGCATACAATCCGCGCGTCAACCGAACGTAAGCACCCAAACGATAGTTGAATTGATAGGCCCAACGCGAGGTAGGATACTGGTTTTCGAGCTCTTCCCGCTTGACATACGTTTCCAGCCATTCCAACTTGGCATCATAGCCATCGCCCCATTTGAAATGGTGATAACATCCTCCCAATCCAAAATCGACATAGAAAAAAGTTTTCAACCGCCGGCTATACCCTCGGATTTCAGTTTGAGGCCCGAAAGCAACCGCTCGATGATCGTATGTAGAAATTCTGACATAGTCGTCACGGGACGGATTCGTCGAAAAATACCGGACAAACGCCCCCACACCGATACGGTTATTGCGATTCATCATCCGCATCGCCGACGCATCGATCGACCAGCCGTCGAGAATCGTGCTCCACGACGCGGCATAGAGCATCCGATGCTGCGGTACCTCGTTGAACGTACGGCCCCGCCACGGCTGCCAGCCGCGGGTTTTGCCGCGGTAAAGCATCCGGCGATCGCCGTCGCTCAGGACATATTCAACCCGACGGCGCGGAACGAACAGCAGCAGCGAGTCGCCCGACGACACCGCACTGCGGTAGAACAGGCTGTCACCCTTACTTTTCTCCCACAGCACACGCCCCGTAAGCTTGTTCTCCTTATGCAAAACGATTACATCCTGCGACTTGCAGGGAAGCACGCCCAGAAGGACGCAACCAAAAAATAGCAAATATCGGCTCATTTATAACGGTTTTAGGTTTTTAGGTTCAGATGCACTCTCCCCGCGGAAGCCGATACCGCACCGGACTACCGAAGGGGGGGGGTATCGAGGCCGCCCTCGCGGGCGAACTCCTCGACCGAACGGATATAATGAGCGATCGTCTCGTCCATCGAGACATAGGATTTGCCCCCGGCGGCATTCTTGTGTCCGCCGCCGTCGAAATATTTGCGGGCAAAGAGGTTGACGTCCACATCGCCGCGCGAGCGCAGCGATACACGGATGAACTTGTGGTGGCCGAGGAACATGGCCGACATCTTCATCTTCTTGATCGTCAGCGGATAATTGACGAATCCCTCGCTGTCGCCCTGCTGGAAACGGTAGCGGCGCATCTCGGCCTCCGTAAGCGACATGTAGGCCGCCGTTCCCTCCTGGATGATGTTCATCTTGCGGTGGATCGCATAGCCGAACAGACGGGCGCGGTCCTCCGTATAACCGTTGTAGACGCTGTTGTGAATACCGGCCACGTCGATCCCTTTCTCGACCAGGACGGCCAGGGCGCGGTAGAGCGCCGGCGTGAGGAACGAGAAGGAGAAGTTGCCGGTATCGGTCATCATGCCCACATAGAGCGCTTCGGCCATCTTACGGGTGATGACCTCCGTTCCGCAGAGCTGCTCGATGATGCAGTAGAGCAGGAAGCAGGTGCTCGACGACTGCGGATAGGAGAATTGCAGGTCGAAGCCTCCGTCGGGCGAAAGGTGATGATCGATCAGCACGCGCCGCGCCGCCGTATTCTCGGCCAGCGCGTCGCTGAGCGCTTCGAGGCGCGACAGGGAGTTGAAATCGAGGCAGAAGACGATATCCGCCCCGCGAATGGCTTCGAGCGCGCGTTCGGGCGCGAAGCGGAAGATCACCACTTCGCGGATGTCGGGCATCCAGTCGAGAAAATAGGGGTATTTGTTGGGGACGATCATCGTCACCTCATGCCCCATCGCCGCGAGCACATCGCGCCATGCCGTCGAGGCCCCGATCGCATCGCCGTCGGGGTTGGTATGTGCGACCAGCACGATCTTACGGTGAGGTGCGGCGAGCAGTTCGCGGAGCGCTTCGATTTTTGCACTGTCGATCTTCATCGCTTCAAAGATACGAATAAGTGAGTACAATGTCAAATTTATTTGAGCATTGTCGAACGGGAGTATCTAAGACGAAGTCAAAGGTAACAAAAGGTTCGGAAATTTCCTACTTATCCGCCATTTTCTGCTTCTCACGGCTCTTGCACCACGGCGCGATCCCGCAGGCGTCGCACTTCGGAGCCCGCGCCGTGCAGACGTAACGGCCGTGGAGAATCAACCAGTGATGCGCCACGGGCAGCAGATGCGACGGGATGTTCTTTTCGAGCTGCAACTCGGTCTGGAGCGGGGTTTTAGCGCCGCGCGTAAGCCCGATGCGGGCCGACACGCGGAAGACGTGGGTATCGACGGGCATCACCTCCTTGCCCCAGATGACCGCCCCCACGACGTTGGCCGTCTTGCGCCCCACGCCGGGCAATCGCTGCAAGGCGTCGAGATCCGACGGCACCACGCCGCCGAACTCCGTGCAGAGCATCCGCGCCATGGCGGCCAGGTTCCTGGCCTTGTTGTTGGGATAGGAGATGCTTTTGATGTAGGCGTAGATCTCTTCGGCCGTAGCCTGCGCCATCGCCTCGGGCGTAGGATAGGCTTCGAAAAGCGCCGGCGTAGTCATGTTGACCCGCTTGTCGGTACACTGCGCCGAAAGAATGACGGCCACCAGCAACTGGTAGGGATCCTTGTACTGCAACTCGCTCTCGGCTACGGGCATGTTGGCCTCGAACCAGCCGATCACGCCCGCATAACGTTCCTTCAATGTCATAGCTTTATCGTTTCGGCTGCCGTCGCAGCCATTTCTTCACCAACAGTCCGTATCCCGCCGCATCGAACACGAGCAGCGGCGTGCGCCGCACGTCGCGCCACCAGCGCGAAAGATACTCCGCCGTCGTACCGTCGCGCGACAACACCCACAGCGCCACGCGCATCCGACGCCGACGCAGCGCCCGCAGGTGGCGCCCCGCGCCGTAGCGGGCGTCGAACCAGAGCGAGATGTCGCACAGCGAATCGCAGAAGGCGATGCGCGCACGGTAAGCCCGACTCTGGCTGACGCTTTCGGGCAACATGCGGTGGACGGCCGTCACCTCCTCCGATGCCCGGATGCGGCTGCACGCCGCGAACCAGATCCACATCGGCGCATCGTCGGTCAGCCATTCGGGATGCTCTTCCGGCCGCACCTCCGCGTAGTAGCGCAGGATCAGCTCCCGCCGCGCGACGGCCGTGCAGTTCTCGACCGTATTGTCGAACAGCAGCCGGTCGAAATCGCAAAAGAGCTCTCCGGCAGGATAGCGCCGCCGCTCGCCCGTCGTCTCGAACCGCCGCTCGGAGCGGGTATAGCTCAACCCGCAGGCGGGATCGGCCTCCAACGCCTCGACCTGCCGTTGCAGTTTGAGCGGGTCGCACCACCAGTCGTCGCCGTCGCACATCGCCACGTAACGGCCCCGACACGCTTCGATCGTGCGCCGGTAGTTGGCGCGCATCCCCACGTTGACATCCCCCGTCAACAACCGGATGCGGTCGGGATAACGCGCGGCGTAGTCGCGGCAGATCGCACCCGTGCCGTCCGGACTGCAATCGTCGCTCAACACCAGCTCCACGGCGAACGTCGTCCGCTGCGACAGCACCCCTTCGATCGCCCGGCCGATGTAGGGCGCATGGTTGTAGGCGGTCATGCAGACCGATACGAGAGGTTCGGCATTCATCATCTGTTCCCATTCAAAAATTCATGTCGGGCAGAGCGGCGGAGCGCACTCCATACCAGCTTTCCGCCCCCTCTCCACACGAACAGCAGGGAGGGTTCCCGACGGACGTCGCGCCACCAACGGCGCAGACAGGCACCGCCGCCCGCATCCCTCATCAGCGTGAGGATATATTCCATGCGCATCCTGGCGATCCGCCGCCGCTGACGGCCGCCGCCGTAGCGGGCGTCGAACCAGCACTTGATATCGAAAATCGCATCGAAATAGACGATCCGGCGCTCCAGCGACGACTGGTGACTGCCGCTGTCGGGCAGTACGCGGAAAACCGCCGTCTCGCAGTCCAGAAACCGGATCGTGCAGCGCGGCGCCATCCAGAGCCACATCGGGTAGTCTTCCAGCGGCCACGGCCGTTCGAGCGGCCGCAGTTCGGGATCGGCATAGTAGCCCGCGAGCAGGTCGCGCCGCACGACGGCCGCACAATTGGGAATCGTATTGTTCAACAACAGCTCCTCGAAGGTCGTCGCACCCGCTCCCATCGGGTAGTTCTCGACGTAACGCCCCTCCTCCTGCGCATAACAGCGCACCCGCGTATAGCAGATGCCGCAGGCGGGATCGGCCTCCAACGCTTCGACCTGCCGTTGCAGTTTGAGCGGGTCGCACCACCAGTCGTCGCCGTCGCACATCGCCACGTAACGGCCCCGACACGCTTCGATCGTGCGCCGGTAGTTGGCGCGCATCCCCACGTTGACATCCCCCGTCAACAACCGGATGCGGTCGGGATAACGCGCGGCGTAGTCGCGGCAGATCGCACCCGTGCCGTCCGGACTGCAATCGTCGCTCAACACCAGCTCCACGGCGAACGTCGTCCGCTGCGACAGCACCCCTTCGATCGCCCGGCCGATGTAGGGCGCATGGTTGTAGGCGGTCATGCAGACCGATACGAGGGGGGGGGTCGCGACGCACCCCGACGCCGCAGGCGCGGCAGGATCGAAAACCGGTATCATCGTTTCGTCAATTTGGCGAATTTCGCAAGCAGGGTCTTCTCGCCGTACTCCTCGAAGACGACGACCAGCTTATGATCGGCCGCCAGCGTTTCGATACGCACGATCTCCCCGTACCCGAACTTGGGATGCTCGACCCGCTCGCCGACGGCATAGCCCGACGCCGCGGCGTTCCCTGCGGCGGGTGCCGCTCCGCCGCCCAGCCGCCGCAAATTCTCCGGCACAACGGGGCGTTGCAGCGCAGGGCGCCGGAAGGCGGAATCCGTCCCGCCCCGCCCGCCGAACGAAGGGGCGCCGCTCTCCGGCCGCGAACCGCCGGAATAGGCTCCGCCCCGTCCGCCGAACGAAGATTTCTCACCGCCGAAGGAGGGGTTGCCGCTGCCGCCCGCCCGCTGCTGATAACGCACGTCGAAACGCCGGCGCAGTTCTTCGAGCGCCGTGCGGCCGCCGGCTGCGGCCTCTTCGCGCACGGGCGTCTGGCCGGCCCCGACCGCACCGTCGAGATAGCGGGGGTCGATCTCGCGCAGGAAACAACTGGGAACATGATGTTTCGTTTCCCCATATTCGTATCGCATTTCTGCATAGGAGAGCACCGCACTGCATTTGGCGCGCGTGAGGGCCACGTAGAACAGGCGCCGCTCCTCTTCGAAACCCTCGGGCGACTCGGCGGCCCGCTGCGACGGGAAGAGGGTCTCCTCCATCCCGACGATGTAGACGTATTTGAACTCCAACCCCTTGGCCGAATGGACGGTCATGAGCGTCACTTTGTCGTCGTCGCCCGCGTCCTCCTTCTTGTCCATGTCGGTGGTGAGCGTCACGCTCTGCAACCACTCCTCGACGGTAGCCTCCCCGAGCTCCACGCCCGCGCGGATCTCGGCGTCGCGGATCTCGGCGTCGCGTTGCTCCTTGAAGAGCTTCATCGAGTTGAGCAGCTCATCTATGTTGCCGAGCGCCGAAGTAGCCTCGGGGCTGTTCTCACGGCGGTAGAGCGCCAGAATGCCCGAACGCGACGCCACCTCCATACCGAAGTCGTAGAGTCCCTTCTGCGCACGTTCGAGCGAGAGCGAGCGGATGAGCGCCACGAACTCGGCGACCTTGCGCACGATCGTGCGCTGCACGGGATCGCTCACAGGCTCGGCCACCAGCGCGTCGACCGCCTCCCACATCGACACGCCCCGTTCGGCCGCCAGTTGGGCGATACGCAGCACGGTGGTGTCGCCGATGCCGCGCACCGGATAGTTGACGATGCGTCGGAAGGCCTCGTCGTCGCGCGGGTTGACCACCAGCCGGATATAGGCCAGCATATCCTTGATCTCCTTGCGGTCGTAGAATGCGGCCCCTTTATAAACTCGATAAGGAATTCCTCGTCGGAGTAATGACTCTTCCAAATCCTTAGACAATCTGTTAGCACGATAAAGAATTGCCACTTCATTCCATTTATCACCCGATGTACGAATCTTATCGCGTAATTCTTGCACCACCAACTCAGCCTCTTCTCGAGCTGTAAATGCTTTCAGCACACGGATCTTCTCGCCCTCGTCCCCCTCCGAGAAGCACCTCTTCTCCATGCGGCGCGAATTGTGGACGATCACCGAGTTGGCCGCCTCGACGATCGTGCGCGTCGAACGGTAGTTCTGTTCCAGCTTGAAGACTTTCGCTTCGGGGTAGTCGCGCTGGAAGGAGAGGATGTTTTCGATCTTGGCGCCGCGGAACGAGTAGATCGACTGTGCGTCGTCGCCCACGACGCAGACCTTGCCGTGATGCTGCGACAGGCGGCGGACGATGATGTACTGCGCATAGTTGGTATCCTGATACTCGTCGACCAGAATATATCTGAACTGCTTCTGATAGTACTCCAACACGTCGGGACAGTCGCGCAGCAGGATGTTGGTCTGCAACAGCAGGTCGTCGAAATCCATCGCGCCGTTGTGCTTGCAGCGCTGGCAGTAGAGGTTGTAGATGTTGCCGAACTCGGGAATCTGCGCCCGCCGGTCTTCGGTGGCGTGCGCCGAATTGGCCAGATAGGCGCCCGGGGTGACCAGCGCGTTCTTGGCCTGCGAGATGCGCGAGGCGATCACATTGGGCTTGTACTTGTCGTCGGCGAGGTTCAGCTCCTTGACGATCGTCTTGATGAGGTTCCTGGCATCGGACGCATCGTAGATCGTGAAGTTCGTCGGAAAGCCGATCCGCTCGGCGTCGGTGCGCAGGATGCGGGCGAAGATCGAGTGGAAGGTACCCATCCAAATATGGCGAGCTTGACCCTCGGTCAAATATTCTGGAATCATTTTGACAATACGCTCACGCATCTCCTGCGCTGCTTTATTCGTAAATGTCGTTGCCAAAATATTTTTGGGTTTGATTCCTTTTTGGATCATATAGGCGATGCGCGAGGTGAGCACGCGCGTCTTGCCCGAACCGGCTCCGGCGATGATGAGCGACGCGGAGTCGTAGGCCTCGACGGCGGCGCGCTGGGCGGGGTTGAGCCCCTGCAATATCGGTGATTCCATCTGTTTCGTACTTGTCGGGCGACAAAGTTACGAATTTTTCGCGATCCCGCCTATCGATTTCCGAAGAAGCGGGGCGGTCGTCCGGTCAGACGTAGAGCCGGATCTGGTGCAGCAGCGTGGCGGTGAAGAAAAGGCCGATGACGATGCAGAGCAGGATCAACAGCCCGTTGAGCATCCGCGCGTCGGGCTTGGTGCGCAGTTCGCGGTTCTTGGCGATGTATTCGCGGAAAAAGAGGTAGAGCGCCGGCACGGTCGAAGCGGCCAGCAGGAAGTCTTCGGGAATACCGAAGAAGTAGACCTTCGCCAGCCCGATCAGCGCCCAGTGGCAGAGGAACAGTACGAGGAAGATGTTGATACGGTGCGTGAAGGCCAGCATCAGACCGATGGTGAAGACCGCCACCGAACAGGGCATCACGGGCATGGTCATCATCGGGAACGACAGCCCCCGCGCCAGCGAAAAGAGCGGATAGGCCAGCGGCATGAGGTAGAGCAGCAGGGCGAAGCCGTTGGGGCGGCTCGTGCGCTCGAAGCGCGTGAAATCGGCATAAAGGTCGTAGAGCCAGATCACGGCCATGATCCCCCAGAAGAGGGCCAGCACGTCGCTGTGGCTGCGCTGGCCGCACCAGACCAGATAGTAAACCACGGCGATCCAGGCATTGAGACCCGCCAGAAAGAGTTTCATGGCCCGTTTGACATTCTGCGTCGGGCGGAGGTAGAGCAGGACGGTGAGCACTGCCGCCGCCGCCACGATCGCGATCTGCCACGGCCACGTGGCGGCATTGTAACGTGCGATGGTATTCCAGAAAATCTCCATGCAATCAGGCTTTACGGGGTTTGCGGCGCCGCGTGAGCGAGAAGGCGCGGCGGCGGAAGAGTAAGATCGGCACCGTCGAACCGACGGCCAGCATGAAGACGACGCTGACGGTGACCGTCGCGTTGAGCAGGAACGCATCCATATACTGCCGCGCCGCATCGCTCTCGGCGGTGTGCTGCATGAGCATGATCAGGGCGAAGACCGTCTTGTAGGCGTAGATGCCCGGCACCATCGGCAGCAGCGCCGGAATCGAAAGGACGGTGGTCGGGCAGTAGATCCGGCCGCCGAGCCAGAGGCTTCCCAGTCCGATGAGCAGCGAGGCGCAGAGCGTCGCCGTGGTGATGTCGAGTCCCGCGCAGGTCATCAGGCCAAAACGCAGGGCGTGGCCTGCGGCGGCCAGCAGGGCGATCGACGGGAAGGCCCGCAGGGGCGGGTCGGAGATGGCCCCGAACCCGATCGCCGCGACAGCCGCGAAAAACCCGTCGACGAAAATATCCGCAGCGATCATAGCAGGCTTCCCTTAACCATTAACAACGTGACGGACAGCCCCACGGCGATGCAGAGGATCAGCAGCAGGGCGCCGATCAGACGGCTGCAACCGATCAGCACGTGCCCCTCGACGATGTCGATCACGCCGTTGATGAGCGGCACGCCCGGAACGAGGAACAGCACGCTCGTGGCGATGGCCGTCTCGGCCGTGCAGTCGAAGCGCAGCGCCGACGAAGCGCACAGAGACGCGACGAAGGCCGAGAGAATGAAGATGATGAAGTGGTTCACGCCGGCTTTGGTCAACTGCTGCCGGGCCGAAAAGCCCGCCAGCGTGGAGGTGAAGACGATCCCCACGGCCACCCAGTCGCCGTTGAAGAGTTTGCAGAACGAAGCGTTGGCCAGCCCCACGACCATGAGCACGAACATCGGGTCCATGCGCGGCTTTGCGGTCAGTTTGCGGAACTTCTCGCGGATCACATCGAGCGGCAGCCGCCGGTCGACGGCCTCCCAGCTCAGCGAACTGAGGTCGGAGTTGCGTTCGAAACTGATCGGCAGGTGCGGGATCTCGACCACCTGCGTCACCACCTGCGGGTTCCCCTCCTCGCGCACGGTCAGGATCGACGTGCGCTGGAAAGTGGTCAGCCGCACGTCGACCGACTGCGAGGCGCCGATACGGCGCGCATTGCGCACCACGCGCGAGGTATGCACGCCCGACCCCAGCAGGTAGGTGGCGTACTCGCCGATAAAATCGAGCAGCTCGGTCAGTTCCGCTTGTGTTTTCATGACGGCGCAAAGTTAATAAAAATTTTAAACAACCTCGCGCTCCGGACGAATTGACCCATCCGTCGGAAGAAAAAACCGAATCCTCCGTTTTTTCGGCGGGCAGTCCAATTTTTTCCGTTTTTTTTCGTTAGATTTGTTAGAATATTAAACGTCAAAATGGCCGGACTCTATCTCCATATCCCCTTCTGCAAGCGTGTCTGCGCCTACTGCGACTTCTACAAGTCGGCCGACCTGCGGCCGATGAAGGCCGTCGTGGAGGCGATGCACGACGAACTGCGCCGCGAAGCGGGATTCCTGCCTGCGGAGCAGTTGCGCACGATCTATTTCGGCGGCGGAACCCCCTCGTTGCTGCCGCCCGAGGAGTTGGAGGAGTTCATCGCCCACGCCGCCGAACTCTTCGACTGCACGGCCCTCGAAGAGTGCACCGTCGAGGCCAACCCCGACGACCTGACGCCCGACTACCTGCGGCGGCTGGCCCGCACGCGGGTCGACCGCCTCTCGATCGGCGTACAGTCGTTCGACGACGGGGAGCTGCGCCTGATGAACCGCCGCCATACGGCCGACGCGGCGCGCAAGGCCGTGCGACAGGCGCAGGAGGCGGGCTTCGGCAACGTGACCGTCGACCTGATCTTCGGCGTACCCGGATTCGGCGCCGCGACGCTCGCACGCAATCTGCGCGAAACGGTCGCGCTGGGCGTGCAGCACGTTTCGGCATACCATTTGACCGTAGAGCCGCAGACGGCCTTCGGCCGCCGCATGGCGCAGGGCAGGTTCTCCCCCGTGACGGAAGAGACGAGCGAAGAGGAGTTCCTCACGGTGCACCGCACGCTCCGCGACGCCGGATTCGAGCACTACGAAGTCTCGAACTACGCCCTGCCCGGCCGCCGGGCGATCCACAACAGCGCCTATTGGAGCGGAGACCCCTATCTGGGAATCGGCCCTGCGGCACATTCGTTCGACGGCGAATGCCGGCGCTGGGCCGTCGCCGACATCGGGCGCTACCTGGCCGGCGGCGACCGCTACGAATCGGAGCGCCTGACCGAACGCGACCGCTATAACGAGACCGTGATGACGGCGCTTCGCACGGCCGAAGGGCTCGATACGAAGGCGATCGGGCGACGGTTCGGGCCGGCACGGCTCGAAACCCTGCTCGACGCGGCGCGCCCGTGGCTCGACGCGGGCGACGCCACCCTGCGCGACGGACGGCTGGCGATCCCCGCCGAACGGTTTTTGCTGTCGGACGCCGTGATCGCCGCTCTGTTCTGGGAATGTTAAGGTTAAGTTATTATTAAATATTTTTATAAATTTGCAAATATAGATCATTCGGCAGTACCTTTGCAGGTGAAACACCTTCCTGTCGACCGCAGGTACGAACCGAATTATCAAAAATCCGACAAGATATGAACGAAAACGAACTGCTGACGCCCGACTACCTCTTCGAGGTGAGCTGGGAGGTCTGCAACAAAGTCGGCGGCATCCACACCGTCGTTTCGACCAAGGCCCGCACCGTCGAAAGCAAACTGGGCGACAACTATCTGCTCATCGGCCCCGACATCCAGCGCGAAGGCGACAATCCCGAATTCGAGGAGGACGACGAGCTGCTCAAAGCGTGGCGCCAGAGCGTCTACAACGACGGCATCCGCATCCGCATCGGCCGCTGGCGCGTCGTCGGCCGTCCGATCGCGGTGCTGGTCGACTATACGTCGCTCTTCCCGAAGAAGGACGACATCCTGAAATTCCTGTGGGAGACCTACCACGTCGACTCGATCTCAGGACAGTGGGACTACATCGAGCCGGTGCTCTTCGGCCACGCGGCCGGACAGGTCATCGCCTCCTACGTGGAGAACTTCTGCGCCTCGACGGACAAGGTGGTGGCCCACTTCCACGAGTGGATGACCGCCGCCGGCGGACTCTACCTGCGCAAGTACTCGCCCTACGTGGCCACGGTCTTCACGACCCACGCCACGGTGACGGGCCGCTGCGTGGCCGGCAACGGGCTGCCGCTCTACAAGGATCTGGGACGGCTCAACGCCGGCGAACTGGCGCGCCAGTTCAACGTCGTGGCCAAACACTCGATCGAGAAGATCGCCTCGCAGGAACACGACGTGTTCTGCACCGTGAGCGAAATCACCGCCCGCGAATGCGAGAGCCTGCTGGGCAGCACGGTGGACGTCGTCACCCCCAACGGCTTCGAGGACGACTTCGTGTGGAACGGCAGGGAGTTCGACGAAAAACGGGCCGAGGCACGCCGCGCGATGATCCGCACGGCCGAGGCGACGCTGAGCTGCAAATTCGACGGCGAACCCCTGATCGTCGGCACGAGCGGCCGCTACGAATTCCGCAACAAAGGCATCGACATCTTCCTCGACGCCCTGAAACAGCTCGCCGAAACGGACGCCCTCGACCGCGAGGTGCTGGTCTACATCACCGTACCGTCCGCCACGACCGGCCCCCGCAAGGATTTGCAGGCGCATCTGGCCGACGAAAACAGCCCGATCGATCCCAAGCAGAACCGCTTCTGCACCCACTATCTCGAACATCCCGAATGGGATCAGATCCTCAACTCGATCGCCGGCAGCGTGCTGGCCAACCCGTCGTCGAAGGTGAAGGTGGTCTTCGTCCCCACCTACCTCAACGGCCGCGACGGCATCTTCGACAAGAGCTACTACGAACTGCTGGTGGGAATGGACATGACGCTCTTCCCCTCGTACTACGAGCCGTGGGGATACACGCCGCTCGAATCGACGGCCTTCTCGGTACCGACGCTCACCACCACGCTGGCCGGATTCGGACTCTGGGCCGGTTCTCAGGGCGAACACGAGGGCGTGACGCTCGTCGCACGCAACGACGACAACTACGCCGAAGCGGCTCGCGAAATCGCCAAGGCGCTGCTGCATTTCACCAAATATACCCCGCAGGAGGTCGAAATCGCCCGCAACGCCGCCGCCGAACTGTCGCGCACGGCCCTGTGGAGCGAACTCTACGCAGCCTACGAAAAAGCCTATTCCGAAGCGATCGAACGTTCGGTGACCCGTACCAACCGTGCGGTGCTCAACGACGGAGGCGGCGCGACCGAACAGATCAATTTCGTGCGGCAGCAGCTCATCACCGAAAAACCGCACTGGAACCGCGTGATGGTCGAGAAGGTGCTTCCCAAGCGTCTCCACGCCCTCGAAGTGCTCTCGCACAACCTTTGGTGGAGCTGGACCAGCGGCGCCCGCGACCTGTTCGAGTACATCGACCAGAAGCTGTGGTCGGAGTGCGAGAAGAACCCGATCGTATTCCTCGACCGGCTGCCGCTCGAACGGTTGCAGGAGTTGGAACAGGACGGTTCGTTCCTTGCGATGCTCGACGGCGTCTACGCCATGTTCAACGAATACATGAGCGAAAAACCCGATCCGAAGGCGCCGACGATCGCCTACTTCTCGATGGAATACGGACTGCACTCGTCGTTGAAGATCTATTCGGGCGGCCTGGGCATCCTCGCCGGCGACTACCTCAAAGAGGCGTCGGACAAGAACGTGCCGATGGTTGCCATGGGGCTGCTCTACCGTTACGGCTACTTCACGCAGCGGCTCTCGGCGCAGGGGGCGCAGGAGGCGACCTACGAGGCGCAGAACTTCTCGAAGCTGCCGATTTCGCCCGTGCGCGACGAGCTGGGCAACTGGACGACCGTACAGATCGCCCTGCCGGGGCGTACGCTCTCGGCCCGCGTCTGGCGATGCCAGGTCGGCCGCACCGACCTCTTCCTGCTCGACACCGACTACGAAGCCAATCTCGACGAAGACCGTCAGATCACCCACTACCTCTACGGCGGCGACTGGGAGAACCGGCTCAAACAGGAGCTGCTGCTCGGCCTGGGCGGCATCCGCGCCCTGAGGGCCATGGGCATCAAGCAGGAGGTCTACCACTGCAACGAGGGCCATGCGGCCTTCATCGGCATCGAGCGCATCCGCGATCTGGTGCGCCGCAAGCTCACCTTCTCCGAAGCGCTGGAAGTGGTCCGCTCGTCGTCGCTCTTCACGACCCACACCCCCGTGCCGGCCGGCCACGACGCCTTCCCCGAGTCGATGATCCGCCAATACCTCGCCCACTACCCCGACGTGCTGGGCATCACGTGGGAACAGTTCATCAATCTGGGCAAGACCAACCCCAACGACCCCGAAGAGCGCTTCTCGATGTCGGTGCTGGCGTGCAACCTCTCGCAGGAGGTCAACGGCGTGTCGTGGCTCCACGGCGAGGTGTCGAAGGACATCCTGGGCAACATGTGGCCCGGCTACTTCAAGAACGAGCTGCACATCGGTTACGTCACCAACGGCGTACACTTCCCCACGTGGTGCGCCTCCAATCTGCGGCGGCTCTACATGCGCTACTTCCCCGAAGGGTTTTCGGGGCACGACTACGACATCCCCGCCTGGCAGAAGGTGCACGACATCCCCGCCGCCGAACTTTGGCAGGAGCGCATTTTCCTCAAACGCAAGCTGGTGGATCACATCCGCAAACGGTACAGCGACCCCGCCCAGGTGCGCATCGACTCGCCGCGCCAGATGGTGCAGATCGTCGAAGGGATCAAACCCGACGTACTGACGATCGGCTTCGCACGCCGCTTCGCCACCTACAAGCGCGCCTACCTACTCTTCACGAACCTCGACCGCCTGTCGGCGATCGTCAACAACAAGGAGCGGCCCGTGCAGTTCATCTTCGCGGGCAAGGCGCACCCCAACGACAAGCCGGGGCAGGATCTCATCAAACGCATCGTCGAGGTGGCGGCCATGCCGCAATTCGTCGGGAAAATTCTCTTCCTGCAAAACTACGACATGGAATTGGCGCGAAAAATGGTGCAGGGCGTAGACGTGTGGCTCAACACGCCGACCCGCCCGCTCGAAGCGTCGGGTACGTCGGGAGAGAAGTGCGTCATGAACGGCGTGCTGCAATTCTCGGTGCTCGACGGCTGGTGGGTCGAGGGCTACAAGGAGGGCGCCGGCTGGGCGCTGCCGATGGAACGGACCTTCGCCGACCAGCGGTTCCAGGACGAACTGGACGCGGAGATGATCTACAACACGATCGAGGAGCAGATCGTACCGCTCTACTACAAGCGCGACGAACAGAACATCCCGCGCGACTGGGTCGAATCCGTCAAACGGTGCGTGGCCGACATCGCGGCGAACTTCACGACCAACCGCATGATGCGCGACTACGAGGAGCGCTTCTACGGCAAGCTGGCGGCACGCCGGCACGAGATCGTCGCGGGAGACTACATGCTGGCGCGCGAAATCGCGGCATGGAAACGCCGGATCTCGGCCGCATGGGACAAGGTGCGCATCGTCGAGGTCAAGCAGGCGAAGATCGACCGCGAAGCGATGTTCGTCGGGGAGCACTACCCCTTCGAGATCAAGATCGACGTGGCCGACCTCCGTCCCGAAGACATCGGCGCCGAGCTGGTCGTGGCCAAGCAGATCGAGTACGGCCAGCCGGTCAACGTGATCGAAACCGTACCGCTCGAACGCACGGCCGTCGAGGGGACGACCGTCACCTACGCGCTCGACTACCGTTCGGGCCGCTCGGGGTCGTTCGACGTGGCGCTGCGCATCTACCCCTCGAACCCGCATCTGCCGCACCGCATGGATTTCGCGCTGGTGAAGTGGGCGTAGACGCGGTCGCCGCCGCAAGAGACTTCCGGACCGCTCCTCCGGCGTCGTTTCCGGCGCCGGAGGGTCTGCGGACCGCAAACGCAAAATTTCGGCAACCCGTTTGAGCCGGGAAGGTGCCGCCCCGAAAGGACGGAGGAGTGCGAGGCTGCGATTTTTACGTTTTCGTTGTTGGAAAACCGGATATTTTTCAATAACTTTACTGAAACGATCCTAACTATTACAACATAAACCATGTCTGCACTTACTTTCGACAAGAACGAACTGGGCAACCTCGAATATTCGCTGCAACGCGAGGTGCTCTCGACCGACCGCCGCGGCGGCTACATGAGCACCACGATCGTATGCTGCAATACGCGCAGGTACCACGGTCTGATGGTCGCCCCGATCGGCAGGGGCGACCAGACCTGCGTGCTGCTGTCGTCGCTCGACGAGACCATCGTCCAGCACGATCAGTCGTTCAATCTGGCTATCCACCGTTTCCGCGGCGTCTACGAACCGCGCGGCCACAAGTACATCACCGACTTCGCCTACACGCCGACCCCGACGATCACCTACCGCGTGGGCGGCGTCATCCTGCGCAAGGAGCTGCTGTGGATTCACAAGCGCACGCAGCTGATGATCCGCTACACGCTGCTCGACTCGCCGGCCGACATCCGCCTGCGGCTGCGGCCCTTCTTCGCCTATCGCGAGAAGGAGGCGCTGACCCATGCCAACATGGAGGCCAACGGCCGCTCCTACCCCGTGCAGGGCGGCGTGAAGAACCGCCTCTACGAAGGCTATCCGTGGCTCTACCTCCAAACGAACCGGCCCGACGCCGAATTCGTGGCCGCACCCGACTGGTACTACGGATTCGAATACCCGCAGGAGCTGGCCCGCGGCTACGACGGGTACGAAGACCTGCTGACGACGGGCTATTTCGAACTGCCCCTGTCGAAGGGACAGAGCGTGATCTTCTCGGCGTCGGTCGAAGAGATGGCCTCGTCGGCCGAGATCGGCGCGCTGTTCGACCGCGCGCTGGCACGCCGCACCCACAAGATCGATTTCCACAGCCTGTTGCGCCACTCGGCCCGGCAGTTCGTCATCCGGCGCCCCGACGGCCGCACGGAGGTGATGGCCGGCTATCCGTGGCTCACGGCGCAGATCGCCCGCGAAGCCTTCATGTCGCTGCCGGGCATCACGCTCGAACAGGATCACAAGGAGGACTGCATCGACGTGCTGGACAGCGTGTGCCGCACGCTCCGCGACGGCGATTTCGCCGGTTCGGCATCGGCCGCGCAGGAAGCCGACGCCCCGCTGTGGTTCTTCTACACATTGCAGGAACTGGAATCCGAGATCGGCAGCCGCGAGATCTGGCGCCGCTACGGCGAAGCGATGAAGTCGATCCTCGCGGCTTACCGCCGCGGCATCGGCGGCCGTGTGGCGCTGCACGGCAACGGACTGGTCTGGGCGTCGGACGAGCACGTGGCGCTCACATGGATGAATTCCTATGCGGACGGACGGCCCGTCACCCCGCGCAACGGGTATCAGGTCGAGATCAACGCCCTGTGGTACAACGCCGTCAGCTATGCGCTGTCACTGGCCGAAGAGGCGGACGACAAGGCGTTCGCCGCCGAATGGAAGGACGCTCCGGCGCAGACCAAGGCGTCGTTTCTGGAAAAATTCTGGCTTCCGGAGGAGGGATACCTGGCCGATTTCGTAAACGACGCCGAGACCAACCGCTTCATCCGCCCCAACATGGTCGTCGCCTGCGGCCTGAACTACACGATGCTCGACGAGGAGCAGCTCATCTCCGTGCTGCGCATCGTCCGCCAATACCTGCTCACCCCGAAGGGGCTGCGTTCGCTCTCGCCGCAGAATCCGCTCTACAACGGCTCCTACGCCGGCGACGACCGGATGCGCTCCCACGCCGCGATGAACGGTACGGTGTGGGTATGGCCGCTGCCCTTCTACGTCAAGGCCCGCTATGCGCTCACCGGCGCCGACTACACACCCGAAGTCGAGCGATTCCTCGCCGACTTCGACGAGGACATCCAGTGCCACGGCATCGGTTCGATCTCGAAGATGTACGACGCCGACCCGCCCTTCGCCCCTAAAAGCGCGATCTCCTATGCGTGGAGCGTCGGCGCCGTGCTGGAACTCTACCGGCTCATGGAGCGCTTCGACCCCGCATGGCGGAAGAAGAGGGAGAAGGCCGCCCCGAAAACAGGCTCCCGCCGAGCGGCCGGTGCGGCGAAACCCCGCACGGCGACGGAGGCGGCGGCCGCGCCTGCGGATTCCGCACGGAAAGGGGCGGCGGACGAAGAGGCGAAACCCGCGAAACGCCCCAAAGCCCCGGCCAAAGGGAACGGAAGGCGCAAAACAGAACGTAAAACCGTCAAAAAATAGTCAGCCATGAGAGTGTTAATGTTCGGATGGGAATTTCCCCCTCATATCGCAGGCGGTCTGGGTACGGCCTGCTACGGCATGACGCGCGGGCTGGCGCGAAACGATGTCAACGTGACCTTCGTCATGCCCCGTGCCACCGGAGACGAAGACCAGAACTATGTGCGCGTGGTCAACGCCAGCGACGTGGAGACGCTCTTCGGCGCCGCCTCCGGCGATACGGAGGAGCTGTGGAAGAAGATGTCGTTCATCCGCATCGACTCGAACATGGTCCCCTACGTCTCGCCCGAAGAGTACAAGTCCTATCACGACGAGTACGTCCGCACGGGACGTAAGACGTGGGAGACGACCGACCTCTGGAAGCAGCGCTACACCTTTTCGGGCAAATACGGCGCGAACCTCATGGAGGAGGTGGCGCGCTATGCGATGGTAGCCGCGCAGGTGGCCCGCGATCTGGCGGGGCAGTTCGACGTGATCCATGCCCACGACTGGCTCACCTACTTCGCCGGAATCGCCGCCAAACGGGTCTCCGGAAAACCGCTGGTCGTGCACATGCACGCCACGGAGTTCGACCGCAGCGGCGAGAACATCAATTCGCAGACCTATGCCATCGAACGCGCGGGCATGGAGGCCGCCGACCGTGTGATCGCCGTGTCGAACCTCACGCGCAACATCATCGTCACCCGCTACGGCATTCCGGCCGAAAAGGTGGTGACGGTGCACAACGCCGTGCGGTTCGCCGAGGCGGAGTGCGCCGCCCCCGAACGCGGCGTCGGGGACAAGATCGTCACCTTCCTGGGGCGCATCACCTATCAGAAGGGGCCCGACTACTTCGTCGAGGCGGCCGCCAAGGTGCTCAAACGGGTACCGAACGTGCGCTTCGTGATGGCCGGTTCGGGCGATATGATGAACCACGTCATCCGCCGCGTGGCGCGCCTCGGCATCGCCGACCGCTTCCACTTCACGGGATTCCTGCGCGGCGAGGATGTGCACCGCATGTTCCAGCTGTCGGACGTCTACGTGATGCCTTCGGTGTCGGAACCCTTCGGCATCTCGCCGCTCGAAGCGATGCGCTCGAACGTGCCGGTCATCATCTCCAAGCAGAGCGGCGTGGCCGAAGTGCTCGACTACGCGCTCAAAGTCGACTATTGGGACGTGGACGCCCTGTCGGATGCGATCTATGCCCTGATTACCTATCCCGCGCTGGCGAAGATGTTCGCCGAGAAGGGGCTCGACGAGGTGACCGGACTCAAATGGGACAACGCCGCCGCGAAGATCAAGGCGGTCTATCAGGCGGTCATCGACGAGGCGGCCGCACGCCAACGGGAATAACAACACAAACGACATATCACCATGAAAACGATCTGTTTCTATTTTCAGGTTCATCAGCCCTGGCGGCTGAAAACCTACCGGTTTTTCAATATGGGCGTGGATCACAACTACCTCGACGATCTGACCAACCACGCCATCCTGCAAAAAGTGGCGCGGCAGTGCTACCTGCCGATGAACGCCCTGCTGCTGAACCTCATCAAGGAGCAGAAGGGCAAATTCCGCTGCTCGTTCTCGATCACGGGGTCGGCCGTCGAACAGTTCCGAGCCTATGCGCCCGAAGTGCTCGACTCGTTCCGCGAACTGGCTGCCACGGGATGCGTGGAGTTCCTGGCCGAGACCTACTCCCACTCGCTGGCATCGCTCCGCTCGAAGGAGGATTTCGAGGAGCAGGTGAAACTCCATACGGCCCTCGTGCGCAAGGAGTTCGGGATGAAACCCACGGCCTTCCGCAACACGGAGCTGATCTACTCCGACCAAATCGGCGAAACGGTCGCCCAGATGGGGTTCAAGACCATCCTGGCCGAAGGCGCCAAACACGTGCTGGGCTGGAAATCGCCCAACTACGTCTATGCCAACGCACTGAATCAAAAACTGCACGTGCTGCTGCGCAACTACAAGCTGTCGGACGACATCGCCTTCCGTTTCTCGAACCGCAGCTGGAACGAATGGCCGCTGACGGCCGACAAGTTCGCCGGCTGGATCGCCTCGGACGATACGGTGGGCGAGGTAGTGAACCTCTTCATGGACTACGAAACCTTCGGCGAGCACCAGAAGGCTTCGACGGGCATCTTCGATTTCATGAAGGCGCTGCCCAAAGCGGCACTGGCCACACGCAAGCTGGAATTCGCCACCGTGAGCGAGGCGGCGAAGAAGTACCAGCCCGTGGCGGTGCTCCACTGCCCGCACGTGATGTCGTGGGCCGACGAGGAGCGCGACGTCACGGCATGGCTGGGCAACGAGTTGCAAAACGAAGCCTTCACGAAGCTATACGGCCTGAGAGATAAGATCAAGGCGTTAAAAAACAAGGATTTCGATTACGTGTGGAACTTCCTCCAAACTTCCGACCACTTCTACTACATGGCTACCAAATGGTTGTCGGACGGCGACGTGCACTCCTATTTCAACCCCTACGGATCGCCCTACGAAGCCTTCATCAACTACATGAACGTACTGTCGGATTTCGAGATCGAGGTGGACAAAGCCTGCGAGGCCAAACGCATACGGCTCCGCGCCTGAGCGCATACCGCCCGAACGTGAATATGCGGTGCGACGGGATCTCCCGTCGCACCGCATTTCGTTTCGTCCCGGCCCAGGTCTCCCAAAGGGAAAGCATCCGCGCCGCGCTTCGGCGGCCGCTGCGGACAGCAGTGCGAAACGACGCACGCCCCTGTCCGAAGCGAGTGCGGACCCGCAGCGCCGCACGACGCCGTACGACGAAAGGCTGGAAAGCGAGAAGGTCAGGCTTCGCCGATCTTGCCGCCGAACTGGTCGCCCGTATGCTGCGGCGTAGGAATGACGATCTGACCGTGCACGCTCTCGTAACGGACGATATTCTCCTGCAACGACATCAGCAGGCGCTTGGCATGTTCCGGCGTGAGGATGATGCGGCTCTTGACCTTCGCTTTGGGAACGGCAGGCATGACAGCCGCGAAATCGATGATGAACTCCGAAGTGGAATGCGCGATGATGGCGAGATTCGAGTAGTTGCCCTGCGCGACCGTCTCGTCCAGTTCGAGATCGATACCTAAATTTTTGTTCTCAGCCATAACTCCATGTAGGAAAGACGTAATTAAAATATGTATGAACCGAGGCTTTATCAACGATGAAATTACGTCCTTCCTAACTTACGGCGTCTTCCGACGAACGCCAAATTCCATGATTGATACATCCTCCGAATCCCCCGTCGGGAAGGGAAACCTGCAATGAAGACCCTGCACGCGATGCACCGGTGCGGCGCCAGGCCGGTTGTTTCATGGCAAAGATAGATTCCGGCGCCCGAAAATATTCGTCCGGCGGCACAAAGTTTTCAATCATTTATCAACAATCGCACCCCGCCCGACGGCAAAAGCACGACCTCCCGACCGTGCTTCCGATCAAAAACGCGGCCGAGCCGCAGAGCGATTCTAAGATATTGATAAAATTTATAAATTTTTCACCCTCCGCACTTGATTTTGCGGATTTTTTCATATATTTATAATCCGAAAAACAGGAAAAACCTTAAAACTTCTCGATATGAAAAACTACTCAGCGAAAGAGATCAAGAACATCGTCCTGATCGGCGCCCCCGGCTCCGGAAAAACCACCCTCGCCGAAGCAATGGCCTACGAGGGGAAGGTCATCGACCGCAGGGGCGCCGTCGAAACGAACAATACGCTGTCGGACAACACCGACATCGAACACGAATACAAACGCTCGATCTACTCCACGATCCTCTTCACGGAGTTCATGGAACGCAAGCTCAACATCATCGACTGTCCGGGATCGGACGACTTCTGCGGCAGCCTCTTCTCGGCCTTCAAGGTGGGCGACGTGGGAGTAATGGTCTTCAACGCCCAGAACGGCTGGGAAGTCGGTTCGGAGATTCAGGCGCGCTATTCGCGCGAACTGTCGAAACCGCTCATCGGCGTCATCAACCAGCTCGACGCCGAGAAGGCCAACTTCGAGGGGACGGTCGAGAGCATCCGCGCCGCATCGCGCGTGAAACCCGTCATCGTGCAGTACCCCGTCAACCAGGGGCCGGGCTTCAACGCCTTCATCGACGTGCTGATGATGAAACTCTACCGCTTCAAAGACGAGAACGGCACGCGCGAGGAGCTCGATATTCCGGCCGAGGAGATGGAGCGCGCCACGGAGCTGAACCGCGAACTGGTGGAGATGGCCGCCGAGAACGACGAGGCGCTCATGGAGCTCTATTTCGAAAAGGGGACGCTCACGCAGGACGACATCCGTTCGGGACTCAAAATCGGTCTCTCGCGGCGTGAAGTCATGCCTCTGTTCTGCACCAGCGGCAAGCGCGACGTCGGAACGAAACGCCTCATGGAGTTCATCATCAACGTCGCTCCGGGGCCGCTCAAAGCGCCCAAATTCCTCTCGACCGAGGGCGAGGAGATCGCCGCCGACCAGACGCAGCCGGCCGTGGCATTCGTCTTCAAGAGCCAGATCGAACCCCACATCGGCGAGATCAGCTACCTGCGCGTGATCCGCGGCAAACTCACCGAAGGCATGGAGCTGCTCAACACCCGCACGGGCAACAAGGAGAAGGTTTCGCAGCTCTTCGCCGTGGCGGGCAAAAACCGCATCAAAGTGACCGAACTGGCGGCCGGCGACATCGGCTGCACGGTCAAGTTGAAAGGCACGCGCACCAACGACACGCTCGCGGCACCCTCCGTACCCGTGACGATCACCCCGATCGTATTCCCCGAACCGCGTTACCGCGCCGCCGTACAGCCCAAGGTCAAGGCCGACGAGGAGAAGCTGGGCAAACTGCTCAACGACGCCAAGTACGAAGACCCGACGATTCTGATCGGATATTCCAAGGAGCTGAAACAAACGATCATACAAGGCCAGGGCGAGCACCACCTCAACATCCTCAAAGCGCGCCTGGCCGCCGATAACAAGATGGAGATCGAGTACATCGCGCCGCGAATCCCCTACCGCGAGACCATCACCAAAGTGGCGCAGGCCGACTACCGCCACAAGAAACAGTCGGGCGGATCGGGCCAGTTCGGCGAGGTGCACATGGTGATCGAACCCTACTACGAAGGGATTCCCGAACCGAAGAGCTACAAGATTCCGGGCAAGGGCGACATCACGGTCAACATCAAGGGCAAGGAGGAGTACGACCTGCCGTGGGGCGGCAAGTTGCAGTATTACAACTCGATCGTAGGCGGTGCCATCGACGCGCGCTTCATGCCGGCGATCCTCAAAGGCATCATGGAGAAGATGGACGAAGGCCCGCTGACGGGCTCCTACGCCCGCGACATCCGCGTAGTGATCTACGACGGCAAGATGCATCCGGTGGATTCGAACGAAATCTCGTTCAAGCTGGCGGCCCGCAACGCCTTCAAGGAGGCGTTCCGCAATGCGGGCCCCAAGATCATGGAACCGATTTACAGCATCGAGGTGCTGACGCCGAGCGAATACATGGGCGCCGTGATGAGCGACCTGCAAAACCGCCGCGCGATGATCGAGGGCATGAACTCGGACAAGGGATTCGACCGTCTGAACGCCCGCGTGCCGCTGGCCGAGCTCTATCGTTATTCGACGACGCTCTCGTCGCTCACGTCGGGGGCGGCGACCTATACGATGCGTTTCTCCTCCTACGAACAGGTGCCCGCCGACGTGCAGGCCAAACTGCTCAAAGAGTACACCGACACCGACGAGGAGTAGACCTCCGCAGCCATTTACGACCGAAGAGGCGCCCGAAACTGATCGGGCGCCTCTTCTCTCATTCCCGCCGGCGGCGGTACGAAAACGGGTCACAACACCTCGGCCACGACGAAGGTCGAACCGCCGATGAAGATCGTGTCGGCGGGAGCGGCGAGCGCCTTCGCCCTGGTCACGGCCTCGGGAACCGTTGCGACCGCTTCGCCGTCGAGACCCGCCGCCGCAGCGCGGGCGGCCAGTTCCGACACCGGAAGCGCCCGTTCGCTGGCCGCCTGCGTAAAGAGATAGTAGGCGTCGCGCGGCAACAGCGCCAGAATGGCGTCGATGTCCTTGTCTCCCGAAAAGCCCACGACGCAGTAGAGACGGCCGCCTTCGTGCGAGCGGCGCAGCTGTTCGGCCACATAGGCCAGTCCGTGCGCATTATGCCCCGTATCGCACAACACTTTGGGCCGCTCGCCCAACGACTGCCAACGCCCTTGCAGCGCGGTCGTGCGGGCGGCGCTCGCCGCGCCGTCGACGAAGGCGCGGCGGCTGATCGTCAGCGGCGTCTGTTCGTGCAGCAAGTCGAGCGTAGCCAGCGCCGTCAGGACATTGCGGCACTGGTACTCGCCCAGCAGGTCGAGATCGAAATCGAGCACGTGGCCGTCGCGGCGGCGCACCATGCGGAAGTGCTGCCGGTCGCCGCACAGCTCGTGGCCCTCGCAGGCGAACTCCCGCTCGGCGTAGACCACGCGCGTCTTGTTCGCGGCGGCAACCTGCTCGAACACCGCATCGTAGGCCGCGTTCGCTTCGCCCAGCACGAAGGGAATGCTCTTCTTGATGATACCGGCCTTCTCGGCGGCGATCTTCGCCAGCGTATCGCCCAGCAGCGCCGTATGTTCCAGTCCGACGTTGGTCACCACGCTCACGATGGGCAGCAGGATGTTCGTGGCATCGAGCCGCCCGCCCAGCCCCGTCTCGATGACGGCCACCTCGACGTCGCTCTGTGCGAAGTAGTCGAACGCCAGCGCCGCCGTCATCTCGAAGAACGAAAGTCCCAGCTCGGTCATCTTGTCACGGTGCTTGTCGACGAAATTGACCACTTTCTGCTTGGGGATCATCTCGCCGTCGACGCGGATGCGTTCGCGGAAATCGTGCAGATGCGGCGACGTGAAGAGGCCCGTGCGGTAACCGGCCTGTTGCAGCACGGCGGCGATGATGTGCGAAACGGAACCCTTGCCGTTGGTTCCCGCGACATGGATCGTGAAGTAGTTCCGCTGCGGGTTGCCCAAATGCCGGCAGAAAGCCGCGATACGTTCCAGCCCCGGTTTGTAGGCCGTGACGCCCTTTTCCTGAAACGTCGGCATCGACGAAAAGAGAAATTCGAGCGTTTGTGAATAGTTCATGCGAAGCGATATTTGTTTGGATTAATCGACCAGGTAGTTGCGCCGCTTGACGCGATAGGCGACGTAGTAAAGGAGGCAGAGCAGCATCACGTACTGGGCTATCCGCCCCAGGTAGTCGCCGTAGCGGGTATAGACGGTCAGCTCGTCCGACAAGGCGACCGGAGCCGTCAGCACGCCCCGACGGGCCCAGCCGAGCGTCGGGCCGACCACGTCGCCCCGCGCGTTGATGAAGCCCGAAATGCCGGTATTGGCGCTGCGCGCCACGGCGCGGCGGTGCTCGATCGCGCGCAGACGCGAAAAGGAGAAGTGCTGGCGGTGAATGGCCGTATCGCGCCACCAGCCGTCGTTGGTGATGACCAGGATCAACTGCGCCCCGCCGCGGACGAACTCGCCCACGTAGGCGCCGTAGACCGATTCGTAGCAGACGGCCGGCGCCACCCGCACGCTGTCGGCCGCAAAGACCGTACGCTGCGTATCGACGCCCAGCTGGCCGGTCGTACCGCCCAGATCGATGATAAGGAAACTCAGCCAGTCGAAGAGCCACGGCAGCGGCATCTTCTCGACACCGATCACCAGCCGCGACTTGTGGTGGATGTCCCGCACACCCCCGGCGTCGAGAGCCAGCGCCGTGTTGAACCGGTCGTACCAGACACCGTTGCGGAAACGCGCCGTCGCGGTCTGATTTCCCTCGGCATAGACTTTATAGGTGTCGGCCCCCACCACCAGCAGCGCATCCGGATGGTCGGCCGCCAGCGCCGCTTCGAACTGCGCGAGCGAAGGACTGGCCGACAGCCAGGCTTCGTTGAGCCCCTCGACGAGCGCCGTCTCGGGCATGGCGATCAACTGCGCCGACGAAGGAACTTCGGCCAGCAGCGACAGCAGGTTTTCGTGCTGCCACCCCGGCGCGGTATTGAACTTGTCGTAGCAGTCGACGTTGGGCTGCACGACCGCCGTCTCGATCCGCTGCGCAGGCTCCTCCCAGCACGCATAGATCGCAAGCGACACGGCCGCCGGCACGACGACGGCCAGCGCCGCACGCACCCAGTGCCGCACGCTGCGCCGATGCAACCACGCCTCGAAAAAGAGCAGGTTGCAGACCAGCACCCACAGCGTACCGCCGAAGATACCCGTATATTCGTACCACTGCACGGCCCATGTGTCGTTCGCGAAACCGTTGCCCAGCAACAGCCACGGAAACGAGAATTCGCCCACGGTGTACCAATATTCGGTAGCGATCCAGCCCGCGACCAGCAGCGTGTAGGCCAACGCCTTGTGCGCCCGCTTGCTCACCGTATGGAACAACATGAAGGCCAGCATATTGAGGAAGGTCGAGACGAGCGTCGCGGCGAACGGACCGACGGGCGTCGAATACCACAAGCCCCAGATCGTCGCGCCGTTCCAGAGGACGAAGGCCAGCCATGCCCAGCCGAACATCCCCCACCAGTCGCGGCGCGAAGACCCGTAACTGCGGCTGATCCACAGCAGGGGCACCAGCGCTACGACGAGCGGAAGGCCGGACAGTCCGAGCCACCCCGCCGCAAGCAGCGCCGCGGAGAGGAGCACGCATAAAAATCGCCGAAGAGTCAACCCCATAAGTTCGACGCCGAACCCGCGCTTCTCACGCGCCGATACGTTCCGGCCCGTTTCATTCCCGATGCGGCCGGAACGGCCGGCCACCGATCGGATTCGGCTTTGCAAAAATAGTCAAAATATACCGATAAACAGCCCGCGCCGCCCGATTTTTTCAACCGTCGTCCGAAGGGGCTCCCGCCTGTCGCGCCGCGACCTTCCGAAAGGGGTTTTCACGACGAAAACACAATATTTTCGGGAAAAATTTTTGCGTGTCGTTTTTTTGTTATACATTTGCACTCCGCAAACTGCGCAAATTACAAAACAAAAAGGATACTGCTATGGCAATGAAAAGAACGTTCCAGCCGTCGCGCCGGAAGAGAATCAACAAGCACGGTTTCCGCCTGAGAATGTCCACGGCTAACGGTCGCAAGGTGTTGGCCGCCCGTCGTGCCAAGGGCCGTAAGAAGCTGACCGTATCGGACGAATCGACATTTAAATACGCCTGATCGTCCGCAGGCATCTCCATGCCATAGCACAGGCGCTGCAATTGCCGTTGCAGCGCCTGTGCTGTTTCCACCTCTCGCCGAACCGCACATCGCCGCCCCTGCGAACATTTTCGCAGAGGCTGCTTGCAACCTCTGCCGAGGCGAGAAAACGAGCACGATCGTGAACTTGGGGATCAAGCCGAAAGTACAAGAAAGAATGTTTCCGAAGAAACGTCGGCGAATTCCCGAACCGGCGGTTCGCGTGTTCTTGCGAGGAGCGCGGTTTTTACCACCTTTTGCTGCCAAAAGGTGGCGCCAAAAGCATCCGTAGAGCGAAAAAGTCGGGGAACCGCCGTCGGCTGCGCCTAAAACGCTACGCGGACAAGCTCGCGCCCGCGTTTTCGACGGCGCCACCGCCATCGGCTCTTCTTCCCGATTTTTCGCACTACGGAATGACGGTGCGCTCCGCGCGACCTGATTTTCGTTCTGCACCGGATTTGCGGACTATGCCGAGGCGAGAAAACGAACACGAAAGTGATCGACAATTCGCAGCCGCCGCTTTCAAATCTCTGCGAAAAGATGTACCTTTGTACAAATAGACTTCACATGATATGAAAGTAGCATCGCTGCAATTCAATCCGATCTGCGAAAACACCTACGTGGTGTGGGACGACACGAACGAGTGCATCGTCGTCGACGCCGGCAACTCCGACGAGCGCGAGAACGCCCGGCTCAAAGAGTTCATCGACTCGCGCGGGCTGCACCCCCGCATGGCGGTCAACACCCACGGGCACTTCGACCATACGCTGGGCGTGCAGTTTCTCAAAGATACCTACGGCATCCCCTTCGCCCTCTCGGGCAAGGACAAGTTCCTGCTGGACAACGCCGCACCGGGCAGTTCGATCTTCGGCGTGAAGGTCGGCGCCATGCCCTCGATCGACCTCGACCTCGATACGACCGACGAGGTGCGTTTCGGCCACACCGCCTTGAAAATCATTCCCACGCCCGGCCATACGCCGGGCCATGTGTCGCTCTACGCGCCGCAGGCGAAGGCCGTCTTCACGGGCGACACGCTCTTCCGCGAGTCGATCGGCCGCACCGACCTGCCGGGCGGGGACTACTCGTGGATCATGCGTTCGATCCTCGAACGGCTCATCCCGCTGGGCGACGAAACGGAAGTCTACCCCGGACACGGCGAATCGACCACGATCGGCCACGAGAGCCTCTACAACCCCTTCGTCGTGGAGGTGCTCAACGGGCAGGTGAATTACGACAACTAAGGCCCGTCGTCCGAAATGAACAGACTGCTGCACAAACTTCTCTACCGGATTCTGCCGCTGGGCGGCTACCTGCAAACGGTGAGCGCGATGTTCTTCCTGTCGCACCGGCTGGGTATCGGGCGCCACGCGCCGGCCACGGAATATACGTTCCACCTCGACCGCCTGATGCGGGCGGGCGATCTGGCCATCGACATCGGCGCCAACCTCGGCTACTACGCCCGCCTGATGTCGCGCATCGCCGGCCGCAACGGCCACGTCTACGCCGTGGAACCCGTGGCGCCGATCCGTCGGGTGCTGGAACGCAACCTGAGCGGCTGCGGCAACGTCGACATCCTACCCTATGCGCTCGGCGCCGCCGAGGGCGAGATCCGCATGGGCAACGCCACCGTCCGCACGGGCGGCTACTTCGGCACGGGACAGAATTTCGTGATGGAGGCGGGCGCCGAGGCCGACGTGGAGTTCACCGCCGAGATGCGGCGCGGCAGCGAGCTGTTCGGCCACCTCACGCGCATCGACTTCATCAAATGCGACGTCGAAGGCTACGAAGTCGTCATCATGGAGGAGATGCGGCCGCTGCTGGAACGATTCCGCCCCACGGTGCTCATCGAGACGGGCGGCGAGAACCGCGACCGCATCGTCGCGCTTTTCACCGAACTCGGCTACGACGCCTACACGCTCCACCGCGGGCAGGAGATTCCGCTGCGAGCCGGAAGTAAAAAGGACATCATCTTCCGACCGAAGAAAAAACGTTAATTGCCAAAGCCATGCGTATCGACATACTGACCGTAGTCCCCGAACTGCTCCGCTCGCCGCTCAACGAATCGATTCTCAAACGGGCGCAGGAGAAGGGGTTGGTGGAGATCGTCGTCCACAATCTCCACGACTACGCCCACGACAAACGGAAAACCACCGACGACTACCCCTTCGGCGGCGAAGCGGGCATGGTGATGAAGCCCGAACCGGTCTTCGAACTGGTGGAGAAACTCCAAACCGAACGCCGCTACGACGAGATCGTCTACACCTCGCCCGACGGCGTGCGCTACGACCAGCACGAGGCCAACCGCCTGTCGACGCTCGAAAACATCATCGTGCTGTGCGGCCACTACAAGGGGATCGACCACCGCATCCGCGAACACCTCATTACGCGCGAAATCTCGATCGGCGACTACGTGCTCACGGGCGGCGAACTGGCTGCCTGCGTGATCGCCGACTCGGTGGTACGGCTGCTGCCGGGCGCCATCGGCGACGAGTCGTCGGCGCTCACGGACTGCTTCCAGGACAACCTGCTGGCGCCGCCCGTCTACACGCGGCCGGCCGAATTCCGCGGCTGGCGCGTCCCCGACGTGCTGCTGTCGGGCAACTTCTCCGAGATCGAGGCGTGGCAGGACGAACAGTCGTGGGAGCGCACCCGACGGCTGCGCCCCGACCTGCTGGACGATAAAAACTGACATGCCATGAAGTACTACCTCATCGCCGGCGAAGCGTCGGGCGACCTGCACGGATCGAACCTCATGCGGGGATTGCTCAAAAGCGATCCCGCGGCCCGCTTCCGTTTCTGGGGCGGCGACCGCATGGCCGAAGTCGGCGGAGCGGAGAATCGGGTGCGCGACTACCGCGAAACGTCGTTTTTCGGCATCGTGGGCGTGCTGCGCAACCTGCGAACCATCTCGCGGCAGCTGCGCGAGTGCCGCGAAGATGTGCTGCGCTATGCCCCCGACGTACTGATCCTCGTCGACTACCCGGGCTTCAACATGAAGATGGCGCGCTTCGCCAAGGAGCACGGCATCCGCACCTTCTATTACATCGCCCCGAAAGTGTGGGCGTGGCGCGAATGGCGCGTGAAGGCGATCCGCCGGTACGTCGACCGGCTCTACATCATCTTCCCCTTCGAACGCGACTACTTTCCCCGCCACGGCATCACGCCCGTATTCGAGGGGAATCCGCTGCTCGACGCCATCGCGGCACGGTCGGCGACGCTCCCCTCGCGCGAGGAGTTCGGCCGTGCGAACGGACTGGACGAACGGCCCGTGGTGGCGCTCGTGGCGGGCAGCCGCCGCGGCGAAATCGAAGCCAACCTGCCGCTGATGTGCGCGCTGGCGCCCCGTTTTCCGCACTATCAGTTCGTGGTGACGGGCGTCTCGTGGCTCGACCGCGGGCTCTACGACCGCCATCTTGCGGGAACCGACGTGCGCATGGTCGTCGACCAGACCTACGAAACGCTCCGCAACGCCGTCGCGGCGGTGGTCACTTCGGGTACGGCCACACTGGAAACGGCGCTGATGCGCATCCCCGAAGTGGTCGTCTACCGCACCGTATGGTGGCAGGTATGGTTGCGGCCCTACGTGCTGAAAGTGCCCTTCATCTCGCTGGTGAACCTCAACCTCGGCCGTGAGGCGGTGCGCGAGCTGGTGCAGTCGTCGGCCGATCCGACGGAGGCCCAGCGGGCGCTCGGCGCGATCCTGCCGGGCGGCTCCGAACGCGAGCGGATGCTCGGCGACTACGACGAACTGCACGCCGTCATGGGCGGGCCGGGTGCCAGCGACCGCTTCGCCCGCGACATGGTCGCCGAACTCCGCAAGGGAGCGACGAACGGCGACCGCAAAGCATAAAACAGAACGATCCATGAAAGAGACACTCATCATCGCCATCATTCTCGGCGCCTTCGCGCTGCTCGCCTCGCTGCGGGCCGCACGCCTCGACGCGGCCAACGCCGCAAAGCCCCGCCGCAACGGCCGCACGGGCGGCAAAGAGTCTGCCGGAAAGGGAGCGGAGCAGGGGCGGTTGCGCCCCACGATTCTCCGTACGGCGGCCGTCGGCATGGCGGTGCTGGCCATCGGCATCACCCTGACGACGTGGCTGCTTCTCCGCGCGGGGGTCACGCCGCCGACCCTCGCCTCGGTGCGGATCGGGATTCTCGTCGCGGGCGCCGCTGCCATCATCACGGTCATCGAACGCCGCAAACGCAGAAAATAACACCCGAAACCCTGAACCCATGACCGAATCACTCGTCATCGCGGCTATTCTGGCCATATGCGCCGTCATCCTCTGGCTGCGGCCGCAGTCGATCTCGACGCTCAGCGGCAACCCCGAAGAGAACCCTGAGATCAACTGGCGCGCCGTACGCCGCATCGGGGCCGGCGGATTGTTGCTGCTGGCGGTGGTGATCGGAGGCGGCAGCTGGCTGCTGCTTCGCGCGGGCGTCGAACCGCAGACGATCACGGTGCTGGGAATACCCCTCCTCTTCATCGGCGCGATCGGCCTCACCGCGGCGGTCGAGCTATGTAAAAAACGGAAATCATGAAGATCATCTGCATCGGCCGCAACTACCGCGACCACATCGCCGAGTTCGACGGCGGGCCGCTGCCCGCGGAGCCGCTCTTCTTCCTGAAACCCGACACGGCCCTGCTGCGCAACAACGACCCCTTCTACATCCCCGACTTCACGCAGGAGGTGCACTACGAATGCGAACTGGTCGTGCGCATCGACCGACTGGCGCGCCACATCGCGCCGCGCTTCGCCCACCGTCTCTACGCCGAAGTCGGACTGGGCATCGACTTCACGGCGCGCGACCTCCAACGCGAGGCGATCGCCAACGGATGGCCGTGGGAGCGTGCCAAAGGATTCGACTACTCGGCCGCCGTGGCGCCGCAGTTCGTCCCCGTCGCCGAGCTGGGCGACATCCGGCAGCTGCACTTCACGCTCGAAATCAACGGCGAGGTACGGCAGCGAGGATATACGGGCGACATGATCTTCGGGGTGGACGAACTGCTGAGCCACGTCTCGCGCTACATCACCTACCGCACGGGCGACCTGTTTTTCACCGGCACGCCGGCGGGCGTAGGCCCCGTCGAACGGGGAGACGTGCTGCGCGCCACGCTCGAAGGACGCGAACTGTTGAATTTCGAAATACGCTGATCCCATGATCCTCCAAGAAAAACTACGCCCCTACCGGCTGCTGCTGGCTTCGCACTCGCCGCGGCGGCAGCAGTTGCTGCGCGACTGCGGACTCGACTACACGCTCATCGACCGCTACGAAGTCGAAGAGCGCTACCCCGCGGGACTGCCGCCGCACGACGTGCCGCTCTTCCTGTCGCAACTCAAAAGCGACGCCTATCCCGAACCGCTCGCCGCGAACGACATCCTCCTGACGGCCGACACGGTGGTCGTGGCCGCCGGCGGGATTCTCGGCAAGCCGCACGACCGCGACGAGGCCGTCGGGATGCTGCACCGCCTGTCGGGCGCCGAGCACTTCGTCACCACGGGCGTGACGCTGCGCACCGTACAGCGGTGTTACAGCTTCGCCGTCACCACCGCCGTGCGCTTCCGCGCGCTCGCGGACGAGGAGATCGCCTACTACGTCGACCGCTTCCGCCCCTTCGACAAGGCGGGCGGCTACGGCATCCAGGAGTGGATCGGCTACGTGGCCATCGAAAGTATCAACGGTTCGTTCTACAACGTCATGGGACTGCCCGTCCAGCGGCTCTACGTCGAGCTCGACCGGTTCCTCTCCCAGCAGGCCGGCTGATGCTGCGGCCATCCGCCCTGCCGCAAACCGACAAAAATCAAATGATCGTATAATCATGAAAAGACCTCTCAACCCCACCTCCCGCCGGAAGCGCCCCTGTCGTATGCCGCGAATCGCAGCGGCGATCCTGCTGACGGCGTTGACGGCAATCGCCGCCCCGAAGGCCCGCGCCGACGAGGGGATGTGGCTGCCGAGCCTGATCGGCGAACGGATCGACGACATGCGCGCCAAAGGATTCCGCCTCACGGCCGAAGACATCTACTCCGTCAACGAAGCGTCGATGAAGGACGCCGTCGTGCTCTTCAACGGCGGCTGCACGGGCGAGCTGATCTCGCCCGAAGGATTGCTCGTGACCAACCACCACTGCGGTTACGGCGCCATACAGGGCCATTCGACCGTCGAACACGACTACCTGACCCACGGATTCTGGGCGCGCGACCGCTCGGAAGAGCTGCCCAACGAGGGGCTGTGGGTGCGGCGGCTGGTGCGCATGGAAGAGGTGACCGACCGCCTGGCGGCGGGCGAAACCGCCGAAAAGATCTGCGAGGAGGCCGCCGAAAAGGGACGTTACCGCACGGCGATCGAGCAGATGTATTACGGCAACCAACAGTTCCTCTTCGTCTACGAGCAGTTCGACGACGTGCGGCTAGTCGGGGCGCCTCCCTCGTCGATCGGCAAGTTCGGCGGCGATACCGACAACTGGATGTGGCCGCGCCATACGGGCGACTTCTCGCTCTTCCGCATCTATGCCGACCGCGAGAACCGACCGGCGAAATTCAGCCGCGAAAACGTACCCTACCGCCCTGCGCGCTACTTCCCCGTCTCGACGAAGGGAATCCGCGAGGGCGACTTCACGATGATCTACGGTTTTCCGGGCAACACCCAGCAGTACGTCACGGCCGACGCCGTGGCCTATGTCGTCGAACGGTCGGACCCGATGAAGATCGACCTGCGCACACGACGGCTGGAAATCATCTCGGCGGCGCAGGAGGCCGACGCGGCGACCCGCATCCGCTACGCCGCCAAACACGCTTCGATCGCCAACGCATGGAAAAAATGGCAGGGCGAGCTGCTGGGGCTGCAACGGCTCGGCACGGTGGCGCAGAAGAAGGCCTACGAAGCCGCATTCGCCCGCTGGGCGGCCGACCGCCCCGAATACGCGTATCTGCTCGACTCGCTCCGCGCGGCCTACCGCAGCGCGACCGAAGGCTATTACCTCCAAGAGCTGTGCAACGAGAGCGTGAAGGGGATCGAGCTGGCGACGCTGGCCGCCGCATTGAAGCAATACGCCGCCAAACCTTCGGAGGCGCTCGCCGAGCGGATCGCCAAACTCTATCGCGACTACGATCCCGCGATCGACCGCCGCGTGGCCGTCGAGATGCTGCGCGGGCTGGAACAGTACTATCCCCGGCCGCTGCCGGAGGCCTACACGGCCGAAACGACGCGCTGCAAAGGCGTCGAAGGGTATGCCGCCCGCCTGTTCGACGCCTCGGCGATCGTGCGGTTCGATGCCGTCGAACCGCTGCTGCGCGACACGGCGGCACTGCGCGCCGCGCTGCAACGCGAACCGGTGCTGCATCTGGTCGGCATCTTCGACCGCGGACGCATCCCCCGCAACCTGAGCAATCTGCCCGTCGTCGAACGTTGGTACCGCCCCTACATGAAGGCGCTGCGCGAATTCGACCGCGAACGCCCCTTCTACCCCGACGCCAACCTCACGCTGCGCGTGGCCTACGGGCAGGTGGCGGGCTACTGGTATGCCGATGCCGTCTACCACCGTCCGCTGACGACGCTCGACGGCATCATCGCCAAGGACGACCCGACGGTCTACGACTACGACATCCCCCAGCGGCTGCGCGCCTGCCACGCCGCGAAGGATTACGGACGCTGGAGCATCCCGACGGCCGACGGCGGCGTGACCGTCCCCGTCTGCTTCCTGGCGACGAACCACACCACGGGCGGCAACTCCGGTTCGCCGGTCGTCAACGCCGACGGCGAACTGGTGGGCATCAATTTCGACCGCACGTGGCGTTCGACGATGAGCGACCTGCAATTCGACCCCGCGATCTGCCGCAATATCGCCGTCGACATCCGTTACGTGCTCTTCACGATCGACCGCATCGGAGGAGCGGAATACTTGTTGAAGGAGATGGAGCTGCGTTAACGCGCGGCGGACAGTGCCGAAAGAGAGCGGAACTCTCCCGATAACGGGGAGTTCCGCTCTCTTTTTCAGCGACGATATCCGAACGGAGACCGGCAAGGCACGGATTCCGAAACCGGCCGGCGGCCGAAAACCTCACGGGACGCACGACCGGAAAACGTACGGGGCGAACCGGCATATCGCGTCACGACGCATCCGCCGGATACGCTTCACCCGTTTCGCCCCGCCGAATTCTACTTATTGAGGATTTCATCCAGACGGCGAACCGTCTCGGCCACCTCCGGCTGATCGGGCAGATGCGAGACGTCGCGGCGAAGATAACTGGCGTAAGTCGTATAGTTGATACCGAAGATCCGACGGGCGTGATTCCGCCAGACGCGACGATGCGAATAGAGGTGCTCGCCTTTCTGGTAATACAATTGATCCAGCGCCTGCACCGCCTTGATGCGTAATAAAAGATTCTCCTTATTAGACATGGTGAGAATTAGTTAGATTGTGTTGATTTGATAAAAATACGGTTTCCAAGGCGAATTTCCAACGAGAATACCAAAACTTGCCACTTTTTTCGTCCTTCGAAAGAAACGAAAGACGTCCGGATATTCCGGACGTCTCCAGTATCAGTAAAATTCGATTCGGTTTTCCGCGCGACGACAGGGCCGAATACCGGCCACGAAATCGCCGGATGGAAAAAGGCTCTGCTATTTAAGATTAGAGACTTTGAGCCGAGAGGTACGATCCATCAATTCGATAGCAGCAAGATGCCGATAACGAGTATGGAACATCATTGAACTGGTAGGAGCGGAACTCGGCGATGTGGGAAGATCATCGAGCGAAGCAGGGAACTGCATCGTATCCACAGAGATTTTTCCAGGTACGCCCTCAGCATCATAGGCCAAAGCATAGTTGCAGACCGTCGCCCCCAAAGCATCTTTTACAAAGGTAAACACGGCCCCATTGCTACCTTGCAAAACACTGCTGTCATACCATAATCCCTCCGGATTGGTACTCATATTCAACGATTCGTCTCCGAATGCCGCGATCATCGCCTCTTCGCCGGCTTCCTCCACCAAACCGGGTCCATACCCGATCATGAAGCGGAAACTCGCACAATCCGAATTCGGAGAAAAGGTAATTTGTGCAGCAGGATTTCCTTCGTCATTGAATAAACTGTTCGACAAACCCACCGATGCATTGCTGCGCTCGGTCGTCGGCGGCGTCGGTTCATCGCCCCCCCCCTGATTGCCATCCATGACCGCTTCGACACGCGTCATCGAAAGCGGCCCCGTCACACCAGCGGCATTCACTCCGATGGTCGTCACGTAAAGTACTTCACCCCACTCCAAAGGCACAACGCGATCTGTCAACGCATCGGTATACAAATTTGCAGGGTCACCCAGCATAAAAGCGATAATATCCGCTTCCGGCATTTCGAGAACAGTTTCATAGAACAAGCCTACTGCCCATTTCGCAGTAGCTTCATTGGGAACCAGATCGAATAACATTACGGCCTTACCTGCGAAATCGGGATCGACATACACATATTTATCACCGTCGTCAATCACATAGGTAAGCTGCACTTTCGCTTCCGGCGAAGTAGTCTTCGTATTCGCCTTGAACAGGCGCGTGGTCTCTTCGGCCTTGCCTGCCGCCGATTTCTGAACGCCGAACGCCACGACGCTGTACTCGGTACCGATGCTCAGACCCGATGCGTTGTAGTTGCTCGTACCGCTGCGGAACTGTGCGGCAGCGACGGCATCCCAGCCCGACTTGTCGATCTCGGCATTGAGCGCAGCCAGCTGCGCGTCCAGAATCTCGCGGTCGCTCATCCCCGCCACGTCGGCCGACTTGACCGCCGTCACGAAATAGGAACCCGAACCGGAGGGGACGCACTTGGCCGAAATCGCCTCATCGCCCGCATTCATGACCGAAACATCGATCGACATGCGGGGATCGACGGCGGTCGAGAACTTCTCCGAACGGCTCAGCACCGACGTCGAAGCACCCCTGTCCGCATCGTAACCGAACGCTACGGCCACATAGGCGGTTTCGGGATCGAGCCATTTCGTCTCGATCGTCTGTTCGCCCTTGATCAGCGACTCCGGTTCGATATCCTTTTTGAGCATTTCGATAATGGCGTTGCTGTTCTTGTCCAGCAGCAGCGAACTCTTCACCACGGCGAAGAAATAGGTCTCGTCGGCGATCGACGGCTCGACCTTCACCGTCGCGGAGTCGTACCCCACGGGGTCGACCGTGAAGGCGAACGTCTGCGACGAAAGTCCCTCGGCCGGCGTCTCGACGAAGATTTCGGCATATTCCGAATCGGCCAGCTGCGAGTCGGCAGCTGCGAGCGCCTTCACCTTGACCGTATATTTCGCACCTGCGGCCGCATCGTCGAAACGCAGCGACGTCTTGTCGGTCTGGGTTTCGGGACAAAACTCCGACGTGTTTCCCGCAGCGTCGCTTTCGGTCACCACATACTGATATCCGGCGGCCTCATCGACAGCGTCCCACTCGACGCCGAACGACGTCGGGGTGTTCTCGCTGACGGCTACGACGGGTTTGGATACCGCCGGAACGACCGGATCTTCCACATCGTCGCTGTCGCAGCCGACGAAGGCCGTCAACAACGCAATTGAGATGAAAAGTCCAAATTTCTTCATAAACTACACTATAAAATATTACAAATTCATTCCGTACACAAGGTGTCCAGTCCGGCAAATATAATCATTTTTTCACAGAATATCTTATTTCCCGGCCATAAGATTCTTTTTTCAATCCCCGTTCATGCGACAAATCATAAGAAACGATGCCGGAAACCGCATCTTTAAAAAACGGAATCGCGGCCGTCGGATTTCAGATCGTAATTCCGGGCGGGCGATTAAAAAAAAATCGCAACCTCTCCGCCCGCTCACGCCAACCGTGTCGTCCGGGATTCGGGAAGCAGCCGCATCGCGGAAAAATCGATCCCTTCGAGCACCACAACGCCCGGACGCCGCCCCGGCGCGATCTCCCCCAGTTCATCGCCGAAACCCAACGCCGCCGCACCGCCCGCCGTCGCCCACAGCAGGCGTTCGGCCAGCGGAACCCCGTCGCCCAGCAGACGCAGTTCGTCGACGAGCGACAACGCGCCGTTCGACGCCAGCGAATCGGTTCCCACACAGATATTCAACCCGTTCGCCCGCAGCAGCTCCACCGGCGGGCGCAATCCCGAGATATACCGGTTCGAACCCGGGCAGAGGCACCACCACACGGGTGCCGTGAAGTGCGCCGTCACGCGGTCGATCGTCCGCTGCGTCACGCAGCAATTGTGGACGAGCAGCACGCTGCGCGTGGGCGGGACGCTCCCGACGAGCCGTTCGACCGGCGAGCCGTAATGCAGGAAATCGCACCGACAGCCCCGCTCGGCATACCACGCCGCCAGCTCCCCTTCGCCGCGGTAGAGCGCCTCCTCGGCCGGCGACTCCATGAAATGGATCGACAGCGGAGCGTCGCTCCCGCTGCAAATTCTGCGGAAAAGCGCATCGGGGACAGAATAGGTCGAATGCGGCGTGAGCGACGTGGCGGCATGGCGCAGCAGCCCGTCGACAGGGGCCGTCGACGTGGACTGCAAGCCGAAAAGTTCGGCGAACGTGCGGTAGCGGATCGCGCTGCGAGCCTTCACAGCGAACGTACTCTCGCCATTGGCCACGTCGCCCACGGCCGCCACGCCCTCGCGCCACATGCGGGCGTCGGCCGCCTCGATCGCCCGCCGCCGCTGCTCCTCGTCGAACCGTCCGCGCTGCGCGCCCATACCCCGCGCGAACGCGGCGAACCCGCCGCCCGCGGGAATCGCACCGCGCAGGCAGGACAATTCCAAATGACAGTGGGCGTTGACCATCCCCGGCAGCAGGATGCCGGAGTAGAACTCCACGCCAGCCTGTCGGTCGGGATCGCGCCACGTATCGACGCCGACGACCGTACCGTCGTCAGCGAGCGTCAGCAGCGGCCGGGGCCGCAGTCCCGAGCGAGTCAGCAGGTAGTGCGACGCGATCCGGCGCGGGGAGGGGGTTACAGAAATCATCGGCGAAAATCTTGATGTTCAACTGACGCAGGAAGAGGCTGTCGACCGCCTCGGCGGCATCGGGGGTATAGACCACCCGCAGATTGCGGACGGTCATGTGCGGTCGCTTGGGTTTCGGACTGCGGATCTCGTAGAGATCGAGCACCAGCCGCCGCATCGAAGTGTCGGCCTTCATCTCGCGGCGGTACTCCGCCGCACGGCGGCGTGTCAGATAGGTCGGCGACACATTGACTCGACGGTCGTCGGCCCGCTCGAACCAGACGCTGGCACGCAGCTGCGTATTCTCGTCGAGCGAATCGATCAGATAGTCGAACGCGATCGTATAGTCGCCCGGACGGATGCTGTCGAAGACGAAACGGAGCCGCGCCGTGTCGCGCAGCCGCGTGACGCGGACGAGCGAGTCGGCGTAGAGCGTGCGGCGGAACGTGCGGCGCGCGACGTTGTCGATCGTATCCAGAATCGACACCTCGCGGTCGAGATGCTCCGCCTCGGTTTCGAGCAGTTTGATCGCCTGCTCGACCACATCGCTCAGGCGGGCGCTCTTGCGCTTGGAGAAGTTGCCGATCGTATACTGCACGTCGGCCGTCGTATAGCCGTACTTGGCGAAGATCGGCTCGTAGAGATTCAGCGAATCGGGCCGCATCCCCGGATGCTGCATGTAGGCATTCGAGAGGAATGCGTCGTGAAAGATGAGCGCGAGCTGCTCGTCGGGGATGATCTTGTATCCCGAACAGGCCAGCAGCAGGCCCGATACCAATATATATATAAGTCGTTTCATATCCCGTTCGTTTTCAACAGTCGTTTTCCCGCTTCGGCACGGCCGAAACAGGACCTTGTCATTGCGCCGTGCGGCCGGCGGCCATGTCGTCCGCACGAACCGCGCGCCGCACCGTCACGGCCGTCATCGCCCCCACCACGACCGCGAAAGCCGCCACGACGGCCGCCACGTCGCCCCCGCGCAGCAGGACGGGGTAGCTCTTGACCAGAAAGCTGTCGGCCGGAATTTCGATCACGCCGAAATAGTGCTGCACGAGGCACAGCCCCACGCCCAGCACGACGCCCGCTCCAGCGCCCAGCACGCCGATCAGCCCCCCTTCGAAGAAGAAGATGCGGCGGACGAACCGCGTATCGGCCCCCATGGCGCCCAGTGCGACGAACTCCGGCCGCTTGTCCAGCACGAGCATCACCACCGTCCCCACGATCGAGAACGAGGCGATGACGAGCACCAGCAGCGAAATGAGGAAGATGCCCCACTTCTCGTACTGCATGATCGTGTAGAACGAAGCGTTCAGCTCGTCGCGCGTGCGCACCTCGAACGCCCCGCCCGCCGCCTCCGCCACGCGCCGCTTCACCTCCGCCGGACGTGCGCCGCGGGCCACGCGGACCACGGCCGCCGACGCCCGATCGGGATAGGAGAAGAGCTCCTGCGCCAGCCTGAGCGAGGTGAAGAGGTAGCGGCCGTCGGTCTGGGCGTCGGCCGCGAAGACCCCCGCCACCTCCGCCTGCCGACGCGTGTAGCCCTCGACGGGCAGCAGCGACGAGAATCCGGTGCGGCGCAGGGCGTAGAGCACGCCATCGGACTCGCCCAGCGAGCGTAGTCCGAGTTCGTAGGCCACGCCGCGGCCGACGACGAGCCGGTCGAGATCGCCCAGCCGGACGGCGTAGTCGCCCGCCGTAATGCACTCGGCCACGGGAACCACCCGATCGTAACCGTCGGCGACGCCCCGCACCGTCACCATCGCCTGACGGCCGCGGTACTCCATGAGCGCGCTCTGTTCGAGCGCCAGCGACACCGCCTCCACGCCGGGAAGCCGCCGCAGCGCGGCCGTATCGAGCGATTCGATCCCGAACGTCTGCCCCTCGCGGGGCGTGAGCGTCAGATCGGCGTCGAAATGCGAATTCATCGACCGCACCAGTTGCTCGAAGCCGTTGAAAACCGACAGCAGGACGATCATCGCCGCCACCGGAACGGCCACGGACACGACGCTCACGCCGGCGATCAGATTGATCACCGAGTGGGACTTCTTCGAAAAGAAGTAACGTCGTGCGAACCAGCCGGCGAGCATCCCGTAGCCGCGTTACTTCTCCTCGCGGAGCAACTGGTCGATATTGTCGATATACTCCAACGAGTCGTCCAGAAAGAACTGAATCTCGGGGACGGTCTTCAACTGGTTGTGGACGCGCTGTCCCAGACTGCGGCGCAGCAGCCAGTTCTGCTTGTCGAGTACGGCCATCACCGCCGTGCTGCGGTCGAAGGGGAAGACGCTGACGTAGATCTTCGCATAACCGAAATCGGGCGAGACGCGCACGGCCGTGACCGTGACCATCGCCCCTTGCAGAAACGAAGCGGCCTCCTTCGAGAAGATGTCGGCCATATCGCGCTGTATCTGTCGGGCAATCTTCTGTTGCCGCATCGATAGGTTCTCTGTCATAAGTATCTATTTCTGTGGTTTTTCTCCGAAATCGAATCCCGCCTTCATCTTCTCCCGTTTCTGCCGCTTCACGGTCCACGACTTGAATTCGGGGGCGAAGCGGTAGGCTACGCCGATACGCACCATCAGGTTGTCCATCGGCGAACGCTGGGGCGTATACCAGAAGGGGTTCTCGGCGCCGTCGACCGCATTGTCGTAATATTTGTTGCGATTGCGCAGGATGTCGGAATAGCCGAAATAGTAGCGTGCGCCGGCGCTCACCTCGAAGCGCCCGATCAACACCGCGAGCCCCGCGCCGCCCGCCAGGCCGTACCCCCAGCGGTTGTCGCGTGCGGTCTTGAATTCGTACTTGCCGCGCCACGGTTCGACGCCGTTCTCGCGGGCGACGTCGTTGACGTAACTCGAATCGAAATTATAGGAGAAGGTCAGCGCCGCTTCCAGATAGACGCGCAGGTGACGCCGCGCCAGATAGAAGTGGGGCTGCCACACGAGCGGCACCACGAACGAGTTGAGCTTGCGCGTATAGTAGACGTAATCGGCTTCGTTCTCGGTGGTCGAGGCGAAGGGCGCATAGGCGAACCCTCGCTGCAAGAATTCCAGATCGACACCGACGCACCCCACGAAGCGCGTGGCCGAATAATAGCGCCACGAGAAACCGCCGGAGAAGCGCCCGCCGACGGATTTCGTCTCCTGTGCAGGGTAGAAGCGGGCCGTACCCGTCCCGAAACCGCCGAAGACGCCGACCGTGTGCTGCGCACGGGCCGCGGAGGCCGCGAGCAACACGGACGCACAAAGAGTTATGAACTTCATCGTTTTCATCGTACACATTTAGAACGAGTTGCCGAATCCTCCCAACGCACCGCCCATGCCGCCGGATCCGCCCATGCTACCCAGACCGCCCATCGCGCCGCCGAAGCCCATGCCCGACGAAGACTGCCCCTGCTGGTCGTCCTTGCGGTTCTTGCGGTTCTGCTGCTGCTCGTCGAGGTATTTCGACAGCCGCTGCATCTCCTGCTGTTCGAGCTGTTCGATCAGCGACTCCATCGTAATGGGGGCGAACAGTTCGTTCATGTCGATATCGAGTTCGACCTCCCAGTTCTCCTTCGTGGCGAAGGTCGACTCGCCGTCGGCGTTGACATACATCTCGGCCCGCTCGGGCTGCCGCCGTTCGACCAGGTTGCCCGAATCCCAACGCCCGTTGCCGTTGAGATCCTCGATGACGCGCAGCCGGATTTCGCCCGCCGGTACATAGTCGAACCGCAGGTCGCCCGTCGTGACGTCGCGCCGCTCCTGCAACAGGCCGTTCGACCCGTTGAGCAGCTGCACGACATACTTCGCATCGGGAGCCTTGCCCTCGACGTGCAGCCTGATCGTGGCGAATTTCTCGGGGTCGGCCACCGTATAGGTACCGCGCAGCGAGTCGTTCTGTTCGTTGGCGATATTCTCGAAAGCACCCGGCGGCACGAGCAGCTCGTACTTGCCGCCCAACTGCCAGTCGGATTTCAGCCGCCAGACACGCATGTTGGCCGTATCGCGTTCGAACCGCACCTCGGCAGGACGCGGTTCGGGCTGCTGCTCGGTGGTATAGGTGAGCTGCACGGCCGCGGAATCGAGTTTGCGCAGCGGATAGTCGAACTCCAATTTGAGGTTGTCGAGCGGATTCACGTCGCCCGTGGTCGAGAGGTTGACCTTGAAGGGGTTGGGCTTTTCCGGCTCCTCCCACTCCTCGCCGGCCGCTTCGGCGCGTTTGCGCTCGCGTTCGAGCTTTTCGCGCTCCTTCTCCTCCGACTTGCTCTCGATATACCGCCATGCGAGTTTCAGCGGTTCGGTCACCTCCTGCAACCTGTTGACCGTATCGTGTTTGAAATAGGTGATCTCGCCCTTGATCGTATCGGGAAGCGAGGCCGAGGGCACGTCGAACCACAGAGCCACCGTATCGCGCCCCACGGTCTGGGGATCCCAGATGACCCACTCGGCGGGGATGCTGTCGAACCGCAGGCCGGTGACTTCGGGATGCGCAGCGCCGAAATAGAGCATGGCCTTGTGCCGTGCGGGACGTTCCGACTGCTGGAGCGTCTGCCGTTTGAAGGCCACGTCAGTGAACATCCGCATGAAGACCTGCGGATCGGCCGTGACGTAATGGCGCAGCGAGTCGTACCAGACCGAAAAGTCGGGCATCAGCGCGGGGTTGATCAGACTGTCCAGAAAACCCACCTTGTCGATCGACGGTTCGTACATCTGGTTGTCGTTGGTATCCTGGAAGGCGTAGACGCGGTAGGGAACCGGTTTGAGGTTCTGCGCCAGGAAAATGCCGTTGGTCTCGGCGCGGGCGATGACCTGCGGCTTGTAGTTGAACAGCGTCGAATCGTACTCTTTGGGTTCGGGAACCGAGTCGGCGATGTAAAAGTAGATGAAGCTCTTGCTTACGCTGTCGGCCTTGTAGGCGTCGACCGTATAGCCCGACAGCACCATCGAGTCGATTTCGGGTCCGGTCGAAAAGACGTAACGCATCGAGTAGAGGGGGTTGCCCTCGTTGTTGTCGCAGATCGCGCTGCCGAAATTGAGCGCATAGGTGGTATTCTCCCTCAGCGTATCGCGCAACTGAACGGAGATTCCCCGCCCGCGCAGGGTGATGGTGGGTTTCTTCTTCATCTGCGGCGAGGTGAAGAACTCCTTCTGCTGATCCTTGATCTGGACGAACTCGTCGAACTCGATATAGATCTTGCGATCCTTGAAATTGGTCGTGAAGTTGTCGGGCGTCATCAGCGTGATGACGGGGGGCAGCGTATCCTTCGGGCCGCCCGTGGGCGTCATGATCGTGGCGCAGCGCCACAGAAACGCCGTACAGAAGAAGACTGCGAGCGCCGCGCGCCCCAGCAGCGGGACGAAGCCCCGTCGTTTGTCCTTATCGCTTGTTCTCATCGCCGTATATTCCGATTGTCGACGCCCGACCCCTGCGAACCGGACGAATCGCCGCCCGTTTCACCGCCAGTCTCGCCACCAGTTTCGCCGCCGGTCTCGCCGCCGGGATTGTCGGGCTCCTCGACATAGAAGTCGTTGAACATCCGCCACGTGCCGTCGACATATTTTTTCATCTGTTTCCACGGGCGGAAGATGACCGACGTGAAGAGCTGCGGCAGATTCTCGCCCAAATCCTGCTGCCGATAACCGTAGAGCCGGTTCTCGGTATCGACCGCCACGACCACGACGGGCGTACTGCCCACCCGCATCAGCAGCAGATCCATGTCGACCGAGTCGACGCGGTAGGCCGTACCTTGCACGGGCGAAACGCCCGCCTCGTCGGTTCCCTTGCGCGTAAGGACGCCGTTCAACGCATCCTCGTAGGAGGCGACCGTCCACGTCACGGTGTCGGCCTCGAAGGCATAGGCGACCACCCCCTGCGCCGGTTTCAGCTCGGCGGCTGACTCCGTCTGCACCCAACTTTTGAGGATCACGTCGGTATCGTAACCCACGCTCTTGAAACAACCGCCCAGCAGCAGCGCGGCGGCGGCATATAGTATCGTCCGTTTCATTTCGTCTTTCGTAACAGGTTATCGCGCAGTTCGCCCATCGTAAGCCCCAGCACGGGATGAGGCCGCTGGCGCAGTACTTCGCACAACGGCGTGAGGACGAACTCGCGCTCGGCGATGCCCGGATGCGGGATCGTCAGCTCGGGCGTGGAGATCACCTCGTCGTCGTAGAGCAGGATGTCGATGTCGATCGGCCGCGAGACGTAACGCCGCCCCGTAGCGGCCCGTTCGACCGCCTCGGCGGCACGGTTGCGCCCCAACTCCCGCTCGATGCGGTGCACCTCGGCGAGCACCTCGTGCGGCGCGAGATCGGTGTCGGCCACCAACACCTGATTGACGAACGGCTGTTCGGCCTCGAAGCCCCACGGGGCGCTCCCGTAGCAGTGCGAACAGCGCAGCACGGCTCCGATGCGGGCGTTGACCAACCGCTGCGCCGTGCGCAGACGCTCCTTCACGTCGCCGACGTTGCCTCCCGTCAAAAGTACCACACGTGCCATAATCTCCTCCCTATTTTCGTCGAATCCGTTTGCTGACGCTCAGCGCGAAGTGCGTAAAGACGATCGTCGGATTGCCGTTCTGCGTGATCTGACGCATCGCCCGTTCGATCTCGTCGAGCAGGAACTCCACGTTCTCGTTGCCGATAAAGGGGGCGAACTTCCCGCAAAAATCGGCTTCGGCGCCCCACAGGTAGCTGATGTCGGCCAATCCGGCGTGGAGCATGTAGCTCTCGCGCAGCAGACGCGCCGCGTGGCGCAGGAACGCCCGCTGCTGTTCGCGCGAGAGATGCGCCACCTCCTCGGCCCACGACACCAGTTCGAGGTGTTTGTCGTTGTAGCTCAGCCGCATGAGCGAGCAGAACAGTCCGAAGCAGTCGCGCGTCAGTTCGTCGTCCTCGCCCGCCAGCAGCCGTTGCAACGTCAGATAATCGCCTCCGGCCAGCCGCGCGAGGTTGTGCAGCCGCGCCGGATCGCTCTGGCCGTGCCGCGCCGCCACCGCCTCCAACACCTCGGTCGAAATGCGCGGAACGGCCACCTCCTGCGTGCGCGACAGGATCGTCTGCAACAGCCGGTCGGGAGCCTCGCTCACCAGCAGGAAAACGGTCTTCTCCCACGGCTCCTCCAAAATTTTGAGGATCTTGTTGGCAGCCTCCTCGTTCATCGTCTCCGGCAGCCAGACGAGCATCACCTTGTATTCCGCCTCGAAACTCTTGAACGAAAGCTTGCGGATGATCTCGTCGGCCTCGCGGGCCGAAATCGCGCCGCGCAGCGTCTTGCCCAGGTCGAGCGCGTCGTACCACTCCTGCGGCGAGAAATAGCCGTTCGAGCGGGCGAATACCGTGCGGAACAGCGGCAGGAAGGCATCCGACGTAATCACTTCGCCCGACTTCTTGCCCTGCTTGTTGACCGGAAAGACCAGATGCAGGTCGGGATGCGCGAGGGCTGCGATCTGCCGGCAGTCGGGACAGACGCCGCACGAATCGCCGTCGGCGCGGTGCCGGCAATTGAGGTACTGGGCGTAAGCCACCGCCAGCGGCAGCGTGCCCGCACCCGCCGCCCCCGTAAAGAGCTGCGCATGGCTCACGCGCCCCGCCGCGACGCTCGCAACCAGTCGCCGTTTGAGCTCCTCCTGACCGATAATATCCCGAAACTGCATCTTGCGTCAACGTTTTTTATTCCGCTTCACCGCCCGCACCGTCTGCACGACGGCGATCGCGACCAGCCCCATGACCGAGGCGGCCAACACGCCGTTGCGCACGACGCCCGGCTCGCTGTAAAGCGCCCGGACGCCCACGATGAAAACAGCGAAACTCAGCGACAGAATCAACAACTTATTCTTGGTTTCCATCTTTTTCTCAATTCATCGTTTCACGACCGATCGCAACAGCCGCCCCACGTCGATATGCTCGCGCCGCACGGCGAACAGGCCGAACAGACCGAACAACACGCCGTTCACCGCATATTCCGCGCCGCGCACGGGGAGCCAGCGCGCGAAAACCGCACTGGCGAAGAAAACGCCCAGCCCCAGCGCGACATACTCGCCGATACGGCGCAGGTCGTAGGGCGTGGGGTAATAGCGCCGGTTGAGCCAGTAGCTCACCCCGACCATCGCCGCTTCGCTCGCGAGCCGCGCCCACGCCGCGCCCACGTAACCCAGCGCCGGAACGAGCGCCACGTTCATCACGACGGTGAAGAACAACCCCGTGAAGGTGACCCACACGGCCAGCTGCGTCCGCTCCTCGCGCTTGTACCAGAACGAGAGGTTCAGCCACACGCCGCTCAGGACATTGGCCCCCAGCACCACCGGCAGGATGAAGATCCCCTCGCGGAAATCGGCCCCCACGATCAGGGAGAAGAGATCCTTGAAGAGGGCGATGCCCAGAAAGATGAACATCGAGGCCATCACGTAGTATTTCATCGCCGCGGCGTTCATCGCCACGAAGTCGCTCTTGCGGTAGTCGGCCAGAAAAAAGGGTTCGGCCGCCAGGCGGTACATCTGCGTGAAGAGCATCATCACCACCGCGATCTTGGTAATGGCGCCGTAAACCCCCAACTGCGCCATCGCCCCCGCAGGGACGAGGTACTTGATCATCTGCCGGTCGATGAACTCGTTGGCCGTACCGGCTACGCCGCTGACGAGCAGCGGCAGCGAATAGACCAGCACCGCGGCCAGCAACCGGCGGTCGATGCGCGGCACCGTGCGGTCGGTCGTCAGCAGGATGACATTGAATGTCACCGCGCTGGCGATGAGGTTGGCCACGAAAACCCACCCGACGCCGAAGGGCGTACCGTAGAGTCCGGCCAGTGCGAACCCGATGGCCAGCGCGACGTTGACCACCACGCCGAGCGCCTTGATCCCCACGAAAGTCATCGCCCTGCCCTGTTCGCGCAAACGCGAGAAGGGCAGGCACGCCGCCACGTCGAACCAGACGACGGCGGCCACGAGCAGCACGTACTCCGGATGCGCCACGTAGGCTTCGCCCATCCACTCCGCCACGCGCTCGCGGCCGAAGGCCGTCAGCAGGAAAAAGAGCGAGGCCGCGAGCAGCGTCACGCCCCACGCGGTGGCGAACAGGCGCCGTTTGCCCGCCCGCGCCCGTGCGGCGATCTCGCCCTCCGTGCCGCCCGCAGCCGCGGCTGCGGCGTCGGCCTTGGCCGCAAAGCGGAAATAAGCCGATTCGAGCCCCATGGTGAGCACCACCAGCGCGAACGGAATCAACGCATAGACGTCGGTAACGATGCCGTAAGCCTCCGGCTCGAACACCCGCGTGAAGACGGGCGTGAGCAGGTAGCTCAGAAAACGCACCGCAATGGTGCTGATACCGTAAACGGCGGTCTGTTTGGCCAGCTTTTCAAGCATCTCTTCTCAATCGCTCCCGCGCACAAGGCGTTTTATCCTGCAAAGATACGAATAAGCGAGAGCAATGTCAAATTTATTTGAACATTGCCGAGCGGGAGTATCTTCGGCGTCAGCCAAAGATACGATTAAGCCGAGCGCAGAAGCAAGCGCCAGCTTGATTATGCCGAGACGAAGTATCTACGACGAAGTCAAAGATACGATTAAGCCGAATGCAATGCAAATTTATTTGCTTTTTGCCGAGGCGAAGTACCCACCAGACGTCAGCCAAAGGTACGAACCAGCTGCGGCATCTCCTGCTGCGCGTTTCCAAAAAGAACGTAACGAAGGGTTTTTTATGGTGCGAAGTTGACCGTATTGTTTTTTTTCGTATATTTGCATCAATTGGAAAATAATGAACTTAAATGCCGAAGTTGTATGACAACAAGGTAGACGTAGCGAAAAAACCCGGCTGGCTGAAAATTCGCCTCCACCGCACGACGCAATTCGCCGAGGTGGACCGGATCGTTCGGGAACATGCCCTGCACACGATTTGCAGCAGCGGGATGTGCCCCAACAAAGCCGAATGCTGGAGTCGCCGGACAGCTACCTTCATGATTCTGGGCGATGTCTGCACACGGAGCTGCCGTTTCTGCGCCACGCGCACGGGACGTCCGCTTCCGCCCGACGATGCAGAGCCCGGGCAACTGGCCCGCAGCGTGAAGCTGATGGGTCTTCGGCACGTTGTCGTAACATCCGTTACACGTGATGATCTGCCCGACGGAGGCGCCCGCCACTGGGCTGCCGCCGTCGAAGCCATCCGTCGAGAGAATCACGACGCAACGATCGAGCTCCTTATTCCAGATTTCGACGCCCGCCCCGAGCTGTTGGACACGGTGGCGGCGGCGAAGCCCGATATTATCGGGCACAACATCGAAACCGTCGAGCGACTCACCCCGCAGGTGCGTTCGCGCGCCCGTTACGCGACCTCGCTCCGCACGCTGGAGCTGCTCGCACGACGCGGCGCCGCGACCAAAAGCGGCCTGATGCTCGGCCTCGGCGAAAGCGATGACGAGGTGTTGCAAACGCTGCACGACCTGCGCCGGGCAGGAGTGCGGATCGTCACCCTCGGCCAGTATCTTCGACCTACATTGGAGCACTATCCCGTTGCGGAATACATCACTCCTGAGAAATTCGAAGCGTACCGGCAGCAGGCGCTCGCCATGGGATTCGATTACTGCGCGAGCGCACCGATGGTGCGTTCGTCGTATCGGGCCCAGGAAGCGCTCGCAGCAATTAAAAATGAGAAATCAGAGACGAGGCATTAGCCGCCGCCCGAATTCCCGAACGGGGAGGAGGTTCCGGTCCGTTTCTGATTCGCCGTTTTTAATTTTTAACTTGACTCGTATGTTGACTGTTCGGACGATCGACCTGGGGCGTATGCCCTACCGTGACTGCTGGGAGTACCAGCAGCGGCTGTTCGACGTCCTCACGGCGCGCAGGGGCGATGCCTCGGACGAGGCGGGCTGGCTCCTGACGGTCGAACATCCGCCGGTCTACACGCTCGGCAAGAGCGGCAAGGCGCAGAACCTGCTCGTGGGAGAGGAGTTCCTGCGGGCCAAAGGAGCCGAGTACTACCACATCGACCGCGGGGGCGACATCACCTTCCACGGCCCCGGACAGGCGGTCTGCTACCCGATTCTCGACCTCGCCAGACTGGGAATCGGCCTGAGGGAGTACATCTTCCGGCTGGAAGAGAGCGTCATCGAGGTCGTGGGCCGCTACGGCATCCGAGGCGCCCGCATCGCAGGCGCTTCGGGCGTCTGGATCGTCGAAGAGGGCGCCGCGCCGCGCAAGATCTGCGCAATAGGCGTCCGCGCATCGCGTTTTGTTACCATGCACGGCTTCGCCCTCAACGTCTCGACCGACTTGGAGTGGTTCGGCCTGATCAATCCCTGCGGATTCGTCGACAGGGGCGTGACCTCGATCGAACGCGAGACGGGGCGCACGGTGCCGATGGACGAAGTGAAGAAATCGATTGTAACCGTTTTAAGCGAGAAATTAGATGTTAAAATATATAATAAGTAAACAGTATGCCTATAGAAAAAAGATGGGTTGTCAAACCGCAAGGCGACCCCGCGACCGTGGAGGCGCTCGCCTCTGCGCTGCGGATTCCGCCCGTGTTGGCTAACCTGCTCGTACAAAGAGGCATAGACACCGAAGAGAAGGCACATTCGTTTTTCAATCCGCAGCTCTCGGACCTCCACGACCCCTTCCTGATGAAGGACATGGACCGCGCCGTGGAGCGTGTCGAGGCAGCCGTCCGCAACCAGGAGAAGATCATGGTCTACGGCGACTACGACGTGGACGGAACGACGGCCGTGGCGCTGGTCTACAAGTTCCTGCGGCACATCGGCCACCGCAACCTGCTCTTTTACATACCGGACCGCTACACCGAAGGGTACGGTATCTCCGTCAAGGGAATCGATTACGCCGCCCGCAAGGGGGTGACGCTCATCATCGCCCTCGACTGCGGCATCAAAGCCACGGAGAAGGTAGCCTATGCGAAGACTCAGGGCGTGGATTTCATCATCTGCGACCATCACCTCCCCGCCGAGGAGATTCCCCGTGCGGTAGCCGTTCTCGATCCGAAACGCACCGATTGCACCTACCCGTTCGACGAGTTGTCGGGCTGCGGCGTGGGATTCAAGCTGGTGCAGGCCTATGCGATGAAAAACGGGATGCCTTTTTCGTCGATCGCGCCGCTGCTGGATCCCGGCGCGGTGCTGGTCTCCGTGTCGAAGGGCATTGAAAAGGATACGTCCCTGACCCTGACTGCCGCCATCGCGGAGGAAGTGGGAGAAGGGCATCCCATCGTGGCGCTGTCCGGCCCTTCCCATGCGGAGGAAGTGGGAAAAGGCCTTCCCACCGTTATTGTGGCAGGCGCAAAGCATAAGGAAACAGCGGAGTACATCCAGAATATTTTTATGAATGAGGTATTCCGTGTATATGCCAGCCCGGACGTGCTGGGCATCGAAATCGGCGCGGCCCTGAAAAATGTGGTGGCGCTGGCAGCAGGCATTGCGGATGGCTTAGGCTATGGTGACAATACAAAAGCGGCCCTGATCACACGGGGAATTACGGAAATTGCACGTCTAGGCATTAAGATGGGCGGCCATTTTGAAACCTTCTGCGGACTGTCCGGCATTGGCGACCTGATTGTAACCTGCGCCAGCATGCATTCCAGAAACCGCCGTGCCGGAATACTTATCGGTAAGGGATATACCATGGAGGAAGCCATGGACGAAGTAAAGATGGTGGTGGAGGGTGTTTATTCCGCTAAGGCGGCCATGACGCTGGCTGAGAAATACGAGGTACAGCTTCCCATCATTGAACAGGTCAATGAGGTGCTTTTCCATGGAAAAGCAGCAGCCCAGGCGGTCAATGATCTGATGCTGCGTGATAAGAAAATAGAAATTTCAGGCGATACGATGTGGTCATAGCTGTCACAGGCATTCGTCAGCTATTAGCAGGCATTTCCGGGTATACTGCGCGGAAATGCCTGAAATACATAAAAAACTAAATAAAAAAGAGAAGG